>Ga0189287_100016_pt1 | contig 312262 bp, 293 predicted proteins | sample UW86minimetaG_FD_130319 | JGI IMG/M metagenome (GOLD analysis project Ga0189287, IMG submission 130319) | Marine microbial communities from the Costa Rica Dome - UW86 mini metaG | ecosystem: Environmental > Aquatic > Marine > Oceanic > Photic zone | place: Costa Rica: the Eastern Pacific... | reverse complement strand
GCGTCTTAAGGCGTGGGAGAGTAGGTCACCGCCAAACCTAATAAATACCAATCTCTCAAAACGATAGAAAAACAAAACTCAGAGCAACGGCCGCCCAAATAAGGGCGGCCGTCGGCGTTTGAAAGCGCCAAATACATCCTGATACCTCTGCAATAGTTGACCACAACGGTACATCGCTTACCGTGATGCATGGATTGAGAGATGTATTGCCTGTGCGAATTTGCGCTTTGACCATGGCCCATCGCGATTATTGGGCCCTGAAGGTTTGGTACGCCTATTATGGGGCACAGCTGGGCCATCAAAACCTGTTTATCATCGAGCACGGTCATGACCCGCGCTATCGCAGGCTGTTCCCAAAGGCCAATTTTGTCACCTATCCGCGCGATCTGACGGGGCAGAGTTTTGACGCTGAGCGTTATGACTTCATGGATGTGATACAGGCGGAACTGTGCCGCGACTATTCCCACATCATCCGGACGGATGCAGATGAGATAATTGCCTATGATGTGAAGCGGTATGACGGGTTTGAAAGCCTCGCGGCACAGTGTGATGGCTTCCTGATGGCCACAGGGCTGCAACTGGTTGATGACGGGCGTAACCTGTTTCGGGGGCCGGGGGATATCAGGCTACCCAAACGGGCTGTCTTTGATAGCCGCTACAGCAAAGCCTGGCTTACAGATGGTGATTGGAAGCTGCGCGATCATGGTGTTGTTGCCAAACCGGGGCACCATCGATCTGTATCGCATCATCTGCTGGAGGGGGTGTATCTGCTGCATATGAAATACGCCAACGCAAGCGCGCTGGAACAACAAAGCGCTGTGCGTGCGGGGGTGCTTTCCCGAGATGATGCAAACAATTTGACGCAAATGTGGGGGAACGACGCCACCTATCATGCGTTGATTGAGAAACACGCAGCGGGTGAGTTGCGTGATTTTGCCAGGTTGGATGCCCTGGCGCGCGACCATGCCGTCACCAACACACAAGCCTCTGATGACACGAAGATATTCAGGATCAAACGTGGGTTCTGGAAAGGGCCGGCACATTTGCCCCGCAGGGTCATCCGGTCCATGCAGGAATGAGCCCACCCCACATAATCTCCGGCATTTGAGGGAAATGCAGATCACTTAATCCCGCAGGTCAGTGCCTTGCTGATGGGATGTTAACCCCTTGCCCCTAACGTCTTGAGGAATGCAATCCCTGAGACCGAGGTGTGCAGATGGCGAATGGTGGCGAAACCCCGAACAGTGATCCGGTGAAAGAATTCATTGGGACCACGGATGATAACCAGATCATTGACGGGGTCCAGAACGCGGCGGGGCAGACCCTGCGCGAAAAACTGGCTGAGGCGGATAAGGTCAATGGTCACGCTGGCGATGATGACATCAGCACCGGCGCGGGCAATGACCTGGCCGCGGGCGACATAGTTGGGGATGAATGGTCCTTTGTTGACGGGAAATGGGTCTTCAATCCCGCGGCTGTGCAGGTCAGCGATCTGGGGCTCACCCGTTCCTATGACGACGATATTCGCACTGGCGATGGGGATGACGTGCTGCTGGGCAACGGTGGCGATGACACGCTCAGTGCCGGGCGTGGGGACGATACGATCAATGCGGGGCGTGGCGACGATCATGCCTTTGGTGGTGAGGGGGATGACCTACTCAACCTTGAGCAGGGCAATGACCGGGCCGAAGGGGGATTGGGCGCCGACACCGTCAATGCCGGGGATGGGGATGACATCGTCTATGGCGATCTGGAAGGCGGCAATATCCTGGCCGACGGCAGCGACGGGCTCACCAGTTTCTCGCAATATGGCGACAGCCCGGGTTGGGTGATGGCGGATGAGGACGGTGTTGAGACCATTTCCCAATCTGCCAATACCGTCGCTGGGGAGGCTTATACGATCTCCTTTGAGCTGGCGGCGAACCTAAGCGGGGGACATGGTTGCGGTCAGGTTGAGGTCCTGTGGAATGGTGAGGTTGTCGGCACGGTCGAAACCACATCAGGGGTCTATGAAACCCATGAGATTGAAGTGGTGAGCACCGGCGAAGAGGGGCAACTGTCCTTCCGCGCGGTCCCGCCGGAAGGCAGCGTTGATTATGATTTCAGCGGTCCGGTGGTCAGCTATGACAAGACTGTTTCGCTCGGCGGGCAGGATGTTTCCGTCGACGCCTTCGCACCGGGTCAACCGGTGCTGTATCAGGTGATTGATGGCCATCTGAAGGCCTTTGATGTTGAGGCGCGGTCTTACGTGGATGTGGGGGATCCGCCAGGGTTCAAAATCAACGCCGTGGGGTTCAACGCCGAAGATGATCTGATTTATGGCGTCGCCAAATCAAAAGGCGTGGATGCGCTTGGCAATGAGGTCAGCACCAATGACATCGTAATGCTGGATGCCTCTGGCGCCGCTTACCGGAATGGTGATGGGTTTTACGGCGATTATGTTGGTGATTTTGATGACAGCGGCAACCTTTGGACGTTTCATTCGTCCCTGAATCGGATCAGCGTGGTCGATGTGGACAGTCGCGACGCCGACGGAAATCCCGATATTCAACATTTCCACCTGCCCAAAGGCCTGTTCACCGATCGCACCTATGATCTGGCTTATAACTCTGAGGATGGCAATTTCTATGCGGTGGTGTCTCCGGGGCAAAATGGCGCTGCGGGCAAGGTGGTCAAAATTGATGTCAGCGCGGTTGCCGCCGGTGGTGAGCCGACCTTTAGTGAGGTTCCGATCACCGGTACGCTTTATGGTGACACCATGGAAAGCGGTATGGCCAAGGGGGCGTATGGCGCGGTTTTTTTGGATGGCGATGGCAACCTCTACTACGGGCTGAACAAAGGGGATCACGATCTCGATGCCAGCACCGGCAGTCAGGGTGCGATCTTTAAGGTCAATGTCGATTGGGATCTTGGCCAGGCCTATTCTGAGTTCATGTCCGAAGCGCAATCCACCGGGTCCAACGACGGTACCGTGGATCCACGTTCGGCGGATGCTTTCACCGAAATTGACGCCGAGGCGCCGGTTCTGCTGCGCAAGCCGCAGCTGATCCAGGCTGAGGGTGGCAATGATGATCTGCGCGGTGGCGCGGGGGACGATCAGCTCTTTGGCAATGCAGGCGATGACACTTTGCAGGGCGGTGAAGGGGAGGATCGCCTGTCCGGTGATCAGGGAAATGACAACATCAGCGGCGGCACCGGGGATGACATGGCCTCTGGCGGGGCGGGCAATGACTCGATCCGCGGTCAGGAAGGCGATGATGTGATCAGCGGTGATGAGGGGCGTGATTACGTCAATGCCGGCAGTGGCGATGACCGTGTCGAAGGGGGGGAGGGCGCTGATAAGATTGTCGGCGGTACCGGATCTGACACCATCGAAGGGGGGGCGGGCAATGACCACCTCTGGGGGGGCAACTGGCGCGGCGACGGCACCACCGATACCTTTGTGGTCTCAGGCGGTGCGGGGCGCGACATCATCCACGATTTCGAAGCGGACCATGATCGGATTGACCTGACGGCCTATGGGCTGGAGTTCAGTGAGGTTGAAGCGGCCCTGGCGGATCGCGGCTGGGCCACGGAACTGGATCTGAGCGCGCTGACCGGCCGGGAAAGCGGTGACAAGCTGTTGTTGAAATCGGTGAACGTCGACGATCTGGATGAAAGCAATTTCATCTTGTGAAACCGCACCATTTTGACCGACGTGCCAGTGAATGCAGGGGGCTGCCATGAATGCCTATCGTCATTTGCAACGCGCCCTGCCTCCGCTTTTGGTGTTTTCATTGGTGAGCAATCTGGCTGTTCTGATCAGCCCGCTTTTCATGATGCAGGTGCTGGACCGGGTCATTCCCAGCGGCAATACGGCCACCTTGCTACTGCTGGGTGGCCTAGCGCTGGCCGCCTTGTCGTTACAGGCCGGGGTGGAATGGGGGCGTGATCTCGCATTGCGGCGCCTTTCAACCTGGGCTGAGGCGCTGGGAACTGGCCACGTCGTCGCAACCGCTGGGCAATCGCCAAAAGGCCAGCCCACCAGATCGCAAACCGACCGCAGTGAAATCGACCGCATTGCCGGGCTGTCGCAGGCGCTGGCCAGCCCGGCCGCCACTGTCGGGCTCAGCCTGCCCTGGCTGCCATTTTTCCTATTGGCCTTGTGGCTTATCCACCCGGGCTTCCTACTGCTGCTGCTTGGCTTGCTGTGCCTCTTCGGATTGGCCCGTCTGGTGGAGCGTCAGATGACCCGGGCCGGCAGCAGTGCGCTCACCAGATTGCAACAGAAGGAGGCGGCTGTGCTGCAGCATGCCGGTGATTTCGCCGGACGTCTGGGCGTTGCGATGATTGAGCAGAACCTTCTGCAGCGGTTTCAGCGACTGCAGAGCGCCCGCCACCGTCAAAGCGATCAACTGGCGGGCTATCAAACGGCCCTCACCGGGATCAGCAGTTGGTTGCGCAGCCTTGGCCAGATCATGGCACTGGGGCTTGGCGCCTTTCTGGTGACGCAAAATGCTCTGAGTGCTGGCGGCATGATTGCGGCATCCCTGATCCTCAGCCGGACCTATGCCGCCTTTGAAGCTGTGGCAACGCAATGGCCGGTGATCCGGCAGGCGCTGTCAGACTATGCCGCGCTCAGCAAAGGGGGGGATGCCGCTGAGCCGCCGCCTGTTGAGATCCCGGAGTTTTCGGGCACGCTGCGGGCTGAGGGGCTGATTGTGCCGCGCGGCGGAGGCGCCCCGCCGTTGCTGGACCGGGTGTCCTTTGCATTGGATCCAGGCGAATGTCTGGCGATCGTTGGCAGTTCCGGGTCGGGGAAAACAACCCTCCTGCAGGCGATATCGGGTGTCGCAGCTGCCCCCATTGGCTCGGCCTTTCTGGATCAGAGCGAATTGCGTGCTTTGCGGCGGCAGAACCTCTATCGTGCCACCGGACATCTGCCGCAGCGGGCGGAACTGGTTGCTGGCAGCATTGCGGAAAATATCGCCTGTTTTGAACCCGACCGGCAGGATGCGCAGGTGATTGAGGCGGCCAAAGCCGCAGGCGTGCATGGGTTGATCGCGGCCTTGCCGGACGGCTATGAGAGCGATCTGGAGAAGGCACCTTACCTTTTGTCGGCGGGGCAGGTGCAGCGGGTTGCCCTGGCGCGCGCACTTTATACCAAACCCAAGTATCTGTTTCTGGATGAACCAAACGCGCTGCTCGATGGCGATGGGGAACGGGCGCTGGCGCAGACCTTACTGCGGCTCAAGGCTGAGGGGACCACAATCGTGATGGTGCTGCACCGATCCGGGCTGATGGGGCTATAAGATCCTGCGGCTGGAACAGGGCCGGGTGATTGACTTCGGCGCCCGGGCCGAGGTTCTGGCACGGCTCAGCGGCAACCGGCGGCGCATGGCGCTGCCTTTGTTGGCGTCCTCACTGCAGGATTTGCGGGATTGGGTGGCCTCGCAATTTACCCGCTCCAGTGATGAGGCCTTTAGCCAAAAGGCGCAACTGGTCGCGATGGAGTTGTTTCACCTTGCGCTGGCGCAGGCACCATCGCCGCAGCAGGACCATCCCTCGGTCGAGTTTTCCTTGAAGTTTCTGAATGAACTGGAATGTGAGTTGCGCATGGTCGGTGCTGGCGACGCGGATCTGGAGGAGAAGATGGTGCGGGTATGCAAGCAACTGGCCACCGGGCGCGAACCTTCCGGGGATCAGCCGCGCGATGAAATGGCTTTGGCGGCGGTCAGCCAGATGAGCCAGAGCTTCGCCCTGCACACACAAGAAGATGTGACGGTGTTTCACGTCGCCTTGCATGCTGATCGTGGCGGACTGGGGCAGCAACAACCGCAGGAGCGGATCAATTGAGCCAATCATCCCCCGCCAGCCCAAATGCATTGCCACCTCAGGTCATGGGGCCAATCTATCGCAGCGGCCTGGCCCTGCTAGCCTTTCTGGCGGCGGTGGCGCTCTGGGCGGTGTTTGCACCACTGGCGAGCACCCTAAGCCTCAGCGGCAAACTGGTTTCTGCGCAGCCCGCGGTGGTTCTGCAGCACCCCTACGGTGGGCTGGTGGCCGAGGTGGCAGTGAAACGCCATGACCGCGTGGAGCGGGGGGCGCTGTTGCTGCGCCTTGATACCTCGCTGGAGGCCGCGCAGGTTGAAGCGACCGAGGCGCTGCAACGCCGGCTTTTGCAGGAAAATGCGATCATCGCTGCGCTGCTGGACAGGGCGTCAGAGCCGCATGCTGTTGATCCCGACCCAGGGGGTGGCACATCGCCGTTCAAGCTGCGGGCGCGACAGGCGTTGGTGCAACAGGCAACGAAAAAGGCCAGCGCTGAGAGCCTGACCCGACAGGCGGCTGCACTGCAGGAAAAAAATCGCCATCACCGAGGCCCAGCTGATCGGCATGCAGGCGCGGGCCGACCGGCAGGATGCGCTGCTGCAGAAAGGTCTGCTCAAACGCAACGAGGGCGAGGCTCTGGCGGAACAGATCCTCATCGTGCAGGCTGAGGTGCAGGGCGACCGGGCGGAATTGGTGGCCTTGCAGGACCAGGCACAGCAGGTTGCGGCGCAGGCAGATCTGGTGATGTTGCAGCTGCGCGAAGGGCTGCGCACCACCCTGGCGGCAAATGAAAAACAGCTGGAGGATATTGGCAAAACCCTGCTGTCGTTGCGCGATCGCGTGGCGCGCGCCGAGGTCCGCGCGCCGGTGGCGGGCATGGTGACGGAGTTGAGCCTGGAGTCCGGCAACAGCTACGCCAATCGCGGCGCCACGCTGGTTGCCTTGGCGCAACCGCTGGACCGACCGCATGTGGCCTTTACCGTGCCGGTGTCACACATTGACCAGCTGCAGCCCGGCATGTCGGGGCGCTTGATTTTGCCCAGCCTGCCGCAACGGGCGATGCCCGTGATCGATGTCACTGTGGCAGCGATTTCACCACGTGCGGCGCTGGATGATAGCGGCCAGCCCATGGGATACGCGGGGCGGGCGGATCTGTCGGCCGCGGCGGCGGACCGGTTGCAAAGGGCGCTGGGGCAGTTGCGCCTGTCTGAGGACATGCCAGTGCAGCTGATCATTGAGGTGCGCCAGATAACCTTGGCTGAATACCTGCTCAAACCCTTCGCTGCAGCGTTCCGCAATGCTTTGCAGGATTAGACATGAAAACGCCGCCCCGGGGCCGGGGGCGGCGTTGCGACAGGTGCGAGTGTCTGATGGGATCTCAGGCCGCTTTGCTGCTGGCCGGTGTGAAATCCACCTCATCAGGGTCCTCGCTAAGGTCCAGCGAGACCCCTGTAGACGACGGCGGTGCCACGGTTGCGGGGGCAGGCGCTGCAGCTACCGCTGCGGCAGGGGCAGTCGGGGCTTTCGCACTTGGCGCGGGGCTGTCAGCCTGACCGGCCTCACCCAGATCAAAGACGCTGATGGCATCGCGCAGTACTCTGGCCTGTGACGCCAGTTCCTCAGCGGTCACCGAAAGTTCTTCGGAAGCAGCGGTGTTGGTCTGGGTGGAGCAGTCTACCTGACCGACAACAATGCCGATCTGTTCGATGCCCTTGGTAATTTCCGAGTTCGAGGTGGAGATGTTGGACACCAGTTTGGAGGTGTTGGAGATGCTTGGCACCAGTTCATCCATCATGGTCATCGCCGTCTGAGACGATTCCACCGTTACAGAGGTGAGCGTGTTGATCTCAGCGGCCGCTTCCTGGCTGCGCTCCGCCAACTTGCGCACCTCAGATGCAACGACTGCAAAACCACGTCCATGTTCGCCCGCCCGTGCGGCCTCGACCGCGGCGTTCAGGGCCAGAAGGTCGGTCTGGCGTGCAATTTCCTGCACCACCTGGATCTTCTCGACGATGCTGTCCATGTGTTTGGTCGCTTCGTTCACCGCGTGACCACTGTTGCGTGCCATTTCCGCTGCCTCGCTGGCCAGGGTTTCGGTCTGATGCGCATTATCCGCGGTGCTGGAGATGCTGGCGGCGATTTCCTCAACCGAGGCTGAGGCCTCTTCTGTGGCGGCTGCCTGAGTGATCGAAACCTCCTGCAGCTGGTTTGAGGTGGCGGAGATCTGGATCGCGCCGGCTGCCACGTTTGAGGCGGAACTGGTCACATCACCAACGGTGCGCCGCAGGTCTTCGACCATCCGGTTCAGGTCCGTCAGCAGCTCACCAATTTCATCTTTACGGCGGTTTTCGACCGTCGCGGTCAGATTACCGTCCGCCACCTGTTTGCTAAGCGTTTTGGCCGAATTCAGGCCGCGGCTGATGGAGCGCACCATGCTGATACCCACCAGAAGGCTGAACACCAGCGCACCGATGATGATACCCATCAGTTCAAACCAGGCGAGGTTATATTCCTGTTCCGAACGCTGCACCTCTTCTTCAAGGATGATGCTTTCCTCTTCCGAGAAGTCGTGGATCATCTTCAGGATGGCCTTGTCAAATTTGCCACCATCAATCACCAGTTTCAGGGCCGCTTCTTCCAGCTTGCCCTCTTTGAACAGGGCGATCACTTCGGCATTTACGGCCTCCAACTGGGTGCGCAACGCGACGAATTTGTCCAGCACCGCCACCTCTTTGGCCGATGCATGGCCATAGGAGGTTTTGATCAGTTCTTCTTCTTCATGTTCCAGTTCTTCCAGTTCGTGTTCGATCTGGTCATGCAGCGGGCCTTTGTCGATCATCACATAATCCCGCATCAAGTTCTGAATGCGTTCTTGGATGATGGCCAGTTCATCAAGGTCGCGCAGCGCTTGGAAATCTTCGTGCACGATCTTGTCATTTCGATCTTTTAGGACGGCCATCTCTTTCAGGGAGATGACGCCGATAGCGATAATGAAGGTTGTTAATAACGTAAAAGATAGAGCCAATTTGGCTTTGATAGAGAGGGTCATACTAAGTACTCGCACTAAGGGGGTCGGGGTCAGGTCGTACAAGCGCGCCTTTGGGTGGTAAAAATTTTCCGGCAAGACGCTTACATTGTAGTACGGACTCTGAAACCGCATGTTTTAGAACATCTTTAGGTAGTTTTCGAAAATATAACTGCCATTTTTGATTTTCTTCCGCCTTTTCAGGGGTATGACCACCTACGCATGTTTCAAATAGTGAAAAAGAAATTTGCCCAAGGCAAATTAACACAGGCTGGCCGCGATTAAGTTGTGTGGCGATTTGAGCGCAATCGGAAAGGTTTGTTTCAGCAGGTCGGATCTGGGAACGGCTGTAACAGGCGCGGAACTTGGGTTTAGGTGGGGCGCAAAAGATCACGCCCCAGCCATATGTGTGGTTCAGCCAGCTTCGGCGGCTTGCGGCAGGATCCAGGCGCCACCCTGCGGGGGCAGGGTGTTGACCTGCAGCTGGCAATGATACGCTTCGCTCAGCCGCTCATTTGTCAGAACCTGATCAGGTGTGCCGCTGGCACGGATTGCGCCGGCGTCCATCAGCGTGACCTGATCGGCAAACATCGCGGTGAGGTTCAGATCATGCATCACCGCGATCACCCCGCCGCCGGCGGCGGCATAGTCACGGGCCAATTGCATCACCACCAGCTGGTGACCGATATCAAGCGCTGAGACGGGTTCATCAAGGAACAGCCAGCGCGGCTGACCCTCCAGCATCGGGTCCCAGATCTGTACCAGCACCCGGGCCAGCTGCACCCGCTGTTTCTCACCCCCAGACAGATCATGGAAATGACGCCCCTCAAACCCGGCAAGCCCGACCCGCGCCAGCGCCTCAAGCGGTAGCCGGTCGCTCATATCAGGGGTGTCCGAGGCCAGGCCGGCGGTCAGACCCAGGCGCACCACTTCCAGCACGGTGAAGGGGAAGGCTAGGTTGGCCGCCTGCGGCAGAACCGCACGCATCATCGCCAGTTGATGGGCTTTTATTCGGGCGCAGTCATGACCGTTCATCATGACGCTGCCTTTGTAGGGCAACTCGCCCGTCAGGGCGCGCAACAGTGTGGTTTTGCCCGATCCATTGGGGCCGACAATCGCTGTAAGCTGACCGGCACGGGCGGTGAAATCAACGCCGTGCAGGATTTCCTTACGGCCCAGTTTGACGTGGATGTCTTTGGCAATTAGCTCCATCTTACATCTCCACCAGATTGCGGTTTTTCAGCAAGATCCACAGGAAAAATGGCCCGCCAAGTGCGGCTGTCACAATCCCGATTGGCAGTTCCGCCGGGGCAATCACGCTGCGAGAAATCGCATCTGCCAGCAGCAGGGTCATCGCCCCCAGAAGGGCCGCGTTTACCAACAGGCCGCGATGATCCGGGCCCTGCACCAGACGCAAGAGATGCGGCACCACGATGCCGACAAAACCAATGCCGCCAGTCACTGCGACCGAGGCGCCAACCGACCCCGCAACGGTCAGGATGGCGATCCGCTTCATCTTCTGCACGTCAATGCCCAGATGGCTGGCAGCGGCCTCCCCCAGTGCAAGCGCGTTCAGGGCGCGGGCCAGAAAGGGGGCGGCGATCAGGGTTAAGATGATGAGAGGGGCCGAGGCGGTAAACTTCGCCCAGGAGGCGCCTGCAACCGATCCCATGCCCCAGAAGGTCAGATCGCGCAGCTGGTCGTCTGTGGCGTAGTAGACAATCAGCCCGGTCAGCGCGCCGGTCAGGGCGCCAAGCGCGATCCCAGCCAGCAGCATGGTGGCAACGGATGTGCGCCCCCCCCGGGTGGCAATGCCATAGAGCAGCAGCGTCGTGGCCCAGCTGCCAAAGAAAGCGGCAAAGGGAACCAGGTAGTGGCCAACAAGCGCGATCACCGCAACAGGCAGGTAGCCGCCCAGCACAATCGCCGCCACTGCGCCAAAACCTGCACCGGCGCTGACGCCGACCAGACCGGGGTCTGCCAGCGGGTTGCGGAACAGGCCCTGCATCACAGCGCCGGAAACCGCCAGCGCGGCACCGACCAACACGCCCGTCAGCATCCGGGGCATCCGAATGTCCCAGACAATGATCTGATCACGCACGGATCCAGTGCCAGTCAGCGCAGCCAGCACATCCGTTTGATCCGCAGCACCCCAGCCAAGGCTGAGCAGCATCGTCAGCCCTAGGGTGCCAAGCAGAATAAAGCTGAGTAAACGGGAGAGGCTGCGGCGGTCCCCCGCCACAGCCTTTTGACCCAAGGCAGGGCCCGAAATGGTCTGCGTCGACATCAGTGAGACACGGCCTCATCACCGTAGATTGCCTGATGCAACTCGCGGGCAAACTCTGCGGTGCGCGGGCCAAAGCCAAGGGCTGCACCGTTGATCACATGGAACGCACCGTTCTTGCCTGCCGGGGTTGGCGCCATGGCGGGCAGGGCAAGGATTTCCTCCTTGCGGCCCGCGTGATCGCCGCGGCCGCTCATCATCAGCACCAGATCAGGCTGGGCTTCGATGATGGCTTCGTCGTTCACCAGTTTGTAGCCCTCGTAGGATTCGGCCATGACATTGGTTGCGCCTGCCAGCGTGATGATGCCATCGGCGCCGGTGTTGCGGCCTGCAACGTTCAGACGGCCACCGTCGTTTGACAGGATGAACATCACCCGCTTCTTTTGGCCCACCTTGGCAATTTCGCCCGCCAGCGCGGCAAGGTCTGCCTCGACCTTACCCGCCAGGGCCTCTGCCTTGTCTTCTGCGCCAATGGCGGTGCCGACGGTGCGGATGGCAACGCTGACGGCCTCACCGCTAAACCCGTCGCGCACCAGTACCACCGGCACCGATGCCGCGCGCAGCAGGTCCAGCGTTTCCACCGGGCCCGAGGTATGGCGGGCAATGATCAGGTCCGGGCCGACAGACAGAACGCCCTCGGGCGACAGGCGGCGCATATAGCCCACGTCCGGCAGCGCCATGGCCTCAGCAGGGAACATCGAGGTGGTGTCACGGGCGATCACCCGCTCCCCTGCGTCCAGTGCAAAGAGGATCTCGGTCACCGGGCCACCAACCGACACGATCGCGTCCGCGTCAGGGTAGCTTTGGTCCTCGGCCAGGGCGGCGGTGGTCAGGCTGAGCGCGCAGGCGGCGCCCATCAAAAGGGAACGGATCATGCGGAAACCTCCTCCACGTTCAGGTCAGGCAGGTCGGCGATCAGCTGGTGCCATTTGGCCAGATCGTCGTTGTCGTTTTTCGGGTCGCGCATGCCAAAGATCTGCATGATGGTCATGCCGCGTGCGTCAAAGCATTCCAGCGAAAGGGCCGGGCCGCGTTTGGTTGGTTTTTCAACGGCATAGACCTCAGCGACGTGGTCATAACGCAGGTGCAGGTCAAACCGTTCGTCCAGAACATTGACCCAGGGCCCCATGTTTTTGATGTTGTCCAGACGGCCCCAGTGGATCTGGATGTTGCCGGGGTTGCCAACAAAGAGGATGGTGCGCTGGCCGGCCTCGGACACCTTGTTGATCAGCGTCTCAACGGCGGAGATGGCCAGCGGGCGGACCCATTTTTCACCAGCCACTTCGCGGTAGGCGCCCAGACGGTTCATGCCCAGCTTGCTGGTCAGACGCATGAACTGGTGGGTGTCGGTCATCTTGGCCCATTCTTCCAGCAGGATGTCACGTTTTGCGGGGTTCTGCTTGGCCGGTTCAATCGGGGCGGCGTCGACGGTCTCAACCCCTTCGGATTGATCGTCCAGCGTCAGCTCCGCCACAACCTCCGCCCAGGCGTCATGGTTGGAGCCTTCGCGCATGAAGATCTTGTGCACCGCGTCACCAGCCGCATCAAAGATCTGCAGGGTGCGACGGGTGCCGGTTTCGGTCACCTGATCGATGGCAAAGCCGTGCACCCAGTGATTGGGGAAAATGCGCAGGTCAATGTCATGGCCCAGCACCATCGCCGCATGCGGGCCAGAGCGGTATTCGCCGTAGGTGCCCACGCGTTCATGCACGGCTGAGATGTTGCGGGTCAGCGCCATCACTTCGCCCAGCTTGCTGACCAGAGGCATCAGCTGATCGGGATGTGGGTTGATGCGGGTGATGGTCTCGCCGTCGCGGCTGCCGACATGTGCGGCGACAAGTTCAGCTTCGGAAATGCCCAATTTCGTAGCCAGATCGCGGTCGCGCATCTTGGCATTGTCGATTTTGGCCTGGCGGATGTCTGCGGCGCTGGGTTTTTGCGTCATTGGGTGTCCTCGGGAAATCTGTGTTTTTGGGTCTTTTAGGCGGATGCGGCGGCCCCCGAAGGGACCGCCCAATGGATCAGAACGTTTTCGCGAGCGAGAACTTGATGTTCCGGCCTTTGGCGTTGCGGTTCGGGTTGGTCAGGTAGGGCCGGTAGGTGGTGTCGAAGAGGTTTTCGACACTCAGGCGCATCTCTGTGCCTTCAAACACGCCGCTGTCCGGGGTGTAGCCAACCGACAGCGCATAGGTTGTCCAGGCGTCGGATGCTGCGGTGGCGCCGGTGGTTCCACTGTTCGATGTGCGGTTATGGGCAAAGGCATGTTTGGCCTCAACCGCGATATCCAGCTGATCGTCCATGAAACGCTTGCCCAGGGTCAGCTGCACCGTGTCTGCTGGGGTGTAGTTGAAGTAGTCACTGGTGCCATTGATGGTGCCGCGTGTCTTGGCGGCGGCGAAGTCTGCATAGAACAACGGGCTGGCGTAGTTCAGTTCCAGTTCAATACCTTTCAGATCGGTCTGATCGATGCCGGAATAGGCGGTGCCGTCCCAGATGTGGGTCTTGAACGCTGTCAATTTGGCCTGCAGACGATCATCACCGGTCAGCACATCATTGCCATCAAAGGACACGCCGACTTCGAAGGTGGTGCCCTTCTCCGTCTTGTCGCGGTTGGTTGAGGACCGCAGATCGTCAAGGATCGGCAGGTTTTCATTATAGGCGGCGGTGCCGAAGACGGCGAAACCGTTGCTGAACGCGTAACGACCCGCCAGAGCACCGGTCCAGGACTGGGTGGTGTAATTGGTGCCATCAGGAATGGCGGGGTAGGGGATACAGAAGGTCGGGCCAAAACAAACCGTGGTGTCCTGGTTGTTGATCGAGGTGAGCTTCTGCTTCTCAAACCGCAGCTGGGGCGTCAGGGTGAAGGCATCGCTGAGCGTGATCTCATCCGCGAGGTAAAGCGAAATGCTCTCATCCGTGCCGCCCGGCGCGGTGCCGTCGTTTTCACCCGCATCCGCACCTTCCAGCAGGATCGCCGAGCGTGAACGTTCCTTGATTTCCAAACCGGTTGTCAGTTCGTGGCCGATCGCGCCTGTGTCAAACCGTGCCACGTTTTCTAGGCGCAGGCCCACCGTTTCCGTTGTATGATCGGTGTTGGTCAGGCTGGCCCCAACGGTGCTTGAGGTGATCTGCATCTCTTCGCGCTTTTTGAACAGACGCGCTTCAAAGTTCACCAAATCGCTGTCCACTGGCGCGAATTTATAAGCCAGGTAAGTGGTGGTGTCCTTCATGTAGCGATCCACCAAATCACCGCTCCAGAGCGGATCAAAGGCGTCATAGGGCACATCTGTTTCGGGCGATTCCGTGTAGGAGTGTGCAAAGGTCAGCGTGCTGTCATCACTCAGGTCGAAGTTCATTTTCAGCAGGGCCGAGGGCGCTTCGAAACCTGTTGCATCACGCGTTGTGCCAGAGCCGTCAACGCCATCTTCGATCTTGCGATGGCCGTAAAAAGCCAGCACATCAAAGCGTTCGCTGGGGGCGAAGGCCAGGATGGTTGAGGACAGCATGCCGTCGCCGTTTGACTCAAAGCCAAACTTCTGGCGCAGCGCGAAGGTATCGCCGTCGCTTAGGAAATCACTGGCGTCTTTTGTTTCGGCCTCAACCGTGCCGCCCATTGCGCCCGAATTATAGCGGAAGCTTTCCGCCGGGCCCCGCTGAACCTTGATTTCGCGGAACAGTTCCGGCTCGACGCTGAGGAGGGAACCGTTGCGGTAGATTTCCTCTGCGCCTGAAGCAACACCGTCGATCACAACGGCCACGTAGCCATCGGTGCCATAGGTGCCGGCCTGGGCGCCCAAGCCGCGGATGTTCACGGCCGACCCCTGCGGGGTGGAGCCATTGATCAGCGAAACGTTCGGGATCGAATCCAGCAACTCGCCCATCGAGGACGCCTGCCGCGCTTCGATTTCGGCTTGGTCAACAACGGTGACTGAGTTCGCAGTTTCGGTCTGAACGCCACGGCGGCTTTCTTCCAGAACGATTGCGTCCAGTTCGACGATTGCATCTGCGTCCTGCGCCAGCGCTGGGCTGGACAGGGTCGGTAGGGCGGTCAGGCCGGCAACGGCCACCGCGACGGGTGTTTTATGCTTCATAGTCCCCTCAAAGCATCTGGTAAATCTTACGCGTGAGTGCGGCGAGTTGATTTGCTGGCTTTGAGCGGGCTGATCGCGAGGTGGCTACTGATATAACCAACTAAAACTGTCAAGGATCACGACCGAACCCATTCGTATAGGGTATTTGCACAAGACGCCAGTCACTTTTCGCTGCATATGCGAAAGATAAAAATGAGGCAGTATTCACGTTCTGGCGCGGCTATATTGAAAATAAACGATATATCGTAAATCTTTGGCTTTTCATGCATTTGCATGTTTGGGTGGGAAATCGCTCCGCATCGGGTATTTTGCGGCGGCGAGAAAATCTGATCGGGCGAAAATGACGCAGCCGAAAACACAAAGGGCGACGCCAAGCGCCGCCCTTTTTGATTCGCTGTCTCTGTAGGTTAGAGGCGTTCGATCTTCTGCAGGAAGTCCTTGATCGCGGCATTGGTATTGGCTGCCGCATCATCGACCGAGAACATCTGGTTCATCACATCCGCCGCCGCTTTGGCCGCGATGGTGGAGCTTTCTTCCACACCGATGATGTTTTTCGAGACGTTATCGACCCGGTTCGACAGATCCGCCATCGAATTTGACATCTCCAGCGTCACGCCGCCCTGCTGCTCGGCCGCAGAGGACATGTTTGAGGCCTGGTTCTGCACCGCCGCCACCGCGTCAGAGATCTCCCTGATCGCGACAACATTGGTTTCCACACCATCGGTAACCGCGTCGATCTCACGGCGGATTTCCACTGTGGATTCAGCGGTTTGCTCGGCCAGTTTGCGGACCTCTTCGGCCACCACGGCAAAGCCACGGCCAGCTTCACCAGCGCGGGCGGCCTCAACCGCTGCGTTCAGTGCCAGCAGATCGGTCTGGGCCGTGATCCCGTTGATGAACTTCACCACGTTGGAGATGCGCGCAGTGGCATCCTGCAGGTCCTGCAGGGTGGCCGTTGCAGTCTCGGCTTTGGTGTTGGCATCCTGGCTGAGGGTCGAGGTGCGGGTCACACCGCCTGCAATCTCCTGGATTGAGGCAGACATCTGCTCCACAGCCGAGGCGGTGCCAGACACTTTGTCCGCCGCAGCGACGGAGTTTTCCTTGACCACAGCACCTTGGGCGCTGGTCTGTTCCGCCATGGAGGCCATCGATTCCGCTGCTGCTTTCGACCGGTTCGCGGCCTCAGCCAGGCTGTCCATCGAAGACACCACAAGTTCCTGGAACTCATTGCCCAGACGGCGCACAGGCCGCAGCAGGGAGGTGCCAAGCGCAAAGCCTGCGATGACGATCACCAGACCGATGATGCCAAACTTGTAGAAGGTTGCCTGTACCGCAGCGTCAGCCTCGGCCAGTGCCTCAGAAGTGTCCACACCGGTGACCATCACCCAGTCAAAGCCGGGAATGTCCAGCCGTCCGTAGGAGGCAAAGCTTTCGGTGCCGACATGGTTTACACCACGGATGAAGCCACCTTCGCCAGCCAATGCCAGATCAATGGTTTCGCTGTCGACCTCGGACCCGACGTTCAGATCGGTGCTGAGGCGCGGGGCGGCGCGCAGACGGTGGTTGTCACCCAACAGCAGCGTTTCAGAGGTTTCAAACCCCTTCACCTCGGTGTTGACGATGGCGTTGATCCGGTCGACAGGCGCCTGGAAGGCGATGATGCCTTTCAGCGTCTCCCCTTCCATCAGGGGCACCAGAACAAAACCGGCATCGGCGCCGTAGGAGGGCTCATAGGGTTCAAAATCAACCATCACGGTGCCGCGTTGACCGTTGTTGATGATCTCAGCCACGGCGCGGCCAAAGCCCGAGGATTTGTAAGGACCGGTCAGGAAGGAGGTGCCGTAGTCCAATTCTTTGAACACCGAATAGACGATCCGGCCCTCCTGCGCGTCCAGCAGGAAGATGTCGTAGAAGCCAAACTCATCAAGGGTGGAGGCGAAATAGGGGTGATACCAGGCGTGCAGGTTGGAATAGAGGCTGCCGTCACCCGCATCATTCATCAGGTGTTTCTCGCCGATGTTCCGGCCGTTGTCGCTGATGTAGAGCTGCTGCAGCTTGCGTGCGAGGGGATCCAGCTGTTGCCAGCGGGCCACGTCTTCGGCGGTGGCGCCGGGCGTGTTGTCGCCCTGGTAGGCATAGCGCTGGGCCAGAGCGGCATTTGCGGGCTCATCTTCCATCCGGCGGTCCACATCTTTGGCGGCGGTTGCAAACTCCTGAGCGGAGTTGATGACCATCGGATTTTGCGCCATGGTTTCGGCCACGCTGACCACATTGGCAAAGTAATTTTCGATCGACTTTTTCTTCATCGCAAAGACGGTCTCGATCGAGCCGCGCGCGGCATCTTCGGACAGTTTGTAGATGCGCTGAATGTCGACGTAGGTGATGACAGCCGCCGGTGCCAAACCAAGCACCAAAAGCGCCGCCATGATCTTCGTCCTGAACTTCATACCTGTGTACCTTTCACCGTAACAAATACCAAAGCGGCACCCGAAAGAGTGAGTGGTAGCGGGGCAACTTTGGACGGAATGAGTGTAGTTCCGCGTTGAACAGAACGGAGCGCTTCTGTCACAGTTTAGGGCTAGAGCCTTAAAAAACTTAGAAAAATCCACTCTGGGGTGCAGGTGCGCAAAAAAATGGCAGGCTAGGTTGAATGTTAGGGCAAACGGTCAAAGCTTAGGCGTGCACCGATTAAGGCTTGTGCACATTTTGCAAAATTGGGTGTATCAATTGCAAAAAAACACCCCCTGGTTTCAGGGGGTGTTTTTGCTTTTTTTATCGGTGTTACACTTCTGCCGCTTTGCGCGGCCGCCGGCGGCGATTGCGGTGGGGTTTGTCGGCACCGGGCTGGCCGTTATTCTGGCCCCCATTTTGCCCCCCGTTTTGGCCACCTTCTGCGCTGCGTCGGCCACCGTCACGGGCGGGTCTTCCACCCTGTGCGTTGCCGCTGTTGCTACCACGTGACCGGCCGTTGCCGCGCCCTGAGGCGCCACCACCACCTTGACTGTTGCCCTGACCACTGCCCTGACCGCCACCACGGGCGCCACCGCGTCCACCACGGCGACGGTTGCCACCGGATTTTTTCGGCTCCTCACTGGGCAGGAACGGTGTGCCTGAGGCGACCGGGATCTCCAGCTTCATCACCTTTTGAATGTCGCGCAGCAGCTCCGCCTCATCCGCGGTGCAAAAGGCAATCGCTTCGCCTTCGCGGCCAGCACGGGCGGTGCGGCCGATGCGGTGCACATAGTTGTCGGGCGTGTCAGGCAGATCATAGTTGATCACATAGGCAACGCCGGGAATGTCGATACCACGGGCGGCCACATCAGTGGCGACCAGCACGTTGATGCTGCCTTCGCGGAAGCCTTTGATGGCGCGGTCGCGTTGGTTCTGGCTTTTGTTGCCATGGATCGAGGCGGCGTTGAAGCCATCGCGTACCAACGATTTCATCAGCTTCTCCGCGCCCCATTTGGTGCGGGCAAAGACCAGTGTCAGCGCATCGAGGTCCTTGGACAGGATTTCGCGCAGCATCCGGGGTTTGGCATCACGGTCGAGGAAATGCACCGACTGTTTGACCTTATCCGCTGCTTTGCCCGGGGGCGACACCTGCACCCGGCGTGGGTTGGTCAGGTAAGCCTTGGACAGCTCTTCCATCTGTTTCGGCATGGTGGCCGAAAACAGCATGGTCTGACGCGGGGTGCCCAACTTGGGGGCAATTTTGCGCAGCGCATGGATGAAGCCCATGTCCAGCATCTGATCGGCCTCATCCAGCACCAGATGTTTGGTCTGGGACAGATCCACGGCGCCACGGTCCATCAGATCGATCAGACGGCCGGGGGTCGCGACCAGAATATCGGTGCCGCGGTTCAAAACGGCGATCTGGCGGTTGATCGACTGGCCGCCGACCACGGTGCGCACATGGATCGGCGTATGATTGGCCAGCATGTTCAGGTTGTCAGCGATCTGGTTCACCAGTTCGCGGGTTGGGGCCAGCACCAGTGCTTTGGCGGTTTTTGAGGCGGGTTTGCCCGGTTCGGTCAGGAGCTGCTCCATCAGGGGCAGGCCAAAGGCCAGAGTTTTGCCGGTGCCGGTCTGGGCGAGGCCCAGAATGTCATGACCTTCCAGCGCCAGCGGGATCGCCTGGTTCTGGATTGGGGTCGGGGTCTTCAGCCCGGCTTTGCCAAGGGCCTTGTTCAGCGCTGGGCTGAGGCCCAGCATGTCGAAATCAAACAATTCATGTCCTTTCACGCATGAGCCGACAGGCCCACACGGGGGGGAGGCCGCACAGCGTGCGGCGCAGGAGGTTTCCGCCAGACACAGACCCCCTAGGGGGGCTTGGTTGGCGTCTAGAACCCTGCGTGATGGGGAACTGGAGGGGTAGGGCGCTGGGGCCTCGTCTTCGGGCCCGGCTGGTCACGCGACAGCGCAGCGCTGGCGGTGCATATGATCCCTGTCCGGTCGGAAGTCAAGCCACGGCCGCGTTTGGGGCAATAAATATTGGCCGATTTGCCGTTCCGGCGGCTGCCTACGGGAAAAAATGCAGGTCAAAGTCAGATTTTTTGCCGCCCCCGTGGAATAAACCGGCGGGGTCACCCGTTTCTCCCATGCAGTTTTGCACGAATGACAGTGAACACGCCATTGGGAGGGAATAATGGCAGACAAAGCAAACAAGGACGTCCACAGCTTCTTTGCAGAGGACCCCGAGAAAGCCGACAAAGCGTTTTTTGGCCGTGTGGCCAACCCGGATCGCCGTGGATTTCTGAAAAAGACTGGCCTGGCCACCATGGCCGCGATGGTCGGCACCTCGATCCCGTTTCACCGTAACATGCCGATTGGCTTTGTGCCTGCCGCGATGGCCTCCGAGGATGTGCTGGTCGGCAAAGATGGTCTGACCCTGCTGAACGACCGTCCGGTAAACGCCGAAACCCCGCCGCATCTGCTGGATGATGCGATCACCCCGACCAACCGTCACTTTGTGCGAAACAACGGGATCCCGCCCGAAGATGTGGACCCCGCCACCTGGACCGTGACCATTGACGGGTTTGTGGACACGCCGATGACCCTCACCATTGCTGAGCTGAAAGCGCAGTTCGACGTGGTGACCAAAGCGCTGACGCTGGAATGTGGCGGCAACGGCCGTGGCTTCTTTAACCCGCCAGCGAAGGGTAACCAGTGGACCTATGGCGCCGTGGCCTGTTCCGAATGGACCGGTGTGCGCCTGAAGGACGTGCTGGAAAAGGTCGGCGTGAAGCCCGAAGCGGTCTATACCGCGCATTACTCTGCGGACACTCACCTGTCTGGCGATCCCGAGAAGCTGCCGATTTCGCGTGGCATGCCGATCTCCAAGGCGATGACCGATGAAATCCTGATCGCGTTTGAAATGAACGGTGCCGCGCTGCACCCGCTGAACGGCGCACCGCTGCGTCTGGTGGTGCCGGGCTGGCCCGCCTCGACCGCACAGAAATGGCTGACCCGCATCGAACTGCGTGACGTTGTGCATGACGGTCCGAAAATGACCGGCAAAGCCTACCGTGTGCCGAACCGTCCGGTGGAGCCGGGTGAGAAGGTGAAGACCGAAGATTTCGTAATCATCGAACGTATGCCGGTGAAATCGCTGATCACCTTCCCTGAAAACGGCGCCGAAGTGGCCGGTCAGGCCACCCAGGTGCGCGGTCACGCATGGTCGGGCGACCGTTCGATCAGCAAGTTGGAAATCTCGATCGATTTTGGCACCACCTGGATCACCGCGGAACTGGATGATGCGGTGAACTCGGGCGCTTGGCAGAACTGGCGTTCTGAGGTGACCTTCCCGCAGGCGGGCTACTATGAGGTCTGGGCGCGCGCGACCGACAGCGCGGGTGACATGCAGCCCTTTGCGATTGATTGGAACCCGAAAGGGTATCTGAACAACACCATGCACCGCGTGGGTCTGCGCGTCAGCTGATCCGCTGACCACATAACACACCACCAAAGGGCGTGGCGGCAGAGGTGCCGCCCGTCCCATCAAGGTACAATCCCAAGACTACAGGAGTCCTCATGCGACTGTCTTATCTGGCGGCCAGCATTGCTCTTTGCTGTGGCCTCGCCATGCCTGCCGCTGCGGCGGAACCGCTCACTGATCTGCTTGCCGCGGCTGACCTGAAAAAGGGTGAGAAGGTCTTTAAGAAATGCAAAGCCTGTCACACCGTGAAGGAAGGCGGCAAAAACAAATCCGGCCCAAACCTGTTCAACATCGTGGGCGCTGAAGTGGCCGCGGTGGATGGGTTCCGCTATTCCAAAGGCCTGCAGAAATACGCCGGCAGTTGGACGCCCGAGCGGCTGGACGCCTTTCTGACCAAACCCAAGAAAGAGGTCAAAGGCACCAAGATGAGTTTTGCCGGTCTCAAAAAAGAGAAAGACCGCGCCAATCTGATCGCCTTTTTGAACCAGAACGCTGCCACGCCGATCGCCTTTGGCGCGGACGCGACCGCCGAGGCTGAGGCAGCACAAGATGCCGCAGCAGAAGAGCCGGAATTCGGCATTCTGGTCATGGACAAGGGCGCGGAAGAGACCTACTACGCCTGCTCTGCCTGCCATTCCGAAATGATCGTTGCCCAGCAGGGTCTGACGCGGGATGGCTGGATTGAGATGTTCGAATGGATGGTAGACGAACAGGGCATGAGTGAAATCGATGAACCCGATTACACGCTGATCCTGGATTATCTGTCCAAGAACTATGGCGAGGACCGTCCGAACTTCCCGGGGCGGAACTGATCTTGCCATATGTCCGGGGCCTGAGGGTATCTTAACTCTCCTCCCCAGGGGCGCTGCTATGGCAGCCGCTCCGCAGATGCCCTCAAGGGCCCCGGACGCTTGGCACCTAGCAGCGCTGCGCGTCCGGAACCGGTGATCAGGCGACCAGTTTCAACGCTTTGCGGGTCATCCCCACCAACATGTCACGGGCTTTGAACATGCGGATCAGCCAGCCGGTGGTGATCCGGCCGATGCCCGGCAGATGCGCGACACCGCCGTTGCGGCCCAGCGTCACCAACATGATGTCATTGCCGGTTTGCGCCTTGTAACGTGCTTTTGGTGCCTCGCCTTTCAGGGTGGCGTGGATGTTTTTGATGGCCACTTTGATGTGGCTGTTCACATAGATCGCTTTCTTGGCTTCCTCCAAGGCGGCGATATCACCCAGGACATAGGTGTCATCCCGCCCCTGCATCCGCAGGAGGTCATCCACCGGAATGCGGCCTTCGCCTGTCAGCGCCTCCGGCGGCAGGAAGCTGGTGTTGGGGCGCCCCCCCACAGCCCAGAAAATCAGATCAAAGGGCAGTTCTTCCCCTGCGGCGGTTTTGGCCACGCCACCGGCCGGTGTTTCGCCAAAGGCTGGTTCGATGACGCGATCGTTGAACCGCAATGTGACGCCACCTTTCTGCAGGTGATCGCGCGCTGTGGCTGCCACTTTGCGGCTGGTGCCGGGCAGTAGCCCTGCGCTGGATTCGACCAATGTGATGTCTTTGCCGGGCATGTCTTGCAGGATCTCCCCCGCCAGTTCGACGCCGATTGCTCCGCCGCCGACAATCAGGATGCGCTGGGCTTGTTGCAGGGCTTCGGCGGTGTCTTGGAACTGCGCTATCCGGCTGTCGCGATTGCCCGATTGGGCGCGGGTCAGTTCGGTGGCGTAGCGGCTGCCCGTCGCCAGAACGGAGACATTAGCGGTGACTTGCATCGCCTCACCATTGGGCAATTGAACCATGCCGGTGCCCTCCTCAAATCCGGTCAGCTGGCCCTGGATCAGCCGGGCCTTTGGCAATGCCTCCGTCAGGGGGACAAGGGCGCGCTGGGCAAAGTCGGGTTCCACCAGATTGCGGGGCAGGGCCAACGGGACCTCATAATAGTCCAACGGGCTGACCAGGGTGACCGAGGCCACCTCTTCCAGCGCCTTGGCCAGTTTTACCCCGGCCTGTCCGCCGCCGTAGATCAGCACCGATTTTGTCATTACGTGCTCCTGTTTCTGTAGATGCATGCCGGGCGCGCACGCCCGCTGTTGCTGTTCAGATAGGACAGGTGAAAATATACTTCAATATTATAATTATATTTTTGAATCTGGAAAATCTGCCTGCCACAGCCTATTTGGGGCCTATGACCCAATCGCTTGATCTGCCGCCAACCCTGTCTGTGCTGTTTCTGTTTCGACATATGTCGGATCAGGTGGGCGCGCGGATTTCTGTGATGCGGCCGGATCTGACGCCCAATGACATCAGCCTGTTGCTGCATCTGAATGCACCACGGCGGATGAAAGAACTGGCGGAGATGATGACCTGTCTGCCCTCAAATGTGACACCGCTTGTGACCCGGGCTGAGGCGCGCGGCTGGGTGCGCAAAGACCGTTCCGCCACGGATGCGCGGGCGGTTGATGTCACGCTGACCGAGGCTGGTCAAAACCTGCGGTCTGAGGTGATTGCCCTGATCAGCGCGGAGGTTCAGGCCGTCACCGGCCTGACCGAGGCACAGGCGCTGCGGGTGCTGGAGGTTATGCAGGCCGAGGCGGCGAGCACAGCGGCGCAGTAAGCTGCCTTTGGTCCGATCAGGCTGCGGTACAGGGGGCGGCGCTGTCGGTTGCCATGACCATCGCCAGCACATCGGTATTCTCATCCCCGCGCAGGGTCAGGCGGCGCAGATAATCCGCGATTGCATTGAACCGGCGCAGATCCATGCCTGTTGCCACAATGGTATAGCTGTGCTGTTCGGTGGCCCATTGCGCCGCAGTTGGCCCGGCAGGGCGGGTTGGCGCCACCGCTGCGGGGCTGGCCAGCAGGGTCAGGCGGCAATTGTTGCGCCCGGAATAATGCATCACGCGCTGCGTCTCATCCAAGGCCTGCTGATCGACCAGAAACAGGCTGGCGAGGCTCAGATCAGGTGCCCCCAACCCTGAGGTGGCGCGCGCAGGCTGCAGCGGATCATCCAAGGTGTAACTCTGGGCGGTGAAGGCGTCATGCAGCGCCAGCAGATCGGGCTGCGCTTTCGGTGCCTCCAGCAAGGGTGCCAGGAACAACGCGCCGGCCATCGCCGCCGCCATTGCCACGGCGCTAAAGCTCGCCACCGGATGCCATAGTGGTTTCCAGGGCTGGTTTGCGGGCACGGCTGCCCCCGATGCCTTTGCCTGTGGGAGTTCAGGGGCGGCAGGCGCCTCGGCCGTGGCCAGTGCGGGTTTCAGGCCGGACAGGGCGGTGGAAACGGCGCGGATTTCTTCCAGCGCGGCCTGCAGGGCCGGTTCGTTTGACAGACGCGCCTCAAGCGCCGCAGCCTCTTCGGCCGGCAACTCGCCATCGCTATAGGCGTTCAGCAGCTCCCAGTCGTGGTCTGCAATATCCATCATAAGCCTTTGTCCTTCCGGCGGTTGTTCAGGCCTTCGCCCGCGCCCTGCGGTGCCTGATCCGCGCGCATGGCTTCGATCAAGGCGCGCCGGGCCCGGCTGATGCGGCTCATCACAGTACCTGCGGGCACATTCATGACCTCCGCCGCTTCGGCATATTTCATTCCCATCACATCGACCAGAAACAACACCTCCCTCTGGGGTGCGGCTAATTGGTCAAAGGTCAGCCGAACAAGTATGTCATTCGCCGGATCGCTGCTTTGCGCCAGATCAACCAATAGACGTGTGTGACTGCGGGAATATTCCAACCGCACCCGTTTTTTACGCAGCTCATCAAAATTGAGGTTGCGCAGCACCCGAAACATCCACGGCCGCAGCGCATCCAGCTGACTGGGGGGATTGTCGGCGCGCAGGCTGCGTTCAATGGCGTCCTGCACCAGATCATCGGCCTGATCCGGCGTCTCAGCGATAGAACGCGCATAGGCCCGTAACTCAGGCAGCAGGATTTCAATCTGGGTAAGCGAGGCCATGGCTTCTTATGGCGGGGTGGGGCAGGTCTGTCAAAGACGCGCCTATGCCCCAAGGGGCCACAGGTCTGAGAAAGATGCGAAAAAGATACGCCCGCGTAGGGTACTGGATTAGGCGTAGATGTTGTTGGGCGCCTCAGGCTTCCATCCAGATGGTGACCGGGCCGTCGTTGAGCAGCTCCACCTTCATATCCGCGCCAAACTCGCCGGTTTCCACCGGCACACCCTCACCGGCAAGCTTTGCGGCAAAATACGCATAAAGCGCTTTGCCGTCCTCCGGGCTGGCGGCGGTCGAAAACCCGGGCCGGTTGCCGCGAGAGGTGTCGGCCGCCAGCGTAAACTGGGACACCACAAGGGCCGAGCCGCCGATGTCCTTTACCGATTTGTTCATCTTGCCGGCCTCATCCTTAAAGATGCGCAGCTTTGAAATCTTGGCGGCCAGATGATCGGCCTGGGCTTCACTATCGCCCTGCATCGCGCAGATCAGGATCAGCAACCCCGGGCCGGACTGGCCGATTTTTTCACCCTCTACAGTGACTGAGGCATGGGAAATCCGTTGCAGCAATGCGCGCATGGGGCGGCTCCTGTCGTAAAGTTGGTTTGGGCCGCATTGGCCGGATTTTTACGGTAAAAAGCAAGCCGATTTGAGGCGGATCAAAGTGGCGTTGCGACTCGTCTGGCAAAATACCCAAGACAGCGGGGCGGATCAGGCAATGCCCAACCCCAACCCACTGTCTGGACGACGGGCGTCCTCACGCCGCCCGTAGGGGATAGTTAAGGAATTGACGGGGCCGAGGGGTCAGTCCCGCCATTCGACCACCTCGTCCAGCGCGGCCCGTTCTGTACGGAATGCGTTGGCGGGGTGGTCGCTATCTTCGTAGCCAAAGGAAATGGCGCAAAGGATCAACCGGTTTTCAGGGATCTCAAAATGGCTGCGCAACAGCGGCGCATAGGCCGCTACGGCGGCCTGTGGGATCGATCCCACGCCCAGGGCCTCGGCCGCCAAGGTGAAGGCGCTGACAAAGCCGCCGCAATCCATCGCACCATAGGGCCCCAGATCCCGTTCCGAGGTGACTATCGCCACATGGGGGGCGCCAAACAGGCGGAAGTTTTCAGCCGATTGCGCGGCTGAGGCTGCGCGATCGCCTTTGGTGACGCCCACCGCCTCATATAGCTGCCAGCCGCAGGTGCGGCGGCGGTCCTGATAGGCGCCGGTATATTGCTTGGGCCAATCCATATCCGGGGCGGGCGTGCCACTCGCGGCCTCTGCCATCAGTTTCTGGCGGAACCCTTCGGTCGCTGCCGGTTCGGTCACAATCACCTGCCAGGGCTGGGCGTTGCACCAGCTGGGCACGCGGCCTGCCGCACGGATGATCCGCGCTATCACATCGCGCGGCACCGGGTCTGCGCGAAACCCCCGGCAACTGTGACGACGTGCCAAGAGGGTTTCCAGCGCTTCAATATCGCTCATCAGATCTTTCCTTCACTCACCGCCATCAGATAGCCAATGGCCCCGGCGACAGTCAGCCCGATCAGCACCGCAAATGCAATCTTCCACGCGGACCAGGGCCGTTCGCCCTGCACCCGGCCCGTGCGCCCGTTGACCACAAAGCGATAACTTTTGCCGCGATATTTATAGGCCGCCATCCAGACCGGCAGCAGCACATGTTTGAAGGTGACGTCTTTCACATCTGTGTCGACGCGGTGGATCTGCTGCCGGTCGCCGCCAATGTCAAAGCGCACATCACGCTCAATCACCCGGTCCATATGGGCACGGGCCTGATCGAAACCTTCATCCAGCTCAACCGTGTAAGCCTCGGCCCTAAACCCGGCGAGGAACTCTGGCCGGTAAGGTTCCAGTGCCGCCAGATCCCAAGGCTCCAGCGCGTCGGTGTATTTCTTCGGCAAGGCGCGCGACGCCAGCACCAGCACGTCATCAAAGAACCGCGCCACCCGGCCCGAAGCCGGGGTCCAGCGGATTTTCTGCACCCGCTCTTGTTTGGTCTCACCATCCCGGGTCACGGTGCGGGTTTCATAATAGATGGTGCCGCGCTGACCGCTGTAGCGGCTCTTGGTGTCGGCATCAAAGGTCCAATAGGGCACATAGATGCCCTCCATCTTGCGGCCCTTGCGCGCATAGTCCTGCAGCCCGTTGGGGGCGAACCACAGTTTGCCCAACCAGCTGGTCATCGCCTCACGCGCCTGCTTTTCCTCTAGCGCAAAGGGCAGCACACCCTTGGGCTTGATATGACGATGGGTGCCGGTGCCCGTCACCACCGGGGTGGCACAGAACGGGCATTCCGCGGCGTGGGTGGCCTCGGCCATTTCCACCTGTGCCCCGCAATTGGGGCATTTGCTGACGCGGGTCTCTTCAATCTCCTGGCTGGGCAGCAGGTTGTTCAGCGCCTGTTTGAAATCCAGCTCTTTCAAGCCGCCCTCCCAGGGGCCGGCCTGGGTGACTTCACCCTCATTGCCGCAGTGGTCGCAGATCAGCTGCCCCTTTTGCGGGTCAAAGCGGAAATCTGCGCCACACAGGTCGCAGGGGAAACGGTGTTCGGAAATGGTTGATTCAGTCATAAAATCAAAAACCCATACTTTGGTTTGCAAGCCTCCCCAACTTTTTTCCACTTTTTTGCTAAAAAGGGGAGGGGTTATGTCGTTTTGGGATCTGAACGCATAGAAAAGATATCAACACACACTCTTAGGAGCCCGCCATGACTGCCACCATGACTGCCACCGCAAATGCCAACACCACCCCCGCTGCCTTTCTTGGGCTGCATGTGGCGCTGCAAAGCGCGCTCAAGGCACATGGCGCCTGGAAACAGCGCATGGTGCGCGCCGTTGCGAACAAAAATACTCACCTGTCGATTGATGAGCTGCGTCTGGCAGAGGTCAGCGATTTTGGTAAGTTTCTGATGGATCTGCCGGCTGAACTGCAGTCTTCACCCTACCTGGCTGAGGTTCGCCGCCTGCATGCGGATATGCATATCGCTGCTGCTGATGTGGCGCTGCTGGTTAAGCAAGGCAAATACGAAGAGGCCCGCGCCGCCCTGTCGACCGGTGCCTTCCCGCAGATCAGCGGTGCATTGAACCAGGCGCTGGTGCGCTGGCAGGTCCGCGATCTGGCAGCGTGAGTTTCGCTGAATAACTGCGGGGCTCTGAGCGGAGGGGCAAGATGATGATGGCTTTGGACACAACACGGGATCTGACCCAAGATCTGGATCAGGCGCTTCAGGCCCATGGTGCGTGGAAACAGCGCCTGCGGGCCGCCGCTGTGCACAAAGAGGTGGATCTGCCGGTCAACAGCATCTGCCGTGATGATTGCTGCCGCTTTGGCCGTTGGCTCTACAGCCTGCCGGCTGAAAAACGTGAAAGCCCTGAGGCGCGCACTGTGCAGCGCCTGCATGCCCAGTTTCATCGCGCCGCAGGGGCGGTGGCGAATATGATTGAGGATGGAATGTTTGATCAGGCCCTGTCGAGCCTGGCCACCGGCGGTTACCCGCAGGTGAGCGCTGAACTGACCCGCGCCGTGGTGGACTGGAAAGTGGCCCTGATGCGTGAGGCGCGCGCGGCTTAACCCATATAAGATATATGAGCGTTCACGGCGGTCCGCAGCAGCAGGCCGCTTTTTTGTAGTCTGCGCCCTCTGCCGTGTCAGCACCGTGCCGATCGCCTGCTTGCGCCTTGCCTCCCAAGGGAAGCACCCAGCCCCGAAAACACCCGCGCTTTGACACAAAGCTGCCACATTTGCCGCCGTTCCCTGACTCGCTGCCAGAAACTCAAGGCAAGCGGTTTAGCAGGGCGGTTTGGCACGAATCCTGCTGCAAACCCTTGAATAGACTGCATTTGGCAGGGCCAAGGTTACGAAACTAGAACCATGGTACTAGTCACACTAGGACCAACGAGACCTCGGCCCATACTTTATCGCAATTTCATCCTAAAATGGGGTGCGGTATTGTCGTTTGTAGTTACTGAGAGCAGCCCTTCGCATTAGCGAATAACCGAGAAAGAGATACGACATGGCCCAGAAGACAGTCACCAACACTTGCGAGATCATCAACAACGCAATCGTTGCCCACTTTGTCCTGGGTCATCAGCTGCGCGCCGCCGCCTACGAAGAAAACCGTGGCCTGCCGGTTCGCGCTTACAAGAATTCGCAGAAATGTGGTCTGGGCAAACTGATCGCCTTCCTGAAAGAAAACGATCAGATGACCGACCGCGCCAAAGAAGTGGACGGCCTTCACCTGGACCTGCACGACGCCGCCTGTGGAGTGGCCGCGCTGATCGCCACCGGTCACTTTGACGAAGCCATTGATGAGCTGTCCACCGGCTACTACGCCGAAGCTGCCGCTGCGCTGACCAAAGCGCTGTCGCAGTGGAAGATGGAAACTGCCTAAACCTATTGTTCGGTAACGATTGCTCTCAGGGCGCCCTCTGTGGCGCCTTTTTCTTTGCCCGCGTCCTGAATGGGGGCGTGTCTGAAACTGGCCGCTTTGGGGGATAAGGGGGCTGCTCTGACCTATCCGCGTCAGCACGGCCAGGGGCGGGTGCCCAAAGGATAGGTTTTGCCTTCATTCCATCGCTGGCGCGGGGAAATCACCGCCCGAATCCGGCGAATCCACCCGTTTTGGGCCCTTGGTGCCAACCAAAGGATATATCCCCCACCTATCCTTTTTGGGCCGCCTCTACCCCGGAATATTCGCCGTTTTTGCGACCTTGGTTGCAGAATCGCCTTTGCGTTCAGACCAAGGCCCTAAGCGTCCTAGGACCATAGAGAGCGTAAGATATACTTTATAGAGATAGAGCGCGAATGGGGGTGGGGGTATAGTCATTTGTACAAACACAGAGCAAACCATCGCATAGCGAAAACAAAGAAAGATAGAAACATGACCCAGATGACCGTTATCAACACCTGCGAAATCATCAACAACGCAATCGTTGCTCACTACATCCTGGGTCACCAGCTGCGCGCCGCAGCGATCGAACAGAACCGCGGCCTGCCGGTACGCCTGTACAAGAACGCGCAGAAATGCGGCCTGGGCAAACTGATCGATTTCCTGAAGAAAAATGACCAGATGACCGCCCGCGCTCAGGAAGTTGACGCGCTGCACGTTGACCTGCACGACGCAGCCTGCGGTGTGGCCGCCCTGATCGCCACCGGCAACTTCGACGCCGCCATCGATGAGCTGGCCACCGGCTACTACGCCGACGCTGCCGCCGCCCTGACCAAAGCCCTGTCGCACTGGAAAGTTGAGGTCTAATAGACCCGATAGAATTTACGTTTGCTCTGACTGAAAAGGCGCCCCTCGGGGCGCCTCTTTTTATGTAAGTTTTGCTAACAATTATGCCGGTGGCGGCGGGGGCGGTGGCATCACCGTGAAGAGCTGCGCCAGCTCCGCTACATCTTCCGCCGTTTTCCAGCCGTCCTGACCCGGTGTCCAGACGTGGCTTTCGCGTTTCAGCTCACCCGTTTGCGCCATGCGCCCCATCTGAGCCTTGGAAAACGGTCCTTTGGTGGCGCTGTTTTCAGCCACATGCCAGACATGTTCCACCGGCGGTGGCGGCGGCGGGGCCATTGCGGCTGGCGCGGCAGCTGCCGGGGCTGCGGCACCACCCCAGGGACCGGGCTGTTGCTGACCCGCAGTTTGGCCCATCATCTGCTGCCCCATGGCCTGGGCCATCTGCAGGCCCATCCCCATGCCCATGCCGGCGCCCATCGATTGATCCATGGCGCCGCCCTGGCCCATGGCCTCGGCCGCTTTCCACTTCATGTGATCGTCCAGATTGCCCGCGATCCCGCGTGAGGTGCGTTGATCCAGCGCCTTTTCCACCGCCGGCGGCAATGAGATGTTTTCGATATAAAGCTCAGGGATCGACAGCCCATATCCCTTCATAACCGGATCGATGGCCTGCGCGATCAGTTTGCCTACCTCGGCGGTGTTTGCAGCCATATCCAGCACCGGAATGCCCGATGCGGCAATGGCGCGGGAAAACTCCTGCACGATGATGTTGCGGATCTGGAAACTGACCTCATCCATGGTGAATTCACCATCGGTGCCGACAATCTCGGTCAGGAAGAGCGCCGGATCGTTCACCTTGATCGTATAGGTGCCATAGGCGCGGATCCGGGTGGGGCCGAACTCAGGATCGCGCAGCATGATCGGGTTTTTGGTGCCCCATTTGAGGTTGGTGAACCGGTTGGTCGAGACGAAGTAGATCTCAGACTTGAACGGCGATTTGAACCCGTGATCCCAGTGCTGCAGCGTGGTCATCACCGGCATGTTATTGGTTTCAAGCATATAAAGGCCGGGACTGAAGACATCGGCCAGCTGCCCTTCATGCACAAAAACCGCCGCCTGACTTTCGCGTACGGTCAGCTTGGCGCCGTATTTGATCTCATGGCCTTCACGTTCAAATCGCCAGACCAATGTGTCGCGTGTGTCATCGACCCAGTGAATTACATCGATGAATTCCCCGGTGAGGAAGTCGAAAATACCCATGGAACCCTCCTTGGTGGGCGGTGGATCCGCCATGTTCCTGTTGTAGGGGCGCGGTGGGCGCCCGGATGTTAAGCCGTCTTGCCTGCCTCAGCTGCCGCCCGTGGCCTCCCGCGCCAATTGCGCGATGATCGGGCGTGCCTCTTCCAGCCCCATGCCGATGCGTAGACGGGGATCGTAATGCATCCGCAGCAGCTGTTCGTCATGGGTGGTGAGAAAGGCAAATTCGTCATTGTCGTTAAAGATTGAGGGGCGTGCCTCCAGGCTGTCATTGATCAGCCCCAAGCCTTGCGCCATCTCCTCATGCACGCAGGATTTGCGCAGGATATCAGGGTGTTCGGCCCGGATCACCACAATGGAGCGGCGGATGTCATGGGCGTTGTGTTTGGCCGAGTAGCTCAGCATCAGGCAATGGGTGGAGCGCGGCATCGTCTCAATCACCCGGAACGATCCCGGATCCATCTGCGGCACGATCTGGCGCAACCGCTGCATCATCTGGCCATGGTCGTCATAGCCCATGAACAAAACGTTAAAGTTGGCGCTGTCCTGTGGCGCCATGCGGATGGGATGGTTGGTGACCCGGCCCAGACGTTCCGCAAAGAGGCGCACATTGGTGCCATCCAGCTGACGTTGCTCCACCGGGACCGAGTTGCCGAATTCCACTGCAACCTTCACCGGCACCGACCAGCGCCGCAGTTTTGAGGGCGCGCCATCCTGCCGGCGTTTCCAGCTGCCGCTTTCGTATTCGTCATAAAACGCAATGGTTTCATAGTTTTGCGCCAGTTGACGGGCGCTGTAAGGCGTGTCCACACCGCCGCCATCTGTACGCAACAATCCTTGGGTCAGCAGATCCGCCTGCAGGTTGCCATAATATCGCGCCAGGGCCAGCGTGCTGTCCGAAGGCGTGTGGATCGCGGGTTGTGGCGCGATGGCGCGGCTGGGAGCGGCGGTTTCTGAGGTGGGCATGCAGCCCGCCAGCGCCACAAGGGCGCTGAGGGTTGCGATAGTTTTTCGTTGTTTCACCCACCTCATAGCGGATCAGGCCTCTGGTACAGCGGTGGAGGCGGTATCCCCCAGACCGTCTTTGCGGGCCTTGGCAGCGGCGAGCGTGTCGCGCAGATCACCTTCCATTTTCTGCAGGTCGGCTTCGGCGGCGGCGCGTTTGGCCTTGCCCTCATCCGCGATCTGCAGGCTTTCGTTGATGGTGGCGATCAGATCGGCATTGGCCTGTTTCACCGCCTCAATGTCAAAGACGCCACGCTCCATCTCGGTACGGATCATCTTGTTGTTTTCACGCAGGTTTGCGGCGTTGGCGGTCAGCAGCTCATTAGTCAGGTCATTGGCTTCACGCACTGCTGCGGCGGCTTCGGCGCTGCGCTGAATGGTCAGCGCCTGCGCCAGCTGGGTTTCCCACAGCGGCACGGTGTTGACCAAGGTCGAGTTGATCTTGGTGACCAGCGATTTGTCATTTTCCTGCACCAGCCGGATCGACGGCAGCGACTGCATGGTCACCTGGCGGGTCAGTTTCAGGTCATGCACCCGGCGTTCCAGATCATCCCGCGCGGCCCGCAGATCGCGCAGTTCTTGTGCTTTCATGACCTGATCGTTTTCCGGCGCGGCGTTGACCTCCGCCTCTTTGGCGGGGATATCGGTGCTGTCCAGCTCGGCAATCTTGGCCTCACCGGCCGCGATGTAAAGCGCCAGCTCGTCGTAGAAATCCAGCGTCTTGTCGTAGAGCATATCGAGGGACTTGATGTCCTTCAGCAGCGTGTGTTCGTGTTTCAGCAGGTTGTCGGTGATCTGGTCGATCTGGCCCTGAACCGTTTCAAACCGTGCCGTGAACTTAGCAAAAGGCGCGGCGCGCCCCATCAGACGTTCCCAGAAGCTCTGCTTGCGCCGGGTGTCCAGCTCACTGATTGAAAAGCCGCGAATGGTTGTCACGATATCGCGCAGGGAATCGCCTGCGGGGCCAACATCCTTGTTGCGCACATCGGCCAGCATCGCCTGGCTGATCGTCTGCAACTCGGCCTGCGCGGCCGAACCGAAGGCCACGATGGAGTTGGTATCCCCCATATCCAACTCGCCCATGCGTTTGCGGATCTCGGCGCTGACCGGGGCATCGGCCGCCTCCAGCGAGGTCACTTCGCTGGCCTCGGTCGGTTCTTTCAACGCAACGGCGGTGACTTCCTCAACCATGGCCAAATCAGCCTGGGCTTTCTGTTGAATGGTCTGTGACATGATGTTCCCTTTCAGATGGGGCAAAATTGAGGGCCGGGGGCACTGGGCGGGCGCCGGTTGCGCGATGTGTCCACGGCGGGATCTATTCGGTGGTGATGCCTTCTCGCTTCAGCCTGTCACGGAGCACCTCAATCTCAATCGTGAGGTCGCTGCGGTCTTCCAGCAAGAATTTTTCGGTACGGGCGGCAAAGTTCTGCTCAAGATCATCCAGCAGTGCTAGATAATCCGCACGGGCCTGTTCATCGCGGGACCGGCCGTAGATTTCGGCAAAGCGGCTGGTCGCGTCACGTGCGCCCATCAGATAGACGGTTAGGTATTTGCGCGCGGCGGTCAGGTCGCGCGGGTCGTCCTCGATCTTGCGAAACAGGCCGCGGGCGGTTGCCTGAAACTGTTCCAACCGGCGGCTGGCCTGCCGATCCCCGGCGCGGCTCATCGCATCACGCATGGCGGCCAGGTATTCCTCAGCCTCTTCAACGGCGCGGGCCACCCGATCGGTCTGGAAGGTGTCCACACCTTCCATGCCCTTGTCCTTCAAAGGATCGATGCCAAAGGCAAATCCATGCAACACGGCCCCCAACACGGCAAAAATGGGCACCTCCAGCGGGCCAAACCCGGCGGCGCCGACCAAGCCCAGCCCCAGGCCCATCAGGATTGAGCCCAGAATTTTACGCGGCAGCGCAGGGCGGCGGGCTACCTTGCGGGCATCATAAGCCTCCTCGGCGCGCAGACCTTCGCGGGTCAGCCAGGCCGACAGCAGCAACACGCCCAGTGCCGCCAGATACTGCGCCATCACCAACGGCTCAGCACTGAAGGCGTTCCAGATCAGCGGCAGCGGCGCGATGAACAACAGGTTAGACCGCATGCCGATGCGGCTGCGGCTGGCGCCGCGAAACTCTTGCTGCGGGCTGGCCTGCGGGGTCGGGCGATCTGACGATTGGGTCTGGCCGTCCGGGCTGTATTTGCCACCAAATTTCTGTGCCATCATGCCCCTCCGAAAATCGTATAGAGCATGAGCAGCAAAAGCAGCACAAAGGCGAGTTTTTGCAATCCGCTTTGGGTCATCAAAGGCTCACATCAATAAATCATGTGTAAAACCTAGGGCCCCCCAGCCATTTTCGCTAGGGGGAAGATCGCCAAAAAACCTGCAAATATGCGATATTGCGGGGAATGTGGTGGTTCAGCGCGGTTTGCGTGCGCTGAAGGGCTTGCCTTTGCCGCCGCCACCGGTGGGGCGGGCCGAGGCGCCGGATTTGGTCCCCGGTTTACCCGCCGGTTTTCCACCCGATTTGCCACGACGCAGCGATTGGCTGGGATCCGTGGCGCGTTTGCCGCCGCCAGACCGGGTTGGCTTGCCATCAGGCTTGCCGTCCATCTTGCCAAAACTGTCACGCGCACCGGCGCTGTTTGCCTTGCGCGGGTCGCGGCCTTTGCCGCCGGCGCCGCGCGGGGCTTTCTGATCTTCTTCGCGGGGACGACCCGGCTGGCCGGGGCCACCAAAGCGCCCCTTGGATTTGGGTTTGCGCAGCGGGCGGCGCACCTTTTGGCCGGGGGCGGCGTCGGTGTCGCCAAAATCCTCAGTGCTGAGGCCCAGCTGGTCGCGCATCACTTTGCGGCGGATCTCTTCCACCTCACCCTGTTTCAATGTGCCCAGTTGGAACGGGCCATAAGACACCCGGATCAGGCGGTTCACGCTTAACCCGATGCTTTCCATAGCGCGGCGAATCTCACGGTTCTTACCTTCGCGCAGGCCGACCGTGACCCAGGCGTTGGCGCCTTGCTGGCGATCAAAGGAAACTTCCATCGGCTGGAATTTTTCGCCATCCACAACCACGCCTTTGCGCAGCGGGGTCAGTTTGGCGTCATCCACGGTGCCCTTCACCCGCACCCGGTATTTGCGCACCCAACCGGTAGAGGGCAGTTCCAGCTGCCGTTTGATGCCGCCGTCATTGGTCAGTAACAACAGCCCTTCGGAGTTGAGGTCCAACCGCCCAACGCTCATCACGCGCGGCAGATCCTCGGGCAGATTGTCAAAAATGGTTTCGCGGTCCTGCTCATCCTTGTGGCTGGTCACCAGGCCTGTGGGCTTGTGATACAGCCACATCCGGGCAGGCTCCGGCGCTTGCAGGGCGCGGCCTTTGACCACGATGCGATCCTTGCCTGTCACGTTCAGCGCCGGGGAGGTGATGACCTTACCGTTAACGCTGACCTGACCGGTTTCGATCAGCTTCTCCGCTTCCCGGCGCGACGCAACACCAGCGCGGGCAATCACCTTGGCGATGCGGTCCCCAGCAGGGGTGGGGGTGGCAGGTTTGTCGGACATAAGGCAGCCTTTGCACAGTAGGGGTGTTGCGGGTCTGAGGAGAGCCGGATCAAGAGGCGTCAGACCTATCGCAATTTTGACCATTGCGAAAGCGCAGATCGCAGGGCAAACCCAAGGGATGACATTTCGCAGCTATATGGATCAGGCCCTGGAAGAGGCAGAGGCCGCCGCCGCCCGTGGCGAAGTACCGGTGGGCGCTGTTCTGGTGGCGCCTGATGGCACCGTTGTGGCGCGTGCCGGCAATCGCACCCGCGAATTGTCAGACCCAACCGCCCATGCCGAAGTGCTGGTGATCCGCGAGGGCTGTAAGCAACTGGGCAGTGAGCGGCTGCCGGGCCATGACCTCTATGTCACGCTGGAGCCTTGCCCGATGTGCGCCACAGCAATTTCAGCGGCACGTATTGCTAGGCTTTACTATGGGGCCAGCGATCCCAAAAGCGGCGGGATCGGGCAGGGGCCGCGCATCTTCAGCCATGCGCAATGCCACCATGTGCCAGAGGTCTACGATGGCATTGGTGCCGAACCGGCGGAGGCGCTGCTGAAAACCTTCTTTGCGGCGCGCCGGTAACAGGTCCTTACGTTAATCGCTGCGGATAAATGCGATCTGGGTCAGGACCTCAGGTTCGATCACATCCACCCCTGGCAGGGCGGCGCTGAGGGCCTCGGCAGACTGTTCCAACAGCGGGAAGGTCTTGTAATGACAGGGGATCACCGTCTTGAAATCAAAGAAGGTTTTGGCGGCATAGGCGGCGCGTTTCATATCCATTGTGAAATGCCCCCCGGCGGCCAGAATGCCAATATCCGGCGCATGCAAATCGTTGAAGATCTTCATATCTGCCATCACATCCGTATCACCTGAGACATAGATCGTGTGGCCTTCGCCCGCGATCATGAACCCGGCCTCCGCCCCGGCATAGACCGGCCCATCCGTCCCCGCGATCGATGACGAATGCACCGCGTTGACCATGGTAACCGCAACCGCGCCCAAGCGCACGGTGCCCCCTTTGTTGAACCCCACAGTGGCGATGCCTTCTTTGGCTTCCCAATGGCTCATCAGATCGTAGATGCCGACCAGCGGCACCGACAGGGATTTGGCCAGCCGCACCGCGTCAGTGGAATGATCGCCATGGCCGTGGGTCAGCAAAATGGCGGTTGCGCCGTCGGTTGCCTCATCTTCGCGGCCCTCGGGGAACATCGGGTTGCCGGTGAACCAGGGATCAATCAGCAGCACCTGATCTTCGATCTCAAGTCGGAAACTGGCGTGGCCCAGCCAAGTGATTTTCATGTGGCGTCTCCCGTTCATCTGTTGGTTTGGTCGTGGGTTTCTGTGAGCCTAGCACGGCTTAGCCGAATTGCGAGAGGCTTGGCAGAACGGCGACAGCGGGTATCTTGAAACGATCTGAGGGTGAATTGACACCGGGTGGGGGTGAAATGTTCGAACCGATTGACGGCTATTGCGAAAGACTGGATCCCGGGCTCTGGGCGGAGCCGGTGAATTTCCTGACCAATGTCGCCTTTATGTTCGCCGCGATTTGGATCTGGCCGGGCTTGCGCGGCATGATCTGGGGGCAGGTGCTGGCGGTGAACCTCTTTGTGATCGGTCTTGGCTCTGCACTGTTTCATTCCGTTGCACAGGGCTGGGCGGCCATTGCGGACGTTGTGCCTATCCTGACCTATGTGCTGATCTACATCGCCCTGTCGCACCGGGAATACTGGGGCCACAGCTGGCGCCGCACGGCGGTGTTTTTGGTGCTGTTTGTCCCCTTCGTCGCCGCCACCCTGCCGCTGTTTCAGATGGTGTCGGGGCTTGGATCATCGGCAACCTACGCCCCGGTGCCTTTGCTGATCCTGCTGCATGCGATCCTGTTGCGCCGTCAGCTGCCACAGGTGGCGCGGGGGCTGGCCATCGGTGCCGGGATCCTATGCCTGTCGATTCTGATGCGCGCCATTGATGAGCCGCTTTGCCACGTCTGGCCTTTGGGTACACATTTTATGTGGCATATCCTCAATGCCGTGATGTTGATGCATATGATCGCCGTCTATCGTGCCCATATGCTTGCAGCGACGCGGGCAGAGCGCTAAACGCTTTAGCAACGCGAAAACGGAGATCTCTCGAGATGTCGATCGACACGAAAACCGCCGCCAAAGTGGCCAAGCTGGCCCGGATCAAGGTGGAAGACGATGCGCTGCCGGCGCTGGCGAATGAATTTAACACCATTCTGGGCTTCATCGAGCAGCTGAATGAGGTGGATGTAGAAGGTGTGGAGCCGATGACCTCGGTCACCCCGATGCGCCTGAAGCGCCGTGTGGATGAGGTCACCGATGGCGGCCAACAAGACAAAGTTCTGAAGAACGCGCCGGATGCGCGTGAAGGCTTCTTTGCGGTTCCGAAGGTAGTAGAATAATGACTGAGCTGAACAAACTGACCCTCGCCGATGCGCGTGACAAACTGCGCGCCAAGGAAGTGACCTCGGTTGAGCTGACCCAAAGCTGCATTGACGCCATCGAAAAAGCCGATGTGCTGAACGCCTACGCGCATAAAACCCCGGAAATCGCGCTGGAGCAGGCCAAGGCCGCTGACGCACGGATTGCCGAAGGGGATGCGCCTGCGATGTGTGGTCTGCCGGTGGGCATCAAGGATCTGTTCTGCACCAAAGGTGTGCCCAGCCAGGCGGCTTCGGCCATTCTGGAAGGCTTTAAGCCGGAATACGAATCCACCATCACCTCGAAACTGTTCGATGCAGGTTCGGTCATGCTGGGCAAGCTGAACATGGACGAGTTTGCGATGGGGTCGTCCAACGAAACTTCGGTTTACGGCAATGCTGTGAACCCTTGGCGTCGTGGCAATGATGATGCGCAGCTGACCCCGGGTGGCTCTTCGGGTGGTTCGGCCTCGGCTGTTGCGGCGGATCTGTGTCTGGCAGCAACCGGCACCGACACCGGCGGTTCGATCCGTCAGCCCGCCGCTTTCACCGGCACCGTGGGCATTAAGCCGACCTATGGCCGGTGCTCGCGCTGGGGCGTTGTCGCCTTTGCCTCGTCGCTGGATCAGGCCGGCCCGATGACCAAGTCGGTGCGCGACGCGGCGATCATGCTGGAAGCCATGTGTGGCCATGATGAGAAAGACTCGACCAGCGCAGATCTGGCTGTGCCGAACTTTGAAGCCATGCTGACCGGCGACATCAAAGGCAAGAAGATCGGCATCCCCAAGGAATACCGCATGGACGGTATGCCGGGTGAGATCGAAAAGCTGTGGGAGGATGGTCAGGCGATGCTGAAAGATGCCGGCGCTGAGATCGTCGATATCTCGCTGCCGCACACCAAATACGCGCTGCCAGCCTACTACGTGATTGCCCCGGCCGAAGCCTCCTCGAACCTGGCCCGTTATGATGGCGTGCGGTTCGGTCACCGCGCCACGCTGGAAGCGGGCGACGGCATCACCGAGATGTATGAAAAGACCCGCGCCGAAGGCTTCGGCCATGAGGTGCAGCGCCGTGTCATGATCGGCACCTATGTGCTGTCGGCCGGTTTCTATGACGCCTATTACAACCGCGCCCGTCGGGTGCGCGCGCTGATCAAGAAAGACTTCGATGACGTCTTTGCAGCGGGCGTTGATGCGATCCTGACCCCGGCAACGCCTTCGGCCGCCTTTGGTCTGGGCGAAATGACCGATGCGGATCCGGTGCAGATGTATCTGAACGACGTGTTCACCGTTACGGTGAACCTGGCCGGTCTGCCGGGCATTTCGGTGCCTGCAGGTCTGGACAGTCAGGGCCTGCCGCTGGGGCTGCAGTTGATTGGCCGCCCATGGGAAGAAGGCGATCTGCTGAATACCGCCTACGCCTTGGAAGGCGCCGCAGGGTTTGTAGCCAAGCCCGGCCAGTGGTGGTAAGACACTTAAGAAAGAAGGCCCGGGCATGTCTCGGGCCTTTTTGCGAATAGGCAGTGATAACAACAGCAAAGACGACAGGCAGGGCAGGATGATGCGGCATATCTTGGGTGGATTGGCACTGGTTTCTCTGGCGGCATGTGATCCCACAGTGCCCGATTCCGCAGCCGGTGTTGGCTTTGGGGATTACAACGAATACCAGCGCGATCAGGCGTCCCGTGAGGCCGCGCTGAACGGCCAGCCCCTGCCGGCGGCCACCGCTGTGTCCTCTGAAACGCTGGCAGGCGCCCCTGCAGCCACCCCCGCCTCAGATGCCGAGCAGCTGGCAGCCGATGCCGCCGCAGCGCTGAATTCTGGCGAGGCCCCGGTCAATGCAGATCCATCGAACCCGGCGCCCGCGGTTGCGGTGAACGCCTCGGGCATTTCGGATGAGAACAACTTTGACAACGTCTCTTCCTTACGCACCATCGAAAGCGACAAGCAGCGGATCGCCCAGAACCGCGCGCAATACCAAGTGGTTGAGCCGACAGCCCTGCCATCCCGCACCGGCAGCGAAGGCCCCAATATCGTGGCCTATGCGCTGCAGACCAGCCATCCCGTGGGCGCCCAGATGCACAAACGTTTTGCCGCCTCTCAGGCCCGCGCCGACCGCAACTGCGCCAAATACGCTTCACCTGACCAGGCGCAATCTGCCTTCCTGGCCAAAGGTGGCCCGGCCAAGGACCGGCTTGGCATTGACCCTGATGGTGACGGCTACGCCTGCCGCTGGGATCCCAGCCCGTTCCGCAAGGTGAATGGCGGCTGAGCCAGAGGCCATGGCTGATCTGAACATTATCCAACACCCGTCCCCCAATTTTGGGGAGCGTCGCGATGGTGCGCGCCCTGAGTTGGTCGTGCTGCACTACACCGCCATGCCCACCGCGCAGGCGGCGTTGCGGCGGCTTTCGGATCCCGAAGCCGAGGTCTCAGCCCATTATCTAATCGGCCGTTGTGGTCAGATCTGGCAGATGGTTGAGGAGGACAAACGCGCCTGGCACGCCGGTGCAGGGTCCTGGGGCGGGCAGGGGGATGTAAACTCCCGCTCAATCGGGATTGAGTTGTCTAATAGCGGGGCAGAGCCGTTTTCTGAGCTGCTGATGTCCTCACTTGAGGCGCTGCTGAGCGATCTGATGGCCCGCTGGAACATCCCGCCAGAGGGCGTCATCGGCCATTCCGATATGGCGCCGGGGCGTAAGATCGATCCGGGCGCGCGCTTTGACTGGCCCCGGTTGGAGCGACAAGGCATGGCGCATGGCCGTGGTCACAGCGAACAGGATCTGACGCCAGAACCCGCGCAGTTGCGTGCATTGGCAACGCAGCGTGGCTATCCCACGGATGTGACTGATGAGGCCCTGCTGCAGGCTCTGCGCCTGCGCTACCGGCGCGGAGCGTCGGGGCCGCTCTGTGCAGAGGATCTGCGCGTCCTCAGCTAAGAGGCTGCGCAATTGACCCCAGGCCGCTTTCCCCGTAGACCCACACCCGCGCGGAGGGCCGGATGGCCGCTGGTGGCAGGGTAACCGGTCACGAGAGGAAAGTCCGGACTCCACAAGGCAAGGGTGCCGGGTAACGCCCGGCGGGGGCAACCCCAGGGAAAGCGCCACAGAAAACAGACCGCCCCGCGGACCAGAGGTTCGCCAATGGAGCATCCGACGGGGTAAGGGTGAAACGGTGGGGTAAGAGCCCACCGCGGGTCTGGCAACAGAACCGGTACGGCAAGCCCCACCCGGAGCAATGCCGAATAGGGGCCTCACGCGGCGTGTCCGCAGGGTTTTGCTTTGACCCAGAGGCCCGGGTTGGCAGCTAGAGGTCTGTTGGCAACAGCAGGCCTAGATGAATGGTCATCTCGGATGGGTTTCCATCTACGACAGAATCCGGCTTACAGGCCCTCCGCGCATAGCGAAACTTCCGCCCTCACAGGGGCTGGAAAACCCGCAAAACAAAGGCTTTTTAGAATCTGCCCAGAATCCTGTCATATTGCTGTTGACTCGGGGGGCCGATCCCTTAAAAGGCAGGCTTCAAGGATTCCGCGGGCGGCCCGACTGACCCGTATCGATTGAGACTGGAGATATAACAATGGCGAAGCCGACGACGATCAAAATCCGTCTGAACTCGACCGCTGGCACGGGCCACTTCTATGTGACCAAGAAAAATGCCCGCACCATGACCGAGAAAATGGTTGTACGTAAGTACGACCCGGTTGTGCGTAAACACGTCGAATACAAAGAAGGCAAGATCAAGTAAGATCTGCCCTTCTGGACAAGTTAGCGCCGTGTCAGGGAAACCTGGCGCGGCGTTTTCTTTTGCGTCTGCCTTCTGCAAGACGCCTGTTTGGGCAGTGAAACCTGCCAGATATTCCACCCTATTGCTGCACCCATTGATGCCCCTTGCATGGGGGCGGCGCTTTGTGGAATGCTGAGCGGATGGGAATGTTATCGCAAACATTGCAGGCAGCGCTGCGTCAGACCACCAAAGAAGGCCTTGTTGAAGGTCATGGTGACCTGCGGCTGCGCCGTGCACGCCCCGAAGATCGCGCCGCAATTGATCATCTGCTGCGCCGCAGTTACCCGCAGCTTCTGAAGGCGGATTACCCCCCTTCGGTTATGGTCACGGCGGTGCCGCTGATGTCCCGCGCGAATCCCCGTCTGCTGGCGTCAGGGCGCTACTATGTCATTGAAACCCAAGGTCGGGTGCTGGCCGCTGGCGGTTGGAGTAAACCCACCGCCACCCGTGGCCGTGGCCGCGCTGGCATCGGCCATCTGCGCCATCTGGCGACGGATCCGGACTACCTGCGTATGGGGCTGGCAGAGGCTATTGTGACACATGTGCTGGAGGAGGCGCGCCGTGAGGGCGTCACCGAGATGCAATGCATGTCCACCCGCACCGCCCACCGGTTCTACTGGGCGCAGGGCTTTCAAAGTGGTCGGGAATTGCAGATCCCCCTGGCACAGGGAATCACCTTCCCGGCGATTGAGATGTGGCGCAAGCTGGATTGATCCCGCCGCATCGCGCGATGAGCGCACCACTAATCTATTAGAAGCAGCGCAATAAAAAAGGCCGGTCAAATGACCGGCCTTTGCTGATTGGTGTCAGATGTCTTATTCGCGGTTGCCCAGCAGGTTCAGCAACATCATGAACATGTTGATGAAGTCCAGGTAGAGGCTCAGCGCGCCCATGATGGCGGCTTTGCCCAGCCACTCCTGGTCGCCGTGGTGGGCGTGGGCCAGGTAGGTGGTTTTGATGTTCTGGGTGTCATAAGCGGTCAGACCCGCGAAGATCAGAACACCAATCGCCGAGATGGCCAGGCTCATGATGCCCGAACCCAGGAAGATGTTGACGATCGACGCAACAACCAGGCCGATCACGCCCATGATCAGGAACGAACCCCAGCCCGAGATGTCTTTCTTGGTGGTGTAGCCCCAGATCGACAGGCCAGCGAAGGCAATCGCGGTGACCAGGAAGACCTGAATGATCGACTGACCGGTGAAGACCAGGAAGATCGAGCTGATCGAAACACCCATCACTGCGGCGAAGATGTAGAACACGGTTTGTGCAGTGGCGGCCGACATGCGGTTGATACCGGCGGAGAAGCCGAACACAAATGCCAGAGGTGCAAACATCACAACCCACTTCAGCGGCGAGGCGTAAAGCGAATAACCCAGCTGGGTCAGATATTTATCCGCGCTCAGCTGCGCAACGGCTGCGGAAGGATCGGTGGTGACCGCCAGACCGGCCAGCGCCCAGGCGGCCAGAAATGTGATCAGCATGCCTACGGACATGGTGCCGTAAACTTTGTTCATATGGGCGCGCAGACCCTCGTCGATCTGTGCGGCACGGGCACCCGCTGCGCTCCGGATGGTGTCGAATTCAGCCATTAAAGCCTCCGATAGAAGTGTGACAGCCCCAAGTCGTTGGGGTCTTGGCGCAAATATCGGGTAGGGGCGGGCTTATTTCAAGAGGGTGCAACATAAAAGGAGGCGCAAAGTTGCGCCTCCGTCATCGGTATTTCGTCGCTAAGTCGACGCGAATTTTCGCTCAATACGTGCGAAAGACGGTCACTTGATCCAGTTGGCGGGGGCGTCCCACACCGGACGGGCTGCTTCGGCCTCTGCTTCTGCGCGGCTCAGGCCCATGTCGCTCAGCGCGGCCGAGTCGAGGCTTTTCAGCGCGCGGCGCTGACGATAAAGAGCGTTCAGATCCATCAGGCGGCTCAGAACGGATTTGCGGGCGGCTGCGGGCAGGCAGGCTGCGCTGTGCGAAGTCATGGTGGTCATGTCGGTCTCACTTTCCTGACTGTGATTCGTTAGGGAGGAATTATCATTTCTGTTGATGTGTATGCCTGACTATGGTTCATAGTGAAAATGAATGTTTGACGATTCACCTATCAAGGAATGTGATGAATGCGGAATCTTGATGTCACCACCCTGCGCTCTTTCGTGGCTGTGGCCGAATTGGGCGGTGTCACCCGCGCGGCCGGGTTCTTGAACCTGACCCAATCTGCCGTCTCGATGCAGCTGAAACGTCTGGAAGAGCTGCTGAACCTGTCGCTGATTGACCGCTCCAGCCGCTCCGTCAGTCTGACTGCATCGGGGGAGCAGCTGCTGAGCTACGCGCGCCGGATGGTGAACCTCAATGATGAGGTGATGTCACGGCTGACCGATCAGGCCTATGAAGGTGAGATTGTGCTGGGCGTGCCGCATGACATCGTCTACCCGGCGGTGCCACGGGTGCTGCAGCGGTTCCACGCGCAGTTTCCACGGATGAAGGTGCAGCTGCTGACCAGTTTCACCCGCGAACTAAAGGAACAATACCGGCGCGGTGAGGTTGACGTGATCCTGACCACCGAAATCGGTCTGGATGCCGATGGCGAAACGCTGGGTGCCCTGCCATTGCAATGGATCGGCGCGGCTGATGGTTCGGCCTGGAAGCAGCGCCCGCTGCGTCTGGCCTTTGGCCGCAACTGTATCTTCCGTGGTGGCGCCATGAAGGCGCTGGAACGTGCAGGCACGGCTTGGGAGTTGGGGGTGGAAACCGACAGCGACCGCACCATTGAGGCCACGGTCAGCGCTGACCTTGCTGTGACCGCGATGCTGGAAGGCACCAAGCCGGACCATCTGGAGGTGATTGATCATGGCGGTGCCTTGCCGGCGCTGACCCAGCAGAATATCAACCTCTATGCCGCGGAAAAGGGCAAAGGGGAGGTTGTGCAGGTGCTCTGTGATCAGCTGCGCCAGGCGCTGATGCGCAGTTAAGGAAAGCTAAGGCGATTGGCGCGGCTCACTGGTTGCGCCAATTCGCTGATTGGATCGGGGATCCCTTAGGGTGTGACAACAACTTTGCCGGTTGATTTGCGGCTGCGCAGCAGCTCCAGCGCCTCATCCGCACGGTCCAGCGGCAGCACATGGCTGACATGGGGCTTCAGGTGCCCCGCCTCATACCAGGTAAACAGTTCAGCCATGCTGCCGGTCAGAACCTCAGGCGCGAACTTCAGATATCCGCCCCAGTAAAGCCCCAACACGGTGAGGTTTTTCACCAGCAGATGGTTTGCGGGGATCTGCGGCACCTCACCACTGGCAAAGCCGATCGGGATCAGCCGGGCCTCAGGCTTACAAGCGCGAAATGCGGCCTCCCACTGGTCACCACCGACGGGATCATAGACTACATCGGCGCCGCCAAGCGCCTTTACCTCTGCACGCAGGTCGGCGGTTTTGGCATCGATCAGATGATCGGCCCCGGCGGCTTTTGCGGCCTCCAACTTGTCAGCGCCACGGGCGCAGGCGATCACCTTGGCGCCCATAAGTTTACCAATCTCAACAGCCGTTAACCCAACACCGCCGGCGGCCCCCAGCACCAGTAGTGTTTCCCCCGGCTGCATTCTGGCCCGATGTTTCAGGGCAATATGGCTGGTGCCATAGGCAATCTGAAAGGCGGCCGCCTCTTCATAGGGCATGCTGTCCGGGATCGGCACCAGACGGTCGGCGTCAAAACAGCCGTATTCCGCCAAACCACCGCTGCCGGCATAGACGGCTACCCGTGTGCCGGCGGCTGGCCCATCGGTTTCGGGGCCCAGTGTCACTACCTCACCGGCCATTTCCAGCCCCAAGGTGAAGGGCAGCTGCGGCGTGTCCTGATATTTGCCTTTGGTCATCAGGGTGTCGGCAAAATTCAAACTGCAGGCGTGGATCCGGATCAGGGCCTGCCCCTGCTGCGGCTGTGGCTGCGGCCCTTCGACCAAAGCGGGGGGGAGTTCAAAACTGTGAACCTGAAATGACCGCATGGCCGCGCCTCCTCTATGTCTCCTCATGCCGGTTATGCCGCGTTGCAGCATGACTGTCAAAACCTGTGGCGGGGGCGGGGCAGGCGACGTTGCGCAAAATTGGGGCAGAGGGGCGGACAATCGCGGAAATCGGGTGAAATTGTCCAGTTTCCGCTGCGTAAGTTGTGTGACTTCTAGCACAACCTATCCGAATGAGCGCGAATTACTCACTCAAAGCGTGTGTTTCTCCTTGATAGAATCGCCTGTTTCATTAAGGTCAACACCCAGTAAACGTTGGGGATTATCGTGCGACGCCTGATCGAGTAGCCACGGCACCCATGTTTTGAGATATGGTTTTGTTAAGGAGAGGCACATGGCGCACCCCGTAGATGTGCATGTTGGCAAGCGTGTTCGGCATCGTCGTTGGATGGTTGGCATGACGCAGCAGCAGCTCGCCGAAAAAGTGGGCATCAAGTTTCAACAAATTCAGAAATATGAGACCGGCACCAACCGTGTCAGCGCCTCGCGTCTCTGGGCCATAGCCGAAGCCCTGAACGTTGAAGTGAGCTTTTTCTTCGAAGGTCTGGACGGTGACCAGGAAGAGGCGGGTGCAGAAACCTTCGGCCCGGCCGATCTGATTGCCGACAAAGAGGCGTTGGATCTGGTGCGCTCCTACTACGGGATCCCGGAACATCAGCGCAAACGCCTGTTCGAACTGGCTCGCTGCCTGTCCGACGTGGCCTGATCCACAAATTGCGTTAGAAAAACGACACCGCGCCGCCCCCTGGGCGGCGCTGGCGCTTGAGGCGCCGTGGCAGTCATAGTACCCCTTGACGCAACTGCGAATAGGGGAGCCCTGCAGATGAACACTTCCGACATTCTGACAACGGCCCATGCCATGGCGGATGCAGCCCGTGCAGCCATCCTGCCGCATTTCCGCGCGGCGGGGTTGGCTGCTGAAAACAAACTGGCAGATGGCTTTGATCCGGTCACCGTGGCGGACCGGGCCGCAGAACAGGCAATGCGTCAGGTCTTGGCCGAGCGCCGCCCCGATGACGGCATCTTGGGTGAAGAGTTCGGTGTGAGCGAAGGCCGCAGCGGTTTGCACTGGGTGCTGGATCCGATTGATGGCACCCGTGGATTCGTGTCTGGCACGCCGACCTGGGGTGTGCTGATCGCCCTGTCTGATGAAAACGGTCCCAAGTTTGGCATGATCGATCAGCCCTACATTGGCGAACGCTTCTGGGGTGGCAAAGGGGAGGCTGCACTGGCGGCTCAGATGACCGGCCCGCACGGCAGCGGCCCCCTGCAGGTGTGCGGCGGGCGCCCGCTGTCTGAGGCAGTGTTGTTTACCACTTTCCCCGAAGTGGGCTCTGAGGCAGAGCGTGCTGGTTTTCAGGCGGTGGAACAACAGGTTAAGCTGACCCGCTACGGGATGGATTGCTACGCCTATGCGCTGTTGGCAGCCGGGCAGATTGATCTGGTGGTGGAGGCCGGGTTGCAGCCCTACGACATTCAGGCACCGATTGCAGTGATCGAGGCTGCGGGCGGCATTGTCACCGACTGGCAGGGTGGACCGGCCCATCAGGGTGGGCGCGTTCTGGCCGCGTCCCATGCTGATCAACACGCCGAGGCCCTGGCCATTTTGCGAAATGTGCCTGCCGGCTAAACCGGTCTGACGCCACGCGGGCTTGATCGCGCGGCGGATTTCAGCGATCAAAGGGGCAGCTCTGCGAGTCCTTTGCCCCTTTCTGTCGCAGGCTTCACACACACGTACCGAAGGGGGCCAAACCGTGTGTGGAGCAAGCTATGACTCACCTAACTATCCGAAATGCCGATCATATTCTGACGATGAATGATCATCGTGACGAATTGCGTGGCGCTGATATTCACCTTTCTGACGGGCAAATCACGGCGATTGGCCATGACCTGCCGGTGCAGGGGGAGGTGGTGGAGGCCACGGGGTGCGTGGTGACGCCCGGGTTGGTGAACACCCATCATCACCTCTATCAAAGTCTGACCCGTGCGGTTCCCGGTGGGCAGGACGCCCTGTTGTTTGGCTGGCTGCAGACCCTCTATCCGATCTGGTCACGTTTTGATCCTGAGGCCTTCTTTGTCTCGGCGCAGGTGGGGCTGGCCGAACTGGCCCTATCTGGCTGTTCGCTCAGCTCCGATCACCTTTATCTGTTTCCCAATGGCGGGCGCTTGGATGATACCATCGCTGCAGCTGCCGAGATTGGGATGCGGTTCCATCCAACACGCGGGGCGATGAGTATCGGTGAAAGTGATGGCGGGCTGCCGCCGGACCACTTGGTGGAGCGGGAAGCCGACATTCTGGAGGATTGCATCCGGGTGATTGACGCCCACCACGACAGCTCCGAAGGCTCCATGTGCCGCGTTGGCGTTGCCCCCTGTTCACCGTTTTCGGTCAGCCGTGAGCTGATGCGCGATGCGGCTGTTCTGGCGCGCGACAAGGGGGTGATGTTGCATACGCATCTGGCGGAAAATGACGAAGACATCGCTTATTCGCTGGAAATATTTGGCTGTCGCCCCGGGCAATATGCCGAGGACTTGGGTTGGACCGGTCCCGACGTCTGGCACGCCCATTGCGTGAAGCTGGACGGGGAGGAGATCGACCTTTTTGCCCGATCGCGCACCGGGGTTGCCCATTGCCCCTGTTCGAACTGTCGCCTTGGCTCCGGGATTGCGCCCCTGCGCCCGATGCGGGATGCGGGCGTCAAAGTGGGGCTGGGTGTCGATGGCTCAGCTAGTAACGACAGTGGCAACCTGATGGCCGAGGCGCGGCAAGCAATGTTGCTGCAGCGGGTTGCGCGGGGTGCCGACGCGATGAGCGCGCGCGAAGCCTTGGAAATCGCCACCCGTGGCGGTGCCGAGGTTCTGGGACGCAATGATTGTGGTCAACTGGCCGTCGGTAAACGGGCTGACATTGCTCTTTGGGACGTGCGCGGCGTGGAAAGCGCCGGCAGCTGGGATCCTGCCGCCCTGTTGCTGGCGGGGCCGCAGAAGGTGCGTCACCTGTTTGTTGAGGGCCGCCAGATCGTGCGGGATTACCAGATCGCCAGCCTGGATCTGTCGCGGGTTCTGGAACGACAACGCGCTTTGGCGCTGCAATTGGCGGAGTAACATCCGCTCAACGGCTCGGACGTTACATAAGGCGGTTTAGCATACTCCTTTATTAAGTGAGTTGTGTGAGTGGCGTTTCAGGGCGGGGTTGCGACTCATCTTAGCGCGAGAGTGCAAACAAACGGTTAACCGCCCGCCCGGTCATGCGACCACAGCGTGAATACCCCAATAAAAAGGACTTAGAGGGGGGATGTCCCTCTCTTTCCGCCGGTGCCACACCTTCTAAAGAAAGGCCCAATAGCCGCCTGCAGAGCTTCTTTTTTTGGCCAAATTTGCCCAATATCACGGGGCTGCTACTCACTCCTGCCCGTCAGGGCGCCCCTAGACGATTGGACCAATTGATGAAAATCCTGCGAAAATCCGCCCTGGTCAGTGCTGCCGCCGCTTTGCTTCTGTCGGCCTGTGTCAGTTCTGAGCCGGCCCAGTATCAGTCAACCAGCAACAGCCGTCAGGCCAGCAACGGTGATCTGCACCAGAGCCTGAACGCCGAACGCGCTGCGCGTGGTCTTGGTTCGGTGCGCGCAGATGCCACTCTGGCCCGCGCCGCTGCCGCCCATGCCCGTGATATGGCACAGAAAAACTACTTCTCGCACTATGAACCTGATGGCGGCACCCCGGTCACGCGGGTGAATGAGGCGGGCGGTTGCCGCGCCTCGGTCAGCGAAAACATCGCGATGAAATGGAACAATGACATGAAGGTGTTCTGGGCCTGGATGGGCTCACCCGGGCACTATAAAAACATGATGGGCAAGAAATATACCCGTTATGGTATGGGCGAATATGGCGGCTACTACGTGATGGTGCTGGCCGGCCCCTGCGTTTGATCCCATCAACGCTAAAGTGATTGCAGGCTGCCCCGGAGACGGGGTAGCCTTTTTTGTCGCTTGCGGCGGGTTTTTCTTGGCTTTTAGGGAAATATTAAGATGCAGCAGGATAAGAATAACAGGATTTCGCGCGGATTGATTCTGGGGGTCGTGGTGGCGTTGGCCACGGGGCTGTCGGCCTGTGTTTCAACCGGCGGGGCGCCCTCGGCGACAGCCTCTCCGACCGTGGCCAGCAGTGGTTTTGGCGGCATTTTGAACGCGGAACGGGGCAGCCGCGGTCTGTCCTTGCTAAGCGAAGACAGCGCGCTGAAGGCGGCAGCGCAGGCGCATGCAAACGATATGGTGGCACGGGGCTATTTCTCGCACCAGTCAAAGGGTGGCGGCAATCCAACCAGCCGGATGCGGGCGGCGGGGGGCTGTCGGTCTGCCAATGCGGAAAATATTGCGCAGGGTCAGTCCAGCAATGCGGCGGTCTTTAGTGCCTGGATGCAGTCGTCAGCTCACCAGCGCAATATGTTGAACGGCTCCTACTCGCGCTACGGCCTGGGGCGCAGCGGCAACACCTGGGTTCTGATGCTTGCAGGCTCCTGCGTGTGACCTATCTGAGGCCGCGCCGTCTAACCCGGCGCGGTCTTGCCGAAGACCTAAACGCGCAATTTTCCTTTGTTAGTCAACGGCCTTGCGGCAAGATCCGTTGATCCAAACGCTGTGGATGGCGCGATCATCGCCCATCATCAGCGTTGGAAACACCGCCTCCCAGATGTCATCGGCACGGTTGGCGCGCTGGGCGATATCGGGTGTTGAAGCCAAGTCTAGAACCACCAGGTCCGCCTCCATCCCCGGGGCGATATTGCCGATCTTGTCCTCCATCCGCAGCGCATGTGCAGAGCCGGCTGTGGCCAAGTAGAGCAATTCTGCCGCATGCAGCGGGCGGTGCCGCAGCTGCGCCACCTCATAAGCCGTTGCCATGGTGCGCAGCATGGAGAAGCTGGAACCGCCGCCGGTATCCGTTGCCAAACCAATGCGGTGGCCGGCGCGGCTGAGGCCGTCCATGTCAAACAATCCCGAGCCGATGAAGGTGTTTGAGGTGGGGCAATGGATCAGTGCTGCGTCCACCTCACGCAGGCGATCGCGTTCGCGGGGTTCCAGATGGATCGCGTGACCAAAAAGCCCACCGGGACGCAGCAACCCATAAGCCTCATAGGTGTCCAGATAGTCGCGCGCGCCGGGGTAGAGCGATTTCACCCACTCAATCTCATCCACCTGCTCACTCAGATGGGTCTGCATCAGCACCTCAGGGTGTTCCCCCCAAAGCGCCCCCAGCGCCCGCAGCTGTTCCGGCGTTGAGGTCGGTGAAAATCGTGGCGTGATCGCATAGCTCAACCGGTCCACGCCGTGCCACCGTTCAAGCAGGGCTTTGCTGTCGTCATAGGCGGATTGGGCGGTATCGCGCAGACCGGCCGGTGCCGTATCACGATCCATACAGGTTTTGCCCGCAATCACCCGCTGCCCCCGCTTATGCGCTGCGGAGAAAAACGCATCCACGCTTTCGGGGTGAATGGTGCAGTAGCTTGCCATGGTGGTTGTGCCATGGCACAGCGTCAGATCCAGATATCTTTCTGCAATTTCATAGGCATAGCTGCGGTCAGCGAAGCGCATTTCTTCCGGGAAGGTGTAGCTGTTCAGCCAGTCGATCAGCCGCTTGCCCCAGCTGGCGATGATGCCCGTTTGCGGGTAATGCACATGGGCATCAACAAAACCGGGCAGGATCAGGTGATCGCCATAATCCACCCGCTGGGCGGTTGGATATTCGGCAACCAGACGCTCCGCTGCCCCACTGTCCAAAATCTTGCCATCCCGGATCAGAACCGCGCCGCGGCGTTCAACCTTGGCCGCCTGCTGTCCCTGCTCAAAGGGATTGCCGTCAAAGCGCAGCACCTGACCGGTGAGCAGGCTGTCGGTGTTGGCACTGGGGGCGTTTTGCATCGCGGTGTTCCTTTGGCGGCGGCGCCGAAAGCTGGCGCAGGAGTAATCTAAGCAGTCAGGCGATGAAGGTAAATCATGCGGAGCGGTGGGGCGGGGGCGTTTTTCGACCGCAATCTGCCGCTGGCCCGTTGCGCCTGTTGGCCTGCCTCCGTTAAGAGGGATGAAGGCGAGAGCGGAGGCAGAGATGCGCGAAGACCACGATCAGATCGACCTCCTGGACCGCGCCGACACGTCAATTGCGCCACAACGCAATCCAGATGGCACCACCGAAGGCGATTATGAGCTGTCGCGCCGCGATGTAGCAACAATCCTGCACACCGTGGATCGTGGCGATCAGCAGCAACTGCTGACCCTGATGGAGCCGCTGCACCCTGCTGATATTGCAGACCTTTTGGAACAGCTGAACGCCCACGACCGGCGCCGGTTGGTGCAGCTTTACGGCCAGGAATTTGACGGTGACATCCTGTCCGAACTGGATGAGGGGCTGCGCGAAGAGATCATTGCGGTGTTGCAGCCGGATGTTCTGGCCGAAGCGGTGCGCGATCTGGAAACCGATGATGTGGTGGATCTGGTTGAGGATCTGGATGAGCCGCAGCAAGAAGCCATTCTTGAGGTGCTGGAGGATGCCGACCGCGTCGCGGTGGAGCAGGCGCTCAGCTACCCGGAGCATTCGGCCGGGCGTTTGATGCAGCGCGAAACCGTGGCTGCGCCAGAACATTGGACGGTTGGTCAGGCGATTGATTTTCTGCGCTCTGCCAGAGAGTTGCCGGAACAGTTCTACCATGTGATCCTGGTGGATCCGCGCATGCATCCAAACGGCAATGTGACCCTGGGCAAGATCATGTCATCGCGCCGGGATGTGCAGTTACAAGATATCGTTGAAGAGGTGTTTGAGGTCATTCCCGTCACCCAAGATGAGGGCGACGTTGCCTATGCCTTTAACCAATATCACCTGATCTCAGCGCCCGTTGTGGATGAAAACGACCGTTTGGTCGGGGTGATCACCATCGATGATGCGATGGCGGTGCTGGATGAGGAGCACGAAGAGGACATCCTGCGCCTTGCCGGGGTCGCGGATGAGGCCAGCCTGTCTGACAGCATCCTTGCGGCCGCGCGCGGTCGGGCGGTCTGGCTGGGGGTGAACCTGATGACGGCGATCCTGGCCTCGCTGGTCATCGATATGTTCTCAGGCACGATTGATCAGATGGTGGCTTTGGCGGTTTTGATGCCTATCGTGGCCTCGATGGGGGGCAATGCCGGCACCCAGACCATGACGGTGACGGTGCGCGCGCTGGCCACCCGCGACCTGACTGCGCAGAACGCCATGCGGGTGATGTTGCGTGAGGTCTCGGTCGGGGTGATCAATGGCGCATTGTTTGGGGCGATCATGGCGGGCATTGCGGTGCTGTGGTTTGGCGTGCCGATGCTGGCGCTGGTGATCGGATTGGCGATGCTGGGCACCCATGTGGCGGCGGCGCTGGGCGGCATTTTGATCCCGATGGGGCTGGAACGGCTGAATGTTGACCCGGCGCTTGCCTCTGGTCCCTTTGTGACCACGGTGACGGATGTTGTTGGATTTCTTGCCTTTTTGGGGCTTGCTGCACGGGTGTTGCTATGAACGATCTGGCTGAGATTAAGGCGCAGGCCCGCAAGGCTGCTTTTGCCCGACGCAAGGCAGCTCATCATGCGGGGCTGGTTGGGCGCGCCGGCTTGTTGAGTGAGGTTCTGGCGGGCTATCGCGGCGTGCCACTCGCAGGCTATATGCCGATCCGAACGGAAATCTCCCCACTGCCCGCCATGGAGGAGGCCAGCGCGCACGGGCCTGTCGGTGTGCCCGTGATTCAGGGTGAAGCGCAGCCGTTGAAGTTTTCGCGATGGTCGCCGGACGGACCGCTTCGCGAAGGTCCGTTTGGGGCGCAGGTGCCTGAAAAGGATGACTATTTTGACCCGGAAATCCTGATCGTCCCGCTGGTTGCCTTTGACCGGGCCGGCAATCGACTGGGCTATGGCGGCGGCTTTTATGATCGCACGCTGGAGGGTCTGCGGCAACGCGGGGGCTGTCTGGCCATTGGGTTTGCCTATGGCGCGCAGGAGGCGGCGGAGCTGCCGTTGGAACCCACCGACCAACCCCTGGATATGATCGTGACCGAGGCTGAAATCATCAGCTTTTAAGCATCTGGCGGCATCACATCCAGCAAATGGGCCTCGGCCGCCCGCAGGTGGCGTTCCAGATGGGTGACGGCGGTTTCACTGCCACCAACTGCGACAGCTTCGACCATAAGTCTATGATCTTCCAGCCAATCCTCCGTGCGGCTTGGCAATGCGCCATAGGCAGCGATTTGGATCTGACAGGCGATGCGCAGCTGATCGATGATGGCGATCTGCCGGGGCCGACCACTGGGGGCATAAAGGGCTGCATGAAACGTCCGGTCCCCTTCGGCCCAATTGGGCCCATGGGCGTCAATGTCCGAATGTTTCTGTACCTGCTCCAGATGCGCCAACTGTGATTGGGAAAAATTGCCAACAGCGCGCCGCAAGGCATCCGTCTCTAGCATCACCCGTAAATCAAACGCTTCCCGCAGATCGCGCCGGCTCATTGAGATCACATGCGCCCCTTTGTTGGGGGCTAGTGTGATCAAGCCCATCTGCGCCAGTAATGCAAAAGCATCCCGCACGGGGATCCGGCTGGCGCCAAAACGGCTGGCCAGAACCTCCTGCTTTAGCTTGGCCCCCGGCGCGAATTCACCCCGCAGAAGGGCGGATTTTAGCTGATCAGCAATGTGTTGCGCCTGCATTTGGCATTGCTCCTTGCATAATGTATACATGTATACATAGTAGATTCGAAAACTTCCAGAGGACCCGATGCCGAATTTGTCCACGAAAGCGCATGACTTTACCGCTCAGATCCTTTGGACGGGCAACACAGGCCGGGGGACGGAAACCTACCGCGCCTATGAGCGGACCTGGCAGGTCCAAACCCCGGGCAAGCCGGTCATTCACTGTTCCAATGATCCGATGCTTGGGGGTGATCCGACGCTTCACAATCCCGAAGATATGCTGCTTTCGGCGCTCTCGGCCTGCCACATGTTGTGGTATCTGCACCTCGCGTCAGAGGCAGGGGTTGTGGTCACCGGCTATCAGGACGCGCCGATCGGCCGAGGGGAAACAGCGCCAAACGGGGCAGGGCGGTTCCTGTCGGCGGTGCTGCGGCCCAAGATTACGCTGGCGCCGGGTAGCGATCCCGCCGTGGCTGATGCGCTGCACGGGCGCATTCACGAGGTTTGTTTTATAGCGCGTTCTGTGGCGTTCCCGGTCAGCTATGAGGCGACGTATTCTTTTGCCGCTGCTTAATGTGCGTAACGAACTGTTAGGAATTTTGCCCTATTCATGATCGAAACGGGCTTGTGCCCCTTGCCACATCACCCGCCGCCGCCTAGGCAGAGGGCATGAAAATATTGTTCTTAGGCGATGTAATGGGGCGTGCGGGGCGGCGCGCTGTGGTCGAAACCCTGCCGAAACTGCGCGACGCGTGGCGGTTGGACTTTGTTGTGGTGAACGGCGAAAACGCCAGCAACGGCATGGGTTTGTCGGCAGATCACGCAAAGGTTCTGTTGGATGCCGGGGCGGATTGCGTGACCCTTGGAGATCACGCCTTTGACCAAAAGGACATGTTGCAGTTCATCGAACGTGAACCGCGCATCTTGCGGCCGCTCAATTTCGCCAAGGGCGCGCCGGGACGGGGGTATCGGGTGTTTTCTGACCGCCGAGGGCGCAAGATCCTTGTGACCCAGGTTCTGGGAAATGTCTTTATGAAACGGGCGTTTGACGATCCGTTTTCGGCGGTGGATGCAGTGCTGCGTCAGCATGTTTTGGGCGGCGCCGTTCAGGCTGCGCTGGTGGATATGCACTGTGAGGCGACCAGCGAAAAGATGGGAATGGGGCACTACTGCGACGGGCGCGCCAGCGTTGTTGTGGGAACCCATACCCATGTCCCCACCGGCGATGCGCAGATTTTGCCCGGCGGCACAGCCTATCTGACGGATGCGGGAATGTGCGGCGATTACAACAGCGTTATCGGCATGGAAAAGGCCGAACCGATGCGCCGTTTTGTGACCGGCATGCCCAAGTCCCGCTTCACCCCCGCCCTGGGGGAGGCAACGTTGTCAGGCATTTATGTTGAAACGGATGATCGCACGGGTAAGGCGACTGTGGTTAAGATGGTGCGCCAGGGCGGGCGGCTGGAACAAGCGGGTCCTGACTCCGTTTAACCACAAGATGAGCTGACACGTGACAAATCCCCTCGGTCTTTACCTTTTCTTAGCGGTTCTTGGTGCAGGATGGGGCCTGAACTCGGTTCTGGCAAAGATCGCCGTCAGCGGCGGCTATGCGCCATTTGGTTTGATTTTTTGGCAGTTGGTAATCACGTCACTGATTCTTGGCGCGATCTGTTGGATGCGTGGCAGCTGGCCAAAACTGGGGTGGGCGCAGTTGCGCATGGCACTGTTTGTCGCGCTGATCGGGACGATTGTGCCCAACGCGGCCAGCTATCGCGCGGCAATAGATCTGCCTGCGGGCATTCTGGCTTTGCTGCTATCGCTGGTGCCGATCTGTGCCTTTCCTTTGGCGCTGGTCATGGGCAACGAACAGTTCAGCGGGCGCAAGTTTCTGGGCCTGAGCCTTGGCGCCCTGGCTGTGGCCCTGCTGGTCCTGCCTGGTGAGGCATTGCCAGATGCTGCGATGTTGGCCCTGTTGCCTTTGGCTGTGATCGCCCCGATCTGCTACGGGCTGGAGGGCAATGGCGTTGCAAAATGGGGCACCGGTGATCTGTCGCCCGTCGAATTGCTGTTCCTCGCCTCGCTGCTCGGGGTGGTGATTGCTTTGCCTTTGGCGATTTTGACGGGGCAGTGGATCAGCCCAGCGCCACCTTATGCGCTGCCCGATCTGGCGCTTGTGGCCTCAGCGATGATCCATGCGCTTGTTTACACTGGTTATGTCTGGCTGGTGGGGCGGGCCGGGGCGGTTTTTGCCTCTCAGGTGGCCTATCTGGTGACCGGATTTGGCATCTTCTGGGCTATGGCGATCCTTGAGGAAAGCTACGCCAGCTCGTTCTGGGGGGCTATGGCATTGATGTTACTGGGGGTCTTCTTCGTGCAGCCGCGAAAGCAGATCCCTCTTGTTGCCGCTGCACCCCTGCGCCACACTAAAGGGGAATGACCTAAGTTCGGGCGAAGTATATGGCGTTGATGGAGCTGTCGCAGACCGGCCAGGCGGTGTTGAGTCTCTGCGTGGTGCTGGGCATGTTTGCCCTGTTTATCAAAGAGATATTCCCCACCGAAGTTGTGGCCATTTTCGGCGTTGCGGTGTTGCTGGCGCTGGGGCTGTTGCCCTATGAAACCGCGCTGGACGTTTTGTCCAACCCCGCGCCCTGGACCATCGCGACGATGTTCATCGTGATGGGGGCCTTGGTGCGCACTGGCGCCCTGGCGGCCTTTACCAACCTGGCGGATCGGGCCGGCCGCACGAACCCGAAACTGGCCATTGTGGTTCTGATGGCCTTTGTGGTTCTGGCCTCGGCCATCATGAACAACACCCCGGTTGTGGTTGTGATGATCCCGGTGTTTGTGCAGCTGGGCCGGACCATGGGGGTTTCAGCCTCGAAGATGCTGATCCCGCTCAGCTACGGCGCGATCATTGGGGGCACATTGACCCTGATCGGCACCTCAACCAACCTGTTGGTGGATGGGGTCGCGCGCAGTCAAGGCCTTGAAGGGTTTGGGATTTTTGAGATCACGCCACTGGCCGTGGTGCTGGTCGCCTGGGGGATGACCTACCTGTATTTCTTCGGTCGCAAGATGTTGCCGGAACGGACAACGATGGCATCGATGCTGTCCGATCGCTCTAAAATGAAGTTCTTTACTGAGGCCGTGATCCCCCCTGAATCCAACCTGATTGGCCGTGAAGTTGCTGGGGTGCAGCTGTTCAAACGCGAAGGGGTGCGCCTGATTGACGTGGTGCGCGGGGACCGATCGCTGCGGCGCAATATGAAAGATGTGGTGTTGCAGGTTGGCGACCGCGTGGTGCTGCGTACCCAGATGACCGAATTGCTGAGCCTGCAGCGCAACAAAAGTCTGAAACGATTGGATCAGGTTGGCGCCGTGGAAACCTCAACGGTGGAGGTGCTGATCACGCCGGGCTGCAAAATGGTGGGCCGCGCGCTGGGCTCCATGCGTCTGCGTCGCCGTTATGGTGTTTACCCGCTGGCGCTGCACCGGCGGAACCAGAACATCAGCGGCCAGTTGGATGAACAGGTGGTACGTGTCGGTGACACGCTGCTGCTTGAAGGCGCGCCCGAAGATGTGCAGCGCCTTGCCTCTGACATGGATATGGTTGACGTCACGCAGCCTTCCGTCAAAGCCTACCGCCGAGGACATGCCCCGCTGGCGGTGGCCACATTGCTTGCAATCGTTGGGCTTGCCGCTCTGGGCGTGGCGCCGCTGTTCCATTTGTCGGTCATTGGTGTCGCGCTGGTGCTTGTCAGCCGCTGCATCGACAGCGAGGAGGCGTTTACCTTTATTGAGGGGCGTCTGCTGGCCCTTATCTTTGCCATGCTGGCCATCGGCGCCTCCCTGCAACACACTGGCGCTGTTGCCTTAATTGTAGATGCGATCGCTCCATGGCTGGGCCAGCTGCCGCCCTTCCTGATCGTCTGGGCCATTTACCTTTTGACCTCCGTGTTAACCGAAATGGTGTCAAACAACGCGGTTGCCGTTGTGGTCACCCCGATCGCAATTGGCCTGGCCGGCGCCATGGGCATCGACCCGCGTCCGCTAGTGATTGCCGTGATGGTCGCCGCCTCCTGCAGCTTTGCCACGCCCATCGGCTATCAGACCAACATGCTGGTTTACGGCCCCGGCGGCTACAAATTCACTGATTTCCTGCGGGTTGGCGTGCCGCTCAACCTTACGATGGGGCTCCTGGCCTCGGCGTTGATCCCGGTAATTTGGCCGCTCTGACGTGACCCTGCCGCAATATTCAGGAAAATAAGGCGTTCTGAGCACGCTTTCGCCGGGATTGAAGCGGTGGCAGGCTTGCAGCCCCCTGCGCCGCTCCTTTATAGATCGGTCCAAACAGGACAATACGAACGGAGGGTGCCATGGCTGGCCACTCAAAATGGGCAAACATTCAGCACCGCAAAGGCCGCCAGGACGCCGCGCGGTCCAAGCTGTTTTCGAAGCTGTCGAAAGAAATCACCGTCGCTGCAAAGATGGGCGACCCTGATCCGGAAAAGAACCCGCGCCTGCGCCTGGCCGTAAAAGAAGCCAAGAGCCAGTCCGTCCCCAAGGACGTGATTGAACGCGCGATCAAGAAATCGGCGGCGGGTGAAGGCGACGATTACGAAGAAATCCGCTACGAAGGCTATGGCCCGAACGGCGTGGCCGTGATCGTGGAAGCGATGACCGACAACCGGAACCGCACCGCCTCCACCGTACGCTCCACCTTCACCAAAAACGGCGGCAACCTTGGCGAAACCGGCTCCGTTGGCTTCATGTTCGACCGTAAAGGCCAAGTGACCTACACCGCCGACGCAGGCGATGCGGACACCGTGATGATGGCCGCGATTGAGGCGGGCGCTGAGGACGTGGAAAGCTCGGAAGAGGGCCACCTGATCTACTGTGCAGACAGTGATCTGCACGAAGTGTCCGGCGCGTTGGAGGCAGAGCTGGGGGAATCTGAATCGACCAAACTGGTTTGGAAACCCACCACCACCACCGAATTGGATCTCGAAGGCATGCAGAAACTGATGAAGCTGGTGGATGCGCTGGAAGACGATGATGACGTTCAGCGTGTGACCACGAACTTCGAAGCCTCGGATGAGGTGATGGAGCAGCTCTAAGCGCGCTCAGCTTCAGACCTTGAGGGAAAGGCGGTGCATATGTGCCGCCTTTTTCCGTTTGGCGTAGGGGAGGAGGCTTCCGTGACGCGTATGCGGCTTGGAGTCTCGTGCCACTGCTAGCCAAAATGACTCATTTCTTGACCCGATTTTTGCTCTACGATCCGCCGGCTTGTCTAAACATGATATCTGCGATGGAGTTGTGTTTGCGCGCTTGAAACGTTCCGTGAACCGGGTTGCGACTGCGGCTGACAACGAATAAACGTGGTTCATTCGGGGGCGAGAACCCTGCAACCTTCGCGCCAAGTTTAATTTGACCTCGGTCTAGACACGTCAATTAGTTGTCCCGGGTAAGTGCTGTGGATAAGATGTGGATAACTTTTGGCCTGTGGATAAATTTGAGGGTCTTTTGGGCCGGCGAAATTTATTCACACATGACTGTTGATAAGTCTGTGTATAGATTTGTTTTATTGTTTTAATCTGTGTATTTATGGATCTACGGATTTATCCACATTTTCCAAGTTTTCCTTGGCAACAGCCCTGATGGCATCAGTCAACGGCGACAGCATGTCCGAAAACAGGCGTGAGTGCTGCCAAAAGAGTGACACATGCAGATCGCTGCCTTCATGCAGCCGAACAAGCTCGCCTGAGGCCAAAAAATGATCCACAAGCCCATGTGGATTCATGCCCCAGCCCAGCCCTAGCCGGGCGGCTTCAACGAACCCTTGTGTGGATGGAATTTGATGAGATTTTGTATTGTGGATAACTCCAAAATTTTGTTTTATCCACGTATCTTGTAGCTTGTCTTTCCTGTTAAAAACCAAGGATGGAGCTGCCTCAATGCTCGACTTATCCACACCCTTTTTGAAGTATTTCAGCACGTATTTTGGGCTGGCTGAGGCCACATAACGCATCGCTCCCAACGGAATGGACTCACATCCGCGGGGCGGATTGGCGACAGAGGTGATCGCAGCGCTCACTTCGCCCCGTTTCAACCATTCGGCGGAGTGATCCTGGTCATCCACCACCACATCGTAGAGGTGATCAGGAACCTGGGCCAATGCTTCAAGAACCCAAGTGGCCAGGCTGTCGGCATTGACCGCAATGCGCAGCCTGGCGGCTGCCCCCGCAGCTTTGCCCGTGACCCGGGCTTCCAGCAAAGCCACCTCTTGTAGGTGCCGGGCCAGGCGGTTGCCGGTATCTGTTCCGGTGCATGGGCTGCCGCGTTGGATCAAGGGGGCGCCAACGTGCTCTTCCAGCTGGCGAATACGTTGAGACACAGCAGACTGGGTAATGTTCAACTGCGCCGCCGCCAAATCAAAACTGCCAAGGCGCAAGACGGCGGCGAGTGTTTCAAGTTGGGTATAGTCCAGCATAAGAATTTCTAATCCAAATTGAGAAACTTTAAATCGACTAACCCACCCCGCGGCGTTAGTCAAAATTTAAGACTTATGAGGTGTTCTATGACGGCGATGTTTGCGGGCTTTGGACTGGGGCTGTCCCTGATTGTGGCGATTGGGGCGCAAAACGCGTTTGTGTTGCGCCAGGGAATTCTGCGGCAGCACGTGCTGCCGATCGTGCTAGTCTGCGCGATCAGTGACGCTGTGCTGATCGCAGTAGGTGTCGCGGGGTTTGGTGTGTTGGTTGAGCGGCTGCCCTGGCTAGAGGGCGTGATGCGTTTTGGTGGCGCAGCGTTCCTGCTGTTTTATGGCGCAAAGGCCTTTCTTTCTGCCTGGAGGGGGCAGGGCAACATGCAAGGCGGCGATAGCAGCGCTGGTGGCCTCTGGATTGCGTTGGCGACCTGTCTGGTCTTCACCTGGGCCAATCCGCATGTCTATCTGGACACGGTGGTGCTCCTAGGCTCGATCGCGGCACAATATGACAATCGCGTCGCCTTCGGCATCGGGGCGGTGACCGCAAGCTTTTGTTTCTTTTTTGCGCTTGGCTATGGCGCGCGTTTGCTTGCACCGATTTTTGAGCGGGCAGGCGCCTGGCAGGTCTTGGATTTCGCCATAGGCTGCGTGATGTGGGTCATTGCAGCGAGCTTGCTGCTCTGACCAGATCTGCAGTCACATTGTGTAAGGGATATGGCTTGTGGATCTGCCGATCCCATGTCTTGATGCGCGCATGGATGACAGGGCAGACAATAGGGTGAGCGTAGCCATCGGCTGGATGGTGGTGACCGGGCTGCTTTTTGTCTGCGTGACTGCACTGGTGAAGCTGTTGGGTACAACTCTGCCTGCCGCCCAAGCCTCGTTTTTGCGTTATGTTCTGGGGCTTGTCTTTGTTGTGCCGGTGCTGTGGCGCAGTCAGTTGTCTCAGATCAATGTTGCCACCTGGCGGCTGTTTGTCTGGCGCGGCCTGGCGCATTCCTTTGGCGTGTCTCTGTGGTTTTACGCCATGGCGCGGATTCCGATCGCCGATGTCACTGCGATGAATTACTTGGCGCCGATCTACGTCACCCTGGGCGCGGCTTTGTTTCTGGGCGAACGCTTACATCTGCGCCGGCTGTTGGCGGTTGCAGGGGCGCTGATCGGTGCCTTGATCATTTTGCGGCCTGGCCTGCGTGAGGTCAGCCCGGGCCATTGGGCGATGATTTTTGCCGCGCTGGCCTTCGGGGCCTCTTATCTGATGGCGAAACGCCTGAGCGATGCGGTGAGCCCGGCGCTGGTGGTCACCATGTTGTCAATCACCGTGGCCATCGGGCTTGCGCCGGTGGCGCTGGCAAATTGGGTGCGCCCGGATCTCTATAGTCTTGGGGTGTTGTTCGTTGTGGCCTCCGCTGCAACCGCGGCCCATTACACAATGACGCTGGCCTTTGCCGCGGCGCCGGTCACTGTGACCCAGCCGGTTACCTTTTTGCAGCTGCTTTGGGCCGTGTTGCTGGGCTATTTTGTCTTCGACGAAGGTCTTGATATCTGGGTAATAATTGGCGGTTTGGTGATCCTGGGGGCAGTGACATTCATCACCTGGCGCGAGGCCGTATTGAAACGGCGGCTGACCCCACCATCGCCGGCAACCAAACTTTAACCTTTTGCAGCTAAGCTGGGTTTGAGGCGGCGTTCAGAGGCCGCGGGTGGGCCTCTGAACCTTGTCTTAGGAATAGCTGCTGTGTTGGCTCAGGTGCCGCGCGGGTCCAGCAGCTTTTCCAGAACGGCTTGGGCGGTGATTTGGCCGATGATCTCGCCATTTTCAACCACGGCAACCGGGCCGTTTTGTGCCTGTGCCATCACATCACGAATGTCGCTTTCGGGCGGCAGGGCCACGCTGTGGGTGCCGCTGGCGGGTTCCATGACGTCACGGGCGCAAAGAACGCCCAGCGGGTTCATATGGGCGACGAAATCGGCGACATATTCGGTTGCCGGATCGGTGAAGATCTGCTGCGGGGTGCCACATTGCACAATGCGGCCGCCCTCCATGATGGCGATGCGGTTGCCGATCTTGAACGCTTCATCAAGATCGTGACTGACGAAAATGATGGTGCGGTGCAGTTTCTCCTGCAGCTCCAGCAGCTCATCCTGCAACCGGGTGCGGATCAGCGGATCAAGGGCTGAAAACGGCTCATCCATCAGCAGGATCGGCGCGTCGGTGGCAAAGGCGCGGGCCAGGCCCACACGCTGCTGCATCCCGCCGGAGAGGTCAGAGACCTTGCGGTCGCCCCAATCTGACAGGCCAACAAGCGCCAGTTGCTCATCGGTTTTTTCCTGACGTTCCGCCTTGGACATGCCGGCAAGTTCCAGCCCCAGCCAGACGTTTTCACGCACTGTGCGCCAGGGCAGCAGGCCAAACTGCTGGAAAACCATCGCAACATCGTGCTGGCGCACGTTGCGCAGGGTCTTTTCATCCGTTTCGGTGATATTCACCAACCCATGGTCGGTGGCCACCGAAACACTGCCGCGCGCCACTGGGTTCAACCCGTTGACCGCGCGCAGCAAGGTCGACTTGCCGGAGCCGGAAAGCCCCATGAGAACGAGAATTTCGCCCTTGTCGACGGAGAGTGAACAATTGTGCACCCCCAGCACCTGACCGGTGCTGGCTTGAATTTCCGAGCGGCTTTGGCCTTGGTCCATCAGCGGCAGGGCCTGTTCGGGATTGTCGCCGAAGACGATGGAGACGTTATCAAAAACAACAGCAGTCATATCAGCGCTCCACCCGCAGCATTCGGTCAAGGGCAATGGCCACGGCCACAATCACCAGCCCGCTTTCAAATCCAAGTGAGGCGTTCACCGTGTTCAGCGCCCGCACCACCGGCACCCCAAGGCCATCCGCGCCGACAAGGGCGGCGATCACCACCATCGAAAGCGACAGCATGATGGTCTGGTTCAACCCGGTCATGATCTGTGGGAAGGCTGAGGGCAGCTCAATCTTCCACAGGGTTTGAAACTTGGTGGCGCCAAAGGCCTGACCCGCTTCGGTCAGGGCGGTGGGCACCTGCGAGACACCTAGCTGGGTCAGCCGGATCGGGGCCGGCAGGACAAAGATGAAGGTCGCCACAAGGCCAGGCACCATGCCGATGCCAAACAGCACGATCATCGGGATCAGATAGACGAAGGTCGGGATGGTCTGCATCATGTCCAGAACCGGCAGAATGGTTTTGTAAAACCGCGGCCGGTGGGCGGCGTAGATGCCGATCGGCACGCCAACCCCCATGCAGAATAGCACCGCAAAGAAGATCAGCGTCAGGCTTTCGGTGGTTTCTTCCCAATAGCCCTGGTTCAGCACGTAAAGGAAACACAGGGTGACCAGCACCACCCGCGGCCAGCTGCGCTGCAGGTAATAGGTCAGGGCGGCAAACAGCGCCACAATCACCAGGGCGGGTGGGGCTTGCAAAAGCCACAAGAACCCGTCGATGCCGTTGCTCAGCAGGTCATCAATCGTGTCGAACAGATCGCCGAACGTATCGGTGAGCCAGTCAAACCCTGTTGCGATCCACTTACCAACCGGGATCTTACTTTCTTCAAGCCAGTTCATTTGGCCCCCTAAACGTGATGTGGTCGTGCCCAGTATGACATCCTGTGTGACACTCAGAGTGATAGTGCCAGTCTAACTGTGACTGTTTCACAGGAATCGGTCTTGGCTGCGCATGCTTGCGGCAATTGCAAAGACAAACGCGCCAGACGGGATGGTCTGGCGCGTTCGGTATTGGCTTACATGCCCAGCGAGGCCTTAACGGCGGCAACAGCATCGCCACCGTCTTTGGTGGTCACGCCATCCAGCCAGCCCATGAAGGCATCGGGATTGTCTTTCAGCCAGGCGCCGGCCGCTTTTGCAGGCTCTTCGCCGTCATCCAGGATCGCACCCATGATTTCGTTTTCCATCGCCAGCGAAAACTCAAGGTTTTCCAGCATCTTGCCGACGTTGGCACATTCGCTGATGTAGCCCTGACGCACGTTGGTGTTCACGATGGCACCGCCCAGGTTCGGGCCAAAGAACGCATCGCCACCGGTCAGGTAGGACATTTCAAAGTTGGCGTTCATCGGGTGGGGTTCCCAGCCGAGGAAGACGATCGGGTCTTCTTTGCGCACGGCGCGGGCCACCTGGGCCAGCATGCCCTGTTCGGAGCTTTCAACAACCTCAAAACCCTTCAGGCCAAAGGCGTCGCTGTCGATCATTTCCATGATCAGGCGGTTGCCGTCGTTGCCCGGCTCAATGCCGAAGATTTTGCCGTCCAGGGCGTCGCGCTGGGCGTTGATGTCAGCAAAGTCCTTGATGCCCAGATCGGCAGCGGCTTTGTTCACGGCGAGGGTGTATTTGGCGCCTTCCAGGTTGGCGCGCACAATCTCAACGGTGCCGGCCTCATAATAGGGGGCAATGTCACCGATCATGGTGGGCATCCAGTTGCCAAGGAAGACGTCAACGTCGCCATTGGCCATCGAGGTGTAGGTCACAGGCACCGACAGAACCTTGATGTCGGTTTCATATCCCAGCGCTTCCAGCACAACGGTGGTTGCAGCGGTGGTGGCGGTGATGTCGGTCCAGCCCACATCAGAGAAGGTAACCTTGCCGCAATCGGCCAAGGCAGGTGTGGCAGCCACAAGGGCCAGCGCGGAAAGAGTTGTCTTAAGGGTCATCATGACCTCCCTGAGTGTTGTCGTGTTTTTTCTTGATTGACGAGTCAATAAAAAACAAATTAGCTTAGCCTGGCAAGAATTTTTCTACGAGTATCCGATGCCGAAGCTTGGAATGGAGCCTATACGGCGGGCTGCGCTTGTAAAAGCGACGATTGCCGAGATCGGTGAAACGGGCACATTGGATGTGACCGTGAGCCAGATTGCCAAGAGGGCAGGGATGTCCTCGGCTTTGGCGCATCATTACTTTGGTGGCAAAGAACAGATCTTTCTTGCAGCGATGCGGCACACGCTGGCGGTCTACGCGGCTGAGGTGCGTGGCGCGATCGGCATGGCGGCGACGCCGATGGAACGTGTTGAGGCGATTGTGAAATCCAGCTTTAGCCAGACCAATTTCCGCAGCGAAGTGGTGGCGGCTTGGTTGAATTTCTACGTTCTGGCTCAGGTGTCAGACGAGGCTAGGCGGTTGCTGAACGTCTATCAGATGCGGCTGCGCTCAAACCTCAGGTTTGCGCTGCGCCCGCTGGTTGGACCGGCTGCGCCGGAGGTTGCTGAACGGATCGCGGCGCTGGTTGACGGCGCCTATCTGAAACAGTCGCTGGGCCGCGGTGAGATTGCGCAAGGCGCCGCCGTGGAACTGGTGATGCAGAGTTTTGCCCATGAGGTGGCGGCGCATCAGGGGTAACGGGTCAGACCGAACCGCTGACTGTACCCCAGACCGCCCCCGGGGCCGCCCGAACGGGCATCGGACCAAAGATCAAACCGGACCAAAGATCAAGATGAACAGGCCTGACCCGCGCCGCGCGTGGCAGGGATATTTCCGAAAGGGAACGCAATGAGTTACAAATACCAGCCAGAAGGCAGCCATTTTATCAATGGCCGTTACGTTGAAGATACCGCAGGGGCGGTGATTGACGTGATCTACCCCGCCACAGGTGAGGTGATTGCCAAGGTGCATGAAGCCACCGAAGCGGTGATCGAAGAGGCGATCACCAGCGCGCTGGCGGCGCAACAGGCCTGGGCGGCGATGTCGGGCACCGAACGCGGCCGCATTCTGCGCCGCGCCGCCGACATCATCCGCGAGCGCAACCATGAGCTTTCGGTTCTGGAAACCCATGACACCGGCAAGCCGTTGCAGGAAACGCTGGTGGCGGATGCCACCTCGGGCGCCGATGCACTGGAATACTTTGGCGGTCTTGCAGGCAGCCTGACCGGTGAACACATCGCGCTGGGTGACGGTAACTTCGCCTATACCATGCGTGAGGCGCTGGGCCTTTGTGTGGGCATTGGCGCCTGGAACTACCCGACGCAGATCGCCTGCTGGAAAGGCGCACCGGCGCTGGCCTGTGGCAATGCGATGATCTTCAAGCCGTCGGAAACCACACCGTTGTCGGCGCTGAAAGTTGCGGAAATCCTGCATGAGGCAGGTCTGCCCGCAGGTCTATACAACGTGGTGCAGGGCACCGGCAAAGTGGGCGCGCCGCTGGTGACGGATCCGCGGGTAAACAAAGTCTCGCTGACCGGATCAGTGCCGACCGGGCGCAAGGTCTATGCGGCGGCGGCCGAGGGTATGAAACATGTCACCATGGAACTTGGCGGCAAATCCCCGCTGGTGATCTTTGATGACGCTGACCTCGACAGCGCGGTCAGCGGCGCGATCAACGCCAATTTCTATTCCACCGGTCAGGTCTGTTCAAACGGCACCCGGGTCTTTGTGCAGAAGGGCATCAAAGAGGCGTTTCTGAACCGTCTGGCCGAACGTCTGCAGGGCGCCAAAATGGGCGATCCGCTTGATGAGAACGTGAACTTCGGCCCCATGGTTTCAGCCGCGCAGCTGGCGATTGTCGAAGGCTATATCGCCAAAGGCAAAGAAGAGGGCGCGCGTCTGGTCGCCGGGGGCAACCGGCTGGACCAGGACGGCTACTGGATTGAACCAACCGTCTTTGCCGATGTGACCGACGATATGGTTGTGGCACGCGAAGAGATCTTTGGCCCGGTGATGTGTGTGCTGGACTTTGATGACGAAGACGAAGTTCTGGCGCGCGCCAATGACACCGAATTTGGTCTGGCCGCTGGCGTTTTCACCGCCGATCTGGCGCGGGGCCACCGCATGGTTGCGGGGTTTGAGGCAGGCACCTGCTTCATCAACTCCTACAATGATGCGCCGGTCGAAGTGCCGTTTGGCGGGTCGAAAATGTCCGGGGTTGGCCGTGAAAACGCCAAGACCGCGATCAACCACTACAGCGAGCTGAAGTCGGTCTTTGTACGTCTGGATGCCTGCGAAGCAGCATTCTGAGGTTTGAGCGGGTTGGGGGCAGATCCCCCGGCCCATCGCCCACCCACCCGCCCCGATGCGCCGGGGGATCTTTCAAGATCTGGCGTGTTCTGAGCGGGCAAGGGCGGGCCACATCTGTTTCTGGAGAAGCGAAATGGAAGCGGATTTTGTCATCGTCGGCGCGGGCTCTGCGGGGTGCGCCATGGCTTACCGGCTGAGCGAAGCCGGGGCTTCGGTCATTGTGATCGAACACGGGGGCACCGATGCGGGCCCCTTTATTCAGATGCCAGCGGCGCTGAGTTATCCCATGAACATGAGCCTTTATGACTGGGGCTATATGTCTGAGCCGGAGCCGCATCTGAACAACCGCGAACTGGTCTGTCCACGCGGCAAGGTGATCGGTGGATCCTCCTCCATCAACGGGATGGTCTATGTGCGCGGCCATGCCCATGATTTCGACCACTGGCGGGATCAGGGTGCGGATGGCTGGGGCTATGCGGATGTGCTGCCCTATTACAAACGTATGGAAAGCTGGCATGACGGCGGTCATGGCGGCGATCCCAGCTGGCGCGGCACAGATGGCCCGCTGCATGTCACCCGGGGGCCCCGCAACAACCCGCTGCATGCTGCCTTTGTTGAGGCGGGGCGGCAGGCGGGCTATCCGGTCACCCAGGATTACAACGGTGAGCAGCAAGAGGGCTTCGGCCCGATGGAACAGACCGTCTACAAAGGGCGCCGCTGGTCGGCGGCCAATGCCTATCTGCGTCCGGCGCTGGAGCGTGAAAACTGTGAACTGATCCGCGGCCTTGCCTGCAAAGTGGTGATCGAAAATGGTCGCGCCACCGGGGTGGAGATCAAGCGCGGTGGCAAGGTTGAGGTGATTTCGGCCCGCCGTGAGGTGATCCTGTCGGCGTCCTCGCTGAACTCGCCCAAGCTGTTGATGCTGTCGGGGATCGGCCCGGCGCAGCATCTGGCAGAACATGGGATTGAGGTGGTCGCGGACCGGCCCGGCGTGGGGCAGAACCTGCAGGACCATCTGGAGGTCTATTTCCAGATGGCGGCAAGCCAGCCGATCACCCTCTATAAATACTGGCCGCTGGTGCGCAAAGCGATGGTGGGGGCGCAGTGGCTCTTTACCAAAACCGGTCTGGGCGCCTCGAACCAGTTTGAAAGTGCTGCTTTCATCCGCTCACGTGAGGGGATTGATTACCCGGATATCCAGTATCACTTCCTGCCGTTGGCGGTACGGTATGACGGTAAGGCCGCGGCAGAAGGGCATGGGTTCCAGGCGCATGTCGGGCCGATGCGGTCGGAAAGCCGAGGCAATGTGACCCTGCGCTCCGCCGATCCGAATGACGCGCCGGTCATCCGCTTCAACTACATGAGCGAAGAAAGCGATTGGCGCGACTTCCGCCAGTGCCTGCGCCTCACCCGTGAGATCTTTGGCCAGGAGGCGTTCAAACCTTTCGTCAAACATGAGATCCAGCCGGGCAAGGATCTGGTCACAGATGATGAGCTGGACGGGTTTATCCGCGAACACGCCGAAAGCGCCTATCACCCCTGTGGCACCTGCCGGATGGGACGCGCCGATGATCCGATGGCCGTGGTCGATCCAGAGGCCCGGGTGATCGGGGTTGAGGGCTTGCGCGTTGCGGACAGCTCGGTCTTCCCGCGGATCACCAACGGGAACCTCAACGGGCCGTCGATCATGGTGGGGGAGAAGGTTTCGGACGCTGTGCTGGGCCGTAGGCCTTTGCCGTCAGACAACGCTGCGCCCTGGATCAACCCCAATTGGCAGAGCTCGCAGCGCTAAGCGTTCAGGCTTTGGGTGCGAAAAATAAACGGCGCGCGGGGATCTTCCGCGCGCCGTTTCCATTTGGATCAGCTGCTTTGGCCAACCTTGCGGAACAGGGCCGGCAGGCCAGAGATATCAAGGCCGCGCCGCACCCGGAACGCCGGGTTCTGGCCCCCGTCACTGTCTTTCCAATAGGGCCGCAGGACATAGACGGCAAAGGCCACTTCGGTGTTGTCACCCTTGATGGCCTGCAACCCGCGCCCCTGCAGCTCGATCTCCACATCCAGGCCTTTCAGGGGCACCCGGAACCCACCGCCGGCCTTGGCCTCACCATCCACCAGCAGGGTGATCCCGTCGCCATAGGTGACGTCGCGGATCAGCACGTAATATTGCTGCGGGTCATTGACCGCCTCGGCAAACCCCCATTCATCCATCAAGGCGCCACCGTCTTTGATGTCCGGGGTCAGGTAGTTTGACAGGCGGGTGTAAACGCGGTTGTAGGCCACCCGGTTGGGATAGGCGATTTCAAAGCTTGATCGGGACCGGATCAGCGCATCGGCGCGCAGCTTGATGGCTGGATTGCCAAACTCACCGCCCAGATCAACCCCACCGCTATAGCTGGCCGCATCCGAGGCCTTATCGCGCGGGTGTTCTGGCGCGTCAAAGCCCGGAACGTCGCCAAGGTAGCTGAGGCTGTCCTGCCCCTGATCCCACAGGAACAGGCTGCCGGCCTTATAGTCACCGGAATTGATGAAACCGTAGTTGGTATGTGAAAAATCCAGATTGACTGGAATGGTTTGTCCGGATTTGAAGCATCCGCTTAGGGCCAGCGCTGCCAGCAGGGGCAGCAGGCGCAATGGCAATCTCATGGTGGTCCCCCGAATTGGATTTTTGAAAAAGAAGCAGAGAGAAACTGAATAAACCACAGGCAGAATGGGCCTGAGTATACAGATTTTATGGTGGAATTCATCCTTTGACTGCACTCGCGATTTTACGCTCGGATCGGGCGCAGTTTTTCGCAAAGTCACGGCGCCAGTTGATCCGGGTCAAAGTGCCGTGGCCGCGCCAAGGGTAGAGTTGGGGCAAGACAGAACAAGGAGAAACGCAATGTCGCACACCCCGCATGAACTGGCCGAAGAGTTCCCTGAATTCGTTGAAAAAATGTCGGCGCTGAAGGTTTCAGATGCACATTTTGCCAAACTGGCAGAGGCCTATCATGAGTTGAACCGCGCCGTGCACCGGGCGGAAACCAATGTGGAGCCGCTTGAGCAACTGGCAGAGGCGGAGCTTCGCAAAAAACGCTCGGCGCTCAAGGATGAGATCTACGCCTACCTGAAAGATGCGGCCTGATTAGACCACAAGGTGCGATCTGAGGGGTGTCAGACAATCACACCCCTCAGGTTACGCCGTAGCCACGGGGCCATCTGCCCCCAGGCCTGCGCCTCCGCATCATTTGCGTCCTGTGGTGGGGCTTGCTCCGCGTCGCCCGTCAGGCGCGGGACAAACCGGGCGGCGGCGCGCAACAGATCCGCGCTGCTGGCAATCGGATCCGTGGTTTGTGGTACTGGGGTTTCGGGGCAGGGGCTGCCCAGACGGGCCTCAGCCCAAGCGAGGTCGGCGCGTTCCGTATGCAGCTGGGTTTCGATCAGCTCTGGCGTAAAAGCAAAGGGCGGGCCATCGATTTGGCGCAGGGCGCGCAGCAGCGGGCGTTCGATTTTGTTGAGGTTGCTGCCCGCCGGATATTGCGCATTGCGACGATAGAGGTGGAGCAAGGCCACGGCCGGCAACTTGAGACTGCTGTTGGCGGATGTGGAACGCTGTCTTGCCCGCGGGAGGCCAGTCCAACTGGCGAAATCCTGACAGATATCGTCATCGGTCATCAGCTGGCGCTGATACCATTTCAGATGTGTGTTCTCGCGTCCGAATACTCTGTCGAAGGCCTCAAACCTCTGACGATAATCCGGCCAAACAGGGCCAAAGCCTTGCGGACAAATCTTCAGTCGTTGCTGAAACATGGAATTGGCAAACCGTCGAGGGGCACGCAGGTAGCCATAGACCTGAATATCGTCAAAAAACGGGGACAGATCGGCGTGCAAGTTTTCCAGCATTTCCGGCGGTGCACTTGACAGATATTCGGCGCTCAGCAGGCTCACCGGTGCGGATCTATCGCGCAGCATCCGGTTCAACCGCCGCCGCATTTTGCGCCGGTAGCGTAACGCGGCGCGCGCGCTCAGGCCGCGGCGGGTGAACACCGGGTTGCTTTCGGCCTCGGGGTCATACAGCGCGGCCAGCGGCGGACCGGGGGTGCGTTTGTGCAACTCGATGAATTGCATCCCCTTTGGCGCCGCGTGAGAGTAGGCTACCTGTAGCGCAGTCGACCCGGTTTTGTGCATGCCGATGTGTAGGATCAGGCGGCGACGCTTGGCGGCACTGCGGGTAAATAGCATTCACTCCACCTTATAGGGCAGCAATTCACGCCGGTTGGTGTTGATGGTCAGGCGCCGCTCCAGCGGCGGGACAGATCGCTGGTGGCAGGTTTGCCGTTCACAGATACGGCAGGAAATGCCAATCGGCTCAAAGGTTTGCGGGTTTGAGAGGTCAAGGCCATCCGCATAGACCAGATCGGCGGCATGGCGCACCTCGCAGCCCAGGGAGATGGCGAAACGGCGCACTGGTGCGCCGAAGCTGCCACCCCATTTTGACACATCCCGCGCCAGGCTGATGTAGCGCACGCCGTCCGGGGTTTCGGCCAATTGGCGCAGGAAGCGGCCCGGCGTTTCAAAGGCGCGGTGCACATTCCACAGCGGGCAGGCGCCGCCAAAGCGGGCGAATTGCAGCCGCGTGGCTGAATGGCGTTTGGTGATGGTGCCCGCCTGATCCACCCGCACAAAGAAGAAGGGGATGCCTTTGGCGCCGGGGCGCTGCAGTGTCGACAGCCGGTGGGCAATCTGTTCGATTGAGGCGCCGAACCGGTGTGACAGCAGTTCCAGATCGTGGCGCGTGGCCTGTGCCTCGGCCAGAAAATCGCCATAGGGCATCAGGGCGGCACCCGCGAAATAATTGGCCAGCCCGATCTTGGCGATCGACCGGGCCTCGTCAGACTGGAAACGCGCCAGATCCAGCGTGGCCTCCAGCAGTTTGTCCTGTTGCAGCAGAGCGATTTGCAGCAGCAGCTGGAAGGTCTGGGTTTCCGGCGCAGTGCGCGAGGACATGGTCAACGTGCGGGTGTCCGCATCATAATGGCGCACCGGTGCGCTGTCGTTGAAGTTGACCTTCAGTCCGGCGGATTTCAGCGATTTCAACGCATGTAGTCGAATGCCACCCGGGCCTGCGGCACGTGCGAAGCTTTCAGCCGCCCGGTCCACTGCATCGATGTAGTTGTCGCAATAGTGGAAGAAGTCGCGCACCTCTTCCCAGGGACTCTGTTGGCTGCCGCGATCTTCACGCCCCAGCGCCTCATCCAATGAGGCAAGGCGTTCATGGGTCTGCCGGTAGGCGCGGTGCAGATCCAGAAAGGCCCGCGCCAGCGCCGGCGCGTTGGAGGCGGTCAGCCGCAGATCGGCCAGTGGCGGCATGTTGTCTGCAAACAGGGGATCCGCCAGCGCCTCGCGCATATCGCTGACCAGTCGCTCACTGTCGCCAGTGCTGAGTTCGGTGACGTCGAAGCCAAACTCCTGCGCCAGGGCCAGAACCACCGTGGTTGAGACCGGGCGGTTGTTGTTTTCCATCTGATTCAGATAGGGAAGGGACACGCCGAGTTTGCTGGCAAATTCCTTCTGCGTCAGGCCCAGCCGCTGCCGTGTTTCGCGCAGTTTCGCCCCGGCGTAGAGTTTTTGCGTGGCCATGCGGTTGCCCTCGAATTTACAGATTTGCTCTTACGTGATCGTAAGTTTGCAAACTCCGGGGCGCAAGGTGGCTTGGCTTATGCGGATTGCAACTGTTTGTCGCGGCGGATCACATAGAGGATGCAGGCCATCGACAGGACTGAGGACAGGGTCATCAGGCTGATCAGCGGCAACTCATTGCTGCCGGGCTGGACCAGCACGCCCGCAAAGGCCGACAGCGCCGCACCGCCACCGATCATCAAGGTGCTGCCCAGACCTGCCGCGGTGCCTGCCAGATGGGGCCGCACGGACAGGAGGCCGGCAGTGGCATTGGGGATGGTCATGCCGTTGCCGATCCCCACAATGATCATGGAGCCGAAGAAAATGATCGGGCTGCTGATGCCAATCATGATCAACCCATAGGCCAGCAATAGGCCAGCCGTGGCAAGGGAGGTGCCGCACATCACCATGCGGGTCACGCCAATACGGGCGGAAAAGCGGCCCGAGATGAAGTTGCCAAGGAAGTAGCCGATCCCCGGCGTGGCCATCCACATGCCCAATTGTGTCAGCGGGATGCCAAAATATTCAGTGCCCAGATAGGGCGCGCCGCCGAGGTAGGCAAAGAACGCACCGGACCCCAGCGCGGTGGCCATCGCATAGCCCCAGAACCGGTGCGAAGTCAGGATCTCCGGGTATTCACGGATCTGCTGGCGCATCGGCGTGCCGGTGTGGCGCGCGGTTTCGCCCTGATCAAAGTAGATCAAGGCAAAGATCAACACACTGGCCACAAACAGCAGCTGGAAGGAGGACTTCCAGCCAAAAAGACTGTCAAGCAACCCGCCAAGGGCTGGCGCAATCATCGGCACCAGCGCCATGCCCATGGTGACATAGCCCATGACCGAGGCAGCCTTGTCCTGCGGATAAAGATCACGCACCACCGCCCGGCTGAGCACGATCGCGACCGCAATCACCGCCTGCATCATGCGAAACAGCATGAACACCTCAGCTGTGGGCGCCAACAGGCAGCCGAGCGTTGCGATGCTGAACAACGCCGTGCCCCAGAGCAGCACGGGCCTGCGGCCAAAACGATCCGAGAGCGGGCCGATAAACAGCTGCATCACCGCATTGACCCCGAGGTAGAGCGCGACCGAAAGCTGCATGAAGGCATAATCGGTCTGATAGTATTCCGCCATGTTGGGCAGCGAAGGCAGGAAGATATTCATCGCCAGTGCAGACATGCTGGCAAGGATGATCAGCGTTGCCATGGTGGGGGGCGTGCTGCGGTCTAGGAATCGGATCTCAACGCGGTCATTCATTTGTTAATCATATTCGGTGCAGCTGATATTACGCAATAGGTGAGAGGGTGTGTCGGCTGTACTACTCTAGGCTAAAAGTGAATGTTTGCAGATTTGCATTTAGCATTCACCGTTCTGCCAAGTGTTTGCAAATTTGCCGGATTCCTCTTTGAGTCGCGCCTCAGCCCCCCTATACCCTTGAGCAAACCATGAAGAGGTCCGTCATGAAAGATATTCTCCAGCAATTGGAAGACCGCCGCGCCGCAGCCCGTCTGGGCGGTGGCCAGCGCCGCATCGACAGCCAGCATAAAAAGGGCAAGTTGACCGCACGCGAACGTATTGAGCTGCTTCTGGACGAAGACAGCTTTGAAGAGTTCGACATGTTCAAAACCCATCGCTGCACCGAATTTGGCATGGAAAAGGACAAGCCCGCAGGCGACGGTGTGATCACCGGCTGGGGTACGATCAACGGCCGTATGGTCTATGTCTTCTCTCAGGACTTCACCGTTTTCGGCGGCTCACTGTCGGAAACCCACGCCCAGAAGATCTGCAAAATCCAAGACATGGCGGTGCAGAACGGTGCGCCGATCATCGGCCTGAACGACTCGGGCGGGGCGCGTATTCAGGAAGGCGTCGACTCGCTGGCGGGCTACGCCGAAGTGTTCCAGCGCAACATCATGGCCTCGGGCGTGGTGCCACAGATCTCGGTGATCATGGGCCCATGTGCCGGTGGCGCGGTCTATTCGCCCGCGATGACCGACTTTATCTTCATGGTCAAAGACACCTCCTACATGTTCGTGACCGGCCCGGACGTGGTGAAAACCGTGACCAATGAAGTTGTGACCGCAGAAGAACTGGGCGGTGCCTCGACCCACACCAAGAAATCCTCGGTCGCTGATGGTGCCTTTGAAAACGACGTTGAAGCGATGGCCGAAGTGCGCCGTCTGGTTGACTTCCTGCCGCTCAACAACCGCGAAAAACCGCCCGTACGCCCCTTCTTTGATGAGCCGGGCCGTATCGAAGCCTCGCTCGACACGCTGGTGCCGGAAAACCCCAACACGCCTTATGACATGAAAGAGCTTATTCATAAGATCGGAGATGAGGGCGACTTCTACGAAATTCAGGAAGACTACGCCAAAAACATCATCACCGGTTTCATCCGTCTGGAAGGTCAAACCGTAGGTGTTGTTGCAAACCAGCCGATGGTTCTGGCGGGCTGTCTGGACATCGATGCCAGCCGCAAGGCCGCCCGTTTTGTGCGATTCTGCGACTGTTTCGAAATTCCGATCCTGACACTGGTGGACGTGCCGGGCTTCCTGCCGGGGACCAGCCAGGAATATGGCGGCGTGATCAAACACGGCGCGAAACTGCTGTTTGCCTATGGCGAAGCCACGGTGCCGAAAGTGACTGTGATCACCCGTAAGGCCTATGGTGGCGCTTATGACGTGATGGCGTCGAAACACCTGCGCGGTGATTTCAACTACGCCTGGCCAACCGCGGAAATCGCTGTGATGGGTGCCAAAGGTGCGACCGAGATCATCCACCGCGCCGATCTGGGCGATGCCGAAAAGATCGCGGCCCACACCAAAGACTACGAAGACCGTTTCGCCAACCCCTTCGTGGCGGCCGAACGTGGCTTCATTGATGAGGTGATCCAGCCGAAATCGACCCGTCGCCGTGTCTCCCGCGCCTTTGCCAGCCTGCGCAACAAGCAGCTGAAGAACCCGTGGAAAAAACACGACAACATCCCGCTGTAAAATGAGTGCCGCCGTGTAAGCGGCGGCCTCCAAATGTCTCCCGCAGGCCTTGTGCTGCTTTTGAGGTATTTCAAATGACCCGCCGCAATTGGCATATCCTGACAGACGGTGACGCGCTGGTTTTGGCGCGGCGCGTACCTGTGCGTATGGATTTTGCGGTGACGGCTGATTTTCCTGCTTGCAACCGCTTGCTGCTTGCACAACAAATTCGTCAGGACATTTGGCGCAGGCTGCAGCGGCTCAAAGGATATGCACCGGTGGTGCGGATCCATCGCGATGGCAACCGGTTGCAGGTCACCGCTGGGGGGCAGGTTGATGGGGCGATCCCGTCGGATCTGTCGGATCAGGTGGCTGAGATTTTGAACACACCAGCGCTGCGCCAGCGTTGGATCGCCCATGCGGCCCGCACCCGAGAGGGGCAGCGCCATGTTTAGGGGGATCAGACATACCGCTGCGCTTGGGGGCATCCTATGTTGGATCGGCGCGGCCACGGCGGCAGGGCAAGAGGAGGCTCTCGCCGCTGTGCCCTCCGGGCTGACCCTTGCCTTGATGGACAAACGGATCGAAGCACAGCCCGACGGATCGGATTGGGCACGTTTCCGCTTTGTGGCACCGGCCCTGGCCGAAGGCGTGGGGTACGACGTGGTTGAGGGCGATTTTGCCCACCTCTGCCATGAGGTCGCCCTGCCGGATTTGCAGGATCGCGGCCGCGCTGTGGCGCAGGTGGTGATCTCCCTGTCTTCAAAAGAACTAGGTTTCGGCGAAATTCAGCCTGAAATCATTCAGTTTTTCGAGGCGTTTCGCATCGAAAACGACCGCTGCATCTGGGAGGCATTCTGATGTTCCCACTATATGTTGCGAAACCGGTGGTGACTCCTGCGCAGGTTGCGGCTTTGACGTCACAGATCGCCGTGCTGCGGGTGGTTGCGTATGCTTGCACCCGGGCTTCCTGTATGATCGGGTCAGGCGGCGATTGCGTCGCTCGCACCTCACAAAGGGGGCAGGTTGGGGCAAAAGCCCTTAATTGGTTGTTCCATTCGAACAGGAGAATCACATGTCGAACTGTTTCAAAACCGTTCTGGCGCTGGGTCTGGTTGCTGCTCTGGCAGCCTGCGCACAGCAAGAAGAAGAATACGTTGTGGTCGAGCCCGAGCCGATCTCGGTTGAGCCCGTCTACACCGGCAAATACAAGTAATGTAGGCTATCGCCTTCTTACACAGGAACAGGCCGCGGGTCGGCCTGTTCCGGTCAGCCCGCGCGCCCTTATCAAAGGGAGCAAATCATGCTGAAACATCGCGGGTTTCCGGGCCGTATGCCCAGCACCGATTACCAATTCACCATCCGCCGTGCGAACCCCAAAGGGGCGACCGCATTGATTGCGCGCGAACGCTACCGCGACCGCCGCCCGCCAGACCGGCGTGCCGACACCGCCTTTATGAAGGCGCTGTGGGAACACTTTGGCGATCAACCGTTTGAACGCGGTAATCTGGATGCAGGCCGGTTGAGCTGGATGTTTGGCCGTGAGGTGCTTGCCGCCGAAGATCCCTTTGATCCCGAAAGTTATGAGGCGCTCCTTGTCATTGATGAGGCCAAAGCGCGCGCGGCTTTCCCTGAGGCCTTTGAGGAAGAGTAATCGGCATGAACTTGCGCAGCCCCCAGAGATTTGAGCAGGAAGCGGCCCAAAGTACCGCGGCAGGTGCCGCGCGCTTGGCTGACTGCGCGCTCTGGGGCAGCGTGATCTTCGTAGGAAACGCCCCAAAGCCTGGGGGTGTCTCTACAGCTTGTGTCCCAAGCCAAACCCCTTCCCTTTATGGACGGAGGCGCCACACCCCTGGCCCTTCGTCCGTTTTTTCCGCCATCCCCCGCATTACGGCCCGCCGCCGCGCCTTTGTGGCCGCGCAGAACCGGCAGAGCTTTGCCGATTTTGCAGCCCCCGCAGCGCGCCCCTTGGCAGTGGCGGCGGTTGGCGATGTTCTCTCTTTCAGAGCAACACGAAAGAGAGGCTATTCATGCAGTACAGAACACCAGCCGCGAAAGTTTGGATCCTTGCCGTCCTCGGCGCCACTGCGCTCAGCGCTTGCGGTGACTCGGTCGCGGAGCGGGCGCTTTACGGCGCCGGCGCGGGCGTTGCCACAGCTGCCGTCGTCGATGGCAACCTTGGCACCGGCGCAGTTGCCGGCGCTGCGGCCAACGTCGCTTACTGCGAACTTTACCCGTCACGCTGCTGATGCGGCGCTGACATCCGTGCGGGCTGTGCCCGTGCGCCATCAAGAATTGAACCCCACCCCGGCCGCGCGCCGTGGTGGGGTTTTTGTTGCCATGTGTCCGGGCAGCCTCCGCCCGGATGCCAAATTGGAAGGGACGAGAAATGTTCAATAAGATCCTGATCGCGAACCGGGGCGAGATTGCCTGCCGCGTCATGAAAACTGCCCGCAAGATGGGTATCAAGACCGTTGCGATCTATTCGGATGCAGACAAACAGGCGCTGCATGTGAAAATGGCGGATGAGGCGATCCATATCGGCCCGCCGCCTGCGAACCAGTCCTATATCGTCATCGACAAGGTGATGGATGCGATCCGCCAGTCGGGCGCCGAAGCGGTGCACCCCGGCTATGGCTTCCTGTCGGAAAACGCCAAATTCGCTGAGGCGCTGGAGGCCGAAGGCGTTGCCTTTGTCGGCCCGCCCAAAGGTGCGATTGAGGCGATGGGGGACAAGATCACCTCGAAAAAGATCGCCCAAGAGGCCGGCGTGTCCACCGTGCCCGGCTACATGGGGCTGATCGAGGATGCCGATGAGGCGGTGAAGATCTCCAACGAAATCGGCTATCCGGTGATGATCAAAGCCTCCGCCGGTGGCGGTGGCAAAGGCATGCGGATCGCCTGGAACGATGACGAGGCCCGCGAAGGGTTCCAGTCGTCGAAAAACGAAGCGGCGAACAGCTTTGGTGACGACCGGATCTTCATTGAGAAATTCGTCACCCAGCCGCGCCACATCGAAATTCAGGTGCTCTGCGACGCGCATGGCAACGGCATCTACCTGAATGAACGCGAATGCTCGATCCAGCGCCGGAACCAGAAGGTTGTCGAGGAAGCGCCGTCGCCTTTCCTAGACGAAGCCACCCGCAAGGCCATGGGCGAACAGTCCGTCGCGCTGGCCAAGGCCGTGGGCTATGCCTCTGCCGGTACCGTTGAATTCATCGTCGACGGTGACAAGAACTTCTACTTCCTGGAAATGAACACCCGCCTGCAGGTGGAACACCCTGTGACCGAGCTGATCACTGGTGTGGATCTGGTCGAACAGATGATCCGCGTCGCAAATGGTGAGCCGCTGAGCATCACGCAGGACGATGTGCAGATCAACGGCTGGGCCATTGAAAACCGCGTTTACGCCGAAGATCCCTATCGTAACTTCCTGCCCTCCATCGGTCGTCTGACCCGCTATCGTCCGCCGGCCGAGATCGCCGCAGGTCCCATGCAGGACAATGGCAAATGGGCCGATGATGCCACCGTTGGCGAAGGCTTTGCCGTGCGCAACGACACCGGCGTCTTTGAGGGCGGTGAGATCTCAATGTATTACGACCCGATGATCGCCAAGCTCTGCACCTGGGCGCCGACCCGCGGTGAGGCGATTGAAGCCATGCGCAACGCGCTGGACGGGTTTGAGTTGGAAGGCATCGGCCACAACCTGCCCTTCGTCAGCGCGGTGATGGACCATCCGAAATTCATCAGCGGTGACATGACCACTGCTTTCATCGCCGAAGAATACCCCGAAGGATTCGAAGGTGTGGACCTGCCGGAAGAGGCGCTGAAACGCATCGCTGCTGCCTGTGCCGCAATGCACCGCGTCGCCGAAATCCGCCGCACCCGTGTTTCGGGCCGGATGGACAACCACGAACGTCGTGTCGGCACCGATTGGGTTGTGACCCTGCAAGGCGCTGAGTTCGGTGTTGAAATCGACGCGGACCATGAAGGCTCCACCGTCAAGTTTGCTGATGGCAGCAGCCTGCGCGTGGCCTCGGACTGGACGCCGGGCGATCAGCTGGCCGAACTGACCGTGGGTGGTGAGACCCTGGTGTTGAAAGTTGGCAAAATCTCGGGCGGTTTCCGCATCCGCAGCCGTGGCGCCGACCTGAAGGTCCACGTGCGCACCGCGCGTCAGGCCGAACTGGCCAAGCTGATGCCGGAAAAACTGCCGCCGGATACCTCGAAAATGCTGCTCTGCCCGATGCCGGGTCTGATCGTGAAGATCGACGTGGAAGTGGGCGACGAAGTGCAGGATGGTCAGGCGCTCTGCACCGTTGAGGCGATGAAGATGGAAAACATCCTGCGCGCTGAAAAGAAAGCCGTGGTCAAAAAGATCAACGCGGCCGCAGGCGACAGCCTGGCCGTGGATGATGTGATCATCGAGTTCGAGTGAGCCCACCCAATTTGCAGGGATAGTTTTCGTGCAGCCAAAAATGTCATTTGCAACGGTCGTGTTTGGGGGCGAGGTGCCGCTCCTCGAACTTCAGGCGCGATCGCTTGCCAAGTTTCTTGATCCATCGCTGGTGGATCAGATTCTTGTGCTTGTGAATGATACGTCTGACGTAAAGGTCAGCCGAAAACTGCGCGACATTCTCGCTGCTTATGGGCCTCTGGCGGATAAGGTCGTCATCAAAACAGGGGACGACCTTTTTGCAAAACCCGCTGTGCGCCACATCTCTGCCTGGTCGCTGGATGTGCTCAAATTGTACCTGCCATCGTTCTTGCAGTCTTGGCGCAACGCGGGATGGCGTGGGCTAAGCGGATGGCGGATGCAGCAGGCGTTTAAGCTGGCTGCCGGTGGTCTGATAGACAGCCCCTATTTGGTTATCCTTGATGCAAAAAACGTGTTCCTGCGGCCCATTGGGCCTCAGGATTTCGTGCATGATGACGGGCGGCCGCTTGCACGATTTGAGCAGCTGGGCGGCATTTCGACCCCATGGATGAGCGCATCCCTCAAAGCGGTCGGCTCGGAGTTGAGCGTGGCAGACATCACCAACGTCACCCAATTCATCACGCCCTTCAGCGTCAGAACAAGCCTTCTGCGCGAAACGGTCCAAACGATGGAGCGCACAGGCGGGCCGGTTCAACTGCAGTTCTTGCCGAAAAAGAACCACCCGACAGAATTCATGGCCCTCAACGCCTGCTGCTACGATGCGCGCGGCACGATTGAGGAAGATTTTGCGCCCGGCTTGGTCGATCAGGTCAGCCTGTTCCTGTCTATGTCGGACGATCAGATTGATGAACGCTTGGCGGCAGCGAAACAAAGGGATGCTTTCTGTCTCAGCCTGCATTCCGCAGTGATCGGCCGGTTTTCACCTGAACAGATGCAGGGGTTTGCGGAAACCTTGGTGTCAAAGGGTATTGTCGGCGATGAGGGCGAGGCCAAGGCAGCGCTGGGCCGTGTTGCGCAGCTCAACAAAAAGCGCACCGCTTGGAGCCGCCGCCGCGCAGAGGCAAACAAGGCTGCATTGTCCCGCAACGCCACCTCGGACAGTTCGATCAAGCTAGGAGGGGCTGAGTGATGCTCTACTCCTTGCCCAGCTGTTCCCGGATTTCCTGCTGCCGTGTCGGCCATTTGTCGATGGAGCGGGTGATTTCGCGCACCGTCCAGGGGGCGGGTTTGCGCAGTTTGACTTCACCGTCCTTGTCGATCAGCGCCAGCATGAAGCCGCGCGGGCGCAGCTTCTTGCGCAGGGCGGAACCGCTTTTGCGGTCGGTGTCGGTCATCACAACCACATCGCGCAGCAGCAGCTCTTCTATGTCGGATTCCAGAAACCGCATCTGTTCCACAAAACGTGGATCGGCGGCGGCGTCGGCAAAGACGACAATGGGTCGTTTGACCCAGAGAAAATCATCCAGCGTCACATCGGCACTGTCCACGATGGGCAGGGCAGGGGCGGCAACCGCTCCCGGTTCAGTTGCATCTGCAGGCGCAGTTTCGGCCACTGTGGCCTCTTGCGCCGCCAATGAGGTGCCGCCCAGCACGGGCAGCGCCAAAAACGTAAGAATTCCAAACACTCGTCGCATCAAAGCAAGGCCTCCTGTCGATCACGATATAGGCATCCTTGCCCCGATTGCGACCGTGAAATGCACAAATCTTGGTGTGCCGGCAGGGCCGCAGGCCATCCCACCCCATTCCCGGACAAAGGGCGCCCCTCCCGGCGCAAAGAAGAGGACCAAAGCATGACCAACAGCAAAGACGATTGGCGCAAACTGGCCGAGAAAGAACTGCGCGGCCGCCCGCTGGATGATCTCAACTGGGATACGCTGGAAGGCATCAAGGTTCAGCCGCTCTACACGGCTGAGGACACCGAAGGTCTGCCGCATATGGGCGAACTGCCGGGCTTTGGCCCCTTCACCCGTGGCGTGAAGGCGACCATGTATGCCGGCCGCCCCTGGACCATCCGCCAATATGCCGGTTTCTCCACCGCCGAAGAATCCAATGCCTTTTACCGCAAGAACCTTGCAGCGGGTCAGCAGGGTGTGTCGGTCGCCTTCGATCTGGCCACCCACCGCGGCTATGACAGTGACCATGAACGGGTTGTGGGTGACGTCGGCAAGGCCGGTGTGGCGATTGACTCGGTTGAGGATATGAAAATCCTCTTTGACGGCATCCCGCTGGATAAGGTTTCGGTCTCAATGACCATGAACGGCGCGGTGATCCCGATCCTGGCAAACTTCATCGTGGCCGGTGAAGAACAGGGCCATGACAAGAGCCTCCTGGCGGGCACCATTCAGAACGACATTCTGAAAGAGTTCATGGTGCGCAACACCTATATCTACCCGCCTGAGCCGTCGATGCGGATCATCTCGGACATCATCGAATACACCTCGAATGAGATGCCCAAGTTCAACTCGATCTCGATCTCCGGCTACCACATGCAGGAAGCGGGTGCGAACCTGGTGCAGGAACTGGCCTATACGCTGGCCGATGGCCGTGAATATGTGCGCGCCGCGATCAACGCCGGCATGGACGTGGATAAATTCGCGGGCCGTCTGTCGTTCTTCTTCGCCATCGGTATGAACTTCTTCATGGAGGCCGCCAAACTGCGCGCGGCGCGGATGCTGTGGCACCGTATCATGACCGAATTTGGCGCCCAGTCCGAACGCTCCAAGATGCTGCGCACCCACTGCCAGACTTCTGGGGTCAGCCTACAGGAACAGGATCCCTACAACAACGTGATCCGCACCGCCTATGAGGCAATGTCAGCGGTTCTGGGCGGCACCCAGTCGCTGCACACCAACGCTTTGGACGAAGCCATCGCCCTGCCGACCGAGTTCTCGGCGCGGATTGCCCGCAACACCCAGATCATCCTGCAGGAAGAAACCGGCGTGACCAATGTGGTCGACCCGCTGGCAGGTTCTTACTACGTGGAAAGCCTGACCAATGAGCTGGCCGAAAAGGCCTGGGCCTTGATCGAAGAGGTTGAGGAAATGGGCGGCATGACCAAGGCCGTGGCCTCGGGCATGCCGAAACTGCGGATCGAGGAATCGGCGGCGAAACGTCAGGCGATGATCGACCGTGGCGAGGAAGTTATCGTGGGCGTGAACAAATACCGCCTGTCCGAGGAAGATCCGATCGACATTCTGGATGTGGACAACGTGGCGGTTCGCGAAAGCCAGATCGCCCGCTTGAACCAGATCCGTGAGACCCGCGATGAGGCGGCGTGCAACGCGGCGCTGGAGGCCTTGACCAAAGGCGCCTCCGAAGGGGGCAACCTGCTGGCGCTGGCCGTCGAAGCCGCCCGCGCCCGTGCAACAGTAGGGGAAATCAGCATGGCCATGGAAAAAGAATTTGGCCGTCACCGCGCCGAGGTCAAAACCCTCGCCGGGGTCTACGGTGCCGCCTATGAAGGCGACGAAGGCTTTGCCGCCATTCAGAAATCCATCGAAGCCTTCGCCGAGGAAGAGGGCCGTCGCCCGCGTCTGTTGGTGGTTAAGATGGGTCAGGATGGCCACGACCGCGGTGCCAAGGTGATCGCCACCGCCTTTGCCGACATCGGCTTTGACGTGGACGTTGGCCCGCTGTTCCAGACCCCGGCTGAGGCCGCACAGGATGCGGTGGACAACGATGTGCATGTGGTTGGCATCTCGTCCCAGGCTGCCGGTCACAAGACGCTGGCACCGCAGCTGATCGAGGCGCTGAAAGAAAAAGACGCCGAAGACATCATCGTGATTTGCGGCGGGGTGATCCCGCAGCAGGATTATGAGTTCCTGCAAAACGCCGGTGTGAAGGCAATCTTCGGCCCCGGCACCAATATTCCTGAGGCCGCTGAGGACATCCTGAAGCTGATCCGCGAAGCCCGCGCCTGATGTGATCGCGTGCCGGGGGCGGCAGGGCAGGGAGGGCGTTGCCCTCTCCGCCCCTCCTGCGGAGGGTCACATTCACCCAAGGTATTTGTGGCAAGATGAATGCGCAGGAAACGGATCGTGCGCTGAAAAGAACACTCTAAGATCCCCGGCAGACCACTTGTCGGGGATTTTTTTCGTGAAGACCACATCTATGACCACCTCTCAACCTACCTCTCAACCCACTTCAATGACTGCGCAGAGCTTTCTGCTGCTGCTGTGCCTTGCTGCCGTTTGGGGCGGCTCCTTCCTGTTTGCCGAACTTGCCCTGCGCGAGGTGCCGCCAATGACCATCACACTGCACCGGGTGGTCTGGGCGGTGCCTGCGCTGTTTCTGGCGCTGCGCTTGGGGGGGCTGGCGCTGCCCCGGTCCGCGCGGTTCTGGGGTGGCGCTTTGGGAATGGGGCTGTTGAACAACGCGATCCCATTTTCGCTGATCTTCTGGGGGCAACAGCAGATTGAGGCTGGGCTGGCCTCAATCCTGAACGGCACCACAGCGATGTTCGGCGCGGTGGTGGCGGGGCTGTTGCTGCCGGATGAGCCGTTGACGCCAAACAAACTGGCAGGTGCTGTGCTGGGCCTTTTGGGCGTGGCAGTCATTATGGGACCAGAAGCGCTGGGCGGTTTTGATCCGGCCAATCTGGCACAGCTGGCGGTGCTGGGGGCGGCGCTGTCTTATGCGCTGGCCAGTGTCTGGGGCAAACGCCTGCTGGGCGGGCATCCGCCTTTGGTAAATGCTACGGGCATGCTGATCGGCGCGTCTGTCTTGATGTTGCCCGTGGTGCTGCTGGTCGAGGGTCCACCCCGGTTTGATCTCTCCGCGGGCACTTTTGGCGCGCTCGCCGGGCTGGCACTCCTGTCGACGTCTTTGGCCTATGGCCTTTACTTTGCGATCCTGCGCCGGGCTGGAGCGGCCAATCTGATGTTGGTCACCCTGCTGATCCCGCCCTTTGCGATTGCGCTGGGCGCTCTGGTCCTGGGAGAACGGATCGGCGCGGCCGAGGTCATGGGCTTTGCGGTGATCGCTCTGGGCTTTGTGGTGACAGACGGACGTCTATTGTCACGGTGTCGCCGCTTGAGCCAAACGCGCGGCGCGGGCTCGTAACCTCCCCCCCTTTTTCAATGTTCCCCAAATACTCCCGCCGGAGGCGGCGCAGCGATAGCCACAAAAAAGGCGCCCGAAACAGGGGCGCCTTCTTGCAGTCTTTCAGAGTGAAAAAAATCACGCCGCTTCGGTCTGCGGCTCTTCCTTCTCGCGGCCCGCCAGCAGCAGCGCACCGGCGCCCAACAGGGCCGAGATGGCTGAACCCGACAGCACGCCAAGGCGTACCTGGTTCATCATCGCCGCATCCGAGAAGCTGAGCGAGCCGATGAACAGCGACATGGTAAAGCCGATGCCTGCCAAACAGGCGACGCCGTAGATATGCATCCAGTTGGCGCCATGTGGCATGCGTGACATGCCGGATTTGACCATCACATAGGTGATGCCAAAGACACCCAGCTGTTTGCCCGCGATCAGACCCAGAGCGATGCCCAGCGGCAGCGGCGCAAGGAGATCGGCAAAGGTCATGCCCTGCAGCACCACACCGGCGTTTGCAAAGGCAAAGATCGGGATGATCAGGTAGAGCACATAGGGCGTCAGGCCGTGTTCCAGCGAATGCAGCGGGCTCTTGCCCCATTTGTCAGTCAGCGGGATGCAGAAGGCGGTGACAACACCGGCCAGCGTCGCGTGGACACCTGATTTCAGCACGAAGAACCACATCACCACACCCAGCATCAGCGCCGGGGCCACGCGGTGCGCGCCTTTCAGGTTCAGCCAGATCAGCCCGCCCAGCGGCAGCAGCGCCAGATAGAGGTAATCCACCTTCAGCTCCGCCGTGTAGAACAGCGCGATGATCACGATGGCGCCAAGGTCATCAAGGATGGCCAGCGTCAGCAGGAACACCTTCAGCGATGCGGGCGCCCGGGTGCCCATCAGGGCCAGGATCCCCAGCGCAAAGGCAATGTCGGTTGCGGCGGGAATGGCCCAGCCGGAAATCGAAGGCAGCCCCCAGTTGAAGAAGACAAAGATCAGCGCCGGGACGATCATACCGCCCACAGCCGCCATGCCCGGCAGCACCACATCGGCGGGGTTCTTCAGCTTGCCTTCCATCATCTCACGCTTCAGCTCAAGACCGATGAGGAAGAAGAAGATCGCCATCAAACCGTCATTGATCCACAGGATCAGCGGTTTCTTCAGCCCGTGGCCGTCCAGTGTGACCGCCAGATAGCTGCCCAGCACGCTTTCATAGGTTCCAGACAGGGCCGAGTTTGCGACGACCAGCGCGGCCACAGCGGATAGCATCAAGAGGATGCCACCGGAGGCCTCATGCCTGAAAAATTTGTCGATTGCGCGAAGCAGCATTGCGTTTCCTTTGCTCTGTATTCAAGTTTCCTGCCGAGATGGGTTGATTTTTGCTTGGTGCAATACCAACGACTGGGGAGAAAAACTGTTTAATGCTGGTTCTAGACCATATTGCCGTTGCGGCAAACACACTTGATGAGGGTCGCGCCTTTGTGGCGCAGCGTCTTGGGATTGAAATGGGTCCCGGCGGCCAGCATGCCCGCTTTGGCACCCATAACTTGCTGATCGGATTGGACGACGGGCTTTATATGGAAGTCATTGCAATTGACCCCCAAGCACCCCCGCCCCCGGATGCCCGTTGGTTTGATCTGGATGGCTTTGCCGGTGCGCCTTGCCTGCACAATTGGATCTGCCGGTCTGAGGATATTGAGGCCGCGCTGGCCCGAATGCCCGCAGGGGCCGGGCGGGTTGTGGATCTGGCGCGGGGCGATCTGCGCTGGAAGATGGCGGTGCCGCAGGAGGGCAAGCTGCCCTATGATGAGATCTGTCCAGCGCTGATGCAGTGGCAAGGGGATCACCCGGCGGCCAAGCTGCCGCAAAGTGGCGCGCGCCTGAAACGGTTGGAGCTGACCCATCCAGACGCGGATACGCTGGCGGCGACATTGGCGCCATTGCTGCAGGATCCGCGGGTTGTTCTGAAAACCGGCGAGGCCCCTTCGATGCGTGCCTGTTTTGAGGTTGAAGGCCAGGAGCGGTGGCTGTGACCCCTGAGATCCGGCCAGCCAAGGCCGCAGATGCGGCGGCGATTGCGGCGATCTGGAACAAGATCATCGTTGAAACCACGGTGACCTTCACCACGATTGAAAAGACCCCCGAGGCTGTGGCCGAAGATATTGCCGCACGTCAGGCGGCGGGGCAGGGCTATCTGGTGGCTAGTGACGGGGCGCAGCTTCTTGGGCTGGCCTGTTACGGGCCGTTTCGCGGCGGGCCGGGCTACCGTTTTGCGATGGAACATACGATCTACCTCAGTGAGGCGGCCAAGGGCCAAGGGCTGGGGCGGCGGCTGATGACCGCGCTGGAAGAGCACGCGCGCACCGCTGGCCACAGCTGTCTGATCGGTGCGGTCAGTGGGGAAAACACCGCCGCGCAGGCCTTTCACAGCCGCATGGGCTACGTTGAGGTCGGCAGATTACCGCGCGTTGGGCATAAATTCGGCCGTTTCCTCGATATGGTCTTGATGCAGAAGCTGCTTTAGGTCTTTCTAACGCGCAACTTACACCGCCCCCCAAAACCCACCGCAGCTATTTGGCGGTGGGATCTGCAATATTTCTCAAGACATTCTGAACCCTGAGATCCACCTTACACCCTGACAGCCGCAGCCCGGCAGGATAGACTGACCCCATGTCCATTTGGAAACGCATAGGCGAGGCGCTGAGCGCCCTGACCAGCGGTGAGCCGCTGAGCGAGATCTTTGACCGGCTGCGCACGCCGCCGGAACGCTCGGTCGCGTTTACCATTGCGGTGATCGCGCTCTCGGCCAAGATGGCCAAGGCGGATGGTCTGGTGACCCGGGATGAGGTCACCGCGATGCGTGAGGTGTTCCAGATCGCGCAGGAAGATGAGGCTGGCGCCGCCCGTGTCTTCAATCTGGCGCGGCGCGATGTGGCTGGCTTTGAGGATTACGCGCTGAAGATCCGGCGGATGTTTGACAGTTCAGACACCTGCCTGTGTGATCTCATGGAGGGGCTGTTCCACATTGCAATGGCGGATGGCACCTACCACCCGGCTGAGGATGATTTCCTGCATCAGGTGGCCGATATCTTTGGCATTGCCGATCATGATTTCCGCGCGCTGCGGGCCCGTTTTGTGCCGGATGCCGCGCCGGATCCCTATACTGTGCTGGGTGTGGCGCCGGAAACGCCGATGTCTGACATTCGCAAGACCTGGAAACGTCTGGTGCGCGATACCCATCCCGATGCGATGATGGCGCGCGGCGTCCCGCAGGAGATGGTCCGCATGGCTGAAAAGCGGATGATTGACCTCAACCGCGCCTGGGAAGAAATCACCGCACTGAAGGGGCCAGAGGCCGCCTGATGCGGATCGCCACCTACAACGTCGAATGGTTCAACAGCCTCTTTGATGATGCGGGCACCCCGCTGGAGGATGGTGGCTGGTCGTCCCGGCGTGATGTTACCCGGGCCCAGCAGCTGACGGCGCTGGGCATAGTCTTTACCGCGATGGATGCCGATGCCGTGATGGTGATTGAGGCGCCGGATCAGAACTCGCGCCGGCAGACCGTGCCGGCGCTGGAGGCTTTTGCCGCCAAGTTTGACCTGCGCGCGCGCAAGGCGGTGATCGGCTTTGCCAATGACACCCAGCAGGAAATTGCGCTGCTCTATGACCCGGATGTCTTGCAGGCCCGTCATGACCCGCAGGGCGATGAAACCGGCAAGAAGGGTAGTCAGGGCGCGCCGCGGTTTGATGGGGTGTTTCGCATTGATCTGGATGTGGACGCGACCGAGGATCTGGTGCGGTTTTCCAAACCACCCTTGGAGCTGGCGCTGGAAACCGCCGCTGGCTTTCAGTTCCGCATGATCGGGGCGCATCTGAAATCGAAGGCGCCCCATGGCGCGCGGGGGCGGGATGCGGTGATGCGGGCCTCCATCGCCAATCGGCGCAAACAGCTGGCGCAGGCCATCTGGCTGCGCCAGCGGGTGGAAAACCATCTGGCGGCGGGCACCCCGCTGATGGTGCTGGGGGATCTGAACGACGGCCCCGGTCTGGATGAATACGAAGATCTGTTTGGCCGCTCCTCGGTTGAGATTGTGCTGGGCCAGCAGGCCAGCCCGGCGGGCGGCGCAGTGCAAACGCCACCAGCCATGCGGCTCTACGATCCCCATGCCACAGCGGCCCTGCGCAATCGCTGGGCGCAATCCACCACCTCACGGTTTTATATTGCCGAGGAAAAGCGGTATCTGCAGGCCCTTCTGGACTACATCATGATTTCGCCTGATCTGCGGGGCCGGTCGCCGGAGTGGCGGATCTGGCACCCGTTTGAGGATCAGGCCTGTTTCGGGCGCCCCGAACTGCGTGAGGCGCTGCTGACCGCAAGTGACCATTTCCCGGTGGTGCTGGACATCGACCTGCCGTGATCCGGCAGGGCAGCCCGAATGCGCACAAGCGGGATGAGCGAAAATAGGCGCGAATTCGGTGAGGCGAATACACCAGCCTCGGAATCGCGCCTCAGACGCGCTATACTGGCGTCATGAGACATCTGCTGATCCTCCCCGTGTTCTGCGCCGCATTCGTCGCGCCCTATGCAACCCCGCTTACCGCGCAGGAGGCTGAGGCGGAGGAGGAAGGGTTTTCCCTGATGGAGGAGGGGGCCAAGCTGTTTCTCAAAGGCATCATCCAGGAGATGGAACCCGCCATTGATGAGCTGAACGACCTCACCGCCGAAATGGAACCCGCGCTGCGGGCCTTGGTGGATGAAATGGGCCCGGCCTTCATGGAGCTGTTGGACAAGGTTGATGACATCACCATGTACCACGCCCCAGAGGTGCTGCCGAACGGCGATATCATCCTGCGCCGTAAACAACCTGATGAGGTTGAACCACCTGCGGGGGAAGCCAAAAATGAAAACGGCGCAATCGATCTGTGATCGCGGATCTGATCAGCCTTTGATCTTGACAGTGACCTCAGCATCCAGCGATCGCGCCAGCGAATTCAGACGGGATTCCGCCACTTCGCCAAACAGTGGTTCCGCATCACGGCTGAGGATCAGCTCCAGCTGCTTTTTCTTCGGAAACAGACGGAATTCACCGATTTTCTGATCCGCCTTGGGCCACAGCATGGCGCCCAGACGCATGGCCTTGCCCAAAACTTCAGCCTCTTTGATGGCCTTTTCATCCAGAATGTCGAAGATCCCGGGGAAGCGGCTGTCTGAGCGGCTGTTCTTGTAGCGGTTCATCAGAGCCAGCCCCAGAAACACCCGTTCGGAGTGGCGCAGGCCGCCAAGGTTAGCACGGGTCACATTGTCAAAACAGACCTCCGCCCGGTAATCGGGATGGGCCCGCCAGCTGACATCATGGAGCAGGCAAGCCGCTTTGATCAGCCGTTTGCGTTCCCATTTGGCGGATTTGAACAGCGGGGAGACAAAGTTATAAAGCGTTTTGCCAAAGCCGGGCAGGCGGGCGTCTTTGGCTTCTGCGAACCGCGCGGCCTCAATCAATGGATCGCGCTGGCGCAACTGATCGGGCATCTGCTCATACAGCAGCCCCTCGCGGATCCCGTAGGAGGAAATGGCAATATCATGCGGCTTGAAGGTGCGGATCAGCCGTTTCAGCACTTCGCAGGCGATCGGGACAAGGATCATCCGCGCCTCTGAGATGCCGCAGGTTTTGCGCAGGGTCTCGATGCCCTGTTCTTCGATATAGGCGACAGTGTCGCGCACCGATTTTGCGGTCATCCGATATTCATGCAGTACGTGCAGCGGATAGCCCCGGCGCACCATGTCGATCTTGGCAATCGCCCGCCAGGATCCGCCGACCAGAAACAGGCGGTTGGGTTGCGGGCCCATCTGTTGTGCCAATTCGTCCATCACCGCAGCGATATGGGCTTTGCGGCCCTTTTTGCCACCTTTGATGTCGCGCAGTTTCAGCGGCCCCAGCGAGGAGGTGACGCGCTTGCCGACCTGACCTTCGTTGATCTCGGCCAGTTCCAGTGAGGAGCCGCCGATGTCACAGATCAGCCCGTAGGCCCCGGGCCAGCCCAGGAGAACCCCCTGAGCGGACAGCCGCGCCTCTTCCTGGCCATCGATGACATGAACCTTGATGCCGGTTTCACGCTCAACCTCGGCCACAAAATCCGGGCCGTCCGTTGCATCGCGCACCGCCGCAGTGGCCACCGCCGTCAGGGTTGGGGCATCCATTCCCACGGCCAGTTTCTGAAACCGCCGCATTGCCGAAAGCGCCCGTGCGCGCCCTTCCGGGTTCAGCTTGCCGGTTTCGGCCAGTCCTGCCCCCAGCGCACACATGATTTTTTCGTTGAAGAAATAGGCGGGTGAGCGCGCCGCGCCGTCAAACACCACCATCCGGACCGAGTTTGAGCCGACATCGATCACGCCAACCCGGCTGAGCGCGCGCGAAGCCGGATCGTTGAACAAAGGCCGCCCAAAGGGACCCCAATCATCTGTGGTGTCGCCCTTTTCAGGCACAGGCTGAGCCACATGGCCGGTGGAATCGTCCATGGCGATGTTCCTTCTATACCAACACCTTGATGCCTTGACCCGGCGGCCGGGTCAATCATCCGTATGGGTCAGTTTCGGTACATCTTTTGCGCCTGCAGATCCGCGACCGGACAGCGAGGGATTTTCCATGAAGAAGCGGTGGCAGTTAAAGTTGAAGCCGCCTTCGACACGCTCGGCACGGGTGAATTTCCCGTCGGGTGCCATGACCCAGCTTTGTGCCACATCCGCCAGATTTGCCGCCATCACCTGGCTGACGATCTGGGCCTTCACGGTGGGGTTGGTGATTTCCACCAGCGTTTCCACCCGGCGGTTCAGGTTGCGGCCCATCCAATCGGCTGAGGACATATAGACCTTGGCCTTTTTCGCGGGCAGACCGTGGCCATTGCCGAAACAGGCGATGCGGGAATGTTCAAGGAACCGTCCAACAACCGATTTCACCCGGATGTTTTCGCTCAGGCCTTTGATGCCGGGGCGCAGCCCGCAGATGCCACGGATCACAAGGCTGATTTTCACACCCGCCTGGCTGGCCTTGTAGAGGCCATCGATGATCTCAGGATCGATGAGGGAGTTCATCTTGGCCCAAATCTCGGCTGGACGGCCAGCGCGGGCGTGTTCTGCCTCTTTCTCAAAGTTTTCCAGCAGGCGCTGTTTCAGGCCGATGGGGGAAATCGCCAGATTTTCCAGCCCTTCAGGTTCGACATAGCCGGAAAGGTAGTTGAACACTTTGGTGGCGTCGCGGCCCAGCTTGTCATCGCAGGTGAACAGGCTGAGGTCGGTGTAGATCCGGGCGGTGATCGGGTGGTAGTTGCCGGTGCCGTAATGGGTGTAGGTGACCAGCCGGTCGCCTTCGCGGCGCACCACGGTGGAGATTTTGGCGTGGGTTTTCAGATCGACAAACCCGTAAACCACATGGGCGCCAGACCGTTCCAGCCGGCGCGACTGGCGGATGTTGGCGGCCTCATCAAATCGCGCTTTCAGCTCGACCAGCGCGGTGACGGATTTGCCATCCTCTGCTGCTTCGCACAGGGCTTCGACGATGGGAGATTTCTTGGAGGTCCGGTAAAGCGTCTGTTTGATCGCCACCACATTCGGGTCAGCGGCGGCCTGTTTCAGGAAGCGCACCACCATGTCGAAGGTTTCATAGGGGTGGTGTAGCAGCATGTCCTTCTGCTTGATCGCGGCAAACATATCGCCGTCAAAATCCTGCACCCGTTCCGGCACCCGCGGGGTGAAGCTGGGCCACAGCAGATCGGGCCGCTCATCCGAGACCAGCTCTTTCACGTCAGCGATGCCGATCATGCCGTCCACTTCGACGATCTCATCTGCGTCAACGTGCAGCTCTTCGGTGATCACCGATTTCAGCATCTCCGGCGCCCCGGAGGAGATTTTCATCCGCACCACTTCGCCTCGGCGGCGGCGTTTCAGCGCCACCTCAAATTCGCGCACCAGATCTTCGGCTTCTTCCTCGACCTCAAGATCGCTGTCACGCAGCACGCGGAAGGCGCAGTGGCCCTTCATGTGATAGCCGGGGAACAGCTTGTCGGTGAACAGCAGCAGCATCTCTTCCAGCGGCAGGAAACGCAGGGTGCCGTTATTGGCGGGCAGTTGCACAAAGCGGCTGATCCGCGCCGGGATCGGCAGTAGGGTGATCAACTGCCGTTTGCCGGGGCGACGTTCCAGCTGCAGGGCCAGCGAGAAGCCGGTATTGGGGATAAACGGGAAGGGGTGCGCCGGGTCCACCGCCAGCGGTGACAAGACCGGGAACACCTGATTGAGGAAGACATCCTCAAGATAGGGCATATCCGCATCCTCGACCCCGGTGCGGTCCAGAATATGGATGTTTTCGGCCGCCAGCTGGTTGCGAAGATCATCAAAGATCCGCTGCTGGCTCATCATCAGATTGCGCGCGTCTTCATTGATCAGCACCAGCTGCTCAGACGGGCTCAATCCATCGGCGGCCGGGGTCTGGTGGCCTTCGCGCTTCAGCTCGCGCAGGCCAGCGACGCGGACGGTGTAAAACTCATCCAGGTTGGTGGCCGAGATGGACAGGAACCGCACCCGTTCCAACAGCGGCACCTTGGGGTTTTCCGCCTCTTCCAGCACGCGCCAGTTAAAGCCCAGCCAGCTGAGTTCGCGGTTATAGAACCGGGCGGCCCCGGTTTGGTCAAGTTCGGGAAGGTCGATCGGCTCCGGGAAGGGAGCGTTCAGAAAATCTGCGTGTGACATGAGGCGCTTATGCTCAAAGCATGTGAAACTATGGTGACGAGAGTGCCGCCCTTAGCCGGGATTGTCCAGCAGATCGGGCAATTCGCTCTGGCCCAGCACCTCCGCCGCCAGTTTGCGCGTCACCGGACGTTTGCGCGCCAAGGCTTCGCGGTCAATGGCAGCCACCAGATCACGGGCGGCATCAAAGCTGCGGTCCATCCGCGCCACCAGATAGGAAATCACATCCGGGCTGGGCATCAGCTGACGGTCGGCAAAGAGTTTGGCCACCACGGCCGACAGCAGCTGATCGTCGGGCTGTTCCAGATTGACCGATTGGGTGCCCTGCATCCGGCTCATCAGATCCGGCAGGCTGAGTCCCCACAGATGCGCCGGCCGATCTGCGGTGATCAGCAGGGGGAAACCTTCGGCAAGCACCAGATTGTGCAGGTGAAACAGCGCTTCTTCCAGTGGGCGCAGGCCGGCGATGTCCTGAACATCCTCCACCACCACAGGGCCCATCGCGACGGCTGGGATTTCCACATCGCCCAGATCCGTGGCCTTCAGGATCAACGCGCCCGACGTCACCGCCCACACATGGGCCAGATGGGTTTTGCCGGATCCTTTCGGGCCAATTAGTGCCAGTTTGCGCCCGGACCAGTCGCGCCAGTTTTCCAACAGAACTACCGCCATCGCATTGGCCGGAGAGACAAAAAAGTCTTCCCGTCCCAGCGCGGGACGCACTGGTAGATCAAAGCTTAATTGGCGGTGGTTCACTCGTCGCGCTTTCCGGCGTGGCCTTGGTAGAGTCGGCCCCCTTTGTAATTGTCCATGCCAAAGCGGGCAACCACACCGATGGAGGCCGCTACCGGCACCGCCACCAGCATGCCGACAAACCCAAAGAGCGAGCCAAAGACCGAGAGCGCAAAGATCAGCCAGACCGGGTGCAGCCCAACCGAGCTGCCAACCATCTTGGGTGTCAGCACATTGCCCTCAATCACCTGACCCAACACAAAGATGCCGGCGACCAGACCGATTGACAGCCAATCGCCCCAGAACTGAAACAGCGCCAGACCAATGGCCAGCACACCGCCGAACAGTGCCCCGATATAGGGGATGAAGGTCAGTGCCCCGGCGACAAAGCCGACCACCAGGCCAAATTGCAGCCCCACCAGCATCAAGGCCACCGCATAATAGGTGCCCAGCACCAGGCAGACCGTGCCCATGCCGCGAATGAAAGAGGCTAGCGTGCCATCGATCTGTTTGGCCAGCTGACGGATCACGGGCGCATGATCGCGCGGCAGCATATCATCCACCTTGGCCACCATCCGGTCCCAGTCCAGCAGCAGATAAAAGGCCACCACAGGCACGATCACAAAGAGCATCACAACGTTGATGATCGACAAGGCCGAGGAGAAGACCGCGTTCAGCAGCTCACCGCCTTTGGATTCGATGGTCTGGCCGATCTGCTGCAACGATTGGTTCAGGGTGGAGGTCTCATCCAGGATCTGTGGGAAACGCTGGATCAGGAAGGCCCAGAGATCCTCAAAGGCCTGCGGCATCACCTGCAACAGTGCCGCCGACTGGTTGATCAGTGAAGGCACCACCAAGAGCACCAGCATAACAAAGGTAAATACCGCCACGATGGTGATGATTGCTGTGGCAAAGACCCGGGAAAATCCCCAGGCCTCCAGCCGGTCGGCAACCGGATCCAGGAAATAGGCAATTGCGCCGCCCAGAACAAAGGGCAGGATTACATCGCCCAGATACCACAGCGCCAAGGACGATACCGCCAGGGCCACACCCCAATACCCTACCTGTTCCTTTGTTGACAAAGCCATCTGCGCCCCCTGTTTTTGCTTAGCCTCCTATGTCGTCGGTTCTGCGCGACAGATCAAGAGGCAGGGCAGGGGGATGACCTGTTTCGGCGGCTTCTAACCGGTTGCAGTGGCGCGTTTTACCGGCAGGCGGGAGTGCCTTATGGTCGCCGCTTGGCCGCGCGGGCGTGGGACTGTGGAAAAAGACCGGCGGCCTTGGGGCCACCTTGCCCCTTGTCTGCCTTGCGCCCCTCTTCTAAACCCGTCTCTAACCAAGTTTTACCAATCCCAAGGGGTCATCCATGCGTCTGTCGCGCTATTTCCTGCCCGTTCTGAAAGAAAACCCGTCCGAGGCGCAGATTGTCAGCCACCGTCTGATGCTGCGCGCTGGCATGATCAAACAGCAATCCGCCGGGATCTATTCCTGGCTGCCGCTGGGCTTCAAGGTGCTGCGCAAGATCGAAAACATTGTGCATCAGGAACAGATCCGCGCCGGTCACATCCCGATGCAGATGCCGACCCTGCAGTCCGCCGATCTCTGGCGTGAGTCGGGTCGCTATGACGGCTACGGTGAGGAAATGCTGCGGATGCAGGACCGTCACGGTCGTGACATGCTGTTTTCACCTACCGCAGAAGAGCTGTTCACCGATGTGTTCCGCGCCCATGTGAACAGCTACAAAGACCTGCCGCTGACGCTCTACCAGATCCAGTGGAAATTCCGCGATGAGATCCGTCCGCGTTTCGGCGTGATGCGGGGCCGTGAGTTCTATATGAAAGACGGCTACAACTTCGACCTCACCAAAGAGGATGCGCTGCACGCCTATAACCGCCACCTGGTCAGCTACCTGCGCACCTATGAGCGTATGGGCCTGCAGGCGATCCCGATGCGCGCCGATTCCGGCCCGATCGGCGGCGATGACACCCATGAATTCCTGGTGCTGGCCGAAACCGGTGAGTCCGAGGTCTTCTATGACCGCGAAATCACCGATCTGACCTTTGGCGAGCGTGAGATCGACTATAACAGCGTCGAACAGTGTCAGGCCGTGCTGGAAGAGTTCACCTCGCGCTATGCCCGCACCGATGAGACCCATGATGAGGCGCTGTTTAACGAGGTGCCTGAGGAACGCCGCTGCGTTGCGCGCGGCATTGAGGTTGGCCAGATCTTCTATTTCGGCACCAAATACTCCTCGGCCCTGGGCGCCACCGTCCAAGGCCCTGATGGCAAGCCGACCGAAGTCCACATGGGCAGCCACGGCATCGGCGTCAGCCGCCTGCTGGGCGCCATCATTGAGGCCAGCCATGATGACAATGGCATCATCTGGCCCGAAGGTGTCACCCCGTTCCACGTTGGCATCGTGAACCTGAAACAGGGCGATGAGGAGGCCGATGCCGCCTGTGAAGCGCTTTACAACAGCTTCACCGCTGTGGGGCTGGAGCCGCTTTATGATGACCGCAAGGAACGCGCCGGTGGCAAGTTCGCCACCATGGATCTGATCGGTCTGCCCTGGCGCATCACCGTGGGCCCGCGTGGTCTGAAAAACGGTGTGGTCGAACTGACCTGCCGCCGCACCGGCGAAAGCGAAGAGATGACGCCGGAACAGGCCGTTCAGAAAATCATCGAGATCTACGCCCCCCACCGCGTCAACGTTTTCTGATCGCACCCTGCAAGATAGACCATCAAGGCCACCCCTCGGGGTGGCCTTTTTCGTTGCTGAACCCCGCTCTTTCAATGTTCCCCAAATACTCACTGCGCGGCCGCAGATACAGCAAGCGAAGCTTTCGATTTGGCGACGGGCACAATCGGTGCATTATACCGCTTCAGACCGGAGGGAGGCCGTGATGAAGTTCGTGCGTACAGAAGACAGCCGTTTTGAAGGGCTGCAGGATTATGATTTTGCGCCGCAGTATCTGACTGTTGGCCAGGGCGCTGCGGCGCTGCGGATGCATTATGTTGATGAGGGCCCACGGCAGGCGGCCCCGGTTCTGATGCTACATGGGGAGCCGACCTGGTCCTACCTTTACCGGCACATGATCCCGCTCTTCACCGCCGCCGGGCATCGGGCCGTGGCGCCTGATTTGATTGGGTTTGGCCGTTCTGACAAACCGACGCAGCGCAGCGATTATAGCTATCAATCCCATGTCGACTGGCTGGCCGATTGGCTGGTGCAGATGGATCTGCAGCGGATCACATTGATCTGTCAGGACTGGGGCGGTCTGCTGGGGCTCAGGCTGCTGGCGATGATGCCGGATCGTTTTGCCCGGCTGGTGGTGGCCAACACGGCCCTGCCAACCGGGGATCAGCCGATGAGTGAGGCCTTCAAAAGCTGGCGCGCCTATTCGCAGGCCGCAGATCCGTTCAATGCGGGCCGGATCGTCTATGGTGGCACCATCAGCAAGCTGACCGAGGCTGAGGTTGCCGCCTATAACGCACCCTTTCCTGATGAAACCTATCTGGCCGGCGCGCGGCAGTTTCCCATGTTGGTGCCGGACAATCCCGATGATCCCGCCGCCCAGCCCAACCGCGATGCCTGGCAGGTGCTCAGAGGGTTGGATCTGCCGGTGCTGACCGCCTTTGGCGCTGAGGATAAGGTGATGGCAGGGATTGATGGGGTGTTTCAGAAACTGATGCCGGGGGCGTCGGGGCAGCCGCATGTTCTGTTCCCGGCGGCAGGGCATTTCCTGCAGGAGGATGTCGGCCCGGAACTGGCCCGCAAAACGCTGGCGTTTATCGCAGACACCTGAGCGCGCGACAGCGTTACATCAACAGCTCTTCGACCAGTTGGGAAAACAGCTGGGATTTGCCGCTGACCCCGGCCTTGCGATAGATCGCGGTGGATTGCGCCTTGACCGTGCCCTGTTTGGTGTCCCGGAGCGCGGCAATCTCACTGGTCGACATGCCTTTCAGCATCAGCCAGGTGACGTCCCGCTCGGCCTCGGTCAGTTCAATCCGGGCAAAGAACTCCTCAACCGCATCGGTAAACTCACCCGCGGTCAGACGGTGGGCATGATCCGCGCGGGCCTTGGCGGCCTGGGCGGACAGGCTGAGGCGCAGGCTGGTGAAGGCGCCAAGGATCAGCCCGGCACAGGCCCCCAGTTCGACCACTTCCCGGGTTTGCCACCGCAGCGGCAGGGAGGGCAGATCAAAGATCGAGGCCAGGATTTCCCAGGTGAAATAGCCGCCGCAGAGGCATTGCAACAGCACCAGCCCCAAGCCCAGACCAGTGCTTAGGTTGCTACTTAGGCCCGTACCCAAACTTGAGCCGAGTTTCGGGCGCAGCGCTGCCAAACTGGCGTTTTTTTTGTTCATGTTCCCCATCTTGCGGTGCTCAGCGACTATGGCGGTCACCACCATCCCGGTTGCGCTCTGGCCTCTCGGAACGCTCCCTATCATGTGGGCGATCTGGAATAAGATCCGCTGGAAGGGCGCCAGGTCCCGGTGTGGGGATTTGACCGGGACCTGGCAGCGGTAGAACGGTGGGTGCAGAAGGGACTTTACCTGCGTTTTCCTTGGCGTTTGCATCCAACGCAAACACCCGATCACGCAAAACCTCGTCAGACTTTCGATGGATGACAACTTCACGCAAGTTCTCGCCATTCTCGGCCGTGATGAGAATACGGCCCAGCCAGGTGCGTTTGACCTCGACGATCACATAGCCGTCCGCCTCGATCCGAGACACGATCGCGGCGTCGACCCTTTCTTCGGCCTGTAGGACGACAGGCCAGGACAGAAGAAAGCCCAGAAGGGGAGCGTAAAGAGGTCGCATCATATCAGCCTTTAGCTTCTACACATTTCGCCTACCGCGTTGGGGAAGGGGATGTCAAATCCCCTAAACCTTAACGATATTGGCGGTGGGGATCACTCCGTGGTGGCACCCCCCTCAGATGCGCCGCTTGCACCCGAACGATCCCCGCCACCTTTGCCGGGGCCGTTGCCCCGTGCTGCGCCCGGGCCTTTGCCAGCCCGTTTGCCGTGACCCGCACCTTGAGCGGACCCATCGCCTGAGGGCGCACCGGCCAGATCCAGCGCGGCAACTTCGTCCCGCAGGGCCTGACGCTGTTCGTCTGTCAGGGCGGACTTGTCGATTTCGGCCAATGTGGTGGTTTCACCGGTGAGGGGATCTGTGACCTCAACCGCGCTCATCAACTCACGTTTGACATCGCGTCGGGTCACGCCCTGGGTGCGGGCCTCCTCCAGGATATCGGCCAGTTCTTCATCGCTGAGCGCGGTAATGTCGATTTCCTCCAGCGCCACCAGAATGCCGGTGTCCGGATCGGTTACGGTGACATCGTCCAGCAGCGCCGATTTGATGGCGCCTTTGGCGTCTTTGCGGCTGTAGCCGAGATCCTGCAGTTCTTTGCTGATCGCATGGATTTGCGCGCGGCTCAGGGCGGCCAGATCCACCTCCGTCAGGGCGACGGTATCCCCGCTGATCGGGTCGGTGACCTGTGGCACCTCCTGCGCCGCGAGGGGCAGTGCGCAGACGGCGCTGGTCAGAAGGGCGGAGAACCCGGCCCGGATCCAATAGGTATATGTCATTCGCGTGCCTTTCGTTTTCACTGGTCGTTTCTGCGTGTGGCGGTGGCGTGACGCTGGACCCTGATGGCCGCGAAACGGCGGTGACCTCTATTGGTCAAAAGCTTGTTTTTGTGTGCATAAACCAAAGTCATACGGCGTTTTTGCAGGGGAATTCGTGGTTTTGGCCACTAATGTCAGCAGATAGACGGTGTACTTGGCCCGCTGTCCGCGCCTAGGCTGGGGCCAGCGTGACAGGGCGCATCATTGGGCAGGAGTGGCAGATGATCGTGAGAACACTAACCCTAATCGCAGGGCTGTCCGGGGCGGCGATCACGGCGCAGTTCCCTGAGTTTTCGCAGCAATATGCCCAGCGTTTGGGCGGCGCGGTGGATGAGTTGACAGCGGTGGTGGCGGATTTTGATGCCTCGGCCCAGGCTTCGGGCCTCACCCGGCAGGAGGCATTGGCGCAGATACAGGGAAGTGACTTCCTGACCCGCCGTCGCGCCGATATGGAAACCACGCTGCAACGCCATGAGCGGCTGAGCGCAGCCATGGCGGCCTTGCAGAATGCGGGTCCCTTCACCCGCGCCTATGAGCTGCGCCACTTCTCAGACGCGGAGATCGCGCGCCGCACATATGATGCCTATAAACCGGCGCTGCCGCTGACCTTTGAAGGGGCCGCCTTTGCCATTGCGGGCTACGCCGGTGCGGCGCTGATCATGGCGCTGCTGCTGGCCCTGCTGAAATGGCCCTTCAGCCGGGGCAGGCAGGCCCGATCTGGGCGCAGAGCCGCCCGCTAAGCCCTTGGCGCGCCGAAAGGCTTGACCTTATCGCAAGGCTGGTTCACCTCTGACAGCACACAACCGGGATGAGGCGGATATGGCGGGCACACCCCCACCTTTTGCACGATTTGAATGGATGATTGCGTGGCGCTACCTGCGGGCCCGCCGCGCTGAGGGTGGGGTCAGTGTGATGACCTGGATCTCATTGATCGGCATCACCCTGGCGGTTTTCGCCTTGATTGCCACCCTGGCGGTGCGCGCAGGATTTCGGGCGGAGTTTGTCGACACGATCCTGGGATCCAACGCCCATGTGACGGTCTACAGCATCGGCACGGTGGATCCCAACACTGGCCGCATTGACCGGTCGATCCCCGACTATCACGCCATGGCAGAGCGTCTGCGCACCGTGGCGGGCGTGACCCGTGTCGCGCCCCTGATCAAAGGCCAGGTCATGGCCAACCGTGGCAGCTACAACGCCGGGATCGAGGTTTACGGCATCTCGCTGGAGAACCTCAAAACCATCCCGCGTATCGTGAACCCCGAAACTGGATTTGGCGACATTTCCCGCTTTGGCGAAGGGATCGCCATCGGGTCCGGCGTGGCGCGTGAGTTGGGCGTGACCGTGGGCGATAAGATCAAGGTGATTTCCCCCAATGGGGTGAAAACCGCCTTTGGCACCTCACCGCGGGTGAAAGCCTATGAGGTGATCTATGTCTTCTCGGCCGGGCGCTATGACATTGATCGGGTGCGCGTCTACATGCCCTTCACCGAAGCGCAGAGCTATTTTAACCGCGACGATGCCGCTGATGAGATGGAAGTCATGGTGCGCAGCCCGGAAAGCATCGATGACCTGCAGCTGCCGCTGTTGCAGGCGGGTGGACGGGGCACCCAGCTGTGGACCTGGCGCGATGCCTCGGGCAGTTTCCTCAGGGCGTTAAAAATCGAAGACAATGTGATGTTTGTCATCATGTCGATCCTTGTGTTGATCGCGGCGATGAACATCGTATCGGGCCTGATCATGCTGGTGAAAAACAAAGGCCGTGACATTGGCATCCTGCGCACCATGGGGCTGACCGAAGGCGCGGTGCTGCGGGTGTTTTTCATCTGCGGCTCACTGACGGGCATGGTGGGCACTCTGGCGGGGGTGATCCTGGGCTGCCTCTTTGCTTATTACATCGATCCGATCTTTGCCTTTGTGAACTGGATGGCCGGCGGGCAGGCCTGGGATCCTTCGATCCGGGGCATTTACCATCTGCCGGCAAAACTGCAGCTGGGGGATGTGGTGACGGCGGTGTCGCTGTCGCTGAGCCTCAGCTTTATTGTCACGATCTTCCCGGCCCGCCGTGCGGCCCGGATGAACCCGGTGGAGGCCCTGCGTTATGAGTGATCCGGTTCTGAGCCTTGAGGGCATCACCAAAACCTACGCCAAGGGCAACGCCAATCCGGTTGCCGTGTTGCGTGGGGTGGATCTGACCATCCAGCCGGGCGAAGTGGTTGCTCTGGTTGCGCCCTCGGGCGCCGGTAAATCGACCTTGCTGCATATCGCTGGCCTGCTGGACACGCCGGATCAGGGGCAGGTCACATTGGCGGGGCAGGCGCTGACCGATCAGTCTGATCGCCGCCGCACCCGGGCCCGGCGCGAAGATGTCGGCTTTATCTATCAGTTCCACCACCTGCTGCCCGAGTTTAGCGCGCTGGAAAACGTGGTGCTGCCACAGCTGGCCAATGGTGTGGCCCGGGCTGAGGCGGTGACGCGCGCCAGTGACCTTTTGGCCCGTGTGGGCGTTGGCGCACGGTCCGATCACCGGCCCGCGGCCCTGTCGGGCGGGGAACAGCAACGGGTGGCCTTTTGCCGGGCCCTAGCGAATGAGCCACGCCTGTTGTTGGCGGATGAGCCCACCGGCAATCTGGATCCTGCCACCTCGGATCAGGTGTTTGACGCGCTGATGACGCTGGTGCGTTCCACCGGGATGGCAGCGCTGATCGCCACCCATAATATGGAGCTGGCCGGACGCATGGACCGCATGCTGCGGCTGGAGGCCGGGCAGCTTGGCTGACACCGCTTGACGCTACCGTCGTGATCCGTCAGTTTCGCGCTCTTTCGTTAAAGGAATTGCGGGATGCAGGCAGCGATGCAACGGGTGATGATTGTGGGGCAGCCCGGATCGGGCAAGTCCACTCTGGCGCGCCAGATCGGGGCCATCACCGGGCTGCAGGTGGAACATATCGACCGCATTCACTGGATGCCCGGTTGGCAGGAACGCGACCGGGAGGAAAAGACCCGCTTGTGCCATGAAGTGCATGCCCGCGACCGCTGGATTTTTGAGGGCGGCCATTCCGTCACCTGGCGCGAACGGCTGGCGCGCTGTGACACCTATATCTGGGTTGATCTGCCGCTGGCCCTACGGTCCTGGCGGGTGCTGAAACGCACCCTGCGCCATTACGGTCGCAGCCGCCCAGACCTGCCCGAGGGGTGCCCTGAACAGATCTCATGGGAGTTCTACCGTTGGATCTGGGATACCCGCAAAACCGGCCGCATCGGCCCCACGCGGTGCCTGAGATCGGCGCAGAAAACCAAGGCGGCCCACCATCTGCGCAGCCCGGCGGAGGTCAATCGGTTTGTTGCCGATCTGGCGTCCGCCTATGGCACACCGGTGCCGCCGGTGGATTGAGCAAAACCTGACACGCATCAAAGCGCCAGCGGGCGGAACCTGTCACACTTATAGGACCAAATGAGGTTCCAAGTGACAGGAGGCCCCGATGTCAGATGCACCTAAAACGTCCCCAAAGGCCCAAGTGGTCTTTGCCCTAAGGCACTGCCGCAGAGCGATCACATTGCTGGCGATGGTCTGGGCATTGCTTGTGGTTTTGCCCGCACTTGCCACCGCGCAGGAGATCGACAACCGCGCCGATGTGGCCACCGGCCGCGCCCTTTACATGACCCATTGCGCCACCTGCCACGGGTTGGAGGCCGACGGTAACGGCCCGATGGCGCCCGTGCTGCTGGTGCAGCCCAAGTCCCTGGTGGCGTTGAGCGCGCAGAATGACGGGGTCTTCCCGCTACAGCGCGTTGTCGCCCGCATTGATGGGCGCGATCCGCTGGTCAGCCATGGATCCGCAATGCCGGTTTACGGCGAGGTCTTTCAAGGCGATGATCGCGCTATGAAAACTGAAACCGGCCAGCCGATGCTGGCAGGTGGCCCGATCGTGGATCTGGTCGCCTATTTAAGGAGCATCCAGCAATGACTGTTGTCGCCCGTTGCACCCCTTTTGCCTTTGTCGCTTTGGCGGCCTGTGCCCCTAGCCAGGACGTTGCCATGCCAGAACCTGCTGAGGGCGCGCTGCTGTTTGCGCAGAACTGCGCCATCTGCCATGGCGCCAACGGGCAGGGCGGCAGCACCGGTTCGGACGGCCCGCCGCCTGCAGATCTGACCCGTCTGGCGCTGGCCAATGGCGGCGTGTTCCCGCGTGAAATGGTGCTGACGACGGTGGATGGCTACAACCGGCAGGCGCTTGGCGATCAACGGATGCCGGAGTTTGGCGGCTTTCTGGGCGGCGAAACCGTGCCGCTGGATGTCAGTGGCACCGCATCGGCTGAGGATGCCAACCTGACCCCGGTACCACGGGCGCTGGCCGCGCTTGTGGCCTATCTGGAAACCCTGCAGGTCAAGTGATCGCGCTCAGCTGCAGATGCCGTTCAGATCGGCATCTTTCCACGGCACCACCGCGGCGCGGTCGATCCGTGTTTGCAGCAGCTGCACCGGCATCACCTCAGACAGCATCGCATGCAGCCGCTTTGTCCGCTGCGCCTTGGGGGCCAGGGCGCGGCAGCAGGTGAATTCTTCCACAATTGCGGCCTGCTGTTCAAAGGGGAAGCTCAGGAAATCGGGCTGACTGTCCAGTTCAAACAGATAGGGATCATGGCCCGGCTTATGTTCGCTGGCGGCGCGCCAGGGGGTGTAGCCGGTGCGATCACGGTTCTGCCATTGCCAGACATGGGTCATCTCATGGGCAAAGAGCATCAGGTCCCACAGATCGGTGCCCTGCGGGTATTCATGTGTGAAATCAGGCCGGTAGAGGTCTTTGCGGTAAAAGACGTTCTGATAGACGGCAATCGCCCCGGGGGAGGTTTTGAACGTCTCCCCTTTGACCGGGGGAAACACCCGCTCCTGACAGGTCACCCGGGGCCGCGCGGCATAGGTAAAGGTCACGCTGCGGGCAAAATGCCCGTCGTTAAACCGCACCGGTTTCGGATCCAGCTGGTCGCCATAAAACGTCCGCGCATAGGCGCGTTCGCGTTCCGTCAGGGGACGGCCACAGGCGGTGAGCAGCAGGCAGCAGGCCAGGAGGCCGATCAGAATACGCATAGGGTCAGACTGCACCTCTGACGGCGCAAGGTCCAGCCCTATGAAGCGATCCTAACGGGCGATCCAGATTGGCAATCCGTGGGGCTGATTATTGCAGGATGTGATAGGGCAGCAACCGCTCGGGGGTCGCCGCATGGGTCGACATGAAAGAAAACGCCGTGAGGGCCGCAGCCGACCCCAGAACCAGAGTGATAAAGCGCATGACCGTTACCTCCTACCGTACCGAAAACGCAAAACATGATCACAGCTCAAACCGAGCATAAACGCCCTCTGGCCCGACCCGAAAAGGCGAGGCCAGAGGCGGGGCTTAACCTGCTGTGTAAGCAGGGACCGAGTGAGGAACCTCACTCGCCGCGCCGGGGATCGACGCGATGGCTGACAGGGCTGAGGCAGCTATGACCCAGCCCAATACGACGGGCAGAAATCGCATGGGTGGCCTCTCAGTTTATAGTGCGGGGTGGTCGCTAGCAGACAGCAAACACCTTACCGCATGGTTAAGACAACGGTCGGAAGATGCAGCAATTTTACAGAATTTCTGTGGATAACTTTTCGTGCCCGCTCAAAGCCTTACCCATAGGTTAACGCAAGGCGACCAGATCCGCGCGTTTGACCTCTTTGAGGATCACATTGGTCTGCGCCCCTGCGACCGCCTCAATCCTGAACAGCACCTCTTCGAGGAAGCGGTTATGCGCCGCGATGTCTTCGACCAGAACCCGCAGGTGATAATCGGCCTGACCGGTGGTGGCATAGCATTCCAGCACCTCCCGGCGTTCCCCGATCACCCGGATGAAATCCTTCAGCTTTTCAGGATCGTGACGGGTCAATTGCACATGCACGATGGCGTGAAATCCAAGGCCCAGCTTCTCCAGTGCCAGCTGCGCGCCATATCGACGGATGAGGCCGCTTTCCTCCAACGCGCGGATCCGCCGCCAGCAGGAGGAGGCCGACAACCCGGCCCGTTCTGCCAGATCGGCGTTGGACATGCGGCAATCCTGTTGCAGCAGTTCCAGAAGGGTCAGGTCACGGTCATCGAGGTGCATGAAACATCTGTCCAGATTTGTCGATTCAGAAAGACTCGCATTTTATTGCGATTGCCTTTCCTGGATAATCTATCCGATAGCAGGCGTCAATTTGGTGAATATTGGTCGCTTTGTCGGCGGGATAACATGTATTTTGACCGCATTTTTCAAATTGCCCGCGATAGTTTGCCCCAAACCACTCGCGAGGCTTAAAATGACCGCCCAGCCACAGGGATTCACCCAATATAAACTTAATGACCGCTATGATCTGGAAGAGGGCCGCGTGTTCCTCACCGGAACGCAGGCGCTGGTGCGGATCATGCTGGAACAGACCCGCCGGGATCGGGCAGCGGGCACCAAGACGGCGGGCTTCGTCTCGGGCTATCGCGGATCCCCCCTGGGCGGTCTGGATCTGGAACTGTGGCGCGCCCGCAAAACGGTTGAAACGCATGACATCACCTTCATGCCCGCCGTAAACGAAGATCTGGGCGCCACCGCTGTGCTGGGTGCCCAACAGGCCAGCCTTGACCCTGAATGTGAGGTCGAGGGGGTCTTTTCCATGTGGTACGGCAAAGGTCCGGGCGTTGATCGTTCGGGCGACGCATTGCGCCACGGCAACGCCTATGGATCCTCCCCCAAAGGCGGTGTGCTTGTGGTCGCGGGCGATGATCACGGTTGTGTAAGCTCCTCCATGCCGCATCAGTCCGATGTGGCCTTCATGACCTGGTTCATGCCCACGCTGAACCCCGCCTCGGTTGAGGAATATCTGGAGTATGGCGAATACGGTTTCGCCCTTTCCCGCTATTCCGGCACCTGGGTGGGGTTCAAAGCGATTTCGGAAACCGTGGAAAGCGGCCGCTCGGTGCCGCTGCACAAGGATCGGGAGTTTACCTATCCCGAGGTAGAGCTGCCCCCGAACGGCATCCACGTGCGCCACGGCGACCTGCCCAGCCCCGAGATTGAGACCCGCATCGGCTATAAACTCAGCGCGGTGGAGGCCTTTGTGGAGGCCAACCCGATCGACAAACGCATCTATGACGTCAAAGATGCCAAGTTTGGCATCGTCACCACCGGCAAGGGTCATCTGGACACGATGGAGGCGTTGCGCCTGCTGGGGTTGGACGCCAAGGCCTGCCGCCGTTTGGGCATCGATATCTACAAGGTCGGCATGGTCTGGCCGCTGGCCCGCCGCGACGCGCTTGCCTTTGTGAAAGGCAAGGAAGAGGTGCTGGTGATCGAGGAAAAACGCGGCATCATCGAAAGCCAGTTCAAGGAATATTTCTACGACTGGCCCGGTGACAAACCGCAGAAAATGGTCGGCAAACACCGCGCCGCTGGCGATCCGCTGTTGCCCTGGACCGGTGAGCTGAGCCCGCTGGATCTGGTGCCGGTGATCGCCGAACGGCTGGACCGGTTCTTCCCCGAGGAAGGCCTGATGGCCAAGGCACAAGAGCTGACCGCGCCACAGCCGCCGGTGCTGAACCTGGCTGGCGCCAACCGCACCCCTTATTTCTGCTCAGGCTGCCCGCATAATACCTCGACCAAAGTGCCCGATGGCTCCATCGCGGCCTCCGGCATCGGCTGTCACGTCATGGCCTCCTGGATGGGGCGCAACACGGTGGGCTACGCCCAGATGGGTGGCGAAGGTGTGCCCCATGTGGTTGCCAGTAAGTTCAACGGTGGCAAACATATTTTCCAAAACCTGGGCGAAGGCACCTGGTACCACTCCGGCTCCCTGGCGGTACGGCAGGCGGTGGCGGAAAACGCCAATATCACCTTCAAGGTGCTCTACAATGATGCGGTTGCCATGACCGGCGGCCAGCCGGTGGACGGGCCGGTCTCAGTCCTCGGCATCGCGCAGGCCAGCCGCGCCGAAGGGGTGCAGCGGATCGCGCTGGTCTCAGATGATATCGGCAAGTTTGACCGCGCCGAATACCCCAGCGGCATCACCTTCCATCCGCGCGAAGACATGGACGCGGTGCAGCGCGAATTGCGTGAGGTCAAAGGTGTTTCGGTGCTGATTTACGAACAGACCTGCGCCACGGAAAAACGCCGCCGCCGCAAACGGGGCAAGATGGACGACCCAAAGAAATTCGCCGTCATCAACCCACTGGTCTGCGAAGGCTGCGGCGATTGTTCGGTGGAATCCAACTGCCTGAGTGTAGAGCCGGTGGAAACCCCATTGGGCCGCAAACGCCGGGTGAACCTGTCAAACTGCAACAAGGATTTCAGCTGCCTCAACGGGTTCTGCCCCAGCTTCGTGACCATTGAAGGGGTGGAACGGCGCAAGAAATCCGGCGCCGATCTGGACATGCCGGCGCTGTTGGCGGATCTGCCGCAGCCCAAGATGCGTTCGCTCGCGACACCGTTTGACCTGCTGGTCACGGGGGTTGGCGGCACCGGCGTTGTGACCGTCGGCGCACTGATCACCATGGCCGCCCATATTGAGGGGCGCGGCTCCTCGGTGCTGGACTTCACAGGTTTTGCGCAGAAATTCGGTACAGTGCTCAGCTATATCCGTCTGGGCGAAACGCCCGAGGCGGTGCATCAGGTGCGCATTGATCAGGGCGCGGCCCATGCGGTGATTGGCTGCGATATGGTGGTCTCCTCTGCGCCCAAGGCCTCGGTCCATTACCGTCCGGGCACCGAGGTGATCCTCAATCGCGCCGAAATGCCGACCGGGGATCTGGTTCTGAAGCGTGACGCCGCGCTGAAGGTCGATCGCCGCGAACAGATGATCCGCAACGCGGTTGGCGCGGAAAACGTCGCGGGCTTTGACGCCAACAAAGCGGCTGAGGCGCTGCTGGGGGATGCGGTCTTTGCCAATGTGATGATGCTGGGCGCCGCCTGGCAAAAGGGGCTGGTGCCGGTGTCAGAAGCCGCGCTGAAACAGGCGATCGAACTCAATGGCGTGGCGATTGAGAAAAACGCCCGCGCCTTTGATCTGGGCCGCGTGATGGCGGTGGATGCCACCCGCGTTCTGCCGCAAGAGCCCGAGGTGGACGACAGCCTGGAGGCGGTGATCGCGCTGCGTGTGGACTTCCTGAAAGACTATCAGGATGAGGCCTACGCCTTGCGGTTTGCCAATGCCATCGCCGCCTTCCGTGCCAGCCTGCCCCCAGAACATGAGGTGGAGCTGACCCGCGAAGCAGCCAAAACCCTGTTCCGCCTGATGGCGATCAAAGACGAATATGAGGTGGCCCGCCTGCACAGCCAAACCGGCTTCGATGAGATCCTGAAGGCGGAGTTCGAAGATGGCTACAAGAAGGTCTACCACATGGCGCCGCCGTTGCTATCACGCAAAAAAGACGCCCGCGGCCGGCCTGTGAAACGCAGCTTTGGTCCCTGGATGTCACCTGTTATGGCGCGTCTGGCGGGCCTGAAAACCCTGCGTGGCAGCAAGCTGGACCTGTTCGGCTATACCGCCGAACGCCGGATGGAGCGGGGGCTGCGCGATTGGTTCCTGGCCGGACTGGCCGAGATCACCGGCAAAGTGTCTGAGGACACGCTGGACGATACCCGCCGGTTCCTGACCCTGCCGCAGGAATTCCGCGGCTACGGCCCGGTGAAAGAGGCCAGCATCAAAGCGCTGAAACCGACCGCTGAGAAAGCCCTGCAAGCGGTGCGCGCGTCTTGAGTGATAAGACATTGAGTATTTAAGGAACATTGAAAGGCGCTTTCAACGTTTCACAAATACTCTGGGGGGTCTAAGGGGGGCAAAGCCCCCCTTTTTCAAGTCAGACTCGCAAGCCGTCTGCGTCAAAGAACGACAGACGTTCCGGATCAAAACTCAGGCCAACACGTTCGCCTTCGGTGAGCGCAGTGTCGCCGCTTTCGCGCACGGTGATTTGCCCCAAGGGGCCGCCATCGATCACCAGATAGCTGTCCGCACCCAGGTATTCGATCACATCGACAGTGCCGTCACATTGGCCGCTGCCCTCAGCACCCAAGGTGATGTGTTCGGGGCGGATACCCAGATGTTCGGCCGCGCGGTCGCCCGCGAATGCGCCGCCGCGGCCACCGGTCAGGCTGTAGTGGCCGGCCTCGGTGGTGCAGGGCAGGATGTTCATCTTTGGGCTGCCGATGAACTGGGCGACAAACAGGTTGGCCGGGCGCTCATAAAGCTCGCGCGGGGTGCCGACCTGGGCGATCTTGCCAAACTCCAGCACCACAATCCGGTCGGCCAGCGTCATTGCTTCGACCTGATCATGGGTCACATAGATCATGGTGGATTTCAGCCGCTGGTGCAGCTTGGCAATCTCATAGCGCATTTCGACCCGCAGCGCCGCGTCGAGGTTCGACAGGGGTTCGTCAAACAAAAATGCCGTGGGATCACGCACAATACAGCGTCCGATGGCCACCCGCTGTCGCTGACCGCCGGATAGGTCTTTGGGACGTCGATCCAGATAGGGTTCCAGTTTCAGCACCTCGGCGGCGGCATCAACCTTGCGGGTGATCTCCTCCTTCGGGGCGCCTGAGGTTTTCAGGCTGAAGCCCATGTTGTCGCGCACCGACATATGCGGGTAGAGCGCGTAGGACTGAAACACCATCGCCAGGCCACGTTTGGCGGGGGGCTCGGCGGTGACATCGCGCCCGTCAATATCCAGCGTCCCGCGGGAGATATCCTCCAACCCGCCGATCATCCGCAATAGGGTGGACTTGCCGCAGCCTGAGGGGCCGACGAAGACGATGAATTCACCGTCTTCAATCTCCAGGTCGACGCCTTTGATGACCTGCACCTCGCCGTACCATTTCTCAACCGCGTTTAGCTTGATTGATCCCATCACTGCTCTCCTCTCTGCGGCTCGGCTTGGGCGGTGCCTTGGTAGGCGGGGGCGCTGGGCGAGGCCCAGGCCAGCCAGATCGCGGCGGTCCAGGTGAAGGTGCCACCGCCCGCCGGATCACCGGTATGCGGGTTGAAATATTCGGCAAAACCGCGTTCTGCCAGCAGCCGAGCGGAGCGGATGCGCAACTCTTCTGCGGCGTCCGGGTGGCCCATATCGATCAGCCCCAGCGCGGTGATGGCGTTCATCATGGTCCAGGTCGGGCCGCGCCAGTAGCGCATGGCGTCAAACCTGTCGCTGCTGGTTTTCTGACTCGGCACCGGGAATTGGCTGGCCTCAAAAGCCTCCATCAATTCGCCCAGCATCACCGGGCATTCGATGCCCGCGTACCAGCACAGGAAGGCCGCTGAGGTCACATTGCCCGCATGGGCCCCGGTATTGAGGTCAATCGCTTCAAAGACGCCGCTGGCCGGGTTGCGCAGCCGTTCGGCGCCCTCTTCCAGCACTTTGATCCAGCTTTCGATCTCGGCGCTGTCTTCGCCAAGTTCCGCGGCCAGGGCCAGCAGATCGCGGTTGGCGCGCAACAGGATGAAGGTCATGGTGGGGTCGGCGACCTTGAAGGGCATGTTGTCGGCCATTTTGGCGTCATCCCAGCCCAGATCCCGGCCCCGCTGCACCAGATAGAGGTAGCGGTCATAGTCTTCTTTGGTGGGGCGCATGTGCGGATCCACATGGGCGGTGTCGCGGCGGGTGTAGGGTTCGACCCCGACCGGATCGATGGCCGCCATCGGCCCGTCCCAGTCCACCGTGTTGTCGCGGCCCGACTCCCAGGGGTGGGTCACAAAGATCATCCCCTCATGGCAGCGCCACTGCATGAACCAGCGGTGCCAGGCCAGCAGTTTCGGATAGAGCGCTTCGATATGGGCGCGGCCCGTAGCGCGGTCTTTTTCATAGGTCAGCCGGGTAAATGTTGCGGCGACGGGGGGCTGGCTGATGCCGGAGGAGGGCACAGGCCCCAGCCCCTCCGTGCCCCAGACCTCGGGCCCCGGGAAATAGCCGGGATCCGGGCGGTGAAACAGGATGTGGGGCAGCATGCCGGTGGGCCACTGGCCGGAAAACAGGGTTTCCAGCTCGGACCAGGCCCGGGGCAGGTCAAACTGGGCAAAGCCCCATGCTGCGAACCCGCTATCCCAGTTCCACTGGTACGGGTAGAGCCCGTCTGTCGGTACGGAGTAGCCGCCCCGGTCATTGCCGCGCAGCACCGCGCGGGCCTGCTCGTCTAGGCTGATGTGATCTCTGGCATTGGTCATTTTTTTATCCTTTGACGGATCCGGCCGTCAGGCCTTTGGTCATGAAGCGTTCAAGTCCCAGGAACAGCACCATGATCGGGACGGTGGCGATCACCGATCCGGCCATCAGGTGCTGGCGGGGAATTTCAGATGAGTTGAGGCTGGCAATCCCACGGGTCAGCGTGAACTTGGAAGGATCATCCAGCAGCATGAAGGCCAGCAGAAACTCGTTCCAGGCAATCATGAAGACATAGAGTGAGACCGAAGCCAGCGCCGGCAGTGACAAGGGCAGGGTGATCTTCCAGATCACCGCCAGCCGGCTGAGGCCATCCATCAGCCCGGCCTCTTCGATCTCGTGTGGTAGACCCCGGAAGTAACCCTGCAGCATGTAAAGCGCGACGGGGATGGTGGTCACCGGATAGATCAGCAGGATCCCCACCACCGTGTTGCGCAGCCCCGTGACCGAAAAGGCGATGTAGATCGGCAGCGCCAGCACGATGATCGGCACCATGTAGATCAACAGGATCGAGCGGGACAGCACCGCCCGGCCTTTGAACCGCAGCCGCGCCACCGCATAGGCGCCGGGCACCGAAAACAGCAAGGTGATGAAGACCGTCAGCACCGAAATTAGCATGGAATTCAGCAGGTAGTCGCCAAAATTGAAGTCCCGGAAAAGCTCCACATATGAGCGGAACAGATCCCAGCCCTTGGACAGATCGATGGAGAAATCCAGCGGGTTCTTCAGCAGCTCGGATTGGCTTTTGAGGCTGGTCATCACCATGACGTAAAACGGGATCGCCACAATTGCGGTGAAGAAGATATAGCCAAACCCGGTGAGGAACCGGATCACCGCATCCTCAATCGCGTGGCGGGTCTGGGACCCGGGCCCGGTGACCTCGGCCAGCAGCACCGGCTGGCTGAGGCCAAAGATCAGGCCCAAGGCACCATTGACCAGGATCCGCGCCGTCAGGCTCAGCTCGGCAACCACCGGGGGCAGGCCGATCACCGACAGGGCCACCAGCGCCGCCGCCCCGATAACCATCGAGAGGGATTTGCCGGGCCCGGTATAGACAACCGCCAGGCTACCGATCAGCCCCCAGAGGAGCGATAGCAACAGGTCCGGGCGAAACGCCTCACCGGTGGCAAAGGCGGCGGCCACGGCAAAGGTGGTGGCCAGAACCATCATCCACAGGGCACCCAGCAGGGCGGCGGTAAAGGCGCCGTTCAGAAAGATCCGCATCTGACCGCTCCTTTCAACGTTTCATAAATACTCTGGGGTGAATGGGGCGCAGACCCAGAGGGGCAAAGCCCCTGAACAACAAGCGCCTGAACACGGCTCGTAAACAAACCCATCACAGACCCTCCTCACGGCTCATGAAGCGGAAGAAGAAGACCGAGAAACTGAGCAGGCAGAGGAAGATCACCACCGCCACGGCGGCACCGGCCCCGATGTTGGAGATTGCAAAAGCCTGTTCATAGACATTCACCGTCAGGGTCCGCGTGCCCGCATTGCCCCCGGTCAGCAGGAAGATGTCGTCAAACTTGTTGAAGGTCCAAATGAAGCGCAAGAGGAACAGCACCGACAGGATACCAAGGAGCTGTGGCAAGCTGAGGTACCAGAACTTCTGGAACGGGCTGGCGCCATCCATATCGGCGGCCTCATACATATCGGTGTCAATCGACTGCATCCGCGCCAGAATGAACAGGAAGGACAGCGGGAAATAGCGCCAGATCTCAAACACCGTGACCATGATCAGCGCCAGGGGGCGTTCGCCAAAGAAGTTGATCGCCCCTTCGGTCACCCCCATCCGGATCAGCAGCGCATTGGCCGAGCCAGAGAAAGGATCAAACAGGATCAACCAGCTGAAGGCGACGGCGATCACCGGGGCCACATAGGGAAACAGGTAAAGCCCTCGCAGGATGCCCTGACCCTTGAAGCTTTTGTTCAGTAGCAGGGCGGCAAACAGGCCGACACCCAGCGCACCGATGGTGCCAAACACTGTGTAGAACAGTGTGACCCCCATGACGGCGATGAACTCATCACTGTCAAAGATGCGGGCGAAGTTTTCGGTGGAAAACTCAAAATTCGTTAGGATGCTGTCCGCCTCACCGCTGACCTGCGGCTCGGAGCCTTCGGCGGCCTCTTCGGCGGCGTCTTCATCGGTTGCGGCCACGGGAATGCGCAGTCGTTCGTTGTAGCCCCCCTCCAGCTGGTCAAAGGCACAGCGCAGGTCACGGCCGGTCAGGGCGCAGCCGGCAGGCAGATCGCCGGTAACGGTCAGATCCGTCGGCAGCGTGTCGGTGATCACGACGTTTTCGATCACCTTGTCCTGGCTGGAATTGCGCAGCCGGTATTCGATGCGCAGGCTGTCACCGGAACCGCGCAGGGATTCGCGCAGGATCGGGGCAGGCGGGCGCAGATCGGCCAGACCAATGGGTTTGAAACTGATCCAGAAGATCGCCAGCAGCGGGATCACCACGACCAGAGCAACCGAGATCAACGTGGGTGCAAGCAACCCCCAGGCCAGCCGGGCTTCGCGCCGGGCAAGCGGGGTCACACCACGCGGAGGGAGCGGGGAATGTGTCATGTCAGGAAGGGGTGGGGACCTGAACCGCAGTTCAGGCCCCCGCCGTCACCGTTAGTTGATTTTCGACAGTTCGTCGTTCATGGCGGCCACGGCTGCGGCGGCATCCACCTCACCGTCGATGTATTGGCGCACCACGCGGTTGATCGCTTGGCTGTTGATCATTTTCGACGCCAGCGAGAGCTGCCCTTCGGCCACGCCCCAGCGCTGGGCCACTTCCAGGCCACCGACGATTTCGTCAATCATCTCTTGCGCATAAAGGTCACCCAGCGGGGCCTTGCGGTCCACGCCAACCGGCAGGGTCGCCCACAGCTCTTTGAACTTCTTCGGCTCAGCTTCGGTGCCGGCACGCACAGGGAATTTGCCCTCAGGTGCGATCGACAGGGTCTGGCCGTAGCCCGCATCCATCGAGAATTTCACAAACTCCATTGCGTTGTCGGTGTCTGCGTCCGAAGTGATGCCGAAGTAACGCACGTCACCCCAGGCGGCGCCATCAGGGTTCGACGGGCCGGCGAAGTTGGTGACGATACCGGTCATCGAGGCCAGTGCCGCCGAGGTCGGATCATCATTGATGGTGGGCGGGGCGCTGTCGCGCAGACCGGCCAGTTCATCCAGGATGAAGGGCGACCAGATGATCATCGCAGCATTGCCCGAGAAGTAGAGCTCACGCGATTGCTTCCAGTAGAGATCACCAGGAGGCGAGGCTGCGGCGATGGATTTGTAGAAATCCAGCACCTCAGTGGTGGCTTTCACGTCCAGTGGCTGGAAGCCATCTGCGCCCACAGGGCTGACACCATTGGCCAGGAACACATGTTCCAGAACCTGGCTCATGAAGTTTTCATCCACTTTGGTGGCGGCAACGAAGCCGAACATCTCTGGCGGGTTGTGCAGTTTTTCCAGCGCGGCAGTGACAGCGCCAAAGGTGGTTGGGGCCTCAAGGCCGTTGGCCTCAAACAGGTCCTTGCGGTAGACCACCATCTGGGTCCAGCCATCAACCGGAACCGAGGCGGTTTCACCTTCGTAGTTGGCCATCGCCAGGGCGCCGGGGGCGAAAGTGTCGGTGCCCAGCTCAGAGACAACTTCGGTGGCAGCCTCGGTGTCCAGAATGCCGGCTTCGGCCCAGGGCAGGGCGTATTGCAGGGTGTGATAGATCACATCCGGCAGGTCGCCTGCCGCAAAGGCGGCGGTGGCGCGGGTGCCGAGATCGGATTCCGAAACCGGGATCACGGTCACTTCGATGCCGGTGGATTTCTGGAAATCGGCAGCCATGGCTTCTTGTTTCGCCAGACGCTCGGGCTGTTCTTCGGTGGTCCAGAAGCGGATGGTATCAGCCGATACCCCCTGGGCCATCAGGGCCAGCGCAAGCGCTGAGCCAGCCAGTAGTTTGCTATGTTTGGTCATGTCTTCCTCCCGTTTATTCATCTTGGTTAAGGTCTTTTATTCAGTGGGTCCGGCGGGATCCGGCGCCGGCCCATGTGACGCCCGATCCAACAGGCGGGCGCGGGCCAATTCGCGCAGGTCTTCTGGATCGGCGCCCCGGATTTGTTGAATCAGCAATTCCGCCAGCCGTTTTCCGGCCTTGCGGGTATCCACCTGGAATGTGGTCAGGGGCGGATCGATCAGGCTGCCTTCGGGCAGGCCATCGTAGGAGATCAGCGACAGGTCCCGGCCGATGTGCAGTCCACGGTCCCTGGCAACAGTATAGGCGCCAAAGGCCGCCCGGTCGACCGAGTAGAGGATCGCGGTGGCCGGTTCATCCAGATCCAGCAGCGTTTCTGCGGCTGTGGCGCCCTCCGCGATGTTGACCGCAGGGGCGGTGATCAGGCTGGAATCCTGCGGCAGGCCAGCCAGTTGCAGCCCGCGCTGATAGCCCTCGAGGCGCAGTTTGGCATAGGTGTAGCCCGGCGCGCCGGGGACAAATCCGATGCGGCGATGGCCGAGGCCTGCCAGCATTTCCACCGCATCAACCATGCTGTCTTCGCTGGTGATGTCATACCAGCTGCAGCCGGCCGGATCGCCGGTGCGGCCATAAAGCACAAAGGGGATCTCCTGATCCCGTAGGAAGCTGATCCGCGGATCGCTGAGCCGGGTGCGCGGCAGGATGAAACCGTCGGCCTTCTGGTCATCAGCCAGCGCTTCCAACAGGCGCAGCGTGTCCTCATCGCTTTCGGCGGTTGAAACGGTGAGGGTCCAGTTTTGGGCTGAGGCCGCCTCAGAAACGCCGGCAAGGAAATCGGCCACGAAGGGGCGGTGGCCGTCATGTTCGTTCACCTGGAGCACCAAACCAAGCGAGCGCACAAGTCCGGTTCGGATCGCCTGCGCATGGCTGAGCGGGCGGTAGCCCATCTGGTCGGCCACTTTGCGCACCCGGATGCGGGTCATTTCTGAGATGTCGGAATAGCCGTTCAGGGCGCGGCTGACGGTGCCCTTGGACAGGTTCAGATGCTGCGCCAAATCATCGATGGTCACGCGTTTCGCGCGCCACGATTGGATGGCCTTTTTCTGGTCCTGTGTATTCACGTCGATTCGTCCTCCCAGTCTCAGAAAAGTCTCCGAAACCGGTTTCGGCAAACGATCTGTGCAGTTTTTGCCCGGTTTTGCCACGCTGCACTGCGGCGTTGCGCAAGGATTGGGCAGAAAAAACAGGCTGGGCGGCGCAGCATGGATCCACAAAAAAGGCGGGCCTGTGAGGATCTCACAGCCCGCCTTGATGCGCCTTTAGGGGTGTCTTTAGGTTACACGTTGCCCGTTTTGGTCGAAGAGGTAGGATTTCGCCGGATCAAAGGCCAGACCCACGGTTTCGCCAATTTTCACCCCGTGCTGGCCAAACAGGCGCAGGGTCATCGGCTGATCCTCCAGGGTGACGATGACATTGGTGTCGCCGCCCAGATGTTCCACATGGGTGACCTGACCGCTGAGTGGTCCGTCGCTGCTTATGGTCAGGTCCTCGGGGCGAATGCCGATGGTGCGCAGATCGCCTGGGGTGATCTTATCGGCGGCGATAAAGTTCATCGAAGGTGCGCCAAGGAAGCCCGCAACAAACTGATTGGCCGGGTTGTTATAAAGCTCCATCGGGGAGCCGATCTGCTCCACACGCCCGTCGCGCAGCACTACGATCTTATCCGCCAGCGTCATCGCTTCGGTCTGGTCGTGGGTCACATAGATCATCGAGGCGTCCAGCTGACGGTGCAGGTTGGCGATCTCAATCCGGGTGTTCATCCGCAGCGCCGCATCAAGGTTCGACAGCGGTTCGTCAAAGAGGAACAGTTTCGGCTGGCGCACAATGGCCCGGCCGATGGCAACCCGCTGACGCTGACCGCCCGACAGTTCCGAGGGGTAGCGGTCCAGATATTGTTCCAGATCCAGCATCCGGCTGGCCTCGGCCACACGGGCGTCGATCACCTCTTTCGAGCGTTTTGCCTGTTTCAGCGCCAACGTCATGTTGTTGCGCACATTGAGGTGCGGGTAGAGCGCGTAGCTCTGGAACACCATGGCGATGCCACGTTTGGCAGGTGGGGTCAGGTTGACCAGATCCTCACCAATGTGAATATCGCCAGAGGAGGCATCCTCCAGCCCGGCAATCACCCGCAGCAGGGTGGACTTACCACAGCCCGAGGGGCCAACGAAGACAACAAATTCGCCTTCTTCGACCTCTAGGTTGATGTCCTTCAAGACATGGACGGATCCGAAGGATTTGTTGACGTTTTTCAGCGACAATGCGGTCATGGTCTGCTCCTTACAGGATCACGGGCTGGCCGGTGCGGATGCTTTCATCTGCGGCAAGGCAGATGCGCAGGGATTGCACGGCGTCATTCATATGGCGGGTGAGGTCCAGGTCTTCGGCGATGGCGCGCAGCATATGGGCTTGCTCACTGTCACACAGTTCCTGATGGCCGGGCTCCCCCGGCAGGTCGATCAACTGGTCGCCGCCAGTGCGATGCACCAGCAGGCTGCCCACAGCGGTGTGGCTGTCGACATCGGAGGAATCGGATTTATCGCCCTCCACAATCGAGACAGAGCCGTTCGGGCTAACCACATCTTTCACGAAGAATGCGGTTTCTGACATCATCGGGCCCCAGCCGGCCTCATACCAGCCGACCGAACCGTCATCGAAGGTCACTTGCAGCTGGCCGTAATTGTACATGTCTTCGGCGATCTCATCGCTCAGGCGCAGGCCCATGCCGTTGACCTTGACGGGTTGGGCATCGGTGATCTGGCACATGACATCCACGTAATGCACGCCGCAGTCCACGATGGGGCTGGTGGTCTGCATCAGGTTTTTATGAGTTTCCCACTCGGCGCCGGCGCTTTGCTGGTTCAGGTTCATGCGGAAGACATAGGGCCCGCCCAGATCACGCGCTTCCTTGATCAGCCGCACCCAGGAAGGGTGGTGGCGCAGGATATAGCCAACAACCAGCTTGCGGTCGGTCTCCTTGGCCTTGGCAACAACCCGTTCGGCATCGGCCACGGTGGTGGCTAGTGGTTTTTCGATGAACACATGCGCGCCAGCCTCCATCGCTGCGCAGGCATAATCTGCGTGGCTGTCGGAATAGGTGGCGATCACGGCCAGATCGGGTTTGGTTTCTGCCAGAGCGGTCGCAAAGTCCGAAAAGGCGGGGTATTGGCCCAGCTCGGGGTGGGTGACCTCGCCAGAGCGGTTGACCAGACCAACAATCTCGGCCTCGGGGTGTTTGTGGTGGGCCAGGGCATGGGACAGGCCCATGTTGCCCAGACCTGCAATCAGAACTCGTGTCATTTTACCGCTCCTGATGTGATGCCGCGGATCAGCTGACGCGAGAAGATAACATAGAGCACCAGCACCGGCAGGATCGCCATCGACAGGGCTGAGAGGACCGCGTTCCAGTCGGTTACAAACTGGCCGATGAAGACCTGGCTGCCCAAGGTCAGGGTTTTGGTTTCCTCGGCCGGGGCAAGGATCAGCGGGAACCACAGGTCGTTCCAGATCGGGATCATGTTGAACACTGCCACCGTCGCCATGGCCGGGCGCACCAGCGGCAGCACCAGACGGAAGAAGATGGTGTATTCACTCAAGCCATCAATGCGGCCCGCGTTTTTCAGATCATCGCTGACCTGGCGCATAAACTCACTGAGGATGAAGACCGCCAGCGGCAGGCCCTGCGCGGTGTAAACCAGGATCAGCGCCCAGAGGGTGTTCACCAGCCCGCTGGCCACCATCATGTCCAGGATCGCAACGGTGCCGATGCGGATCGGGATCATGATCCCCAGCGCCAGATACAGACCCATCAGCGTGTTGCCCTTGAATCGGTATTCCGACAGGGCAAAGGCCGCCATGGCGCCAAAGAGCAGCACAAAGAACAGCGAGGCAACCGTGACGATGAAGCTGTTCTGGAAATAGAGGAAGAAATCCCCCTGTTTCATCACTGTCTGATAGCCCACCATCGAAAAGCTATCCGCATCCGGCAGTGCAAGAGGTTCGCGGAAGATCGCTTTGCGGGTTTTGAAACTGTTGATGATGATGATGAACACCGGGAACAGCGCGATCAGCATATAGATGATCAATGCACCATGCATGGCGAACAGGTTAAAGCGGTTGGAGCGTGCCTTGTTCATGTCGCTGCCCTCACATCTGGTAGCGGCGCATCCGGGTCTGGATGCCAAAGAGGTAGATACAGACGCCGATCAGGATGATCACGAACATGGCCGAGGCAATGGCAGAGCCCATATGCGGGTCCCCCAGTTGCAGCTGGAAGCCAAAGAACGTCCGGTACATAAACGTGCCGAGGATATCGGTGGAGAAGTCCGGCCCCGCCAGCGCACCCTGTGAGGCGTAGATCAGGTCGAAGGCGTTGAAATTGCCCACAAACGTCAGGATTGAGATGATCCCGATCGAGGGCAGGATCAGCGGCAGCTTGATCTTCAGGAAGGCGGACATGCCGGTGATACCGTCAATCTCGCCGGCCTCCAGCACCTCTTCGGGGATCGACAGCAGCGCGGCGTAGATCAGCATCATCGGGATACCGACAAATTGCCAGACCGAGATCAGCGCCAGCGTGGTCAACGCGTATTCTTCTTTGCCCAGCCAGGGGGCGAAGAGGGATTTCAGGCCAACCGCATCCAGCATCGAAGGTGCAATGCCCCAGATCGGCGACAGGATAAGTTTCCAGGCAAAGCCCACGATCACGAAGCTCAGAATGGTCGGGATAAAGATGGCCGAGCGATAGAGCGCAGCAAACCGCAGGCGCGGGTGGCTCAATATCGCGGCCAGCACGATCCCGATGGGGTTCTGCACCAGCATGTGGATGATGAAGAACCAGAAGTTATTGCCAAGCGCGTTCCAGAACTGTTCCGACCAGATCGGGTCCAGAAACAGGGTCTGAAAATTCTGCATACCGACATAGATGCGTTCCTGATCCACCCGGCTGTAAAGCGCCAGTCGCAGCGTGTTGAACAGCGGGAAAATCATCACCGCAGTGTAGACGAGGACGGCAGGGGCGAGGAAAACAATGATGTGCCAGGGAAAGCGGCGCTTTTGCATGGGAAATCTCCGGCTGGGGGGATCCGGGCGACAGTGGCGCCGCCCGGATCAATGGGTCACTTCAGATCAGCTTACTGCTGCGGGGCGTACCAGGAGGCCAGGCCAGCCTGCAGTTTCGCGCCCAGAGCTTCGGGGGTTTCGGTGCCTTTGATAGCTGCAACCGAGGCGCCCCAGGTGTCGTTTTCCAGGTTCGGCGTGCCACGCGACAGGATCTGGTAGGTCGAACGGATGGTCGACTCACACTCACCACGCCAGGACACGAACTCTTTGGCCAGCGGATCGTTCAGCTCAACCGGGGTGTTCGACAGCGGGAAGAAGCCCGGCAGCGCGTTGCCGAAGATCGCCGCGAACTCAGGCGAGGCCACCCAGTTCAGGAAGGCTTTGGCCGCTTCGGGGTTGGCGCTCTTGGCGTTCATGCCGATGCCGATGTCGGTGTGATCTGAGATGTAGCAGGTGTCACCAGCGTTCATGACCGGCGGCTTGAAGGCGCCCATTTCGAAGTCAGCCTGAGTGTTGAAGCCAGCAATTTCCCAGCTGCCTGCCGGATAGATCGCGGCGCGGCCCAGGGTGAACAGGTTCTGGCTGTCAGGGTAGGTCTGGGCTTCGTAGCCGTCACCCAGATAGGCACCCCATTTGGCCAGGGTGGCGTAGGGGGCAACCCACTGCTCATCGGTCAGCTTCTGCTCACCGGCGATCAGCGCACGACGGCCTTCTTCACCTTTCCAGTAGTTCGGACCGATGTTGTTGTAGCCCATGGTGGCCGCTTCCCACTGGTCATTGGTGCCCATGGCCATCGGGATGTAGCTGCCGTCTGCTTTGAACGCTTCCAGCGCGGCAAAGAACTCAGCTTCGGTGGTCGGAACTTCTACACCAACTTCGGCGAAGGCGTCTTTGTTGTAGATGAAGCCGTGGATCACCGAGGCCATCGGCACACAGAAGCTGGCCGAGCCATCGTCGCTCTGCCATGCGGACTTCGCAACATCCGAGAAGTTGCTCATGCCGTCGACGTCGCCCAGATCGGCCAGGTGGCCCGCATCATAGAGCGCCAGCGAGGCGTCAAACGGGCGGCAGGTGATCAGGTCACCGGCCGAGCCTGCTTCCAGCTTGGAGTTCAGCACGGCGTTGTATTCTGCCGGGGCGGTGGGGTTGAAGTTCAGCTTGATGCCGGGGTTTGCGGCTTCAAAGGCGGGAATGATCTTGTCCTGCCACAGGGTCAGGTCATCGGTACGCCAGCTTTCGATGTTCAGCGTTACATCGGCGGCCAATGCGCCGGATGCAGCCAAAACGGTGCCCGACAAGAGGGCGCCAAAAATCGTCTTTTTCATTGTGGTTCTCCCGGTTGGTTATTTGACTTTGGGTCTTGCTTCCAAATGGCGCAGCGCGGGGCGCAGATGCCCTTCGCTGCGGGACAGCAGGTCGGCAGCTTGGGCAGGGCCCTCAGCACCGGCTGCAATGAGAATGGCGGGTTTTAGCGCGCCGCCGGTCTGACGCAGGGCGTCATTGGCGGTGTCTGCGTCTGCGCCGGTGATGGTGCAGACGATGCTGCGGGCGCGGCCGTGCAGCTTGATGTTATCGGCGTGCATATTGACCATCATCCCGTCATGGATATGGCCCAGATGCCGCGCCATCAGCGTTGACAGCATGTTCAGCGCGATTTTCTGTGCGGTGCCCGCGCCCATCCGGGTGGAGCCTGAGATGACTTCAGCCGGGGTGGGCAGCAAAATGGCGTGATCGGCCATGTTCAGCAGCGGCGTGTCTGGGTTGTTGGCAATGCCGATCACCGTGGCCCCGGCCTGGGCTGCCAGGCGTGCAGCCTCCATCGGGTAGGGGGTGGTGCCGCTGGCCGATAGGGTCAGGACGGTGTCGGCGTCGCTTAGATCTGCCAGCGCTGTGGCCAGGCCGTCAGTAGCATCTTCGGTGTCGCCGGGCATCGAGGCTGTTGTGGGGATGCCCCCGGCCATCAGAATGCGGATGCGGCTTTCAGGTATGCCGAAGGTGCCGCCCAGCTCCATTGCATCGGCGGCGGCCATCAGACCAGAGGAGCCAGCGGCCACGTAGAACAGTCGGCCGTTGCCGCGCAGGCTGTCGGCCATGGCTTTGGCACCGTCACAAATCGCGGGAAGGGCGCTGCGCACCGCGCCTGCGGCTTCGATCTGACCAAGCACCAGCACCTCACCCATCGCTTCCACCGGAAGCAGGTCCAGGCCCATGGCGTCCTTATGGAGCTGTTCTGTGGCTTTGGTCGTCAATCGAATCTCTCCCCTTTCCGGCAATCATACCTATACAATACCATTAGTCTACCATTTTGTGACGCTTTCGTTGAAATCGATTGAATTGGCGTGAAATTTTCGAAATTTACGGTATTTGGTCTTAGTTAGGTATTCAAATTGGAATGCGGGTATTATAAAGGTGTCACTATGGTTGAGCTGAGACATGATTCCATTCTGGCGGTTGATGGCGGCGGTACACGGTGCCGTCTGGTGCTGTGCGCAGGTGCGGCTGGACGCTGGTCTGTTGAGATGGGCTCGGCAAATGTGTCCTCGGATTTTGAAGGGGCCGCGGCGCAGATCCGCGCTGGTCTGACAGCGCTTGCCGCAGAAAGCGGCGCGTCAGAGGAGGCGCTGCGCGACGTGCCCGCCTATCTGGGGCTGGCCGGGATCACCGGCCCGGCCCTGGCGGAGCAGCTGCAAAATGCACTGCCTTTCAAACATGTGCGGATCGCGGATGATCGCCCCATTGCCCTACGTGGTGCGCTGGGCGCGCAGGATGGCGCGGTTGCCCATTGTGGCACGGGATCTTTTTTTGCCCTGCAGGCTGGCGGCGATATGCGTTTTGCCGGTGGCTGGGGGCTGGTTCTGGGCGATGAGGCCTCAGCAGCCTGGTTGGGGCGTCTTGCCTTGAGCCGGGTGTTGAGCATTGTTGACGGGCTGGCCCCGGCCACAGACCTCAGCGCGGATATTCTGGCTGACTTTGGTGGGCCTGCCGAAATTGTTGCTTTCGCGGCGCGCGCGAAGCCGGTTGATTTTGGCCGTTTGGCGCCGAAAGTCAGCGCTGCGGCTGAGGCTGGCGATGATCTGGGGCGCAGTCTGATGCAGGCGGCAGCCGATCACATCGCCACCACACTGGCGCTTTTGGGCTGGCAGCCGGGGCAGGCGCTGTGCCTCACCGGCGGCATCGGGCCGCTTTATGGCGCCTATCTGCCAGAGACGTTGCAAGCCGCCATTGGTGCGCCACAAGCCACCCCACTAGAGGGGGCACTGGCCCTGGCACGGCAGTTTTCAGAGGAGTTGCAGGCATGACAGTTGCGGATTTTCTGCGCCCTGACGGGTGGTTGGGTAAAGACAGTGGACCACGCTACGTGCAGCTGCGCCGCCGGCTGGAAGAGGCGATCAACACTGGTCTGTTGCAGCCCAACAGTTCGCTGCCGCCGGAACGTGAGATTGCTGATCTGACCGACCTGTCGCGCGTGACCGTGCGCAAGGCCATTCAGGAACTGGTGAAAAAGGGCGTTGTTGTTCAGCGCCAAGGTTCTGGCTCCTTCGTGCGTGAGGCTGAGCCGAAGGTGGAACAATCGCTGTCGCACCTGACGTCCTTTACAGCCGATATGAGGCGGCGTGGGCTCGACACCACATCCAAATGGCTGGAGCGCGGCGTCTTTCTGCCTTCGCCCGAAGAGGTGGTGGCGCTTGGCCTGGCCTCGGATGCATCGGTGGCCCGGATTTACCGTCTGCGTGAGGCGGGCGGGCGCCCGATGGCGCTGGAAAAGGCAGCGCTGCCGCTGGATATCCTGCCAAACCCGCTGGATGTGACGACGTCGCTTTATGCCCTGCTGGAGCAGCACGGCAACCGGCCGGTGCGCGCGGTGCAGAAAATCTCGGCCGTAAATTTGGAAAAACCCGAATGTGATCTGCTGGGCGTGCCCGAAGGCACCGCGGGCCTGTCGATCCAGCGGACCTCTTATCTGGAAAGCGGCCGCGTGGCCGAGTTCACCCAATCGCTTTACCGCGGTGACGCCTATGACTTCGTGGCGGAACTGCGTCTCTCCTCCTAACTGATCTAACTGATAAGGTTCAGACATGACCCACCCCACCCAGATGCGCCGTGAAATCGAAGAAATCCCACAGGCGGTTGAGCGCCTGTTGAGCGAAGGGGCAGGGGCGGTGACCGGTGCGGCCAAAGCCGTGCGCGATGGTGACATTCGCTATCTGATTTCGGTGGCGCGCGGCTCCTCGGATCATGCCTGCACCTATCTGAAATACGCCTCTGAACTGATGCTGGGCCTGCCCATTGCCTCGGTCGGGCCGTCTGTGGCCTCAATCTACGGGGCGCCGCTGAAGGCGCAGGATGCGCTGTGCATCGCCGTCTCGCAGTCTGGTGCTAGCCCGGACATCGTGCAGCTGACCCAGCAGCTGACCGATGCCGGGGCCTATTCGGTGGCGATCACCAACAATGCGCAATCCGCGCTGGCCGGTGCCGCCTCAACCACGCTGCCCATTCACGCAGGCCCTGAACTGTCGGTCGCGGCCACCAAAACCTATGTGACCTCACTGGTGACTGGCCTGTGGCTGCTGGCGGAGATCAAGCAGGACGCTGCATTGCTGGCAGCGATCAAGGCGCTGCCCGCGCAGCTGGAGGCGGCGACCAAATGTGATTGGTCGGCAGTGGTCGATACGATTTCGGGCGGATCGCTATACACGCTGGGCCGCGGGCCAAGCTGGGCGATTTCCAATGAGGCGGCGCTAAAGTTCAAAGAAACCTGCCAGATCCACGCCGAAAGCTTCTCCTCCGCTGAGGTGTTGCATGGGCCGGTGTCGATTGTCGACGCAGGCTTCCCGGTGATCGGCTTTGCCGCGGCTGATGCGGCGGAACCTTCGCTGGTTGAGGTGGCGGACACCATCGCCGGCAAAGGGGCAAAGGTCTTTGTGACCTCTGACAAGGTAAAGGCCGCCAACACGCTGGAGCATGTGCGCACCGACCACTGGCTGGCGGATCCGATCCCGCTGGTGGTGTCGTTCTATGCTATGGTGGAACAGGTGGCGGCCAAGATGGGCATCAACCCGGATGCGCCGCGCCACCTCAAGAAAGTGACGGAAACGGTATGAGCGCCACCACCTATCACGGCGGGCTGATCTTTGACGGCGAGGTCCTGCATGACGGCGCAGCCTTGACGGTGCAGGATGGCACCGTCGTGGCGCTGGGGCCTGAGACTGGGGCGGACAGCAGCGGCGATCAGGTGGATCTGGCCGGTGATATCCTCAGCCCGGGATATGTCGATCTGCAGGTGAACGGCGGCGACGGTCTGATGCTGAACGACGCGCTGGAACTGGACACGCTGCGCCGGATGGGGCAGGCGCATCGCCGCCTTGGCGCGACGCACATCCTGCCAACGCTGATCACCAACACGCTGGCCAAGACCGAAGCCACGATTGAGGTTACCAAAGAGGCAATCGCTGCTGGTGTGCCGGGTATTGCCGGCCTGCATCTGGAGGGGCCGCATCTGTCTGTGGCGCGCAAAGGAGCCCATGACGCCGCCCTGATCCGGCCGATGGAGGACAGCGATGTTTTGATGCTGACCGCCGCAGCGCGGGACTTGCCGGCGCTGATGCTGACGGTTGCGCCTGAAAACGTCACGGTGGATCAGGTGGCCGCATTGGTTGAGGCCGGTGCTGTTGTCTCGCTGGGCCACACGGACGCTGATTTCGCAACCTGCACGGCCTATTTTGAGGCTGGCGCGCGCAGTGTCACCCATCTGTTCAACGCGATGAGCCAGATGGGCAACCGCGAACCGGGTCTTGTGGGGGCGCTGCTCAATAGCGGCTTGGCCTCCGCCGGGTTGATCGCCGATGCGGTGCATGTGCACCCGGCCACCATCCGCAACGCCTGGGCGGCCAAACAGGGCATGGGGGAGATTTTCCTGGTCTCAGACAGCATGGCGCCCGCAGGCACTGATCAGGCTGAATTTACCCTGGAGGGACGCCGGATTGCCCGCCGCGACGGGCGGCTGACGCTTGAGGATGGCACCCTGGCCGGGGCAGATCTGGATCTGACCACCGCGGTGCAGGTGATGTGTGATCAGGTTGGTGTGCCACTGGCCGCAGCCCTGCGCGCCGCCACTTCGGTCCCTGCAGCCCTGATGGGGCTGGGCAAGGGGATCGGGCGGCTTGAGGTTGGCGCAGCCAGTGAGCTGATCCGCATCCGCAGCGACCTTTCAGGCTGCGCTGCGGTTTAGGCTCAGGACCCATTGATTTTCCCGCACCGGCGCCAAAATCGCAAAATCTCAATGGTTTGAGGCGCGCTGGAAAGACTGGTTCTCTATTCAAGCGCCTCACGCCGTTGAGATGCAGCGATTTGGACGTCTTCGATTTGGCGGTTTTTCGAACTGAGCCGCGTCACATGGCCTTGAAATAGATCACTATTCCTGCGGCCTTGTTCCTTGTCTGTTCGAAAATCTGCCAAACCGGTGCGGAACATTAATGGGTCCTGAGCCTAAGCGGCTTATTCGGCCACTGTCAGGATTTCCTCCAGCGGCTTTTTCATCTTGGCCACAGCGGGCACCTGCGCATCTTCGCGCGGGTGGCCCACGGCCACGATCATGATGGGCTTTTCCGATTCCGGACGGCCCAGCATCCCGTTCAGAAAACGCATCGGGTTCGGCGTATGGGTCAGGCTGACCAGCCCGGCGTGGTGCAGCGCCGCCAGCAGGAAGCCCGAGGCGATGCCGGTGCTTTCCGGCACGTAGTAGTTTTTGAACCGTGTGCCGTCGTCAAACTGGCCCCAGCGTTGGGCAAAGATCACGATCAGCCAGGGGGCCTCTTCCAGATGCGGTTTGTGGTCATTGGTGCCAATCGGTTCCAGAGCTTTCAGCCATTCATCGCCTGCACCCCCGTCATAAAAGCGGCGTTCTTCCTCTTCGGCGGCGTCGCGAATGCGGCGCTTCATCTCGGGGTTTGAGATGGCCACGAAATGCCAGGGCTGGTGGTTGGCGCCGGAGGGCGCGGTGCCAGCGGTGCGGATACAGTCCTCAATCACCTCGCGTGAGACATCCCGGTCCGAATAATCCCGCACCGTATGGCGGCGTTTCATATGCTCATAAAAGGCACGGGCCGCCGCTTGCATTTCGGCATCGGTCATCTCGGCACGGTCGGGCAGGTTGACGGGCTGGTATTCAATGTGGTCGCGGGCGAACATGCGGGCTCCTCCTCTGGGTCTTTGAGGGCGCAGGGTATGTGGCTCTGGTCGGGGTCGCATTCCTCAGCTATGAGGAAGGGCGGATTGGATCCAAACGCCACACTGCCCCAATACGGGCCCATCAACGGCCCAAGTGCTGCACAGGACAACAAACATGCGCGAAGACTTCGCTTTGCAGGCCCCTCTGCCAGATCTGGCGGCCCCGCTGTCGGCGGTGACCCCGTTGATTGAGGCTATTGGTCAGCCGGTGTTTATTCAGGCCGCGATGCAATTTGCCAAGCAGATGACCGGCGCCGATTTCACCTCGCTCTACTGTGAAGGGGATCGGGATGCGCCACTGCTGATGGGCACGGCATCCCATCTGGGCCAGTTGCGCGCAGATCGTGCGGCGGTCGGCTATCAGCGCCATTGGGGCGAAGACCGCAATGCCGCGCTGCTGCTAGGGGCCGAAGGCGAGGGTGATTTTTTCAGCCATCATGAGGCGGAGGACCTGACCTCCTTCACCTATCGGCGGGATTGTTATGATCTGCCCGGCATCACCAGCCGGGTCAGTATGGTGCGGCGGCGGCCGGGCTTTGGCCTGGCGGTCAGCCTTTATAGCTCGACCGAGTTCGGCACCTTTCCGATCACGGCCCGCGATGGGTTGATCGCTACAATGGCCACGATCATGGCCGCGGCGGAGCGTCATGTTGGCTTTACCCTGAAAGAGGCTGAGGCCGGCGATCAGGACGTGCAGGCACGCCTTGCGCTGAACCACCCGACGCTGACGAAACGCGAACGCGAAGTTGCCGCGATGACCATCAAAGGGCGCACCGCGGCGGAGATTGCTGCGATCTTGGGGGTGGCAGAGACGACGGTGATCACCCACCGCAAAAAGGCCTACAAACGGATGAATGTCACCTCAATGCGGGAATTGCTGGCGCGGATGTGACCATTAGGCGGCGGCGTGCAGAACCTGTTCCAGCACATCTGAGGGCAGCGCAACCGGGTTCGCCTTCATCGAGGAGGAGGCCGCTGCCGCATCGGCAATCGCGGCAAAGCTCTCCGGCGATACCCCCATGGCCGCCAGCCCCGGCAGGCCGTGCTGCGCACTCCAGTCCGCCAGCGTGAATCGGCGTTCGGTCAGGCTGCCGTCGATCCAATCCTGCACCTCATCAAACCGGTCCAAGAGATCCGGCTGGCCCGCGCAGGCGTCCCGGTTGGCCATCAGCACATGGGGCAACAGCGCGCCGCAGATCGCGCCATGTGGGGCGGTGGGGGCAACACCCCCGATCACACCGGCCAACCCATGCACGGCGCCAAGGCCCGCGTTGGCCAGCGCCAGACCACCACAGAGGCTGGTGAAGGCCAGATCGTCCCGCGCCGCCGGGTCTTCGCCCTGCATCAACCGCCGCAGGGCCGACAGGCCGCGGGGAATGGCGGCGCGGCACAGCGCGTCGGTCAGCGGGTTGGCACGGGCGCTGAGGTAGGGTTCGATCACCTGCGTCACAGCATCAAGGCCCGAGGCCAGCGTTACCGCCTTGGGGGTGTTATCTGTCAGGCCAGGATCCACCAGCGCCAGTTCGGCCAGCATCCGAGCATCGCGCAAGGACACTTTGCGGGCATGTTCGGGCACGGTGATCACGGCGTTTTTGGTCACCTCAGCGCCGGTGCCTGCGGTGGTTGGGATGGCGACGAAGGGCAGGGGATCGGCGGTCAGCGGCAGCCCTTTGCCCACCACCTCCAGATGGTCCATCGCGCCGCCCGGGGCAGGGATCAGCGCCGCCGCCGCCTTGCCCAGATCAATCGCTGCCCCGCCGCCGAGGGCCACCACGCAATCCACGCCTGCGGCCTGTGCCTCAGAAATAGCTGCGTTCAACAGGGGCAGATCGGGTTCTTTGGCACAGGTGAAGGGCACCACCTGTACCCCCAGGGCGCTGAGCGCCGGGATCAGCGCGCCGCTGCGGCGGGCGCTGGCCCCTTGCACCAGAAAGACGCGGCGCCCAAGGGCCGCGATGGCCTCGGGCGCCTCGGCGATCACGCCGCGGCCGAAACGGATCCGTCCGGCGCTGGCGAAATCGAAGGGGCTCATACGCTTAAGGTTGCCTGAACCGCGCGCTGCCAGCCGGCGTAGCGTTCATCGCGCGCCTCAGCCGCCATGTCCGGGGTGAAGCGGTTTTCCAGCGCCCAGCTATCTGCAAAGCCTGCCATGTCAGGGTAGATCCCCGCCTGCATGCCCGCCAGCCAGGCCGCACCCAGGGCGGTGGTTTCCAGAACCTCAGGCCGGTCCACCGGGGCGCCAAGAATGTCGGACAGGAACTGCATTGCCCAGTCCGAGGCACTCATGCCGCCGTCTACCCGCAGCACCTGTTCGCCGCCCTCATGACCGGCCCAGTCAGCGGTCATTGCTTCCAGCAGATCGCGGGTCTGGTAGCCGACGCTTTCCAACGCTGCCTTGGCAAATTCCGCCGGGCCAGAGTTGCGGGTCAGCCCGTAAACCGCACCGCGGCATTCGGCGTTCCAATAGGGCGCGCCAAGGCCGGTGAAGGCGGGCACCATGATGACGTTCTGCGCCGGATCGGCACTTTCGGCCAGGGGCTGGGTTTCCTTGGCTTCGCGGATGATCTTCAGCCCGTCCCGCAGCCATTGCACCACGGCGCCTGCGATAAAGATCGATCCTTCGAGCGCATAGGTCGGCTTGCCATCCAGCTGGTAGGCGATGGTGGTCAGCAGGCGGTTGTTGGACTGCACCGGCGTGTCGCCGGTGTTCAGCAAGGCAAAGCAGCCGGTGCCATAGGTCGATTTCAGCATGCCAGGCTGGAAACAGGCCTGACCCACCGTGGCGGCCTGCTGATCGCCAGCCACCCCGGTGATCGGGATTTCGCGGCCAAAGAGATCGGCGCGGGTGACGCCAAAATCGGCGGCGCAATCCTTGACCTCGGGCAGCATCTGCATCGGGATGTTGAGCAGATCACAGATGGTCCGGCTCCAACGGCCTTTGCGGATATCGTAAAGCAGGGTGCGCGCGGCATTGGTGGCATCAGTGGCATGTACTTTGCCGCCGGTCAGTTTCCAGATCAGAAAGCTGTCCACGGTGCCAAACAGCAATTCACCCGCCTCAGCGCGGGCCCGCGCGCCCTCCACATTGTCCAGCAGCCAGGCCAGTTTCGTGCCCGAGAAATACGGATCCAGCAGCAGGCCGGTGCGGTCGGTGAACATCGCCTCATGGCCCGCCTCACGCAGGGCGGCGCAGGTATCGGCGGTGCGCCGGTCCTGCCAGACAATAGCGTTGTGGATCGGTTTGCCGGTGGCCTTGTCCCAGACCACGGTGGTTTCGCGCTGGTTGGTGATGCCGATGGCGGTGATGTCTTCGGGCGCGAGGCCCGCGCGTTCGATGGCGGCGCGGCAGGTGCCGGCGGTGGTGGACCACAGATCGGCCGGGTCATGTTCCACCCAGCCCGAGGCGGGGAAATGCTGCGGGAATTCTTCCTGCGCCGAGGCGGTGATCTTCAGATCTTTGTCAAACAGGATCGCCCGCGACGACGTGGTGCCCTGATCGATGGCCAATACATATGTCATGTGTCCCCCCAAGGCAGCGTATCCATCTGGCTGCCGGTAGCTGTGCACTCTCATTTCTTTGCGTTGCGCCCAAGGTCCCCAGTATTTGGGGTCTCCACCCTGTGGGGCGCAACGGGTTCTGGCCAGAGTGGCCGGAATTCTTAATCCGTTTCAAGCCGTGTTTATACGGGGCCATGGCGGCCCCAATACGGCCCCAACATCTCCTGCGGCGGTTAGGCGCGGGCGGCCTGCATCCAGTCCTGCAGGGTGGCCACCTGATCCTTGTCCAGTCGCAGCCCCAGTTTGGAGCGGCGCCAGATCACATCTGCGGCCTCCACCGCAAATTCGCGATCCATCAGCCAGCGCACCTCACGTTCGGTCAGGGTGGCGCCAAAATCCTGGCCCAGATCCGCAGCGCTTTCGGCGCCGTTCAGGATCTGTGCGGCTTCGGTGCCATAGGCTTTGATCAGGCGCAGGGCCCATTTCTGGGTCAGGAACGGATAGTTGCGCTGCAGATCCTCGACCAGGAAATCGCGGTTCTTCACCTCAAAGTTCCCGCCCGGCAAAGGCACGCCTGCGGTCCAGTCGCCCTGACGGGTCGGCAGGTGTTTGTTGATCTTTTCCAGCGCGCTTTCGGCCAGTTTGCGATAGGTGGTGATCTTGCCGCCAAAGACGTTCAACAAGGGGGCGCCGCCGGTTGCATCCACCGTCAGCGTGTAGTCCCGCGTGGCTGCGGTGGCCGAGCTGGCACCGTCATCATAAAGCGGGCGCACACCGGAATAGGTCCAGACCACATCGTCGCGGCTGACCGGCTGTTTGAAGTAACGGCTGGCAAAGGCGCAGAGGTAATCTTGTTCCGCATCGGTGCAAACCGGCGGGTTTGAGGGATCATCATGGTCCTGATCGGTGGTGCCAATCAGGGTGAAGTCATTTTCATAAGGAATGGCAAAGATGATGCGGCCGTCTTCGCCCTGGAAGAAGTAGCATTTGTCGTGATCATAGAGCTTCTTGGTCACGATATGGCTGCCGCGCACCAGCCGGACCCCTTCGGTCGAGTTGCTGCGGATTTTCTGCCGGATGATGTCACCGACCCAGGGACCGCCGGCATTGACCAGCATCCGGGCCTGATGGGTGATCTCTTCGCCGCTGTCGCGATCGCGGGTGGTGACGCGCCACAGATCGCCGCTGCGTTCGGCGTTCAGCACTTCGGTGCGGGTCATCACCTTGGCACCGCGCGCTTCTGCGTCGCGGGCATTCAGCACCACCAGGCGGCTGTCTTCGATCCAGCAGTCCGAATATTCAAACGCTTTGGCAAAACGCTGCTGCAGGGGCGCCCCTTCCGGACCATCGCTGAGGTCAACGGAACGGGTGCCGGGCAGGATTTCACGACCGCCCAGATTGTCATACATGAACAGGCCCAGACGGATCAGCCAGGCCGGGCGGCGCCCCTTCATCCAAGGCATCACAAAGCTCAGCAGGCGCGAGGTGGGCGTTTCAGATTCAAACCGCATATCAGGGTGATAGGGCAGCACAAACCGCATCGGCCAGGAGATGTGCGGCATGGCCTTCAGCAGGGTTTCACGCTCAATCAGTGCTTCGCGCACCAGCCGAACCTCAAAGTATTCCAGATAGCGCAGCCCGCCATGAAACAGTTTGGTCGAAGCCGAAGAGGTGGCCGAGGCCAGATCGTTCATCTCAGCCAGTTTTACGCTCAACCCGCGGCCTGCTGCGTCCCGGGCGATGCCGCACCCGTTGATGCCCCCTCCGATGACGAAAAGGTCGGTGATCTCGGGTTTGGTTTCATGCACGGACACGGGCGCTTCTCCTGACTGTCTGAAAATGGGGAATACTCCTTTGCCCAGCGGAGTCAATGTAATTTTTCGTTTGTGTTCGTTTGTGTTCGCATGTGCGTGCCGCGAAGATCCTTCTGTATCCGGCCCTATAGATGTGCCGGGGCGTTGCGGGCGTGCTGTGCAACGGGGCGCGACTGCGCTGAAATGTTCGTTTTTTCTCTTTGCCTTTCGCCTGCTTGCACCGGCGCGCAGTTTCGCGCACTGTCGGCAAAACAGTTGGGGGCCGGATGAAACTCTCTTTTCGTCAGTCAGATATCTTGGAAATTGCCCGGGTCGAAGGGCGTGTGGTGGTGGAAAATCTGGCCGATCGGTTTGGCGTCACCGTGCAGACCATCCGCCGTGACCTGTCAGAACTGGCGGATGGCGGCAAATTGGAACGGGTGCATGGCGGGGCGGTGCTGCCCTCGGGCGTGACCAACCTGCACTATGAAGACCGGCGCGCGCTGAGTGCGGAGGCAAAAACGCGGATCGCCCGCGCCTGTGCGGCTGATATTCCCGATGGCGCGTCGCTGTTTTTGAACATCGGCACCACAACCGAAGCTGTGGCGCGGGAGTTGTTGAGCCACCGCAACCTGATGGTGGTGACCAATAACATCAACATCGCCAATATCCTGGTGGCCAATGAAAGCTGCGATATCGTGGTGACAGGGGGCAGCCTGCGCCGGGTGGATGGTGGCCTGCTGGGGGATCTGGCGGTGACCACCATTCGGCAGTTCAAGTTCGATCTGGCGGTGATCGGCTGTTCGGCGGTGGATGCCAGTGGGGACCTGCTGGACTATGATCTGCAAGAGGTCAGCACCAGCCGCGCGATCCTCGAATCAGCGCGCTCTGCCTGGCTGGTGGCCGATCACAGCAAGTTCCAAAGACAGGCGCCAGCGCGCATCGCATCCCTCAGTCAGATTGATCGCTTTTATACTGACGTTGCGTTGCCACAGGCCCTGTCGCAGCAGTGTTCTGACTGGGATACACAGCAAGTTGTGGTGTCTAACCCCACGTAATCGCGCAGAAACCCACAAAATAAGGGGTGCGACGATAAAACAAGGCGGTTTTGCAAGAACCATACCAATGGCTATCTAAAATCGCGCATTTGGAGGGGCGGCGCCTATTTCTGTAAGGAAACAGGTAAATTAGCCGCCATGAAAGCTTTGCCTGCATATTGTCTCATGGCTGGTGGCGTCCTGGCTGTACTGGGTCTGGAGGTTGCCGGATTCGCCATGGCTGCCGAAATGGTCCCGGGTGAACCGGTCCTGGTGGTGGCACCGCCGTGGTCCGGTGGGGCCGAGGCTGTTGTCGCGTCTGCAGGTGGCGCAATTGTGGGGCCGACACAGGCCCCCCTTTCCGTTCTTGCAACAGGCGCAAGTGAAGAAGCTTTCCGCGAGAGTGGCGCCTGGTTCCTGCTGAGCCCAAGCGCCCTTAGCTTTTTCTGTGTAACGAAGGATACGGTATAATGTCGGTTAACAAACAGGAGAAATCGAAGGATTTCTCGGGCACGGCCCGTCTGGTGGCCCTGGGGATGATGCCCCTTGGGCCAATTTCTGCGTTTGCGGTGGGTGGTCCGCTGCTGACGGTGGTGGCTGCGGCCCTGATCTTTGCGGGTCTGGCGCTGATCGCCCCCAAGCTGGATGACAAAACGCGCCCCATGATGATTGCGGTTGCGCTGGTAGGTCAATGTGTGGCCTTCACCTCGGCTTTCTCGGGCCATGCTTGGCAAATCGACACGCATATGCTGTTCTTCGCCGTACTGGCGATTGTTGCGACCATGGGCTCACTGCCCGCGCTGATCGTGGGTGTTGCGGTCACCGCCGTGCATCACCTCAGCTTTGGCCTGTTCCTGCCGTCGCTGGTGTTCCCGGAGATGTCTCTGGTTGAAACGCTGGGCCGCGTTGTGCTGCACGCCGTTATTGTTCTGTTCGAAGCCGGCATTCTGGCCTGGTCGATGATCCGTTCTGCTGCCGCTGACGCCGAAATCCGTCAAGCCCGTGAAGACCTGGCCGAAAGCGTTGCTCAGGCGGAGCAGGCGCAGGTTGACGCCGAAGAGGCCCGCGAAGCTGCTGTGGCTGTGGCCGATCGCACCCGCCGTGAAGGCCAGCGTGCTGCAACGGCTGTTGAACAGATCGCCTCGGCTGCAAACGCCGCCGCAGATCACGCGGGCAGCGCTCAGAATGTGATGTCCCGCACCCGTGAAGAGGCGGAACGGTCCAGCGGTGTTGTGACCCGTGCCCATGACGCCATGGATGCGATCAAGTCCAGCTCTGAAAAAATCACCACCATCATCGGTGTGATTGATGAAATCGCCCGTCAGACCGACCTTCTGGCGCTGAACGCTGCTGTTGAATCGGCCCGTGCCGGCGAAGCAGGTCGCGGCTTTGCTGTGGTGGCCACCGAGGTGCGCAAACTGGCGCAGCGCTCGGCCGATGCCAGCAAGGAAATTCGTGAATTGGTCATCACCTCCTCTGAGCAGGTGGATCACGGTGTGGAGCTGGTTGGGGAAACCGGCAGCGCCCTGACCCGTATCGCTGACGCGGTAGCTGAGCTGAACGAAGTTCTGACCGAAATCGCCGCAGGTGCTGCGGATCAGTCCGAAGGTCTGGCCCAGGTGAACATCGCCATCTCGCGCATCGATACCCTGCGTGACGAAAGCGACGTTCCAGCCGGGGAAGAGGCGCCAAGCTTTGACCTCAGCATGGACGATGATGAGGGGGAAGAGGTGGATTTCACCGCCAAAGCGGCCTGATCCAACCTTCAAATCCCTGACCCCGTATCAAGGAAACGCCTCACGCAAGTGGGGCGTTTTCTTGTGTTTTCGGCAGGGGGGCTGCGGTGCGTTTCGTGGCTGGCCCCATTTTGCAACCTTGTTGCAACCGGTTGCAAATTTTGCTTGACGCTGTCCGGTCAAACCGGCACCCTAACGAAAATGCTCAGCACCTGCGGAACGGCACCCCCGGACCGCGACCACTGGGTTGGAACAGGGAAGGGGCCGCCAGAACAGGCGGCCAAAGGAATGAATATGTCTGTGAAATTTGCCGTTTTGGGGGCGGGCCGTATCGGTCAGGTCCACGCGTCGACCATTGCTGCCGTGCCGGGGGCCGATCTGGTCGCTGTGGCTGATGCAATGCCTGCTGCCGCTGCCGCAGTTGCCGCCGCGCATGGCTGTGACGTGAAAACCATTGATGAGATTGCGGCAGATGCCGGGGTGGATGCCGTGATCATTGGCACCCCAACGGACACCCATGCCGATCTGATCGAACAATTTGTGAGCGCCGGCAAAGCTGTGTTTTGCGAAAAACCGGTCGACCTCAGCCTTGAACGGGTGAAATCCTGTCTGGAGGTTGTGCAGGCTGCGGGCGGCAAGCTGATGGTGGGCTTCAACCGCCGCTTTGATCCCGATTTCCGCGCGGCCCATGCCGCCATTCAACAGGGGCGCATCGGCAAGGTTGAGATGGTCACCATCACCAGCCGCGATCCCGGCGCACCGCCACCGGAATATATCACCCGGTCCGGTGGGATTTTCCGCGATATGACCATCCATGATTTCGATATGGCGCGTTGGCTGCTGGGCGAAGAGGTGACAACGGTGCAGGCGGCGGCCTCGGTTCTGGTTGATCCTGAGATTGGCAAACTGGGGGATTACGACAGCGCCAATGTGATCCTGACCACCGCTTCGGGCCAGCAATGTGTCATCACCAATTCCCGTCGGGCGACCTATGGCTATGACCAGCGTATTGAGGTGCATGGCTCCGAAGGGTCGGTGACGGCGGAAAACCAGCGGGAGGCACGCATTGAGATTGCGGATGAAAAGGGCGCCCATCGCCCGCCTTTGCTGAACTTCTTCATGACCCGCTACACGGCAGCCTATGCCAATGAAATCGCCGAATTTGTTGATGCGCTCAACACCGGCGGTGCGATGCCCACCACGGGGCACGATGGGCTGATGGCGCTGGCGCTGGCAGATGCCGCGCTGTTGTCCGTGGCTAAGGGCCGCGTGGTCCATGTGTCGGAGGTGCTGGGCGATGGCTGATCTCCTGCGCAAACCCAATGGTAACACCGGCAAGGTGCATGACATCACTCCGCAGGATGCGGGGTGGTCTTATGTCGGCTTCACCCTCTACCGGTTGCACCCCGGTGACCGCGCGTCAGAACACACCGGATCCGAAGAGGTTATATTGGTGCTGGTCGAAGGCAAGGCCGCGATCCAAGCCGCCGGTCAGGACTTTGGCGTAATGGGCGATCGCATGAACGTCTTTGAAAAGACGCCGCCGCATTGTGTCTACGTGCCCGGCGCCAGTGACTGGTCCGCCGTGGCTGAAACAGATTGCACCCTTGCCGTCTGCAAGGCGCCCGCCCGCGGGGGCTATCCGGTACAGCAGATCGGCCCGGCAGATATCGCCTTGGAAGAGCGCGGCACCGGCACCAACCTTCGCCATATCAACAACATCGCCATGGAAGGCCGGGACGTGGCCGGCAGCCTGTTGGTGACCGAAGTGTTCACCCCCGCAGGCCATTGGTCCAGCTACCCGCCGCACCGCCATGACGAAGATAACTTCCCTGAGATGACCTATCTTGAGGAAACCTATTATCACCGCCTGAACCCTGATCAGGGTTTCGGCATTCAGCGGGTCTACACTGAAGATGGCGCGCTGGATGAGACGATGGCGGTCAGCTCGCATGATGTGGTGTTGGTTCCTAAAGGCCATCACCCCTGCGGATCGCCCTATGGCTATGAGATGTATTACCTCAACGTGATGGCCGGTCCGCTGCGCAAATGGCGGTTTGAAAACGATCCGGCACATCACTGGATCTATGAGCGGGACAATTGAGCCGCAGTTCAGCGGTGAAAACGGTGCAAAAGGGCAGGTCGCCTTGAAATACGGATCTGAATGGGGTTGAACGCGGAGAAAGGATAGGCGGGCGCTGGCGCCGACGGGGAAAACCGTCCGAGGCAACAGCGGCCCGGATAAGATGAGGTCACGATGGGTGTCACACTGAAGGAAGTTGCCGAACGCGCCGGGGTCTCCCGGTCGGCTGTGTCGCGCACTTTCACCGATGGTGCCTCGGTCTCTGACAAGATGCGGCGCAAGGTCGAAAAGGCGGCGGCGGATCTGGGCTATCACCCCAATGCGCTGGCCTCCAGCCTAACCACCGGGCGCACCAAGCTGATTGGTCTTGTCTCCAACAACTTCCACAACCCGCTGTTTCTGGAAATCTTTGACCTCTTCACCCGGGGCCTGCAGGACAAGGGCCTGCGCCCGCTGTTGGTGAACCTGTCGGATGAAACCGATCCGCAGAATTCGGTCCGGATGCTGCGGCAGTATTCGGTGGATGGGGTTGTTGTGGCCTCTTCCACATTGCCCCCCAGTTTTGCCCAGGCCTTCCGCGATGCAGGCGTGCCGGTGGTGCACAGCTTCGGCCGCTCCTCCGCAGCGACGCAGGTGCATGTGGTCGGCATCGACAACGTCGAATGCGGTAGGATGGCGGCGCGCACCCTGGTTGAACGTGGATACGGCAGCGTCGGGTTTCTGGGCGGTCCCATCACTGCGACCTCCACCCAAGACCGTCTGACCGGGTTTCTGGAGCAGATGGAAAGCTACCCGGATGTGGCGCACAGCCATTCCTATGCTGAGGCCTATTCGTTTGAGGCCGGACGTGCAGAAATGCAGCGGTTGCTGGCCAGCGGCACCCGAGCCGATGCGTATTTCTGTGGCGACGATGTGCTGTCAATCGGCGCCCTGTCCGCAGTGGCCGATGCCGGGCTGAAGGTGCCCGAAGATATCGGGATCATTGGCCTCAACGATATGGAAATGGCGGCCTGGGAAAACATCGACCTGACCACGATCCGCCAGCCGATCAAGGAAATCGTCAGCGCCTCCATCGAGATGATGAGCGCCATGCTGGACGATCCCAGCCGCTACCCCGAAGCGCGGATTTTCCCCTGTTCGGTGGTGGAACGCGGCACGTTGAAGCCTGTTTGACCGACGACCTTTTGCAAGAACTGCAGACACAAAAAGGCCTGCCACGTGGAAAACGTGGCAGGCTTTTCTGGGCATAGCGCTCAGGATCAGCGGAACATTGGGGGGCGGGCATCCATCCAGCTGCCGTCAGCCTTGGCTGAGGCCACCGCGGTTTCCACCGCCGCCATTGACCGCAGGCCATCTGCGGCGCCGGGCAGACCGTCGCGCACTTCACCCGCGATGGCATCAGCCAGATCGCAGTAGATATTGGCCACCGCCAGCGGGAAGCCTTCGGGGTGGGCAATGGCGACGCGGCTAAGGCGCTGGGCGTCTTCGTAAAGGCCACCTTCGCCTTTTTCGATCACCTGCGTGCGGCCGCCAACCGGGGTATAGATCAGCTGGTTCGGCTGTTCAGAGGCCCAGCGTAGACCGCCGGTTTCGCCAAAGACCTGAATGTCGAACCCATGTTGCCGCCCGATCGCCACCGAAGAGGTCCAGAGCCGCCCAACCGTGCCGCCGCTCATGCGGAAGTTCAGCATGGCGTCATCTTCCAACTCACGCGAGGCAATGGTGGAGGCAAAATCGGCCGAAAGCTTTTCGACCTCATCATCACAGATGAAGCTGGCCATATGCAGCGCGTGGATGCCGCAATCGGCAAACTGGCCCGAGACACCGGCCATCGCCGGATCATAACGCCAACGCACCCGCGGATTGTCCGCATCCGTGGCATCGCCGTGATGGCCATGGGCAAAGTTTGTCACCACAAGACGGACCTTGCCGATCTCACCGGCGCGCACCATTGCACGGGCCTGACGCACCATCGGGTAGGCGGAATAGCAGTAGTTCACAGCGCAGATCTTGCCGGTCTTTTCGGCAACCTTCACGATCTCTTCGCCTTCCTCAACCGTCATGGTCATCGGCTTTTCGCACAGCACGTTGAAGCCCGCCTCAAGGAAGGCTTTGGTGATTTCAAAGTGGGTCGCATTGGGCGTGGCCACGGTGACCAGATCGATCCGGTCCTCGCGTGTTTTTTCACCGGCCAGCATTTCCTGCCAGTCGCCATAGGCGCGGTCGGCGGCGATGCCCAGGCGCTGACCATAGTCGCGCCCCACCTCAGGGCGGTGATCCAGCGCGCCGGCCACCATTTCAAAACGGCCATCGGCCAGGGCGCCCAGACGGTGGGCCGGGCCGATCTGGCTGCCTTCGCCGCCGCCGATCATGCCCCATTTCAATTTGGTCATGAGGTAACCTCCCTCAGATGTCGATCTTATAGGTTTTGTGCAAAGGCTTCAGGTGAAGCCGATACTTTCCAGATATTCACGGTTCACCTTGGCATCGCCCACGGGATCAGGATCCAACAACGGATCGCAATCCTGTTCAACAGTGCACCAGCCTTCAAAACCGCTGTCCAGCAACAGCTGCCGTACGGCAGGGAAGTCGACGTCGCCATCGCCAAGGTTACAGAAAATCCCCTGACCACAGGCATCATAGAAGCCGGTGCGGTTGGCGATCACTTCGGCCTTTACCTTGGGATCGATGTCTTTGAAGTGCATGTAGGAGATGCGGTCGATATAGCGCTTCATGAAAGCAACCGGATCAAACCCCGCGTAGGAATGGTGGCCGGTGTCAAAGCAGATCTTCAGGATCTTTTCGTCAACTTCATTGAGCAGGCGCTCCAGCTCGGGCTCAAAATCCATGAAGCCGGCGGCATGGGCGTGGATGCCGACGGTCAGGCCATATTCCTCGGTGCCGATGCGGGCGCTTTCGGCCAGACGGTCACGGAAGGCAGTCCATTCGGCCTTGTCCATCTGCTCGGCCTCGGCCGCGCGGCCTGCGGTGGGGGCGCGCCGTTCTGAGATCGAGTCAATCAGCACCAGATGTTTGGCGCCATGGGCCACCAGCGCCTTGCAGGTGCGGTGGGTGCCGTCCAGCACATCGTCCCACTGGGCGGGATCATGATAGGCGCGGAACACCACGCCGCCGATCAGCTCCAGATCATGTTCTGCCAATGCCTCACCCAGCACGGCCGGGTCTTCGGGCATGAAGCCAACAGGGCCCAGTTCGATGCCCTTATAGCCTGCGGCGGCGCAGTCTTTCAGCACCGACTGCCAGCTGGGATTGCGCGGATCGTTGGGGAATTCCACACCCCAGGAACAGGGGGCGTTGCCAATGCGGATACTCATGGTCAGGATCTCTGTAAGTGGTTTTTAGGGGTTTCTGTGACGGCTGACAAATCACTTTGCAACCGGTTGCAAAAAACTGTAGCTTGGGATTCGAAAACGCGCAAGCGGCAATCGGCATGGTCGGATAAATGGGAGTTCCGGCGATGACATCGGGAGGACATAACGGTGAGTGACAAGACGGTTCAGCTGACCACGGCGCAGGCCATCATTCGCTGGCTGGAAAACCAGTATATCGTGATCGACGGGCGGGAAATGCGTCTGTGCGGCGGTGGCTTTGGCATCTTTGGGCATGGTAATGTGACCTGTCTGGGCGAGGCCTTGCATGAGGTGCAGGAAGAGCAGCCGCTTTATCGCGGTCAGAATGAGCAGAGCATGGGCTTTGCTGCCGCCGCTTATGCGAAACAATGGCTGCGTCAGCGGTTTATGTTCTGCACCGCCTCGGCGGGGCCGGGCACGGCGAACCTGGTGACCTCGGCTGCATTGGCGCATGCCAACCGGCTGCCGATGCTGATGCTGTGCGGCGATACCTTCATTACCCGCCTGCCGGATCCGGTGTTGCAGCAGCTGGAACACTTTGGCGATCCCACTTATGGGGTCAATGACGCCTTCAAACCGGTGGTGCGCTACTGGGATCGGATCACCCATCCGGCGCAGATCATCCAGTCGCTGCCCAATGCCATTGCGACTATGCTGGACCCGGCTGATTGCGGCCCGGCATTCCTAGGGCTGCCGCAGGATGTGCAGGGCTGGAGCTATGACTATCCTGAGGTCTTCTTTGAAAAGAAGGTGCATCGCATTCGCCGTCAATCCGCCGATGTGGCCGAATTGGCCGATGCGGCGGCGCTGCTGAAATCGGCAAAACGTCCGATGATCATCGCCGGCGGCGGGGTGCAATATTCCGGTGCCGTGGCGGAGCTGACAGCCTTTGCCGAGGCGCATCAAATCCCGGTGGTGGAAACCATCGCCGGTCGCGCCAACCTGCTGGACACCCATGTGCTGAACATCGGGCCGATCGGGGTCACCGGATCGGACTCGGCCAACACCATCGCCGAAGAGGCTGATGTGATCGTTGCCGTTGGCACCCGTCTGCAGGATTTCACCACCGGGTCCTGGACCGCCTTTGCCAAAAGCGCGCGGTTCATTTCGGTGAACGCGGCCCGTCATGATGCCGGCAAACACCGGTCCTTGCCGGTGGTTGGCGATGCCAAATTGGCGCTGCCCGCGCTGAATGCAGCCTGCGCCGGATATGTCGCGCCGCAGGAATGGGTTGATCATGCCAAGGCGCAGCGAGCGAAATGGGTGGATTACGTTGCTGACAATGTCAGCTATGGCGACAATCGCCCGAACTCCTACGCGCAGGCCATCGGTGTGGTGAACGCGCTCTGTGATCCGCGCGACCGGGTGGTTGCTGCGGCGGGTGGCCTGCCGGCAGAGGTTACCGCCAACTGGCGCACGCTGGATCAGGGCACCGTGGATGTGGAATTTGGCTTCTCCTGCATGGGCTATGAGATTGCTGGCGGCTGGGGGGCGCGGATTGCGCAGGCTCAGCGGGAGCCGGACAAAGACACCATCGTGTTCACCGGTGACGGATCCTATCTGTTGTTGAACTCGGACATCTACTCCTCCGTGCTCAGCCAGAAGAAGATGATCGTCTTGGTGCTGGACAACGGCGGCTTTGCCGTCATCAACAAGTTGCAGAACAACACCGGCAACGAAAGCTTCAACAACCTGCTGGCCGATTGCCCCACGGTGCCGCAGCCTTTTGCGGTGGATTTCGCAGCCCACGCAGCGTCGATGGGTGCCACATCTGAAAAAGTGGCAAACCCTGCGGAACTGGGGGAGGCATTCAAACGTGCCAAGGCCAGTGACAAAACCTATGTGATCGTGATGGACGTCGACCCCTATGAGGGCTGGACCACCGAAGGCCACGCTTGGTGGGAGGTCGGCACGCCGCATGTCACCAAATCGGATCGCGTCCGCGAGGCGCATGTGGATTGGGAAAGCTCCCGCAGCCGTCAGCGGAAGGGCGTGTGATGGTCGATCTGATCTCTGCCATCAAGGGCAATCGCTTTGCCGTCTTCGGGCGCGCGGGCATGGATGTCTTCGCAACGCCCATCGGCGTCAAAAGTGAAGATGCCGATATGTTCGCTGCCGACCTTGGCGGTTCTTCCGCCAACATCTGTGTCGGGTTGGTGAAGTTCGGTGGCAGCGCGACGCTGGTCACCTCGGTTTCAGACGATGCGGTGGGACGGTTCTGTGTGAACCGGCTGAAGGACTACGGCGTCGACACCCGCTATGTCCGCGCCGTCGGGGGCGAAGCCCGCACCTCGCTTGCGGTGTACGAAAGCTGCATCGAGGATTTCCAGAATGTGATCTACCGCAACGGTGCTGCCGACTTTCAGGTGACGCCCGAGGATATGGATCAGGTGAATTACGCTGACTGGTCGGCGCTGATCACCGCAGGCACGGTCTTTGCGGCCGAACCCTCGCGCTCGGCCACCTTCCGTGCGTTTGAAAATGCACGGGCGGCGGGTCTGCCGGTGATCTTTGACATCGACTACCGCCCCTATAGCTGGCCCTCACCCGAAGTTGCCGCCGAGGTGCTGAGCCGCGCCGGTGAAGAAAGCGATATGATCGTCGGCAACGACGAAGAGTTCGGCTTCATGGCGGGCGGTATGGAGAAGGGCCTCGACATGGCGCGCCGGTTGGCGGCACGCGACGGGCGCATCGTGATTTACAAGATGGGCGCGGAAGGCGCGATCACCTTGCATGGCGGCGAGGAGATCCGCACCGGCATCTACCCGGTGGAGGCAGTGAAACCAAACGGCGCAGGTGACAGTTTCCTGTCCGGCCTACTGTCGGCCATCGCGCAGGGGCATTCTTTGCGGGATGCTGTGCTGCGTGGATCGGCCTGCGCCTCGATCGTGGTGTCCAAGCCCGGCTGCGCCGGCGCCATGCCTGACCTTGCTGGGTTGGAGGCTTTCCTTGCCTCGCATCCGGGACCGACGGAATAAATAGGCGTAGAAAATCTATCGCTAATTTTGCTTGGCTTAAAATGGCTAGGCGCAAATGAATGCGGCTTTAGGGCTGCGCAACAGGTGGGATCAAACATGCCTCTGGTCACTTTGGCAGATGTGCTGCAACCGGCGCTCAAGGGAAACTATGCGGTGGCGGGACTTGTCACGCTGGGATGGGAAGACATGCGCGCCTATGTGGCCGCAGCCGAGGAAGAGGGCGTGCCGGTGATCCTGCAGGCTGGTCCCAGCTGCCGCGCCCACACGCCGCTGCCGGTGCTGGGCAAGATGTTCCGGCATCTGGCCGAAGGCGCCGCGGTCCCGGTGGTGGCCCATCTAGATCACGGCTACACGTTTGAGGAATGCAGGGAGGCGCTGGACAGCGGCTTCACCTCTTTGATGTTCGATGGCTCCCGCAAACCGCTACAGCAAAACATCGATGAGACCCGCGCCATTGTTGAGATGGCGCATGGGGCCGGGATTTCCTGCGAGGGTGAGATCGGCTTCGTCGGCTACTCCGGTGGCGAAGGCTCCGCCGGGACCGATCCGGCGGAGGCGGCCCAGTTCGCGGCGGAGACCGGCGTGGATGCGATGGCCATCTCGGTCGGGAATGTGCATCTGCAACAGGACAAAGAGGGCGGGCTGGATGAGCCGCGCATCCGCGCCATCGAGGCGCTGACCGAGGTGCCGCTGGTGATCCACGGTGGATCCGGCGTGCCAGTAGCGCAGCGCACTGCGCTGGCGCGCGGGTCCAAGATCTGCAAGTTCAACATCGGCACGGAACTGCGCATGGCCTTCGGTCAGGCGATGCGTGCGGCGGTGAACGCTGACCCCGATAGGTTTGACCGCGTCACCATCCTGAAAGAAACCCACGACCCGGTGGTCACCGCGGCACGCCAGGTGCTGCGCGCCTTCAAGGCGGGGTGATCCGCGCGCGGCGCAGGCGACCGATCCACACAGGCTGAGCACGTGGCTCCGCCACCGCGGGAAAGTGTTCGAAACAGACGCTCAAAAACATCTCAAAAACATAAGGGGCAGGCCGCGCGGGCTTGCCCCTTTGCCGTTCTGCGCCAGTTCAATTGGCATGCCAGCCCGTGGAAATCACCGAAGGAGGACCCGATGACGCCAGCTGACGTTGCCCGCTATGAAGACTTGGAAGATCGCAAACCCGCCTATGCCCTTGTGGGGCAGGTGGATCTGGTTGTGGTGCGCTGGGATGACAGGGTGTCTGTGTTCTACGGCCGCTGCCTGCACCGCGGCGCGCTGATGGCGGATGGATTTGTGCGCGGCAAGAACCTGTTTTGCGGTGTGCACTACTGGGACTACCGATTGGACGGGGGCGTTTCAGGCTACAACAACGACGAGGCGCTGCCAGAGTTCAAAGCCTGGGTGGAGGACGGGGTGGTTCGGGTGGATGCCGATGAAATCGCCGATTGGGCGCGGGCCAATCCACAGCCGTTTAACCGCGATGCCTATCTGGGCCTTTATGCCGACACCGGCCATGGCACTGCGGAAGAACCGCACAATCAGCTAATCCGGCGCTACGCCAAACAGGGTGTGGCCAAGGCCGGGGCGCATGGGCAGACCGCCTCCATGGGGGTGCCGCGGGACGCGTTGCCCACGTGGGATGATCTGCAACTGCTGACCGCGCAGCTGCACCGGCTGCCCTTGTTGGAAGAGGAGCCGGTCGGCACCGATGTGGTGATCGGGCCCAACGCCGCAAAGCCGCTGCGTTTGGACATACCGCTCTTTGTCTCAGACATGAGTTTCGGCGCCCTGTCGGAGCCGGCGAAACTGGCGCTGGCGGTGGGGGCTGAAAAAGCCGGGACCGGGATCTGTTCCGGCGAAGGGGGCATGCTGCCGGAAGAGCAGACCGCGAACAGCCGGTACTTTTATGAACTGGCCTCAGGGCGGTTCGGGTTTTCCTGGGACAAATTGGCCAAGGTACAGGCGTTCCATTTCAAAGGCGGGCAGGGGGCCAAAACCGGCACCGGCGGGCACCTGCCGGGGGCCAAAGTGAAAGGCAAAATTGCCGAGGTGCGCGATCTGCCCGAAGGCACCGCCGCCATCTCGCCACCACGGTTTCCTGACTGGACGACCCTGCAGCAGATCCGCGATTTCGCCGGTGAAGTGCGTGAGCGGACCGGCGGTATTCCGATCGGCTACAAACTGTCCGCGCAGCACATTGAGAAGGACATTGATGCCGCACTGGAGGTGGGGGTGGATTACATCATCCTGGATGGTCGCGGTGGCGGCACCGGGGCGGCACCACTGATTTTCCGCGACAATATCTCAGTGCCCACCATCCCCGCCTTGGCGCGGGCGCGACGGCACCTGGATCATCTGGGGCGGCGGGATGTGACATTGGTGATCACCGGCGGATTGCGCACGCCAGCCGATTTTATCAAGGCGATGGCGCTGGGCGCGGATGCTGTGGCCCTGTCCAATGCGGCGATGCAGGCGATTGGTTGCATCGCCATGCGCGCCTGTCACACCAACAATTGCCCGGTGGGGATCGCGACCCAGAAACCGGGATTGGTGCAGCGGCTGCAGGTGGAGAAATCTGCCGAGCAGCTGGCCAACTTCTTTGCGGTTTCGGTGCAGTTGATGCAGGTGATGGCGCGCGCCTGCGGCCATCATCACCTGTCGGAGTTTACCATGGACGATCTGACGACATGGAAACGCGATATGGCCGCGCTGACCGGCGTGGCCTACGGCGGGGTTGGCCCTGTTTAGCGCCAACCCGTTGTTTTAATGTCTTAACGCAGACGCTGTTCGGTCTTGGGATCAAAGAACATGGCCGTGCCTTCGGCGATGCTCAGTGTGACCGAAGCCCCCGTTGGGATGTCTTCATCGCCGCGGGTTTCCACCACCAGCGCTTCGCCGGTTGGGGTGGTCAGGTAGTCATAAGCCACCCCGCCCAGACGTTCGCGAATGTCCACAGACAGCGGGCTGTCCCCGGCCGCAACGGCCAGGTGTTGCGGGCGCAGGCCAACGGTGATCTTGGCGCCATCCGCAGGCAGGGCAACGTCCGTTTCGATCAGCTGATCGCCAAGGGCTGCCACCCGGACCTTGCCCGCCTCAACCACACCTTCGAGGAAGTTCATCGAGGGGGAGCCGATGAAACCGGCGACGAATTTATTGTCCGGGTTCTGATACAGCTCCATTGGTGAGCCGAGCTGTTCAATATGGCCGGCGCGCAGCACAACGATCTTGTCGGCCAGCGTCATCGCCTCAACCTGATCGTGGGTCACATAGATCATCGTGGCGCCGATTTCCTTGTGCAGGCGGGCGATTTCCACCCGCATGTCGACGCGTAATTCAGCATCAAGGTTGGACAGCGGTTCGTCGAACAGGAACACCTCAGGTCCGCGGACAATGGCACGGCCAATGGCCACACGCTGACGCTGACCACCGGACAGGGCCTTGGGTTTACGCTGCAGGTACTCGCCCAGCTGCAGGATCTCAGCCGCCTCATCCACCTTGGCTTTGATCTGGTCTTTGGGAACCTTGTTCATCTTCAGACCAAAGCCCATGTTCTCCTCCACCGTCATATGCGGGTAGAGCGCGTAGGTCTGGAACACCATCGCCACACCGCGATCGGCCGGATCTGCGCGGGTCACGTCGCGGGCGCCGATCTGGATGGCGCCATCGGTGGTTTCCTCCAGACCTGCGACCATGCGCAGAAGGGTGGATTTGCCACAGCCCGACGGGCCGACGAAGACGCAGAACTCGCCGTCTTCGATTTCCAGATCCACACCGTGGATGACCTGCACATCACCGTATTTCTTGACGACTTTGTCGAGCGTGACACCTGACATGTGAGTATTCCTTCAAGCGAATGGTCGGGCGGATCTTAGGACGGGAACTGCCAGGCCGAAGCGGCCGCGCCGATTTGGGTGGTGGTTTCGATGAGACGTTCGCGGTGGGCCGAGAGTGTCTCGATGGAATTGCGGTTGGTGGAGGAGGCGATGGAGACCGCGCCGATCACTTTGCCCGCATCGGTAAAGATCGGGGCGGCGATCGAGATGATGCCTTCTTCGTGTTCTTCGCGGTCATAGGCCACACCTTCGGCGCGGATCTGATCGAACTCGGCGATCATCGTCTCGGCATCGGGGTGTGTGGTGGCGGTATAGCGCATGAAGCTTTGCTGCTTCAGGGCGCGTTCCAGCCGTTCCGGCGTCATGAAGGCAAGGATTGCCTTACCAACACCGGTGCAATGGGCCGGGGCAACACGACCTGCCTGGGCAAGCGTGTCAAACCGATCCGTGGTTTTGCGTTTGTCGACAAACAGAACCTGCCCGTTTTCCATCTGCGCCAGGTGTATCGTTTCGCCCACTTCTGCGGCCAGCTGATCCAGCAAAGGCTGCGCCAGAGGCGCCAGACTGGATTGCTGCCAGGCGGAATGGGCCAAGCGCACAAGGCGCAGCCCCAACGAATAGCACTGCCGGTCTTCGTCGTAAGACAGCATGCCTTGATTCGTCAGGGTCTGCAGAAAACGGTAGAGCGTGGCCTTGGGGTGGGGGCTGTGCTCCAGCAGTTCAGAAAACCGAACAGGGCGGCCAACCTGAGCCACCGCATCCAAAATTTCCAAAGCTTTCCCGACAGTTCCGTCGCCCTTAACCGGCTTGTTCATCAAGGTCTCCTCCCAGCGACGCGGCCCAAAAGGCAACGAAGCTGTTGACTCGTTTAGCTGCATTAGGCAGAATTTTCAATAGTTGAGATTAAGTTCCACTATTTGGAACGAGTGTCAACTCCATAATTGGAGCAACAGGGAGGAAGCCATGTTCCATCACCCCAAGAAACTGGTCGCGGGTATTCTGGCCTCGACCATGCTGGCAGGTGCATCATTTGCTGGTGAGTTGGTTATCAACACCGATACGTCGGACCCGGCGCCGAAAGCCGCCTTTGAGGCGCTGATCGCGGGCTTTGAGGCAGAAAACCCCGACGTCAAAGTCACCTGGAACCTGTTCGATCACGAAGGGTACAAAACCTCGATCCGTAACTTCCTGACTGCCGACGCGCCGGATCTGGCCAACTGGTATGCAGGCAACCGGATGCTGCCCTACGTCAACGCTGGCCTGTTTGAGCCGGTAGATGATGTCTGGGAAGAGCACGGCCTGACCGAATCTCTGGCCTCCGCGCAGGGCTCGATGACCATCGACGGCAAAATCTGGGGTGTGCCCTATACCTACTACCAGTGGGGCGTGTACTACCGCAAAGACATCTTTGAAAACCTCGGTATCGCCGTGCCCACCAACTGGGATGAGTTCAAAGCCGCCGGTAAGACCCTCACCGATAATGGCGTGACCCCGATCACCATCGGCACCAAATATCTGTGGACCGCAGGTGGCGTGTTTGACTACCTGAACCTGCGTACCAACGGTTATGATTTCCACATGGCGCTGACCAAAGGTGAGGTTGCCTGGACCGACGAACGTGTGGTCGCCACCATGAACAACTGGAAAGAGCTGATCGACGCCGGCTTCTTCCTGGAAAACCATGCCGCCTACAGCTGGCAGGAAGCGCTGGCACCGATGGTGCAGGGTGATGCGGCCATGTATGTGATGGGCAACTTCGCCGTTGCGCCGCTGAAAGAAGCAGGCCTGACCGATGACACCCTGGGCTTCTTCCAGTTCCCGGTCATCAACCCGGATATCCCGCTGGCCGAAGAAGCGCCGACCGATACCATCCACATCCCGGCCAACGCCAAAAACAAAGAAGACGCCAAGAAGTTCCTGGCCTACCTGGCCCGTGCAGACGTTCAGACCCAGATCAACGACACCCTGGGTCAGCTGCCGATCAACAAGGACTCCAAGGTTGGCGACGACAAGTTCCTGCAGGCTGGTTACCAGATGCTGTCTTCGACCACCGGCGGCATCGCCCAGTTTTTTGACCGTGACGCCCCGGCGGAAATGGCCAAAGCAGGCATGGAAGGCTTCCAGGAATTCATGGTGAAGCCTGAGCGTATGGACAAGATCCTTGAGCGCCTCGAGAAGGTGCGCGGTCGGGTTTACAAATAAACCCTTAGGATCACTGCATTGCGCCCCGGGGGATCTGACCCCGGGGCCTTTGCCCATCCCCTAATGAGAGGCCCCGAACCAACTGGGGCAGCTTTCAGCAAAGAGGCCAATCATGGGCACATATTGGAAAAAGAACCAGCAACGTCTGGCGCCTTGGCTGTTCCTGGCCCCCGGCATCGCGATGTTTGCGCTCTATGTGATCATCCCGATCTTTCAATCGATGAACATCAGCTTTTACGAATGGGACGGTCTGGGTGATCGCACCTGGGTCGGCATGGACAACTATGTTGAGCTGATGGACGATGAGGCCTTCTATACCTCGCTGAAAAACAACGTGATCTGGCTGGTGCTTTATATGCTGGCGATCCCGGCTGGTCTGTTTGTGGCGCTGTTCCTCAATCAGACGGTACGCGGCATCCGGATCTATAAATCGCTCTTCTTCTTCCCCTTCGTGATCAGCCAGGTTGTGGTTGGTCTGGTCTTCTCATGGTTTTATGACCCCAGTTTTGGCCTCCTCAATATTGCGCTGATGTCGCTCGGGTTTGAGGCCATTCCAGTGCTGGCAGATGAAACCTGGGTGACCTATGGCATCATCGCCGCCGGCCTCTGGCCGCAGACGGCCTATTGCATGATCCTCTACCTCACCGGCCTGAACGCCGTGGATCCCGAACAGATCGAAGCGGCACGCCTCGACAACGCTAAGGGTTTGAAAATGCTCTGGTATGTGGTGCTGCCACAGTTGAAGCCCGCGACCTTTATCGCGGTTGTTGTCACCGTGATTGGCGCGCTGCGGTCGTTTGACCTGGTGTCGATCATGACCGATGGCGGGCCCTGGGGCTCCAGCCGGGTTCTGGCCTTTTACATGTATGAGCAGGCCTTTGGTGAATATGGCTTCCGCATGGGCTACGGCGCGGCGATCGCTGTGATCCTCTTCCTGATCATGATGGTCTATATCTCGGCCTTCCTGTTCAAAATGTACCGTGATGAGAAAGGGCGCTAAGGATGTTTCCGACCCCGATTGAGAAAACCTCGCCCGCGTCGCAATGGATCTACAAGGTGGCCCTGCCCATCGCGCTGATCTTGTGGTTGCTGCCCCTGCTGGCGGTCGCCATGACCTCGGTCCGTTCAGCCGGTGATATCAACGCTGGCAACTACTGGGGCTGGCCCACCAGCTTTAACCTGATGGCCAACTACACGGCGATCTTTGAAAACACGCCGATTGGCCAATACATCATGAACAGTTTCAAGGTGACGATCCCGACCGTGATCGGCGCCGTGACCCTCAGCTGCATGACCGGTTTTGCGCTGGGCGTTTACAAGTTCAAAGCCAACCTGCTGTTGTTCTTCATGTTTGTGGCCGGCAACTTCGTGCCTTTCCAGATCCTGATGGTGCCGGTGCGTGACCTGACGCTGAACATGGGGCTTTACAACACCATCTCGGGCCTCGCGCTGTTTCACATCGCGTTCCAGACCGGGTTCTGTACGCTGTTCATGCGCAACTTCATCAAGGCGCTGCCTTTTGAGTTGATTGAGGCGGCGCGGGTCGAAGGGGTTTCGGAAATCCGCATCTTCTGGTTTGTGGTCATCCCGCTGATGCGGCCCGCGATCGCGGCGCTGTCGGTGCTGATCTTTACCTTTATTTGGAATGATTACTTCTGGGCAACGGTGCTGACCCAAGGGGCGGATACCCAACCGATCACCGCGGGTCTCTACTCATTGAACGGTCAGTGGGTCGCCGCATGGCATCTGGTCTCGGCCGGTTCCATCGTGGCGGCACTGCCCCCCGTGCTGATGTTCTTCCTGATGCAGAAACACTTCATCGCTGGTCTGACCCTGGGGGCCGTGAAGTGAGCGATTTGCACACATGGCGGTTTGACAGCACCGGGCAAAGCCTGGTGCTGGCGTCAAACGGTGGTGTTCCCATGGTCTGTTATTGGGGGGCAGAGTTGCCCGCAGATGCAGACCTTGGTGCCATCGCCGCCGCAATAACGCCGGATGTCACCGGCGGCATGATGGATGAGATTGCACCGATCACCCTTTGCCCGCTGGCGCGCGATAGCTTTGCGGGCCAGCCGGGCCTTGTGGCCTATCGTGACGGGGCGGAGCTGCATCCGAAGCTGCAACTCACCGCGTCAGATGCGACCGGCATTGTGGTGTCAGATCCCGATCTTGGGCTCAGCCTGCGGTTTGAGTTTACGGTGGTGGATCAGGTGATTTCCGCCCGTACCGTTCTGGAGTCTGAGGCGCCGATCACCCTGCATTGGCTGGCAGCGCCAGTGATGCCCGGGCCGCAACTGGCTGAGGAGATGATCGATTTCTCCGGTCGTTGGATTGGGGAATTTCAACAGGTTAAGACCCCGTGGCGTCGGGGTGCCCATCTGCGTGAGGCACGTGGCGGGCGTTCCGGCCATGAACATCCGCCCTTTGCGCTGTTCCCGGAAACCGGATGTCGCAACACTGCGGGCACCAGTTTTGCCATGCACTACGGCTGGTCGGGCGGGCATCGTCTGATCGCCGAAGAACTGCCAGATGGCCGCCGCCAGATTCAATGGGGCCATGCGGCCGGAACCTGCAGCACGGGCACCCAGTTTGAAACCGCACCGCTGCTGCTGGCGCGTTCTGACCGTGGGTTCAACGGCACGGCAGTGGCCTTTCAACGCTACATTCGCGACCACCTGGTGGACTGGCCACACCCCGATCGTCCCCGCCCGGTGCATTACAACTGCTGGGAAGCGATCTACTTCGACCACGATCTTGAGGTCTTGAAAGACATCGCAGCAATCGCCGCGGATCTGGGGGCGGAACGTTTTGTGCTGGATGACGGCTGGTTTGGCCGCCGCGATGATGACACCTCCAGCCTGGGCGACTGGCAGATTGATCCGCGCAAATGGCCGGAAGGTTTTGCACCACTGATCGATCATGTGCATGGTCTTGGCATGCGCTTTGGTCTTTGGTTTGAGCCGGAGATGGTCAACCTCAACAGCGATCTGGCCCGCGCTCATCCCGACTGGATCCTTGGCCCCGCCGATCAGGTGGAGGGCCGCCAGCAACGGGTTCTGGACATGAGCAATCCGGCCGTGCGTTCATATCTGTTTACACAGATGAACGCGGTACTGGCCGGCCATGACATCGACTATGTCAAATGGGATCACAACCGCCTGCTGCCGATCCCTGATGCTGCGCAGTGCGCGGGCACCTATCAATTGCTGGCAGACCTTCGGGCGGCCCATCCCGGGGTGGAGTTCGAAAGCTGCGCCTCGGGCGGGGGCCGGATTGACGCGGGGATCTTGCAACACACCCAACGGGTCTGGCTGTCTGACAGCAACGACGCGCTGGAACGTCAGCGGATCCAGCATGATGCTGCGCTGTTCCTGCCGGCCGCAATCACCGGCAGCCACGTCGGGCCGCGCCATTGCCATACCTCGGGCCGGGTGCTGCCGATGCCTTTGCGCGCCTGGACGGCGGCGCAACGCCATATGGGGTTCGAAATGGACCCGCGCGAGCTGAGCGCTGAGGAAACGGCAGTGCTGAAAGAGGTCACCACCTGGTGGAAGGCAAACCGCGATTGGATGCGCCGGGCTGATATTCTGCGTCTGGATCACGCTGATCCAGCGGTGATTGCCGAACAGCAGATATGCCCGTCTGGCGATCGGTTTGTGGTTTTTGCAGCGCAGGTTGCGGCCTCGGACCAGATCCTGCCACGCCCGTTGCGCCTGACCCAGCTGGCGCCGGACGCGCAGTATGAAATCAACCTCCGCACCCGCGATGGCCTGCCGGGCCTGTCGCGCGGCACGCCCGCCCTGAAACAGGGGCCGGTGGTGCTCAGCGGACAATATCTTATGTCCCACGGGCTGACGCTGCCCTGGGATTTCCCGGACACGATCCGGGTCATCGAAGGAAGACGCCTATGACAAAAGAACGCAGAAACCGCGCGTGGTACGGCAAGCAGGATCGTGATGGGTTCATCCATCGCTCCTGGATGAAAAATCAGGGCTTCCCGGACCATGCCTTTGACGGCCGCCCGGTGATCGGCATCTGTAACACCTGGTCGGAATTGACCCCGTGTAACAGTGGCTTGCGCGAACTGGCCGAAGGCGTAAAGCGCGGCGTCTGGGAGGCTGGCGGCTTCCCGGTGGAATTTCCGGTGATGTCGCTGGGCGAAACCCAGATGAAGCCAACAGCGATGCTGTTTCGCAACCTTTTGGCCATGGATGTGGAGGAATCGATCCGCGCCTATGGCATGGACGGTGTGGTACTCTTGGGGGGCTGTGATAAGACCACGCCGGGTCAGCTGATGGGGGCGGCCTCGGTCGATTTGTCAACCATCGTGGTCTCCTCAGGGCCGATGCTGAACGGCAAATGGCAGGGCAAAGACATCGGGTCTGGCACCGATGTGTGGAAATTCTCCGAGGCCGTGCGCGCTGGTGAGATGACCCTGAAGGATTTCATGGCGGCGGAAAGCGGAATGAGTCGATCCAAAGGGGTTTGCATGACGATGGGCACGGCCTCAACCATGGCATCGCTGGTCGAAGCGATGGGGATGAGCCTGCCCACCAATGCCGCCCTGCCGGCAGTGGATGCGCGCCGGATGGCGCTGGCCCATATGACGGGCAAGCGTATCGTGGAAATGGTTGAGGAAGGGTTAAAGCTGTCCGATGTCATGACCCGCGAAAGCTTTGAAAACGCGATCATGGCCAATGCTGCGGTCGGTGGCTCGACCAATGCGGTGGTGCACCTGCTGGCAATCGCTGGCCGTGTGGGCATCGATCTGACGCTGGACGATTTTCTGCTTGGCAGCGATATCCCCTTGCTGGTGAATTGCATGCCGTCCGGCAAATACCTGATGGAGGATTTCTGCTACGCGGGCGGCATGCCTGTGGTGCTGAAGGAGCTGGGCGATCGCCTGCGCTCTGCCCGCACGGTGCTTGGGGGTGACATCAAGGTTTACGCCGATGAGGCCGAGTGTTGGAACGACGATGTGATCCGGCCCTTTGACAACCCGCTGAAACCTGCGGCGGGTCTGAAAGTGCTGCGCGGCAACCTCGCCCCCAAAGGGGCGATCATCAAACCCTCAGCCGCCTCGGACCACCTTCTGGACCATGAGGGTGAGGCTTATGTGTTTGAAACCATTGAGGAGTTGCACGCCAATATCAACCGTGACGATCTGCCGGTGACCGCCGATACGATCCTGGTGCTGAAAGGTTGCGGGCCGAAGGGTTATCCGGGCATGCCGGAAGTAGGCAATATGCCGATCCCGTCGAAATTGGTGAAACAGGGGGTGCGGGACATGGTGCGGATTTCTGATGCACGCATGTCCGGCACGGCCTATGGCACAGTGGTGCTGCACGTCAGCCCCGAGGCCCAGGCCGGCGGCCCGCTGGCGCTGGTGAAAACCGGGGATCGCATCCGTATGTCCGTGACCGAGGGCACCCTGGATCTGCTGATCCCGGCCGAAGAACTGGCCGAGCGTCAGGCCGCCTGGACGCCAGAACCCCCTCATTACACCCGCGGCTACGCCAAGATGTATGTCGATCATGTGCTGCAGGCGGATCAGGGGGCGGACCTTGATTTCCTTGTTGGCAAAGACACACGTCCTGTGACCCGCGAAAGTCACTGATCTCTGACATTCGGCCGCCACTGCGCGCCACCTAAGAAGGAGCCAGCCATGGCTGACACCACAGCAACATTTCACGACCTGACCGGCGCCAGCGTTTTTATCACCGGCGGCGGGTCCGGCATTGGCGCGGATCTGACCGAAGGATTCCTGAAACAGGGTGCCAAAGTTGCCTTTGTCCAGCGGTCTGACGCCTCAGGGTTTGCTGAGGAGATGGCCGATAAACACGGGGTAAAACCCCTGTTTATTCAATGTGATGTGACGGATATTCCCAAGTTGCAGGCGGCGATTGAACATGCTTCAGCTGCGCATGGTCCTGTGACCGTGATGGTCAACAACGCCGCCAACGATCAGCGTCATGCCACATTGGATGTGGATGAGGCGTTCTGGGATTGGAGTCAGGACATCAATCTCAAAAGCTACTTCTTTGGGTGCCAGGCTGCGATTCGCCAGATGCAGCAGGCGGGCCATGGGTCCGTGATCAACATCTCCTCTATCAGCTACATGATGGGCAATGCAGGCTACCCGGCCTATACCACTGCAAACGCAGGGATAAATGGCATGACCCGATCGCTGGCACGTGAGTTTGGCCCCGATAAAATCCGGGTAAATGCGCTGGCGCCGGGCTGGGTTCTCACCCAAAAGCAGCTTGATATGTGGGCGGACCCCGAGGCGCTGGCCGCCCATCTTGAGCGCCAATGCCTGAAAGAGCATTTGGTGCCGCAGGACATGGTGGATGCGGTGCTGTTTTTGGCCTCCAACGCCAGCCGGATGATGACGGGCCAGATGATGGTCGTCGACGGCGGCGTGGTAACCACGGGGTAAAGTCGTGAACACCGAGACAGAGGTCAAGATGACGGCTGATTGGATCGCAGTGGACTGGGGCACCAGCCATCTGCGAGCCTGGGTGATGCAGGGGGATCAGCCGGTTCAGGCGCTGCAGTCGGATCAGGGGATGGGGCGGCTCAACCCGGCGGAGTTTGAGCCGGCATTGCTTGCCCTGATCGATCCCTACCTGGACCCGGAACAGCGGACGATGATCCTGTGCTGTGGCATGGTGGGCGCGGCGCAGGGCTGGCAGGATGCCGGCTATCGCGCAGTGCCTTGCCCGCCGGTGGTGGCGGGGCAGGCGATTTCCGTTGCCGCAGGAGACCCACGTCTGGACGTGCGGATTTTGCCGGGTTTGAAACAGGCAGAACCCGCAGATGTTATGCGAGGTGAGGAGACGCAGATCGCTGGTTTTCTGGCTGATCAGCCAGGTTTTTCCGCCGTCTTGTGCCTGCCCGGCACCCATAGCAAATGGGTGCAGGTCGCGAACGGGCAGGTCACCCGCTTTACCAGTTTCATGACCGGGGAGGTCTTTGCGCTGCTGGCGGGGCATTCGGTCCTGCGCCATTCCGTGGGCACGGTAGATGATTGGGATGCGGCACAGTTTCTCGCTGCCGTGGGTGAAAGCCTGAGACAGCCCGAGACGTTGCTTGGCGACCTCTTTGCCGTGCGGGCGGGTATGTTGCTTCATGGGGCTAGTGCGGGGCAGGGCCGTGCGCAACTGTCTGGCCGCCTGTTGGGGCAAGAACTGGCCGGCGCTGCGGCCTATTGGCGGGAACAGGAGGTTGTGCTGATCGGTGCGGCGGCCCTGTGCCAGCATTACCAACTGGCCCTTGCCGAGGCCGGGGCAAAGGTGCGCCGGATTGATGGCGATGCATTGGTGCTTGCCGGGTTGACCCGGGCGCGCCACGATCTGACGACATTTATCAAAGAGGGCTGAGATGAGCCGTAACATCATTGCAATCCTGCGCGGGATCACCCCGCCTGAAGCTGTGGACATTGCTGGCCGCCTGATTGACGCGGGCATCACCCGGATCGAAGTGCCGCTCAACTCCCCCGATCCGCTACAGTCGATCGCATCCATGGTTGAGGCACATGACGACAAAGCCCTGTTTGGCGCGGGCACGGTTTTACAGCCGGAACACGTGGCTGATGTCGCCGCCGCAGGGGGGCGTCTGATCGTGTCGCCAGATTGCCATGTGCCTGTGATTGAGGCGACCAAACGTCTGAACATGCTGAGCTATCCCGGCGTGATGACACCAAGTGAGGCCTTTACCGCCTTGCGTGCAGGGGCTGACGGGTTGAAGTTCTTCCCGGCTAGCCTGATCGGACCGGCAGGGCTGAAAGCCTACAGGGCGGTTTTACCAAAAGAGTTACCCTGTTACGCCGTGGGCGGTGCGGGGCCAGAAAACTTCGCCGACTGGCGCGCTGCGGGGGCAGATGGGTTTGGCATTGGAACAGCCCTCTATAAACCGGGTGAGTCGCCAGACAGCATCAGCCAGAAAGCTGAAAAAATCGTTAAGTCCTACGATGAGGCAATGACATGAGAGCCGAAGTCTTTGACAAACGCAGCTGTACCTTGGGCGAGGGGCCGCTTTGGCACCCGTTGCGCAAGCAGTTGTTTTGGTTTGATATTCTGGGTAAAAAGCTGCTCTCCCAACAGGATGGGCGGCCGCTGGAATGGCGGTTTCGCGATCATGTATCCGCCGCTGGCTGGATCAGCGAGGATGAGTTGCTACTGGCCTCAGAAACGGGGCTGTCGCGGTTCAACTTGAACAGCGGTGAGCGTCAGCATCTGGTGGGTATGGAAGCGGACAATCCCAAAACCCGCTCAAACGATGGGCGTGCGGACCCTTTTGGCGGCTTTTGGATTGGCACCATGGGCTTTCAGGCAGAGCCAGGGGCGGGGGCGATATACCGGTTCTATCAGGGTAAGCTGACCCGGCTGTTTGACGATATCACCATTTCCAACGCCATCTGTTTTGCGCCCGATGGTAGCTGTGCCTATTTCACCGATACGGTAACCAAATTGATCATGAAACAGCCCCTGGATTCAGAAGGTTGGCCGCTGGGTGCGTCAGAGGTGTTCATCGACCTTAACGCAGGAAACCTGAACCCTGATGGCGCTGTTGTGGATGCGGAGGGCCGTTTGTGGAATGCACAATGGGGGGCGTCGCGCGTGGCGTGTTATGGGCCGGATGGGGCGTTTCAGCGCGCGGTTGAGGTCGGCGCGACACAGGCGTCTTGCCCGGCGTTTGGCGGCGCTGATCTGAACCAACTTTTTGTAACAACCGCGGCTGAGGGCCTGCCCGCCGACAGCGATCCGCTGAAGGGGCAAGTCTTTGTTTCGAAACTGGATATCACCGGTCAGCCGGAACATCAGGTGAAAGTCTAAGGCATGAAACGTACGCTTGGCACTTGCTATTATCCCGAACATTGGCCGCGTGAGATCTGGCGCGAAGATGCGCGTCGGATGGCCGAAATTGGCCTCACCTGGGTTCGAATTGGTGAGTTCAGCTGGTCGCAGCTGGAGCCACGGCCGGGTGAGTTGCAGTTTGGCTGGCTGGATGAGGCGATTGAGGTGCTGGGCGCCGCCGGTTTGCGCGTTGTTTTGGGCACGCCAACCGCGACACCGCCGCGCTGGATGCTGGACCGTCACCCGGACATGCTGGCCGTCGATGCCGAGGGGCGGCCGCGCAAATTTGGCTCTCGCCGACATTACTGTTTCAGCCATGAGGGGTATAAGCAGGAGTGCGCCCGGATCGTGACGCTTATGGCGGAAAGATATGGGCGCAACCCGCATGTGGCAGCCTGGCAGACGGACAATGAATATGGATGTCACGACACCACGATTTCCTATTCTGATGCCGAGCGGCAGGCGTTTCGGCACTGGCTGGCGCAGCGTTATCAAAATATTCATGATTTGAACCGAGACTGGGGCAATGTCTTCTGGTCGATGGAGTATGATTGTTTTGAAAACATAGACTTACCGAACCTAACGGTTACAGAACCCAACCCGGCGCATAGTCTGGCGTTCCGGCGTTTTGCCTCGGATCAGGTGGTTGCGTTCAATCGTCTGCAGGCGGAGATCATCCGGCAGCATTCTGCCGCGCCGATTGCGCATAACTACATGGGGCGGATCACGGATTTTGACCATTTCAAGGTTGGCGATGATCTGGAAATTGCCAGCTGGGACAGCTATCCGCTGGGTTTCCTGGAGGATCGCGTTGGTGCGGATGCGGAACGGCAGCGCAAATATGCCCAGCAGGGGGATCCTGACTTTCAGGCCTTCCACCATGATCTTTACCGCGCTGTTGGTAGGGGCCGTTGGTGGGTGATGGAACAGCAACCCGGGCCGGTCAACTGGGCGCCTTACAATCCGGCGCCCTTGCCGGGTATGGTGCGGCTTTGGTCGTGGGAGGCGTTTGCCCACGGGGCGGAGGCTGTGTGCTATTTCCGCTGGCGGCAGGCACCGATGGCACAGGAGCAGATGCATGCCGGCATGTTGCGACCGGATTCCGTTGACGCCCCCGCGGCGGAGGAGGCGCGTGTGGTTGCGACTGAACTGGTCGATTCACCCGAGGTCTCAACCGGTCAGGCCCGGGTTGGGTTGATCTTTGACTATGATGCGGATGCCGCCTGGGCGGTGCAGTCGCATGGGGCGGGGCTGAGTTATTTCGGCGTGGTGTTTGACTGTTACCGCGCGCTGCGCAGTCTGGGGCTCTCGGTTGATATTCTGCGGCCTGAAACGGTTGATTTCTCGGGCTATCAGCTGGTGCTTGCGCCTGGCCAGATGCATATGCCTGAAGCGTTGAAAACGGCTTTGGCAGAGCATGCCGGGCAGGCGCAGGTGATGATCGGGCCGCGTTCGGGGGCGCGGGATCAGGATATGAACCTGCCCAATCCTCTGCCGCCGGCGATGCCGGGGTTGGATGTGACGGTTGCGCGGGTCGAAAGCCTGCGGCCTGATCTGCCAAGGAGCCTAGCCGCCAATGACACCGGGATGGTTGGCCAGATTGAAGGTTATCAAGAGGTGCTAGAAGGCAGCGCTGAGGTCACCCTGCGGGACGCCAGCGGCGCAGCTGTGGCGATGCGTGCGGGTAATGGCCGCGGTGCGCTGACCTATCTTGGCGCCCTGTTGGATCAGGCGGGCTGGCTGCGTGTGATTGCGCCGCTGTGTCAGGCCGCTGGGATTGAGACGGAGGCGTTGCCAGACGGTCTGCGCCGCCGCGATTGTGGCGAAGAACGGTTCTGGTTCAATCACTTGCCGGAAGAAATTACCCACGACGGGCGTAAATTTGCGCCGCTGTCGGTGACTCGCGAGGAGATCTGATAGGGCGCATTACGTGTGATCACGTTTACAAGGCGGGTGCGAGAAATCGCACCCGCCTTTCTGATTGTCTTGGGGTTACTGATCCAGCGGCAGCTTGCTGGGCACCTCATTCGGGATGTCAAAGCTTTGAGACGCCGCCGCGGCCCCAGTCAGACTGTCTAGGAAGGCGAGGATATCCTCAACCTCATCTTCGGAAAGATGCGGCAGATCAATCTCTTGGCTGGCGGCGAGGCGGGCCATTTCCAGCCGGTCGGCCTGTACCACAAAATCGATTGGCGCGAGCCACGGTGCAGACACCAGTTGCGCATCCTCTGGCTGCCAATCCGCGCGCATGCCGCTGGGGTCCAGGTGGTGGGCCAGCATCTGGCGCAGGGTTTGATAGGCGCCGTTGTGACCGTAGGGGGCCGTCAGCGCGACGTTGCGCAGGGACGGGGTGCGGAAGCGGTAGGCGTCTTCCAACCGATCACTTTCGCCCATGCGGCCAACATCGCGCACCATCGGATCAAACCGGCGGGTCCGTCCGGGGCCAAAGGCGGGCAGGGCAAGGGCGTGGAATTTCTGATCGCTGAGCAGCGGGCCGGAATGGCAGCTGACGCAGTCCGCCTTGCCGTAAAACAGATCCATGCCGCGTTCGGCGGCAGGCGTGAGTGCTGGTTTATCCCCAGAAAGGTAACGATCTAACGCGCTGTCATAGCTGCGAAATTCGGTGCCGACAAAGGCGGCCAGCGCATTGGCAATCTCGGTGATTGTGACCTGATCGGGTGTCTCAATATGGTCGAAGGCCTCAACGAACATCTCCCCGTATTGCGGTAGGGTGCGGACCCGTTTGGCAACGATGGGCCAGCCGTAGTCGATCCGGTCATTGACCGCGCCTGCAACCTCATTTTCGTCAGACCCGCCCGCCATTTCGGTGGCTGAGGTCAACGGAAACAGCGCCTGTGCTGCCAAAAGCGAGTTCAGCCCCTCAGGCAGCCATTCCTCACCCGGGGTGTTGAAGCCATTTTCATAGTCATTCCCGATCGAAATCCGACCGTCATACATCAGGATCGAGACCTCTTTGGCCCCAAGGTTCCACAGCGCCGGCGCATTGCGAGGCACCCGTTTTTCGATCCGGGCCGCGCCCGTGCCACTGGTGCGTTTTGGGCCCAGTCCAACGCCACCTTCACCGACCCCAAGTGACAATCCGTCAGAGGTACCAAGACTGGGGTGGTGACAGGTGGAGCAGCTGATATTTTTGTTTCCTGACAATATTTTATCAAAAAACAACAGGCGGCCAATCTCTGCTTGCTTTGCGTCGAATTCTATAAAATCCTGTGGTCCAAGCGGCACTGGTCCGGCCTCGGAATGGGCGGGATGTGACAGTGCCAAAAGCGACCCGAAACCGAGGAGAAGACCCCAATGCGCCGTCTGATTTTTGCCCTTGCGCTTGCTGCCACCCCTGCCGTTGCCGAGATCGAAAAAGCGCGCGATCTGATGGAGGCTGGGGAATTCCCGGCCGCCTATGATGCGCTGTGGCCGGCGGCGCGGTCGGGCAATGCCGATGCGGAAGAGCTGATCGGCATCATGTATGCCATGGGTCTGGGGGTTGAGCGGGACGATGAGCGGGCGTTTGAATGGTATTTGCGCAGCGCGATGAAGGGTCATCCCGGCGCGCAGTCGGGGGTCGGCTGGTATTATGAGATCGGGCGCGGCATGCCCACGCCGGATCTGACCCGCGCTTACATGTGGTATACGCTCAGCGCGATTGGCGGCGATCCCGACGCGGCGATCAGCCTGGAAGAAGTGATTAAGAAGATGACGCCGGAGCAGATTGAAAAAGCGCATATCTTGGTCGCCGATTATAGGGCCTGGATGTATCCGTTCCGTTAACAGACGAAACGGGTGATACAAAAAGGGCGGCCCCGAGGAGCCGCCCTTGTCTTTGCTTATTGCAGGTCAGCGTCGCGGGCGCCGTTGATGTCTGCCTCGGCCGCGGCAACCGCTTCGGTCAGCGCGTTGAAGGCCATCTCACCCTTGTCAACGTTGGTTTTGAACCAGTCGTAAACGGGCGAAGCGGCTTCTTTGAAGGCCGCTTTCTGGGCCGGGGTTGGCACGTAAAGGTCCCCGCCACCAGCAACGAACTCTTCGTAGGCGGCGATGGATTTGCGCTTGGGCGAGGCAAAGGTTGCCTGCTGCAGCGCGTAGAAGCCATCAACCACCACGCGGCGCATGTCTTCGGGCATGCCGGTGAAGGTTTCGTTGCTCATCCACCACAGCGCACCCATGTAGGCGTGGCCGTCAAGGGTGACATACTGCAGGCCGGCATCGGGGAATTTCATGCCCATGATGTCGGTGATGCCGTTTTTCGAACCTTCAACCACACCGGTCTGGAACGAGGTGAACAGCTCAGGCCACGGGATCGGGGTGGGCGAGGCGCCCAGTGCCTTAACCAGTTCCTGCGGCAGGTCGGCAACCACGGTACGGATTTTCAGACCTTCCATATCGGCAGGCTCTGCCACGCGGCGTTTGGTGTTGGCAAAGTTGCGCCAGCCGCCGGTGTTGCCGATGGTCATCAGGCGGATGGTGTCGCCGCTGTCGGCCAGCGCCATCTGACGCAGGGTGCGGGTGAACTCACCCGACAGCACATGTTCCGCAACACGGTCGTCCGCCATCAGGTAAGGCAGGTCCAGCACCTGTACATAGGGGAACAGGCCAGCTGCCCCGCCCGAGGTTGAGATGTAGACGTCGATCGAACCGTCAGCCACACCCTGCAGACATTCCGCACCGTTCGAACACAGCTGGGTGCCGATGAACAGCTCTACCTCGATGGCGCCGTTGGAGGCTGCCTCAACGTAGTTTTTGAACACGACCAGACCGTCATAGTCTTCGTCGTTTTCGTTCGAGTTGGCGGTGGCCCGGATGGTGTAATCCGCAGCCTGCGCCGCAGAGAGTGCGGTGCCAGCCATCAGGCCCGCGAGGGCCAGAGTTTTCAGTGTTTTCTTGAGCATGCGTGTTCCTCCCTGAGTGCTCATATTTTGTCTGAAATGGTTAAGGTTTAATTGGCGAACCCCGTCAGACGCGGGATCGTCATGGAGATTGCGGGGAAGAAGGTGATCAGGAAAATCACCACCACCTCCACCGCGAGGAAAGGCAGAATGGCGCGGGCAATGGTGGTCACCCGTTCACCGGAAACGGCAGAGGCCACAAACAGCACCAGCCCCATCGGCGGTGTCGCCAGACCGACGGTCAGGTTCACACACATGATGATGGCAAAGTGGATGCTGTCGACGCCAAGGCCGGCAAAGACGGGGCCCAGGATCGGGCCCAGAATGATGATCGCGGGCCCTGCGTCCAGGAACATGCCGACAACAAACAGCAAGAGGTTGATCAGGAACAGCAAGAGCAGCGGGTTCTCTGTCAGCGCCAGAATAAAGGCGGCCAACTGTTCAGGCGCATGGCTGAGCGACACAACGGTTTTAAACGACATGGCCGCGCCCACCAGCAGCAGCACCACAGCTGAGGTCAGGCCAGCGCGGGTCAGCACATCGGGCAGTTCCGAGAACTTAAGCGTCTTGATCACGAAAAGGCCGATGAACAGCGCATAGGCCACGGCCACAGCGGCGGCTTCGGTCGGGGTGAAGACGCCAGCCAGGATGCCGCCCAGAATGATCACCGGGGTTAGCAGCGGGAAAAACGCCTTGAGGCTGGCTTGACCACGTTCGCCCCAGGTCGCCTTTTGTGAGGCGACGGGGAAGTCATAGCGGTCTGCCATAACCTTGATCATCACCATCAGGCCGATGCCGACCATCACGCCGGGTACGATACCGGCCAGGAACAGCGCGGCGACGCTTTCGCCCATGACATAGGCGTAGATGATCATGATGCCCGAGGGCGGGATGATCGGGCCGATCACCGAACTGGCGGCGGTGATGGCGGCGGCAAACTTACGGCTGTAGCCCTGTTTTTCCATCGCGGGGATCAACATCGATCCCAGTGCGGAGGTATCCGCCACGGCAGAGCCGGAGAGGCCTGCAAACAGGATCGAGGACAGCACGTTCACATGTGCCAGCCCACCGCGCAGGTGACCCATCAGGGCCTGGGAAAACTCCACCAGCCTCAGGGTGATGCCACCGCGGTTCATCAGCTCACCCGCCAGCATGAAGAAGGGGATCGCCATCAGCGGGAAGCTGTCCATCCCGTTGTAAAGGTTGCGGTAGAGCAGCGTGATGTCACGCTCTTGTCCGTTCAGCCACAGCAATGCGCCGGGGGCGAACAACAGGGCAAAGAACACCGGCAGACCGATGAGAAGAAGCGCCAGAAAGAGGGGCAGGAACCAGATGAGCATTATTCGGCGCCTCCCGAGACGGCATGGGGCAGGGCAGGCAGCGCGTCGCCGCGGCCCAGAAGGCGGATAAATCCGCGCAGGATAAGTTCGATGTTCACAGCAATCAGCATCGCCACCCCAATAAGGAGCGACAGCATCATCCAGCTGCGGGGGATGCGGTACCAGCTGTCAAAGCTGAGCGAGGTCGGCAGGTAGAGAGAGGCGGTGGCGAAACGGCCGCCGATGCCGGTGACCTCTTTGTAGCCGATCTGCACCGCGATCACCAAAACGGTGAGGGAGACGCACAGCAGCGCCAGCGACAGCAGGCGAATGGCGGTTTTGGGCAGCAGGGCCTCGATCGTATCAATCGCCACAAAACTGCCAGCGCGAAACGCGGTGGGCGCCATCAGGCCGGCCATCCACAACATGCAGAAACGCGCGGCCTCATCCGGCCAGGGCAGGGCGTTGTTCAGCACATAGCGGCAGAACACTTGCACCAGAATGACCACCACCATCGTGGCAATCGCAAACACGCCAATCCAGCGCCCCAGCGCAAGTAGGGGCGTGAGTATCCCGTTAAAGACGCGGGCAAGCGTGATCAGTGCGCCCATGCAGTTCCTCCCTTGTCGGGCCTCATTGGACCCTGGCGTATCGCCTCAGCTGTTGGCCCCGCTCCTCAACAGGGCCAGCGCGTTTTAATTCGTGGCCATTTTGCCCATCTGACCCTTGAAGAAGGTCAGGGCGTCGCCGTCATCGCGCATCTCAGCGCGCAGCACCTCGCCCAGAACGATGGCGTGGTCGCCGCCTTCGTAAATGGCGGTCTGGCGGCATTCGAAACGGGCCAGACATCCGTCCAGCACCGGCACCCCTTCGTTGTTCAGTTTCAGGCTTTCGCCTTTCAGCCCGGCAATATCCTTGGCCACGCGCCAGCACAGCTCATCCTGATCCGCGGCCAGAATGTGGATCGCGTAGTGCTGCGCCTTCTCAAAGAAGGGGAAGCGGCGCGAGTTCTTGTCGGGCGACCACAGCACCAGCGGCGGATCCAGCGAGACGCTGGAAAAGCTGTTGGCGGTGATGGCAACCGGTCCGGCCTCAGACGGGGCGGTGACGATGGTCACGCCTGTGGCAAAGCGGCCAAAGGCATCGCGCAGCAGGCGGGTGTTGTTGGGATCAGGCACAAAGCTCTGGCCTGAGGGGGCGAAATCCAAATGCATCAGGGCACCTCCGTTCCCAGTGCGGCCTCATAAAGCAGGAACCAGGTTTCCCGATCCAACTGCACCTTCAGCGCGTCGGAAATGGTCTTGATCCGGTCCAGATTGTTGGTGCCCATCACCGGCAGGATCTTGGCAGGATGACGCAGCAGGAAGGCCACCGCTACCGCAGCGCGGTCGACACCCTGATCGGCGGCAATTGAGTCCAGACGCTGGGCCAATGGGCTGTCCCCGGTCATCAGGCTGCCACCACCCAGCGGTGACCATGCCATCAGCGGTGTTGCCTCTTTCTGATGGAAGGCCAGATCGCCATTGGTGAAGGGGCTGATTTCGGCCAGCGAAATTTCAATCTGGTTGGTGGCCAGCTTGGTTTTCATCGCCGATTGCAGCAGCTCCCAGTCCCAGGGCCGGAAGTTGGAAACCCCGACCGAACGTACCTTGCCCGACGTGACCAGATCATCCAGCGCGGCGCCGGTTTCATTGTGGTCCATCAGCGGGTCCGGGCGGTGGATCAGCAGCAGATCGATATGGTCAATCGCCATGTCCCGCAGCGACATCTCAACCGAGGCTTCGATGTGGGCGCGCGAAGTGTCGTAGTATTTGACCTTCTTGTCCGCGTAACGGCCAATCGGCGCGACGATGTCACATTTGGTGACGATCTCCATCTCGTTGCGCAGGGCCGGGTTTGCTTTCAGCGCGCCGCCCAGGATCGCCTCGGCGACATAGCCGCCGTAGATGTCAGCCTGGTCAAAGGTGGTGATGCCCTGATCCAGACAGGCCTGGATTTTGGCCTCAACCGTGGCGGGCGAGGTGTCTTCGACATCGCCGATGCGCCACATGCCGTAAATCAGCTGGCTGAAGGACAGATCAGAGGTGAGAGAAATGCGGTCCATTAGCGACGAACTCCTGCGCCAAGGGGGGTGAGGGGGGTAGCGGCCGGAACCCGGCCATATTCATGCGGCAGCGAACAGGTTTTGAGGTTCGGCAGAACCCGCTGGCCAAAGTGTTTTGCTTCTTCTTCATGCGGATACCCCGACAGGATGAAGGCCCGGATGCCCATTTTCTGATAGGCTTCCAACTTTGACATAACTTGATCGGTGGAGCCGACAAGCGCCGCACCGCAGCCCGAACGGGCCCGGCCAACGCCGGTCCAGAGGTTGGGCTCGATGTAGCCGTCATCATCAGCGATATCGCGGTTCTTGGCCTGATGGCTGACACCCAGCGATTTGGCGTCCAGCGCCCGTTCCCGGATCGCCTTGCCCTGATCGTCATCCAGTTTGGAGACGATGTAATCGGCGTATTCGCGCGCTTCTGCCTCGGTGTCGCGCACGATCACGTGGACACGCAGACCGTAGTCCAGCGTGCGGCCGTGTTTCTCGGCAACGGCGTGGACGGCCTTCATCCGGCCTTCCAGCTCTTCCATCTTTTCCGGCCACATCAGGTAGACGTCGCAATGTTCACCACACAGCTCCAGCGCATCGGGCGAATAGCCCCCGAAGTAGAGCAGCGGACCGCCAGTCTGATAGGGGCGCACCGGATCCGTGGTCAGGCCGGAGAAGTTATAGACCTGACCGGCGTGGTTGATCTCATCCCGGGTCCAAGCCTGCTTCAGGATCTCCACTACTTCACGCGACCGCTGGTAACGGTAGGGGCTGTCAGCTTTTTCACCGGGGAAATCCGAGGAGATGATGTTGACCGTCAGGCGGCCTTCCAGCATGTGATCCAGCGTTGCGATGGTGCGGGCCAGCATGATCGGCTGCATCTCACCACAGCGCACCGCGGCCAGCATGTTGATCTTTTCGGTGATCGGCGCACAGCCCGCGACAAAGCTGAGCGTGTCCTGACCCACCTGATAGGATGAGGGGCACAGGATATTGCGGAAGCCCTGCGCCTCGGCGGTTTTTACGATGTCTGAGCAATGCGACCAGGATGACCGCAGGTCCCCCTCAGGCACGCCTAGAAACTGATAGTCGTCGGAACAGAGTGCGGCGAACCAAGAAACCTCGGCCGCATCCAGGCCAGCTGAGGTGATTGGGACAACTGTCATGCGAATTCCTCCCGAGATTTCGCGGTTATTCGTTTTCGTTCGATTTACCCTTGCATAGCAATCGCTTTGATGTAGATCAATGGTGCATCAATTTTCCTGAGACGAGGGAGGAAGGTCACAGGATGTATGAAAAAGGCGATCGGCCCTCTGCGCTGCCGATCTATCTGCAAATCTCTGAAGTGCTGATCCGTGAGATCGCTGCGGGCCGCCTGGTGGATGGCTCGCGCCTGCCGCCGGAACGGGAATTGGCCAAGCAACATGGGACCACCGTGCGGACCCTACGGAAAGCGCTTGCAGAGCTAGAGAAACAAGGCCTGTTGGAACGGATCCAGGGCTCGGGCAATTATGTCCGTGCGGGCGGTGATGTGGACAGCGTCTATTCGATGTTCCGGCTGGAACTTGTCAGCGGCGGTGGCCTGCCCACGGCGGACATTCTGTCGATTGAGGAATGCGACAAAAGCGAAGATTTTCGCGCATTCGGGACATCAAAACGCGGCACGCGAATCAGACGTCTGCGATTCTTGGACAAGCGCCCCATCGCGGTCGAGGAGATCTGGCTGGACCGGGATTCTGGGGCGGTGGAGCCCGCCCATGTCTCAGATTCGCTTTATCGCTACTACAAGATGAAGCTGGGGTTCTGGGTCACCCGGGCTGAGGATTACGTCAGCATTGGCACCACGCCGGATTGGGCGCCCGCAGGGTTTGGCAAACCTGCCGGGGCGCCGGTGGGCTATATCGAACGGCTGAGTTGGGCGCAGGCGCCCGCGCCTGTCGAATTTTCGCGAACATGGTTTGACACGGATGTTGCGCATTACGTGCAGCGTCTGAAGTGAGGAAGACAAATGAAGAAACAGGTTAACTATGGCATCATCGGCTGCGGCATGATGGGGCAGGAACATCTGCGCAATATCGCGCTTTTGGAGGGGGCAGAGGTCGCTGTGATCTTTGAACCCGATGCCGAGATGGCCGCGAAATCGCAGGCCATGGCGCCAAAGGCGCGGATGGCGGCGGATGTTGCCGACCTGCTGTCAGAGCCGGATCTGGACTGTGTGCTGATTGCCAGCCCGAACTACCGCCATGTTGAACAGCTGGAACAGATGGCGGCTGAGCGTCCGGTGCCTGTGCTGGTGGAAAAACCCTTGTTCACCGATCCCGCGGATGTGGCCCGGCTGGACCAGTTTATTGCGACCTATCCCGCGCCGGTCTGGGTGGCGATGGAATATCGTTATATGCCGCCCATCGCGGCACTGCTGGAGGCGGCAAAAGGCGCAACCGGGGGCATCAAAATGCTGACCATCCGCGAACACCGATTCCCGTTTCTGGAAAAAGTCGGCGATTGGAATCGATTCAACCGCTACACCGGCGGCACCTTCGTGGAAAAATGCTGCCACTTCTTTGACTTGATGCGTCTGGTTCTGGGGGCGGAGCCGATCCGCGTGATGGCGTCAGGCGGTCAGGATGCCAACCACTTGATTGAGGAATATGAGGGCGAGCGCCCCGATATCCTTGATAATGGCTATGTCATTGTGGACTTCGCCGGCGGCGCCCGCGCCATGCTGGAGCTGTGCATGTTCGCCGAAGGATCGCGCTATCAGGAAGAGGTCAGCGCGGTCGGTCCTGAGGGCAAGATCGAGGCGCTGGTGCCCGGCCCGGGCCGGTTCTGGCCGGACCACCTGGGCGCACCGCCTGTGCCGCAACTGATTGAGAGCCCACGTGATCCCAAAGGCCCCGTTGTGCGGGAAATCCCGGTGGATCCGGAACTGCTGGAAGCGGGCGATCACAACGGCTCGACCTTCTATCAGCACCAGAAGTTCCTGGAACTGGTGCGCGGTGAACGTGATGGGCCCGAGGTCAGCTTCAACGACGGCAAGATGGCCGTGCTGATGGGGATGGCCGCCCAACGCTCAATGAAAGAGGGCCGCGTGGTGGAGATGGCTGAGCTGCTGTGAGCCAGCTCCCGCGTTAAGACAACAAAAACCGCCCCTCAAGGGCGGCTTTCTTTGTTCCGAGGGGATGTGATTTGGCTGCGCCCGTATCGCCCCCACGGGGCGGGCGTGACGCAGGATCAAAGGAGAGCCGCTGCTATCACACTTCGCTCAGGATCTGGTCCAAGGCGTCGAGGATCATCTCGATCCCTTCTGCGTCGACAGACAGGGGCGGGCGGATTTTCAGGATGTTGTCCTTTGGCCCTTCGCTGCCCAAGAGGATCCGGTGCGCCCGCATGCGGTTTTTGACGTAGGAGGCGATCTCGGTCCCTTCACGGCGGCTGTCTGCGTCGGTGATCAGCTCCACGCCAACAAACAGGCCCATGCCGCGCACGTCGCCCACGACCTCATACTTGGCCTCAAGCGCCTTCAGCCCCACCATCAGCTTGTCGCCCATGGCCTTGGCGTTGGCTTGCAGGCCTTCGTCATCGACGATGTCCAAGACCTCTTTGCCGATGCGGCAAGACAGGTTGGAGCCGCCGAAGGTTGAGAAGAACTCAGGCCCCTCAGCGAAGCTTTCGGCGATGGCTTTGGTGGTAACCAACACGCCCAGCGGGTGGCCGTTGCCGATCGGTTTGCCCATGACCACAATGTCGGGCAGGGCGCCCTGATGTTCAAAACCAAAGTAGTAGTCACCCAAACGGCCCAGCCCGGTCTGCACCTCATCTGCGATACAAACCCCACCGGCGGCGCGGATTTTCTCATAAACCGCAGGCAGGTAGCCCTTAGGCGGGATGATCTGCCCACCGACCGAGGGGAAGGTTTCCGCGATAAAGCCCGCAACGCCATGGCCCTTGTCCTGCAGCGCGGCAATCGCGGGATCAACCAGATCGGCGTATTTCTGGGCGCGGTCTGCGTCATCCCGGCCAAAACGGCCGCGATAATCATCGGCCACCTCAACAAGTTCCACCCAGTCAGACTGCCCAACGCCGCCCTTGGCGTTGAACTTATAGGCCGAAATGTCGATCACCCCGGTGGTGTTGCCGTGATAGCCGTGATCGGGCGTCACCATGCCTTTGGCGCCGGTGTGGGCACGGGCCAGACGCAGGGCCAGTTCATTCGCCTCTGTGCCGGAGTTCACAAAGAAACAGACCTCAAAGGGTTCTGGCAGCTTCGACAAAACCTTTTCGGCAAAGGCGGTCTGGGCCGGATGCAGATAGCGGGTGTTGGAGTTCATCCGCTTCAGCTGATCTGCTGCTACGGCCTGAATGCGCGGATGCGCGTGGCCCACATGTGGCACGTTGTTATAGGCGTCCAGATAGGGGCGGCCCCATTCGTCAAACAGATGATGTTTCCAGCCGCGCACCAGCATCACCGGATCCTTGTAGGTCAGGCTGAGATTGCCGCCAAAATGCGCCTTGCGACCGGCCAAAACCTCGGCCTTGTTGGTCGGCTCATAGCGCACCTTGTCAGCAGGCAGGTTAAGCAGCGCAGCCGGGTTGGGGCAGACCCCTTCCCACAGGTACATCTCATCGGGATCGCCAACACCGGGCCAGTCATGGCCCATGCCATCGGTGGTCAGTGCCAGCTGGAAATGGATATGCGGCGCCCAACCACCGTTCTGGCTTGGATCACCCAGGCGGGCAAAAACCTCACCCTTGGCCAGGTCCTGCCCGATGGTCAGCGTGTCGACCACATCCGCGGCCAGATGGCCATAGAGCGTGTAGAAGGTATCGCCCTCAGGCGTCTCATGGCTGAGGATCACGACCCCGCCATAATCCAAATGGCCGGTGCGGTTTTCCACCACATGCACCTTGGCCGCCATCGGTGTGGCCACGGGCGTGTCTGCGGGCGCAAAGACATCCACCGCCAGATGCACCGTGCGTCGGTTTGAGGCCTTCCACGGCCCTTTGCGGAAGGCAGGTTCGGCGTAGATCAGGCGGGGTTCGTTGTAGTAGCCGATCCACCAGCCGTCCTGGTCGCCATACTCCGCACCCAGCTGGGCGGCTTCCTCAATCGGCATATCGAAGGGGTTCTGCGGCTCCGCGCAGTTTTCGACCGAGAGGGAACCCATCGGCACATCCGCCAGATCGCGGCCCATAACAGGGGCAAAACTGCCCTGTTCTGCCGCCAGAAAGGCATGGATGCGTTCGGCCGCATTGGTCACCGGCAGGCCACAGGCGGCGCGAAGGCGCGCCTTCAGCAGGCCGGGGTGTTCATTGTCCCGCTCCAGATAGCGCCATGCCGGGGCTTGTGAGATGGTCACATAAGGATCATCGGGATTGTCTGCCGCCTCAATGGTGGAGTTCACAACCGAAACCGCCAGCCGCAACCGCAGCAGTGGCTCGATCATGTCGACCTCGGCCGCGGTCAGAGGGTTTTGGATGTGATAGCCCGCCACCAGATGGGCCAGCGCCACCTCAGGTGCGGGATGGTCCAGCACGATATAGGCGGCGGCAATGGCGAGGTTGCAGATCCGCGGTGCGGCGCACATATCGCCAAAATCGATCACGCCTGACACCTGCTGCGGCTCATAGGCGCCGCCGGTGACCAACACGTTGTAATCATTGACGTCGTTGTGGATCGCCTGTTTCGGCAGGGTCATCAGGCGTGGCCAGATCAGCGCCACATCAGACAGGATGCCATGCAAGATACCCTGACGTGCCAGATCGCTGATGACCTGCGTGTGCCCGCCGATCCATTGGCCCTGCATCAGGTCCCATTTGAAATCACGCGTCAGCGCCGGGTGCTGGAAATCCGCCATCGCCAGATCGGTCGCGCCCAGGATCTGGCCCAACTCCTCGATCAGTTCGGGCGTCTTGGGGCTGTGTTTGGCATAGCACTGGCCCGGCAGCTTCTCCAGCAGCCAGCACAGGCGATCCTGGCCCTGTTCATCCTGAAGCGTCGCAATGGTGGCGCCGTCTTTGGTCGCGATCACCTTGGGGTAGGGCAGGGCATCGGATTTTTCGGCAATATGGGCCATGGCGGCGACCTGCATCTCAATCAGGTCGGCGGCACAGCCGGGGCGCATGACCTTCAACACAAAATCGCCCCGCGCGCCGGCCTCAGCCAGAATGTTCAGGTCATATTCACCGTCGAGCCCGGTCAGCTCAGCCTCAATACCCCAGGCCGCTTTCAGGGCCGCTTGCCAATGTGTCATGCCATCCTCCTGACATCCGCCCAATGCCGGAGTGTGCGGCGGATTTGGGCAAAACCTCGTTGCCCACTTGGTAGACGGTTTTGGCAGCGACCCCAAGGCGGAATGGATAAAATATCCACCAAACACTGTGCGATTTGATCAAAGCATCATCGGGGCTGATGGAATTAACGCTGGCGGCTTTTTTCCACCAGAAAATCGATCATCGCGCGGGTTTTGGAGGGCATGTTTTCCTTGGAGGGGTAGAGCACATGCACGCCGGAGGGTGGGCGCTGATAGTCCTGAAGCAGGCTGACCAAGCGGCCCTGCGCCAGTTCCTCACGGCAGGCCAGTTCGGGCAGGCGGGTGATGCCGACACCCAGCAGGGCCAGCATTTTTTCCGTTTCCGCCGCGTTACAGCGCACCCTTGGGCTGACAGGCACGCGGGTGGTGCCGCCGTCTGGCAGGTAGAATTCCCAATGATGCGTGGTTTGATGGAATGAGAAATCGATCAGGCTGTGGCCTGCCAAATCTTCCGGCACTTGCGGTGTGCCATGGCGGGCCAGATAGGCAGGGGAGGCGATCATCACGCCGGGGGTGCGAAACAGCTCGCGGGCGATCAGATCGGATTCCGGCAGGGTGCCGATCCGCACCGCCAGATCGATCGCCTCCCCCACCAGATCGGCGCGGCGCTCCGAAATGTCGATTTGCAAGCTGACCTCCGGGTAGCGCTCCAGAAACTCGGGCAGCCAGTGATGCAGGCAGCTTTGGGCAAAGATCACCGGCACGCTCATCCGCAATTCCCCAAAGGGCCGGTCCCCCAATGCGTGCAGCCGGTCCTGCACCGCACCAGCATCTTCGACCAGACGGCGGGCGTTGTCATAGTAGATCTGCCCCGCCTCGGTCAGGCTGATCCGCCGGGTGGTGCGATTGAGCAGCCGCGTGCCCAGCCGGGTTTCCAGCCGCTGGATCTCTTTGCTGACATGGCTTGGGGTGTGGCCCAGCAGCTTGGCCGCCGCCGAGAAGGAGGTCTGATCGACCACAGCGCAAAACAGCACCATGCCGTCGAAGATATCACGATTATGATCCATATGGAAATAATGCCGTTCTGGATGAGGTATTATCATTCAGATACCGCAGGGATACCTTCAGATCAAGCCAAGGCACAGCCCAGACAGGTCAGCAAGACAGGAAACGGGCACCGCCACATCGCAAGAGATCAGAAAGGACAGACCATGCTGGATATCGCCAACTTCGACCACATCGGCATTCGCATCAGTGACCGGGACGCCTCGGTCGCCTTCTATGAAAAACTGGGGTTTGAGATGATCGCCGACGGCGGTTTTGACCACGGTCATCCGCTGGTGATGCTGCATCCTTCGGGCATCAACATCAACCTCTTGGGCCCGGCTACTGCAGGCGGCGGGCGCAACATCCTGATGGATGAGGACGAAAAACTGCCCGGCATCACCCATCTGGCCGTGAAAGTGAAAGACGCTGACGCGACCGAAGCTTTTGTCACAGCCGAAGGCATCGCCATCACCGGCCGTCGCGCATTTCGCGGCACCAAGACCATCTTCATCCGAGATCCAGACCGCAACGTTCTGGAACTGGTCGGCCCCGGCCCCTCGGTTGCCAGCCTGATCCGCGATGCGGTGCACGGCTGATCCCTCACCCCTCTCAACCCAATCAAAGACCTCCAAAGGAAACGCGAACATGACCTCTTTCTTCAAACCCCTCGCCACCGCGCTGAGCCTGACACTGGCCACTACCGCCTTGCCCGCACTGGCCGAAACGCCGCTGTTCAAATCGGTTAACGGGGTGGTCACCTACCCTGAGGGCTATCAGGGCACCACGCCGCGCGCTGCGGATGAGGATCCCTTCCTGTCGCCGGAAAACTCGGCGCTAATCCTGATCGACTACCAGCCGCCCATTCTGGCAGGCGTGCGTAACATCGACCATGAAGAGCTGATCAACAACACCACCGGCCTGATCAAAACCGCCGTGCTCTACGATATCCCGATCATCTTCAGCCACGTTGCTGTGGGTCTGAACGGCTATGACCCGATGATCGAAGAGCTGCGCGCACTGGCCCCTGATGCGGTCTTCATCGACCGCACCAACGTCAACGCCTGGGAAGAGCCCGAGTTTGTGGCCGCGGTTGAGGCGGCGGGCCGTCAGAAACTGATTATGGGGGGCCTGTGGACCGATGTCTGCCTCGCCTATCCGGCGATCGAGGCTGAAATGGCGGGCTATGACGTCTATGTCCCCGAAGACACCGTCGGCAGCTTCACCCAAACCTCACATGAAAACGGCATGCGCCGGATGATTGCCGCCGGGGTGGAGCCGATTACCTGGAACGTTGTGCCTGCGGAACTGCAGCGTGACCACGCCCGCACCGATGTCCTGCCCGAGGTGACCGCGATCTTCATGGAATACCTCTTCAAGGTGGATCCCAACACCACCTGGTAACGCCAGACCTGTCAGAGCTGCGGCCCTGACAGCCTCCCCATTAAAGCCCCCCCAAATCACAGATATCACATAAGGAAACGCGACAATGAAACTCTACTCCGCCCCCGGCACCTGCGCCACTGCCATGCACATCGTTCTGGAATGGATCGGCAAACCCTATGAGGTTGAGCACCTTGATTTCGCTGGCATGAAAAGCCCCGAATACCTGAAACTGAACCCGCAAGGCGTGGTGCCCACCTTTGTGGATCAGGACGGTCCCTTGGCCGAAGGTCTGGCCATCCTGCTGCGTCTGGTGGATCAGAATCCTGAGGCAGGCGTTGGCCCGGCCACGGGCGAAGCCGGCCGCGATGAGATGTATCAGTGGCTTGCCTATCTTTCGGCCACGCTGCACCCGTTCTTCTGGCCTTACTTCATGCCCGGCCGCTACCACGCTGATGACGCACAGCACGGCGCGGTGCGTCAGGCCGCGCAAGAGCGGGTTGATGTCGCCCTGACCGTAATTGACCAGCACCTGGAAGGCAAAGACTGGATGCTGGGTGAACAGAAATCGGTTGTGGATGCCTTCCTCTACCCGATGGCGGGCTGGGCCTATGGCTTTGACAAACCAACTTCGGCCTATCCGAATGTGGATCGTGTGATCCGTCAGCTGGCGGCTGACCCGGCGGTTCAGGCCGTACATGCGGCACAGGGCACCAAGGCCAAGGTTGATGTGTCCCAAGACGCTGCCGCCTGATGTTTGAGGGGTATCATCAGCCGCAACATCATGTTGCGATGCGGGACGGATTGCCAGTGGCGCTCCGTCCCACCCTGCTGGAGGAGGCCGAGAGCGATTGGCGCAACCACCCGCGCTACGCTGGCAAGGCCCGCTTCTTCATGAACATCCACCGTCAGTTGATTGATGGATCAGCGCAGCTGGCCAAGGCGCTGGAACAGTTGAGTGACACCCCCGAAAGTGAGGTCAAAGACCATTTGCGGTCAATGAACCTGCTGGCGGGCGCCGATCATCTGATCAACTTTGCCCATCGCCATCATGAGATTGAGGATCATGGCTACTTTCCGCAATTCATCCGGCTTTATCCGCAGCTGGAGCGTGCTTTGGACCTGATGGACAGCGATCACGACATTCTGGAAACCGCGCTGCATGGGGCTGAGGCGGGGCTGCGGACCCTGAAACAGGGCGAGGTTAACCGCGATACGCTTATGGCGCTGCATAAGGACGCCAAGGCGCTGAACAAAGTGCTGGAACGGCACATTACGGATGAGGAAGAGGTGATCATTTCCATCTTCCTGCGTCACGGCTGAGGGAAATAGAGATGACAGAGACACCTGCAAATCCGATGACCTCGGCCCCGGTGAACAAGATGCTGTTCAAAATGGCGGCGCCGATCAGCATTGGCATGATGTCGACCTTTCTGTTCCAGATCGTCGACACCTATTTCGTCGGCCAGCTTGGCGCGCTGCCCTTGGCGGCGCTGGCCTTTTCGGCCTCGGTCTACTTGATTTTCGTTTCAGCCTTTATTGGCCTGTCGGTCGGGGCCTCCTCACTGGTGGCCAAGGCCGGTGGGGCAGGGGACCGCGCCCAGATGGCCCGTGTGGGCACATTGGCGGTTCTCTTGGCCTTCACGCTTTCGGCTCTGCTCGCCTATCTGGCACATCTGATGATCGTGCCGGTGTTTACCCTGCTGGGGGCGGATGCGGCGACCCTGCCACTGATCCATGACTACATGGCCACGCTCTACCTTGGCTTTCCCTTCCTGATGGCGGGCATTGTTGGCTCCGGCGCGGTGCGGGCCTCGGGCGTGTTCATCCGGACTGAGGTGGTCTTTGCCATTGCGGGTGTGATCAACCTTGTCTTTGATTACCTGCTGATCTTCGGCATTGGGCCCTTCCCGGAAATGGGGTTGGCGGGTGCGGCGCTGGCAACCGTGCTGAGCTTTTCGTTTATCTTCGTCGGGGTGCTGGCAATCATGGCGCGTGAGGGCCTGTTGGGCCGCATGCCCCTGTCGGGGCTTGGCACCACCAGTCGCGGGTTGGCGCAGATCGCGCTGCCGACAGTGGGGATGCAGCTACTGGTGCCTGCAACCGGCATGTTTGTGACATGGCTGTTGGCGGGCTTTGGCCCTGAAACCGTTGCCGCCTATGGCGTGGCCGCCCGGATTGAGGCGCTGGCGATGATCGGGATCTTTGCCATCTCCGCCGCCGTCACACCCTTTGTGGCGCAGAACTTCGGCGCAGCGGCGCACGACCGGATCGACCGCGCTGTGGTCTTTGCGGGCAAGGTCAACATGTATATGGGCGCGGCCCTTTGGATCGTATTGGCGCTGTCCGGCCCCTTTCTGGCGCAGATCTTCTCGGACGATCCGGTGGTGGTGCGCTTTGTGACGCTCTACTTCCGCATTGTGGCCTTGAGCTATGGGTTTGTTGGGCTGATCAACGTGACCTCAGCGATTTTCAACGGGCTGCAACTGCCACGCCAGTCGCTGAAAATCTCGCTGGTGAAGGCGCTGGTGTTCACCGTGCCCGTGCTGTTGATCGCGGCCCCCTTCGGGATCGTGGCGGTGCTGGTCGGGCTGAGCTTCGGCAATATCGCGGCGGGGATCTATGCCGGCCGCCTGATGCGGGCGAGTGAGCGGAAGTACAACCGCCCCATCGCTGATGACAGTATCCTTGGTGAGGCGCTGAAAGACATCCGCCGCCTGTTCGGCCGTTAACTACATAACGCTATGGGCGTGGCGGGGTCAGACCCGCCAGCCGAGCAACCGCCGTTCAATCCAGCCGATGACGGTTGATACGACAACCCCCAAAAGCGACAGGATCACCACCCCGGCAAAGAGGCGTTCCAGATCGTAAAGAGAACCAGCCTCAAGGATATAGGCCCCGATGCCATATTCCGCGCCCAGCATTTCAGCCGCGACCAGCAGGATGATCGCAATCGCCAGCGAAATGCGCAGCCCCGACAGGATGCCGGGCATGGCGCCGGGCAGGACAATCTTGCGCACGATGCTTTGCCAGCTGAGGCCAAAGCTCTGCCCCATTCGGATCAGTGAACGGTCCACATTGTCCACCGCGCCATAGGTGGCCACCACGGTCGGGGTGAAGGTGCCAAAGGCGATCAGCGCATATTTGGACCCTTCATCAATGCCAAACCAGATCACAAACAGCGGCAGCAGCGCGATTTTCGGGATCGGGAAAATCGCCGCCACCAAGGGCACCAGACCGGCGCGGATGTAGCTGGACAGGCCGATGAGAATGCCGACCGACACCCCGACCGATGCGCCAATGGCTGCGCCCACCGCCAACCGGGTGAGGGAAGGCGCCAGATGTTTGAACAACATGCCGGTCGACCAGAGATCCTGAAATGTTGCCAGCACATCCGACGGGCGCGGCAATGTCAGCGCCGAAATCCAGCCACTGCGCGTGCCCCATTCCATCAGCGCAATCAGCACAACAAACACCAAGGGGCCAACCCAGCGGCGCGACTTGGGGGCAAATCCACCGCCACGGAACCGCACTTCGATGCCGCTTTGGGGTTTCATCTGTTCAGACATCCAGCAGCTCCTCATCCGCGGCGCGCGCCTCATCGCGCATCAGGGTCCAGAGGTGTTTCTGCACCTCCTCCAGATCGCGGTCGCCATAGCCACGTTCGGCCAGGGGTTTATCGATCTCAACCACCTCACGGATCTGGCCCGGTCGGCGGGACAGCACCACGATGGCATGGCCCAGGCGCACCGCCTCGGCCAGATTGTGGGTGACATAGACGGCGGTAAACGGCTGCCGCGTCCAGAGCGCGACCAGATCATCCATCAGCAATTCGCGGGTCTGGCTGTCCAGCGCCGACAGTGGTTCATCCATCAGCATCACCGACGGGTTCACGGCCAATGCGCGGGCAATCGCCACCCGTTGTTTCATGCCGCCCGACAGCTGTTTGGGCAGCGCCTTGGCAAAATCGCTGAGCTTGGTGCGGGCCAGCACATCCTCGATGATCTGATCTGCCGCAGCGCCTTTGATGCCGTGATCTTCCAGCACGAGGGAGATATTGCCGCGCACCGACCGCCAGGGCAGCAGGGCGAAATCCTGAAACACGTAAGTCAGCGGGTTCAGACTGTCCTTTGGCGGCTCCCCAACCTGCAGAACCCGGCCGGCGCTTGGCCGTTCCAGCCCGCCGATCATCCGTAGCAATGTGGATTTTCCACAGCCCGACGGGCCGACAAGGCAGATGATGCGTCCCTGCGGGATCTCAAGTGAGATATCGCGCAGCACTTCGGTGTCGCCATAGGCATGGCAGATCCGGTCCAGTTGCAGATCCATGGGGACGCATCCTTTGCGTTAAACATCTGCGCCCGGCCATTTCCGTGAGCGGTGGGGCCGGGCGCAGCGGGGGTCAAGCTTCAAACGTGTCGACGTAGCTGGTGTCCACCAGCGTCTCCAGCGTGATGCTGTCTTTGACCAGGCCTTCGCTCTGGAACCAGTTCAGCTGATCGGCCACCGAGGCGACGTTCAGCTTGGATCCTTCGTTCAGGCGCATGGTGCCGTTGATGATCGACGGTGCTGCCTTTTCGCGCGGCCGGTCGGTGTAGACGTATTTGTGGATCAGATCGACCATCTCATCGACACCGGCATCGCCGCCTGCGCGGTCGATCATGGTGCTGTTGTAGTCGCTGACACCTTTGCCAAATCCGGCAAGGAAATCAGCGGTCTGGCCACGTTCATCCGCAGCGTTCTTCGCAGAGGTGAAGACGGTGGTGACCTGATAATGCGGCAGGTAATCCGACACATTGCCGATGATATGCACGGCGCCAGACCCCGCCAGCGGCTTGGCGATATGGGGCACGATGGACCAGGCATCGATCTGGCCGGATTTCAGCGCACCGATGATGGCGCCCACTTTCTGCAGCGGTTTGAAGGACATCTCAACACCTTCTGCCGCCGCAACCTTGGACCCCATGTAGTGGAAGCTGGACCCGGCAGTGGACATGCCAAAGGTCTTGCCCCCCAGCGCCGCTGGTGAGGTCAGGCCCGCCTGATAGGCCGCATCCGAGGCCAGGATCTTCTGGCCATCAATGCCCGGCTCTTCGCTCAGCGCGCCACCGATCACCTTGATCGCGCCTTTGTCGGCGAGGGAAATCAGGCCGCCGGAAATCGCGGTCACCGCATAGTCCACATCGCCTGATGCAATGGCCACGGCCATCGGCTGCGCGGCCTGGAAGAACTTCAGCTCAACATCCAGACCCGCTTCGGCGAAATAGTTGCGTTCCTGCGCGATGAAGCTGCCGGAATGTGAGGTGAAGCGCAACGCGCCCACGGTGATTTTCTTGTTCATGGCAATGGCCGGGGCGGCCAGGCTGCTGGCCGCAGCTGCGCCGGCGAGGCCCCCGAAAAGGCCCAATGTCTGACGACGGTTGAATTTGGTCATGATCTCCTCCCTCATTGACCCTGTGACAGGTGCGAAGCACCCAAATCTTCGATGATATCCTGTTCCAGCAGATGCAGCGCCGCGGCGCTGTTGCGCGCCAGCACGGCCTCCTGCAGGGCACGCGCGCGGTCGCTGCGGGCGGCGAAATCGATCCGCCCTTCGCGCAGACGGGCCAGCCGGAAGCGACGCGATTGATTGTAAAACTGATCCGCCATCGCCATCAGCCGGGGTGAGCCTGAGGCGGAAATCAGCGCGCTTGACAGCGTGTGGCAGGCCTCATCCCAGGTCAGTGCCGTCAGATCGTCCGGGCTGGCCTGCACCTCAGCCTCGGCGCGGCTCAGGGCGTGAAAGGCTGCGACCACGCGGGTTTCCCAGGCGATATCGCCGGCCTTCATCGACCGGTCCAGCCCCAGCTTTTCGCATTCCAGCCGCATCAACAGGATATCGCGCAGATCCTCTTCGGTGGCCGATGTGACTCGAAACCCGCGCTGTGAGGTTGCTTCGACCATGCCTTCAGCCGCCAGCATCCGCAGGCATTCGCGCATGGAGTGGTTGGAGCCACCGTAGCTCTGGCGCAGCTGATCGATCTTCAGCTTCTGATCCGGCGCCAGCACAGCAAAGGAAATGTCGCGCCTTATGGCCGATGCGAGCATGGCCACCACGGTATCCTCTGTCTTTTTGCTTTTGCCGAACAGCACCATCATGCCTCGTTTTCAAAAATGTTGGATATTTTTGCGCTTGTTGGAGGTGTTGAGTCAATACGGTGAAACCCCGTGCTTCCACTTCATTGTCAGCGCCGCCTTTCAATGTTCCCAAAATACTCCCGCCGGAGGCGTTGCTCTGCCCAGCGTGGCCAGCGTAGGATTGGCGTGTTTCACATTGCCCCCAACAGGTTTTCCAATGATCCGCCGATTTGCCCTTGCTGTGACCACCGCGCTGTTGCTGAACCCTCAGGCCGCTCAAGCGGATGCCAAGCTGGAAAAACAGTTCCAGACCTGGCTGCAGCAGGAGGTCTGGCCAGAGGCCAAAGCGGCAGGTGTGCGGCGCAAGACCTTTCAGGCGGCCTTCAAGGGGGTGACGCTGAAGCTGGATCTGCCGGATCTGGTGATCCCCGGCAAAAAGGCCGAACAACAGGTGCAAAAACAGGCCGAGTTTGGCCGGCCCGCGCGGTATTTCACCCGCCAGACGCTGGATTACAACACCCGGGTGGGCAAGGAGCTGCGCGCGAAACACAGCGCACTTCTGTCCCGGCTGGAGAAACAGACCGGCGTGCCGGGGCGGATCCTACTGGCGATCTGGGGGCGGGAAAGCGGTTTTGGCCGCGTGGCGATCAAACATGATGCGCTGCAGGTCTTGGGGACCAAAGGGTTCCTGTCGACCCGCGCGGATTATTTCACGGATGAGCTGATCGCGGCTCTGCAACTGATTGAGGCCGGCCACGCCAGCCCACGGGGGCTGAAATCCAGCTGGGCGGGGGCGCTGGGCCAGCCGCAGTTCATGCCGTCAAATGTTATGAAATACGGCGCTGATGGCGATGGCGATGGCACGGTGGATCTGTTCCGGTCTGAGGCTGACACGCTGGCCTCCATAGCGCGGTATCTGGCTGACCATGGTTGGGTCGCGGGCCGCGACTGGGGTTTTGAGGTCAATGTGCCCGCCAGCCTGTCCTGCGCGCTGGAGGGGCCGGATCAGGGGCGCAGCATCGCAGATTGGGCTGCGCTGGGCATCACCCGCATCAACGGGCGCGCCTTCCCTGCGCATGAGGCTAAGGGGCAGGGCTATCTGATGTTGCCTTCGGGGCGGCACGGGCCGGCCTTTCTGGTGACGCCGAATTTCTACGTGCTGAAAGACTATAACGAAAGTGATCTCTACGCGCTGTTCGTCGGCCATGTCGGTGACCGCGTGCGTTACAACATGGGCGATTTCAAGGTTGGCTGGGGCAAGACGGACAGCCTGCTGCGTTCAGAGGTGGCGGCAATGCAGCGCGGGTTGGAGGCCTTAGGCCATGACGTGGGTGGCGCTGACGGCCTGGCCGGATTCCGCACCCGCCGCTCCATCGGGCGCTGGCAAGAGGCGCAAGGCCAGACCCCCACCTGCTGGCCCAGCAAGGCGATTGTGCGGCAGTTGAAATAAGCGAGCGAGGCCCCGAAACATCGTGGCGATATTCCGGGGCCCAATTGGTTTTGGGATCAGACAAAATCCACAAAATTGGCGAAGGGCATTTCCCGCAGGCGGGTGCCGGTCGCAGCAAAGATCGCGTTCGCCAGCGCCGCAGGTGCAGGCGGCACTGGCGGCTCACCGATGCCTTTGATCTTGTCGCCGTTTTCCAGCCCTTTGATGAAGATCTCAGGGCATTGATAGAGGCGCATCGCCTCGGCACTGTCAAAGTTTGACTGTTCGGCCATCCCATCGGAATAGGTGATCTCACAGTTCATTGCGTGGCCCAGGCCCCAGACAACGCCCCCTTGCATCAGGTTTTCAAAGTTCACCGGATCGATGATCTGACCAACATCGGCAACCACAAAGGCCTTGTCGATCTTGATGCCGTCTTCGGTGGCAGTGACTTCAATCACCTCGGCGGTGGGCACGCCAAAGCTTTCGACCATAGCGATGCCGCGGCCACGGTTCGGACCCAGATCGCTGCCCCAGTTGGACATGTCCGCGACGGTTTCCAGCACTTTGCGGTGGATCGGGTTGTTGACCAACCGCAGACGCTCCATCATCGGATCGGCGCCGGCCGCATGGCACAGCTCGTCAAAGAACCCTTCGGCAAAGAACCCGTTGGATGAGGCCCCAACCGACCGCCAGGAGCTGATCGGCGCCAGCGCAGGCGCTTTGTAGCCACGCACCCGCAGGTTCGGGATGTCAAAAGGCATGTTCCACGCGCCCGAGATGATCTGCGCATCCGGGCCCACGACGGGCTGTTCCAGACGCGCGCCTTGTGAGGCCAGAACCGAGGGCATGGCGATCTGCAGATCCCAGGCATCCACCTTGCCGTCCTTCACCGCACCACGGGACCGCGACATGGCGATCTGACGTGGGAAGTCATGGGCAAAGTCTTCTTCGCGCGAATAGGTCAGTTTCACCGGCACGCCGGGCACTTGCCGGGCGATTTCCGTGGCGACCATGATGTTTTCAAATTCCAGCCGGTGGCCGAAGCTGCCGCCGATGAACTGGTTGTGGAATGTGACCTTTTCCTGATCCTCCAGCCCCAATGCACCGGCAACCTTCATCTGCAGGAAACGTGGCATCTGGTGGCCGGCCCAGATTTCGGCGCCGTCACTGTCGACCCGCACAATTGCGCTCAGCGGCTCCAGCGGCGCATGGGCCACATAGGGCGCGCGGTATTCCGCCTCCAAGACCTCAGCCCCCTCAAGGGCGGCATCAACATCGCCGTCTTTGCGCCAATCGGTGTCCAGCCGCTCCTCGGTGAAACTGTCAGACAGCACCTGCCAATGGCCGTCCATTTCAGCCGGGTAGGGGGCTTTGCCCCACTCGATGTCAATTGCCTCCAAGGCCTGGAAAGCGCGCCAGGTGTTGTTGGCGATCACCGCCACGCCCACCTTGGTGCGCCGGCGGGTCAGGCTGCCGTCCAGCTCCGGGTCCAGCATGTCGCCTTGCAGCACCAGCACCTTCTGAACTCCGGGCATTTCCAGCGCGGCAGAGGCATCATAGCTCAGCATGGCGCCGCCCTGACGCGGGTTCACCTTGGCCGCGGCATGCACCATGCCGTCGATTCTCAGGTCGATGCCATAGGTCAGGGTGCCGGTGGACTTGGCAACGATATCGGTCCGCTGCATCGGTTTGCCGATCAGGCGCCAGTCTTTGGGATCGCGCAGGGTGACCTCGGTCACCGGTTCAAGATCCGCTGCGGCCCCGGCCAGCGCGGTATAGGCCAGTTCCGTGCCGTCGGGCAGCTGCACCGCGCCGCGCGCTGTTTTCAGCTGATCCGCAGGCACGCCAGACACCTTTGCGGCGGCCGCCTTCAGCGTTTCACGGGCCACCGCCCCTGCGGCGCGCAGCTTTTCATATTGGTCGGGCATCGAGGACGACCCGCCCGTGCCCTGCAGCCCCATGACCTTGGTCACCGCCCCCAGCGCGCTGCGGGTGGTGCGGGCGGCGAAACCCTCATCAAAGCTCATGAAGGGGGCCAGTTCCCCTGCCATAGCGGTGTTCCAATAGGCGGCGGCGGGCTTGCCAAAGCTGATTTCAACCTGATCCAGCTCCACATCCAGCTCCTCCGCGATCAGCGCAGCCTGGGCGGATTGCACGCCCTGACCCTTGTCAGCATGGGGCGCGATCAGGGTGATCTTGTTGCTGGTGATTTTCACGAACGGGTTAATCGCCGCCTCACCCGCGGCCAGATCTGCGTCCAGCGGATTGTCATGCGGGCGCTTCACAGCATAGGTGCCAAAGGCCACACCGCCAACGATGGCGGTGGCCCCGATAAGGAAGGCGCGGCGGGAGTATTTGCGCAAACGGGACTGCGGTTTGGTCATAGTTTTCAGGCCTCCTGCAGGGTTTGAGCGGCGGTTTTCACCGCAGCACGGATGCGCGGGTAGGTGCCACACCGGCAGAGGTTGCCGCTCATCGCGTCGTCGATGTCTTCATCCGTCGGATTCGGGATCTCAGCAAGCAGCGCGGCGGCCTGCATGATCTGACCGGACTGGCAATAGCCGCATTGCGCCACCTGATGTTCGACCCAGGCCGATTGCACCGCATGCAGGGCAGGCGGGGTGCCGAGACCTTCGATGGTGGTGATTTCCATGCCGTCTTCCAGGGTGTCGGCGGTCATCTGGCAGCTGCGCATGGCTTCGCCGTCAACATGAACGGTGCAGGCGCCACAGGCGGCGATGCCGCAGCCGTATTTCACACCGGTGATGCCCAGTTCATCCCTGAGGATCCACAGCAGGGGCATGTCATCCTCGACCTCCACCTGCCGTTCAGTGCCGTTCACAATCAGTTTCATGCTGCAATCTCCTTGGTGGCGCCCCGGCTGCATGGGGCTGTCTTGAGCTGCCTTAGATAGGTCAATGGTAAGCCGCCCCTTGTTGATGGCCAGAAAAGGTCGGTGGTGCTGACCGATTTGGGCATCTGTACACGAGTCGTCTTTGTGTCCAATATTGACACTTGGCCGTTTTTTGTCAATATGCCCATTATGAGTGACAGCAAGATCGAAATCCTTGAGGCTGCGATGCGGGTATTCACCCGGTTTGGCCTGAAAAAAACCACCATGAAGGACATCGCCGAAGAGGCCGGTGTGGCCCGCCAGACGGTCTACAACGCCTTTTCCAGCAAGGATGTGCTGCTGTGTGATTTGATCCGTCACGCCGGGGTCCAGATCGAAGAGCAGACCCGCGCACAATGGGCGGACACGCCTGCGCTGGCGGACAAGCTGGATATCTTTTTTGAGATTGCGCTGGTGCAGCCGTTCCGGATCATGACCGCCTCGCCCGAGGTGGAAACGCTGGAGGAAAGCCTCAGTGCCGCAGGGCATCGGGCGATGTCCGAGGTGGATGCCATCAAAGAGGCGTTGCTGCTGGATCTCTTTGCTGATCAGTCAGCCGCCTTGGCGCGGCATGATCTGACGGTGGAGCAGATGGCGGAATGGGTCCGGGTCACCTGTGTCGGCTATAAATCCCAAGCCAAAAGCGAAGCGCAGCTGCGCCAGCTGTTGTCCGTGGTGCGTCACATGGTGGGGTTGGTCTGCGCGCCCTGATCCGAGCGCGCTGAGGTCCGATAGGCCAGGACAGTTCAGAACAGGCTCAAATCCGGAAAATCGGCTGGAACAGGCGCGGCATGAATTCGTTGAACCGCAGCGGCGCATCCGTGGCCGCCAGACAGATGCAGGGATCGCCCGCATCCGCCACCGGGGTGTGTTCCAGATCTTCGTCCGCCACTTCGATGTCACCGGGGCCAAAACGGCCGGTTTCATCGCTAAAGCTGCCTTGCAGGACCAACGTCAGCTCCATCCCGTTGTGACCGTGATCCGGCACCGCCTGACCCGGTGGGATGTGCAGCAACCGTACCGAGCCATGCGAGTCGGCGCTGATGATGGCCTGTTTCATGCCCAGCCCCAGTGAGCGCCAGCGTGGCGGCTTGTTTTTCAGCGCCTCCATCAAGGGGCCGGGATAGATGCCTTTGGCCGCAGCGGGTTTGGGCAGATCGCGCGGCAGGGCCGCCTCTGGCGCCATGTCCAGCTTGGCAAAGATGTCGTTCTTCAACCCATCACTGAGCGAAATGGCATCGGTGGCATCCAGCAGCGCGCCGCCTATGGCCTGATGGCTTTCGTAAGAGGCGCGGCAGGTTGCACACATGGAAATATGTGTGGCCACCACAAGCGAGAACACGGGCGAAAGGCTGCCGGAAGCGTAAGCAGCCAAAAGCGCGTCGGGGGTATGTTGGGTAATTGCGGTCATCTTAGCGCATTGCCTTGAGATCGTGGCGCAGTCGTTCCAGCCCCAGCCGGATGCGTGATTTGATCGTGCCGAGGGGCAGGCCGGTGGCCTTGCTGATGTCCTGATGACTCAGTTCGCCCAAGTAGGCTTTTTCGATCATTTCACGCTGGTTCGGCGCAAGGCGCGATAGCGCGTCTTTCAATTGAGTGGTTTCCTGCTGCACCGCGAGGATCTGGCTGGCGTCGGGTTCCAGGCCCGGCTCTTCCTTCAGCTCTTCGGGCACGGGGCGGCCCAGTTTACGATGCAGGTCGATTTGACGGTTGCGGGCGATTTGGTAGATCCAGGCCGAAACCTGGGCCCGGTGCGGGTCAAACTGTTCCGCCTTGTGCCAGACGGTCAACATGACGTCCTGCACAATTTCCTCTGCCTGCGCTGGATTGCAGCCTGAACGGATCACGAACCCTTTTAAGCGTGGTGCAAAATGATCAAACAACCGCGCGAAAGCGGACTTGTCGCGCTGATCGCGGACAGCCAGCATCCACTGCGTTTCAGGTGCGATTTGCACCTCAGTCGCAGCGGGCTTTTGACAGCCGTCATCCCCTGGCGCTGACGTCACTTTCTTGCGCTCCCTGCGGGCCACCGAAGTCCCGTGCGTGGCACGGGGGCGAAGGGTGGCGATGTCTTCGTAACTTTCTGTCAGCATAGCCCTGATACGGGACTTCTGAAAAGTTGGATCATTCTTTTTTCATTTAAGTGATCCGATGGCGTTGTTGAGGCGTAACACCCTCAAATAACTCGGGCAAACTTAGCAGGAGATCTCATGTCGTTTGACGCTCTACCCGTTGTTCCGCAGCGCATCGCCGTGATTGGCGGCGGCATTTCCGGTCTCGCTTCGGCCTACCTGCTGGCGGGCCAGCATGAGGTGACCCTGTTCGAAGCAGCGCCGCGGCTGGGCGGGCATGCACGCACTATTCAGGCTGGAATCACTGGTCAGCAGCCGGTGGATACCGGGTTTATCGTCTTCAACTATGCCAACTACCCGCATCTGACCCGGATGTTTAAGGATCTGGATGTGCCGGTCTGCAAAAGCGACATGAGCTTTGGCGCCTCGATCAACGATGGTGAGGTGGAATATGGTCTGCGCAACATCAAGGCCTTGCTGGCGCAGAAGCGCAATGTGTTGCGCCCCAGTTTTGTGCGGATGCTGCGCGATGTGCTGCGCTTCAACGCCCGTGCCGAAGCGTTGGCAGATAATGACGACAGCACCATCGCTGATCTGATGGCGGACCTGAATCTCGGGGATTGGTTCCAGCGGTATTACCTGATGCCGCTATGTGGCGCGATCTGGTCAACGCCGCCGTCTGAAATTCGCAGCTTCCCCGCCAAATCGCTGGTGCAGTTCTTCCGCAACCATGCCCTTTTGTCGGCCAGCGGTCAGCACCAATGGTGGACGGTGGATGGCGGCAGCATCGAATATGTCACCCGGTTGGAACGTCACCTGACCCACACCGGCGTGTCGCTGCGCAAGGCCACACCGGTTTCGGCCGTCAAACGGGATGGCATCGCCGCGACGGTTTTCGCCGACGGGATGGAGCCGGAACGGTTCGATCAGGTGATCTTTGCCTGCCATTCGGATCAGGCATTGCGCCTGCTGGCCAACCCCACGTCTGAGGAACAGGCGGTTCTGGGGGCAATGCGTTTTCAAGACAACCAGATGATCCTGCACCGTGACATCAGCCAGATGCCTGAGCGCCGCGCGGTCTGGTCCTCCTGGGTTTATAAGGCCGATACCCGCCTGCCGGAGCCCAGCATTGGCGTCACCTATTGGATGAACCGGCTGCAAAATATTGACGAAAGTGATCCGCTGTTTGTCTCACTCAACCCGGCAACCCCGGTGCCGGATCACTTGATCTACGATCAAACTAATTTCCGTCACCCGGTGTTTGACCGCGCGGCGCTGGCGGCGCAGCAGCAGCTGCGGCAGATGCAGGGGCAGAACCAAACCTGGTTCGCTGGCGCCTACACCCGGCATGGCTTCCACGAAGATGGTTTTGCAAGCGCTGTGCGTGTCGCGCGCCAACTGGCGCAGAACACTCAGGCTGCAGGGCCTGAGCTGCGGGCACAATATGCATGAGTGCAGAGTACAAGAGTAACCAAAGTATGGACCAAGTTCAGCACATCCAAGGCGTGACCACCCACACCCGGCGCGGGGCCCATCGCAATGCCTTCCGCTACAGTGTGGACTTCCTGATGCTGGATCCGGAGGCCGCAGGGACAACACCACGGCTGTTCAGCCGCAACCGGTTCAATTTGGCGGCGGTGCATGACCGGGATCATGGTGGCATTATAGGCGAAGGGCAGGGCGCCCCCTGGGCCCGGGAGGTGCTGGCGCAACATGGGCTAACGTCAGAGGTCACGTTGAAGCTGCTGACGCAGCCGCGCTGGCTGGGCTACGGGTTCAACCCGGTCAGTTTCTGGCTGGCCTATCACGATGACGATCTGCTGGCGGTGATTGCGGAGGTTTCCACCCCCTTCAACGACCGCCACTCTTACTTGTGCCACGCGGAGGGCTTTGCGCCGATCACGCGCGAAACCCAGTTGAGCAAATCTAAACGCCTGCATGTCTCTCCTTTCCAGGAGATTAAGGGCGGCTATGACTTCCGCTTCGATATCCGCCCCGATCAGATCGCCATCCAGATCCTGCACCGCAACGGTGAGGAGGGTGTGATGGCCACGCTGTCGGGCCAATGCCAGCCGCTGACCAATCGGGGCCTCATGCGGGCCAGCCTGCGCCGCCCGCTGGGCGGTCTGCGCACAATGGCGCTGATCCATTGGCAGGCGCTGATCCTGAAACTCAAAGGCGCGCGCTACCGCACCCGCCCTACACCCCCAACACATGAGGTGTCTTGAATGCTGTTCCTAAGCAACCGTGTCAAAGCTGACTTTCTGGCAACCTGCGAACGGATCGACCGTGGCACCCTGCATCTGCGCACCCCGGAGGGGGAACGCTACACTTTCGGGGCAGGCGCGCCCGAGGCTGAGATGGAAATCAAGGACTGGTCGGTTGTGACAACGATTGCCAGCCGGGGCGATATTGGCCTGGGCGAAACCTATGTGGCGGGCCTGTGGGAAACCCCGTCGATTGAGGTGCTGACCAAAGTGGCGCTGATGAACCTCGAACAGTTCACCGGCTATGCCTATGCCGGGTTCTGGCAGACGCTGAAATTCCGCGTGGTGGACCGGTTGCTGCGGGCAAACTCCCGCCGGGGGGCCGCGCGCAATATCAAAGCGCATTACGATGTCGGCAATGAGTTCTACCAGCTGTGGCTGGATGACACGATGACCTATTCCTCTGCGCTGTTTGCGTCGGGCGACAATGACCTGTCCCGCGCGCAGACCCGCAAATATGACCGGATCCTCGATCGTCTGGGAGAGGGTGAAAACATTCTGGAGATTGGCTGCGGCTGGGGCGGTTTTGCGGAGCGTGCTGCGGAACAGGGGCGCCGTGTGACCGGGGTGACCATTTCACCCAGCCAGAAAGGCTACGCCGATGCCCGGCTTGATGGCCGCGCAGACATCCGGCTGCAGGATTACCGGGCGGTGCAGGGTCAGTTCGACAACATCGTGTCGATTGAGATGATTGAGGCGGTGGGCGAACGCTATTGGCCGATCTATTTTTCGACCCTGAAACAGCGTTTGGCGCAGGGCGGGCGTGCGGTCATTCAGGCGATCACCGTGCAGGATGCTTACTTTGACACCTACCGCAACAGCTCGGACTACATTCGCCAATACACCTTTCCCGGCGGCATGCTGCTGAGCACGCAAAAGATCACCGAACAGGCCCATCAGGCCGGCCTGCGGGTGCGCGGCAGCCATGGCTTCGGCATCGACTACGCACGCACCTGCGCGATGTGGGATGAACGGCTGGTGGAACAGTCAAACCGGATCCGCCGGCTGGGCTACGACGAAGGCTTCCTGCGCAACTGGCGCTATTACCTTGGGATCTGCGCGGCCTCCTTCGCGGTGGGGCAGACCGATGTGGTGCAGGTGGAGCTGGCCCATGCCTGAAGGACGACGATCCGGCGGGCCTAACCCGCGCCGGTCCGAACGGATCTGGCTGATCGGTGCGTCTGAGGGCATCGGTGAGGCTTTGGCGCGCGCCTATGCCGCCCGTGGTGATAGCCTGATCCTGAGCGCGCGCACTGAAGCGCGTTTGAGCGCCCTTGCTGACACATTGCCGGGTCAGCACGATGTTATACCGTTGGATATTGGTGACGATCAGTCAATTGCGCAGGCCCAGCTGGCATTGAGGTCGATCGGGCCGGTGGACCGGGTGATCAACATGGCGGCTCTCTATGATCCCGGACAGGTCGAGGAGCTGGATTTACAGCGGGCCGCTGACATCGTGCGGGTGAACTTGGTTGGCACACTGATGGTAGCGCGCGCGGCTGTGTCGGTGTTGCGACCGGAGGGGCAGCTGGCGCTCTGTGGCAGTGTCGCGGGCTATTTTGGTCTGCCGCAGGGGCAAATCTATTCGGCCACTAAGGCGGGGGTGACCAACCTAGCGGAAAGCCTGCGGATCGAGCTGTCCGGCCGCTTTGATGTGCGCCTGTTGTCGCCGGGGTTTGTTGACACCCGTCTGACCCAAAAAAACGCCTTTGCGATGCCGGGGCTGATGACACCCGAAGGTGCCGCACAGGCGATTGTGCGTGGGCTGGACCGCCGCCCGTTCGAAGTGCACTTTCCCCGTCGCCTGACCTTACCCCTGAAACTGCTGCGCATTCTGCCCTATGCGCTGGCTTTCCCTTTAACCCGTAGGTTGCTGCGCTGAGCGCGGCTTGTCCCAAGAAAGAAGAACCTTATGAATATCGTCTTCCTCTACCTAGCCACCGCGTTGATTTTCTTTGTGGTCGATGTGGTCGGATTGAAGCTGTTCATCAAACCGGTGTTTGAACAACATGTGGGTCACCTCTTTGCTGAGGATTTCCGGCTGGGGGCAGCAGGGCTGTTCTATCTGGGTTATGTGGCCGGGATAGTCTGGTTCGTCTCACTGCCGGCCATGCGGGCTGATGATCCCTCGGCGGCATTGATTGGGGGGATTTTACTGGGGCTGATGGCCTATGGCACTTATGAGTTCACCAATTACGCCACGTTGAAGGACTGGACGTTGCAGCAGGTGGTGCTGGACACCATCTGGGGGGCGGCGCTGACTGGCGTGGCGGCCTGGGGTGGCGTCAGCATGCTGCGCGCCATCGGTTAACGCTTTAGGTTAATACGTCAGGTCAGCGCGGCGAGGCAGGCTGCGGTGACCTGATCCAGATCGCCATCGATTGACACTGTGACATGCGCCTCATCCGCTTGCGGCATCTCCAGCGTGGCAAACTGACTGTCCAGCAGGCTGGTGGGCATGAAGTGGTCTTGCCGCGCTGCCAAACGGGCGGCGATCACCGCCTGATCGCCGCTCAGATGCAGGAACACGGCCTCCGGCAGGTGGGTCCGGATCAGATCACGGTAGCTGCGTTTAAGCGCTGAGCAGGCTGTGAACACCTGCCGATCAGGATGGGCGGCCTGCTGGTCTGCCACATGCAACGCCAGCGCCCGCAGCCAGGGGGTGCGCATCGCATCGCTCAGCGGTTGGCCGGCCGCCATATGGGCCACATTTTCTGCCGGGTGCAGCGCGTCTGCTTCTACGTAGATCCCATCACGCGCCGCGGCCAGAGCGGCGGCGATACTGCTTTTGCCGCAGCCGCTGACCCCCATCACGAACAGCGCCGGTCCACCGGGCAAAACAGGGCTGGGGTGTGGCATGGCGGGCCTTTCGGTTGGCTGCAGGAATTACCGTAAATGATTGCGCTAACAAATGGGCCGGCGCAAGCCTTAAACACCGCACAGGGGCACGCGCACCGTTGGGCCATTGGTCACTGATATCAGATGATAAATCGTAAAACGTGAACTGGACGAAGCCTCTTCGCAGTTTACTTTGAATCCCACCTGTGGTCTGTTTGCGACATAGGCTCGGATTAATGTCGTTTTTGTTTCATTATTTGGTAACCGCTGTTTGGGTAAATTCTCCGAGCAAATCGCCTTCTCCGGGCGGTGCCGGATCGTGGTCGACGGGGCCATGGGCGGGGTCAACTTGAACAAAGTCTTTGGGAGAATTCTGAACATGAATAAATTTGCAGCGCTCGGCGCAGTGAGCATGGGTGTGTCGTTGATGATGGGGGGCGCAGCGGCCGCAGAGTGTGGCAACGTCACCATCGCGGAATGGAACTGGGCATCGGGTGAGCTGATGGCCAACGTCGATAAGATCATCCTCGAAGAGGGCTACGGCTGCGAAGTGGATCTGATCCCCGGCGCCACCACCACCACCTTTGCGTCGATGAACGAAAAGGGCGAACCGGATGTGGCCGGCGAACTGTGGATCAACGCCGTGCGCGATCCGCTGGCCAAAGCCACCGAAGATGGGCGCCTGCATTCCGTTGTAAACGGCCCGATCACCGGTCTGGGGGAAGGCTGGTGGGTGTCGCCCGCCTTTGTCGAAGCCCATCCTGAGCTGAACACCGTGGAGAAGGTTCTGGCGCGCCCTGACCTGTTCCCCTACGTCGAAGACGAAAGCAAAGGCGCCTTCCTGGGCTGCCCTGCCGGTTGGGGCTGTCAGCTGTCAAACGCCAACCTGTTCCGCGCCTTCGGCATGGAAGACAAGGGCTGGACGCTGGTTGATCCGGGTTCCGCCGCGGGTCTGGACGGCTCGATCGCCAAAGCGGTTGAACGTGGTGAAAACTGGTTCGGTTACTACTGGGCGCCGACCGCGATGATCGGCAAATACAACCTGACCCTACTGGAATGGGAAACCGCCTGGGGTGGCTCGGAAAACTGGGATGGCTGCATCGTGAAGCCGGAACAGGAATGCCTGGACCCGCAGATGACCTCTTACACCGAATCTGAGGTGCACACCGTGGTCACCGACCGCTTCCTGAAAGAGGGTGGCGTGGCTGTTGATTACCTGAAGGAACGTGTGTTCCCCGGTGACGTCATGAACACCATGCTGGTTTACATGAACGAAAATCAGGCCACCGGCGGTGACGCGGCCTGGTACTTCCTGGAGACCTATCCTGAGATCTGGGAAGCCTGGGTCAGCGAAGACGCTGCAACCGGCATCAAAAAAGAACTGTGATCTGACAGATCATACCTAGAACGGGGGGCACAGGCCCCCCGTTCGCATGCCAAACTCACCGCCAGATCGATCGGGTGCGGCACATAAAGACCCCAAACGGCCAATGGCCACGGGGCGTTCATCAAGGCCCGGGCCATGAAAGCCCGCAAAAAGGGCCAGCCAACGGGCCATAAAGGCAAGACCGAAGGGAGGGGAACCATGTGGGAGTTCCTGACCGAGTTTCCGTCACTGGGACGGCGTGACCTCGCAGATTTCAAAAACACGATCGACAGTGCATTTCGCAATTTCTCGCGCGAATATGGCGAAGCACTGGAAGCATTCTTTTCACCGCTGCTGAAATTCCTCGTCTGGTTTGAGAAGCTGCTGCTGGCCACCCCCTAGCCGCTGATCATTGCCATTGTTGGCCTTCTGGCCTGGCTGGGCGCCCGCAGCTGGAAGGTGACCGCAGGCACAGTTGTTGCCTTTCTGGTGATCGGCTTCCTTGGCATGTGGGAAGATACCATGGCGACGCTGGCGATCATCTCGGTCGCGACGCTGCTGTGTATTCTGATCGGCATTCCCATCGGCATTCTGATGGCGCGGTCGGATCGGACGCAGGCGGCCATCACCCCTGTCTTGGATGTGATGCAGACCATTCCGTCCTTTGTGTATCTGATCCCGGTGGTGATGCTTCTGGGGATAGGCAAGGTGCCGGGGCTTCTGGCGGTGCTGATCTACGCCATCCCGCCGATTGTGCGCCTGACCAACCTTGGGATCCGCTTGGTAGATAAGGACGTGCTGGAGGCGGCAGATGCCTTTGGGGCCTCCCCACGGCAGAAACTCTTTGGTGTGCAGGTGCCGCTGGCGTTGCCCAACATTTTTGCCGGGGTGAACCAGACCATCATGATGGCGCTGTCCATGGTTGTGATCGCGTCGATGATCGGGGTGAAAGGGCTGGGCGTGCCGGTGCTGCGCGCCATCTCCAACCAATATCTTGCGTTGGGCCTGATGAACGGTCTGGCCATCGTGGCGCTGGCCATCATTTTCGACCGTATTTCGCAAAGCTATGGCAAACGCCTGCAGGCACACCGGGGGCAGGGACATGGCTGATCCGAAAATCAAGATTGAAAACCTCTACAAGATCTTTGGCTCCAACCCGAAGAAGCATCTGCCCAAGGTGCAGCAGGGCATGACCAAGGATGAGCTGCTGGAGAAGCACAACCACGTGCTGGGGGTCGATGATGTCTCGCTTGATATCATGCCGCGGCAAATTCAGGTGGTGATGGGCCTGTCGGGGTCCGGCAAGTCGACGCTGATCCGTCACATCAACCGGCTGATCGAACCCACCGGCGGATCGCTGTCGATTGATGGCGAAGATGTGCTGGCGATGAATGAGGACCAGCTGCGGGATCTGCGCCGGCATAAGATGTCGATGGTGTTTCAGAAGTTTGCGCTGCTGCCGCATCGCACGGTGCGCGAAAACGTCGGCTACGGTCTGGAGGTGCAGGGCGTTGAGGAGGGCGAGCGTGACCGCCGCAGTGCTCATTGGATCGACCGGGTGGGCCTGTCGGGCTATGAGGATAAGTTCCCCGGTCAGCTGTCCGGCGGCATGCAGCAACGTGTGGGCCTGGCCCGTGGTCTGGCAACGGATGCGGATATCCTGCTGATGGATGAGGCGTTCTCGGCGCTTGATCCGCTGATCCGGTTTGACATGCAGTCGATCCTTCTGGAACTGCAGGAAGAGCTGCACAAAACCATCGTTTTCATCACCCATGATCTGGATGAGGCGCTGCGCCTTGGCGACAATATCGCCATCCTGCGCGATGGTGCCATGGTGCAGAAAGGTGACGCGCAGGAGATTGTGCTGAACCCGGCGGATGATTACATCCGCGACTTCATCAAGGACATCAACCGCGGCCGGGTAATCCAGCTGCGCGCCATCACCGAACCCTTGCCTGAGGGCATGATCGCCAACGGGGCGCCGCAACTGGCGGGCAACACCGTGCTGGAGGATGCGCTTGCACCGCTGTCAGAGGCACCTGATCAGACCATCATGGTGACCGACAGCACAGGGCAGGTGGCCGGTTCCGTGTCGCTGACCCGGGCCATTCAGGCGCTGCACACCTGAGGACTGCTAAGTTGAAGTTAAGGGGGCCGTCCTGCGGGGGCGGCCCTTTTATTTGGCCAACTGCCGCGCCTGCCGGGGCGTGATCCCATATTCGGCGCCAAAGGCACGGGCCATCGCCGTGGGGTCACGGTAGCCGCAGCGCAGGGCGATCTCTGCCACGCTTTCGCGGGTCTGTTCCAACCTGCGACGTGCCTCAGCCAGGCGGATCCTGCGGTAAATCTTGCCGGGGCTGTCACCCGTTTCGGCGCGGGCGATTTGTTCCAGCCGGCGTTGGCTGATCTGCAGGTGTTCGGCCACAGCGGCAATGCTCAGCGGTTCCTCAACATGACGGCGCATCAGCGCGGCGGCGGCGTGCAGCAGCTGATCGTCGGGCCAGCGCCGCAGCGGGTTCATCTGCGGATCCCGTTCGCCAAACATGAACAACGCCGCCACCTCCAGCGCCAGCGTTGCACCATGGTGGCGCTCAATCAGCTCCAGCATCATTTCCAGCGTGGTGGTGGCGCCGCCGCAGCTGGCGCGGGCGCCGTCAATCACCCAACGGGCATCGACCACATCCACATTGGGGAAGGCTTCGGCCAGTTCGCCCAGCGTGTCCCAATGAGCGGTGGCGCGATAGCCGTTCAGCAAGCCCGCCGCCGCCAGCAACCAGGATCCGGTATCAAGCCCCGCCAGCATCTGAAACCGCCCCGCCGCCGCGCGCAGGCTGCGGCGCAGTTCTGGCGTGTCCAGCTGGTGATAGCCATAGCTGGGCATGATCAGCAGCGCCGCCCCCGCGGCCTCTCCCGTCAAGGGTTTGGGTTGCACCGGCAGCGCCGAGGAAGACTGCACCGTTTGGCTGCTGCGGCTGTAATAGGTCCAGTCATAAAGCGGGCGGCGGGCAAGCGTATTGGCGGCGCGCAAGGGTTCCACCGCATTGGCCAGACAGAGGTTTGAAAACCCCTCAAACAGCAGGAGGCCGATGTGTTTTGTGGTGATTTCTTTCGATTTTGGCACGGTATTTGGTTAAATCTGCAAGGTTGATGCGAAAACCCTGCGCTAGCGTGCGCGAAAAGACAACGTAAATCGCCGCGCGGCACGCCCGCCAGCGCGACGTGACCAAAGGGGAAATCAATGCCGCAAGATCAGGCTATGGGGCTGAATTTTGGCCTCAGCGATGAGCAAGAGATGATCGTCTCAACCGTGCGCAGCTTTGTGGAAAATGAGATTTATCCGCATGAGGCGGAGGTTGAACGGACCGGGCAGGTGCCAATGGAACTGGGCAATGCGATCAAGCAGAAATGCATCGATCTGGGATTTTACGCCTGCAACTTCCCCGAAGAGGTTGGCGGCGCGGGCCTCAGCCATATGGACTTCACACTGGTGGAACGTGAGCTGGGCCGCGGATCGATGGCGCTGACCCATTTCTTTGGCCGCCCGCAGAACATTTTGATGGCCTGCGAAGGGGAGCAGCGCGAAAAGTACCTGCTGCCAGCGGTGCGCGGCGAACGGATGGATGCGCTGGCGATGACGGAACCGGATGCGGGATCTGACGTGCGGGGCATGAAATGTCAGGCGGTGCGCGATGGCGGCGATTGGGTGATCAATGGATCTAAACACTTCATTTCGGGGGCGGAACACGCGGACTTCTTCATCGTTTTTGTCGCCACCGGCGTGGACGACACCCCGCGTGGCCCGAAAAAACGGATCACCTGTTTTCTGGTCGACCGTGGTCATCCCGGCTTTGAGGTGCGCGATGGCTATAACTCGGTCAGCCATAAGGGATACAAAAACTATATCCTGACCTTTGATGATTGCCGGCTGCCCGAGGCGCAGGTTTTGGGCGAAGTTGACGGCGGTTTTGATGTGATGAACGAATGGCTTTACGCCACGCGTCTGACCGTTGCGGCCTTCTGTGTGGGGAGGGCGCGGCGCTGTTTCGACCACGCGCTGCAATATGCCACTGAGCGTAAACAGTTCGGCCAGCAGATCGCCAAGTTTCAGGGCATCAGCTTCCAGGTGGCCGATATGATCACCGAGATTGACGCGGCCGATTGGATGACCCTTTCAGGCGCATGGCGGCTGGATCAGGGGCTGCCGGCCAACCGGGAAATTGCCAGCGCCAAGCTTTATGCCAGTGAGATGCTGGCGCGGGTCACCGATACCACCCTGCAGATCTTTGGCGGTATGGGGCTGATGGATGATTTCCCGATTGAGAGGTTCTGGCGCGATGCGCGAGTAGAACGGATCTGGGATGGCACCAGCGAGATTCAACGTCATATCATCAGCCGGGATCTGTTCCGGCCCTTGGGGGCCTGAGCCATGTTGCGGCGGGTCAGACCGTTGCAGCGCCTGCTGGCGCCTGAGGTCATTGCGGTGATCGGTGGAGGCTCCTGGGCGGCCAATGTGATCGCCGAGTGCCGCAAGATCGGCTTTGCCGGGCGGATTTACGCGGTGCATCCCAAACGTGCTGAGGTGGCAGGCATCGCGACTGTGCCCACGGTCGCTGAGCTGCCAGAGGTGCCGGATGCCGTGTTTGTCGGGGTCAATCGCAGCGCCACTGTCGATGTTGTGCGGTCTTTGCGTGATCTTGGCGCGGGTGGCGCGGTGTGCTTTGCCTCCGGCTTTCTGGAGGCCGCCGCCGAGAGCAGCGATGGCGCGGATCTTCAGGCGGCATTGCTGGCGGCGGCGCGGGATATGCCGATCCTTGGGCCAAATTGCTATGGCATGATCAACTATCTGGACGGCGCTGCGCTGTGGCCGGATCAGCATGGCGGTGCGCGGGTGGACAGCGGTGTGGCTGTGCTGACGCAAAGCTCAAACATTGCGATCAACCTATCGATGCAGCGCCGCGGTCTGCCCTTGGCCTATCTGGTGACGCTGGGCAATCAGGCGCAGCTGGGTCTTTCTGAGGTGGCGCAGGCGCTGTTGGAGGATCCCCGGGTCACCGCACTGGGGCTGCATATCGAAGGCATCGATGACCTGCGCGGGTTTGAAGCGCTGGCGCAGGCGGCCCATGCGGCAGGCAAACCCATCGTGGCGCTGAAGGTCGGTAGCTCCGAGCAGGCGCAGGCGGCAACGATTTCGCATACGGCGTCGCTCGCAGGATCCGCCGCTGGCGCCGCGGCTTTGTTGAAACGGTTAGGCATTGCACAGGTGGCCTCGCTTGAGGTGATGCTGGAAGCGTTGAAACTGCTGCATGTGGCGGGGCCCTTGCCCCATGCCGGGATCGTTTCAGCCTCCTGTTCCGGGGGCGAGGCCAGCCTGATGGCCGACATCGGCGCCGCCGCCGGGGTGCAATATCCGCCCTTGAATGAGGGGCAACACAGCGCGTTACGGGCTGCATTGGGGCCGCAGGTGGCACTGGCCAACCCGTTGGATTACCACACCTATATCTGGGGCGATGGCGCGGCGATGCAGGCCTGTTTCGCCGCGATGATGGATCCGGCGCTGGCACTTGGCATCCTTGTGCTGGACCTGCCACGCGGCGATCGTTGTTCTGCAGCGGACTGGCAGCCGACGCTGGATGCGCTGGCCGTAGCGCGTGCGGATCAGGACCGGCCAATGGCGGTATTGTCCTCCCTGCCGGAGGGCCTGCCAGAGGCGGTGGCGGCTGATCTGATTGCGCAAAACATCGTGCCGCTCAATGGGATGGACCCTGCGCTGCAGGCCATTGCGGCGGTGGCTGGGATGGCGACACCAAGCGCTGATCCGTTGTTGCTGCCCAAGGACAGTGGCGCAGAGGGGCAAGTGCTGCATGAGGCGGGGGCAAAAGCCGCCCTGGCGCAGTTTGGCCTCAAGGTGCCAGCCAGCTTGCAGGCGACCAGCGTGGCCGAGGCTGTGGCGCAGGCAGGTACCCTTGGCTACCCGGTTGTTCTGAAGGCCGCCGGGCTGGCACATAAGTCTGAGGCGGGCGGCGTTGCGCTGAACCTTAAAACCCCCGAAGAGGTCAGGTGTGCGGCTGAGGCGATGCCGGCCACGTCCTATCTGGTCGAACAGATGTTGGGGGAAGCGGTGGCCGAGCTGCTGATCGGTGTTACCTGTGATCCGGCCCATGGCTATGTGCTGACCCTAGCGGCCGGTGGCGTGATGACCGAGGTGTTGCAAGACAGCGCCCACCTGCTGATCCCGGCCAGCCGGGATGAGGTCGCAGCAGCTTTGCAAAGCCTGAAAATGGCCCCGGTGCTGGCTGGGTTCCGCGGCAAACCAGCCGCGGATCGTGAGGCCATATTAGACGCGGTGGCGGCAGTTCAGGCCTATGTCATCGCCACGCAACCCGCCGAATTAGACATCAACCCGTTGATCTGCACACCGCATAGGGCGGTGGCGGCAGATGCTTTGATCAAGACAGGAGGTCACGATGACCCAAGCCATGGCTGAGGCCCCAAACCCGATTGAAACCCAAGGTGACGGCCATGTGCTGGAGGTGACGCTGAACCGGCCCAAGGCCAATGCCATCGATCTGGTAACCAGCCGCATCATGGGGCAGGTGTTTCAGGACTTCCGCGATGACCCGGAGTTGCGGGTAGCGATCATCACCGGGGCGGGGGCCAAGTTTTTCTGCCCCGGTTGGGATCTGAAGGCGGCGGCAGATGGCGACGCGGTCGATGGCGATTATGGCGTCGGCGGCTTTGGCGGCCTGCAGGAGCTGCGCGGCCTTAACAAACCGGTGATTGCGGCGATCAACGGCATTTGTTGCGGCGGTGGGCTGGAACTGGCGCTGTCAGCCGACATCATCCTGGCGGCGGAGCACGCGACCTTTGCTTTGCCCGAAATTCGCTCTGGCACCGTGGCCGATGCGGCCTCGATCAAACTGCCGAAGCGTATCCCTTATCATATCGCGATGGAGATGCTGTTCACCGGGCGTTGGCTGGACGCTGAAGAAGCGGCGCGCTGGGGCATGATAAATCAGGTGCATCCGGCGGACCAGCTGATGGCCAAAGCGCGGGAGATGGCGCAGCTGATCGCCTCGGGCCCGCCGCTGGTCAACGCCGCGATCAAAGAGATCGTGCGCGAGGCCGAGGATATGAAGTTCCAAGACGCCATGAACCGCATCACCAAGAGCCAGTTCGCTACCGTCGAAACGCTCTACACCTCTGAGGATCAGCTGGAAGGCGCCCGTGCCTTCGCTGAGAAACGTGACCCCGTTTGGAAAGGGAAATAACATGCCATTGTCGATGAACCGCGACGTTTTCATCACCGCTGCCGTGACCGGATCCGGCGGCACGCAGGATCGCAGCCCGCATGTGCCGCGCAGCCCCGAACAGATCGCCAAGTCCGCCATCGATGCGGCCAAGGCCGGGGCGGCGGTGGTGCATTGCCATGTGCGCGATCCCGAAACCGGCGCGCCCAGTCGGGATCTGGGGCTCTACCGGGAAGTGACCGATCGGATCCGCGATGCGGAGGTGGATGTTGTGCTGAACCTCACCGCTGGCATGGGCGGTGATATGGTCTTTGGCCCGACCGAGGCGCCGCTGCCGGTGAATGCCGCGGGCACCGATATGGTGGGGGCAACCGAACGCATGGCGCATGTGGCCGAATGCCTGCCTGAGATCTGTACGCTGGACTGCGGCACCATGAACTTTGCCGAGGCCGATTACGTCATGACCAACACGCCGGGCATGCTGCGGGCGATGGGGCAGATGATGACCGATCTGGGCGTGAAGCCTGAGATTGAGGCCTTTGACACCGGTCATCTGTGGTTTGCCAAGGAACTGGTGAAAGAGGGCGTGCTGGCACCTGACGCTTTGGTGCAGCTGTGCATGGGGGTGCCCTGGGGGGCGCCCAATGACCTCAATACCTTTATGGCGATGGTCAACAACGTGCCCTCTGACTGGAACTGGTCGGCCTTCTCACTGGGGCGTGATCAGATGGCCTATGTGGCCGCTTCGGTGCTGGCGGGCGGCAATGTGCGCGTGGGGCTGGAGGATAACCTGTGGCTCGACAAAGGGGTGCTGGCGACCAATGCGCAGTTGGTTGAACGGGCGGTGACCATCATTGAAAACATGGGCGCCAAGGTGATCGGACCAGAGGCGGTGCGTGAACGGCTGGGGCTGGTCAAACGTGCGCCTGTGGCCAAAGGCACCGGCTGATGACGCAGCGCGTTGTGGTGACGGCTGGGGCGTCAGGCATTGGCCTGGCGCTGGCCGAACGGTTTCTGGCAGAGGGGGCTGAGGTTGCGGTCTGTGACGTCGACCCGCAGGCCGTCGCCCGCTTTGCGGAGGCGCATCCCGACTGTCTGGCGATGGTGGCCGATGTGACCTCATCGGCGCAGATGGCGGCGTTTCTTGATGCGGTGGAGGTGCGCTGGCGTGGGGTGGATGTGGTCTGTGCCAATGCCGGCACGGGTGGCCCCGTCGGCCCGATTGAGACCCTGCACTATGCCGAATGGCAGCGCTGCCTTTCGGTCAATCTGGATGGCGCCTTTCTGATCTGTCGCTGGGCCGCACGGCTGATGCGGGCGCAGGGCAGCGGTGTGATCCTCATCACCTCATCAACCGCCGGATTGTTCGGCTACCCGATGCGCAGCCCCTATGCGGTGGCGAAATGGGGGCTGATCGGGTTGACCAAAACCCTCGCGATGGAACTGGGGCCGGTGGGTGTGCGGGTGAACGCGATTTGCCCCGGCTCGGTCGAGGGGCCGCGGATGGACTGGGTGGTTGCCAACGAAGCCTCCCAGCGTGGCCTCAGCCCCGAGGAGGTCCGCGCCACCCATGTGGCCAACACATCAATGAAAACCTGGGTGGAGCCCAGTGAAATTGCGGACACCGCTGTGTTTCTGGCCTCGCCTGCGGCGGCCAAGATCTCGGGCCAGGTGCTGTCCGTGGATGGACATACAGAAGGATTGTTTCAATGAGTGTAAAGTCTGCGCGTGAAAAGGCGGCGATCATTGGCGGTGGTGTAATCGGTGGCGGCTGGGCGGCGCGGTTCCTGCTCAACGGCTGGGACGTGGCGGTCTATGACCCGGACCCCGAAGCGGAACGTAAAATTGGCGAAGTGCTGGACAACGCCCGCCGTGCGCTGCCCGCGCTTTATGACAAACCCTTGCCGCCTGAGGGCGATTTGACGTTTCACGATGATCTGGCCACTGCGCTGGACGGCGCCACATGGGTACAGGAAAGCGTGCCGGAGCGATTGGATCTGAAACATCGCATCCATGCGGATCTGACGGCGCTGGCCCCGGCAGAGGCGGTGATCGGCTCCTCCACCTCGGGCTTCAAACCGTCGGAACTGAACGAAAAGGGTGCGCGTGCCATTGTCGCCCATCCGTTCAACCCGGTCTACCTGCTGCCGTTGATCGAACTGGTGGGCGATGCTGAAGACTGTGACCGCGCGGCTCAGATCCTGCGTTCGGTTGGGCTCTACCCGCTGAAGGTCCGTAAGGAGATTGACGCCCATATCGCTGACCGCTTTCTTGAGGCTGTCTGGCGCGAAGCACTGTGGCTGGTCAAAGACGGCATCGCCACCACCGAGGAAATAGATGAGGCGATCCGCATGGGCTTTGGCCTGCGTTGGGCGCAGATGGGGCTGTTTGAGACCTACCGGATTGCCGGGGGTGAGGCAGGCATGAAGCATTTCATGGCGCAGTTCGGCCCGGCGTTGGAATGGCCTTGGACCAAGCTGATGGATGTGCCCGAGTTCACCGACGAACTGGTGGACCTGATTGCCGGACAGTCCGACGCGCAGTCCGGTCATATGTCGATCCGTCAGCTGGAACGCCTGCGCGATGACAACCTGGTGGGCATGATGCGCAGCCTGAAACAATCCGGCAGCGGGGCGGGCGGGGTGATCCGCGCCCATGAGGCCACTTTGGAGGTGCCTCAGACCGGGGATCTGCCGGTGACGCTGGACATTCAGGTGCCGCAGACCTGGACGGATTACAACGGCCATATTAACGAAACCCATTATCTGGAGGCCGGTGCCAAAGCCAGCGACCGCTTTATGGAGATGATTGGCGCAGATGCTGATTACATCGCCGGGGGCCTTAGCTACTTCACCGCGGAAAGCCACGTGCGCTATCTGGATGAAACCCATCAGGGCGCGCGCCTGCAGGTGCAGACACAGGTTCTGGCGGGGCAGGGCAAGAAGCTGCATCTGTTCCATATGCTGCGGTCCGGCGATCAACTGGTGGCAACGGTGGAAACCCTGCTGCTGCATGTGGATCTGGAAACCCGCCGCTCCTGTCCCCCGGCGGAGGCCGTGGAGGCGCAGCTGCAGACCTTCGCCAGCGCCCATGCAAAACTGCCCACGCCAGAGGGCGTTGGCCGCGCGGTCGGGCAGCGGCCCTGACGCCCTAAGGTTGGGGGCGGCTGGCGGGTGGCTTGACATTGCCCGCGCCAGCCGCCCTTTTTGCACCCAAACCGCAGGAGGGTGTGATGACCGATAGATTTACCGATGAACTTGAGGACCGTCTGGTCCGCTATGCCGCGATCGACAGCCAAAGCGATGCCGACAGCCCCAGCGCTCCCAGCACTGAGATCCAATATGACGTGCTGCGCCTGCTGGAACAGGAGCTAAACACGATCGGCGCGGCGGATGTGGAACTGACCGAATACGGCGTGGTTCTGGCCACCGTGCCGGGCAATGTTGATGGGCCGACCGTTGGCTTTCTGGCCCATGTCGACACTGCACCGCAGTTCAACGCAACTGATGTGAAACCCCGGGTGATCAAGGGCTACAACGGTGGTGATATCACCTTCCCCGATGACCCCGCTTTGGTCCTGTCGCCTGCGGAATATCCCTATCTGGCGACCAAACAGGGCGATGACATCATCACCGCCTCTGGCCTGACGCTGCTGGGTGCGGATGATAAGGCCGGTGTGGCCATCATCATGACCATGGCGCGCCACCTGCTGGAAAACCCGGACATCAAACGACCGACCCTGCGCATCGCATTCACCCCGGACGAAGAGATTGGCCGCGGTGTCGGGCAGGAGTTGCCCAAAGACCTGAAAGCCGATTTTGCCTATACGCTGGATGGCGGTCAGGTAGGGGAGATCGAATATGAAAGCTTTTCGGCCGATGGGGCGGTTGTGACCGTCAAAGGCGTGTCGATCCACCCCGGTTTGGCGAAGGAGAAGATGGTCAACGCGATCCATCTTGCCTCCAAGATCGTGCAGACCCTGCCGCAGGCGACAATGACGCCGGAAACCACCGATGAGCGCGAAGGTTTCATCCATGCCACGGATATGGTGGGCGGATCGTCAGAGATGGTAATCAACTTTATCCTGCGCGATTTTGAGCTCGATGGACTGGAAGCCAAAGGCGAGTTGCTGCGCAAGACCTGTGAGGCGGTGCAGCTGTCTGAACCGCGCGCCGAGATCACGGTGGAGATCCAGCCGCAGTATCGCAACATGCGCTACTGGTTGGAAAACGATATGACCCCGGTGGATCTGGCCCGTGATGCCAGCCGCGCCCATGGGATCGAACCGGTTTCGGTGCCGATCCGTGGTGGCACCGATGGCTCCCGCCTGACGGAATTTGGCGTGCCGACGCCCAACATCTTCACCGGAATGCAAAATATCCACGGCCCGTTGGAATGGGTATCGGTTCAGGACATGGCCAAAGCGACCGAGGTCTGCCTGACACTGGCGCAAAAGGCGGCGAAGTAACGCGCAAGCCCAAGGGCGCGGCAGCTTCGACTGCCGCTCCGCACCTAACGCGGCACGCGCTGGATCAGCTTTGGCGAAACGCTGAAAGCGCGCCGGAAGGCTGTGGCGAAATTGGCAGGGGAGGTGTAGCCTGCCATAAAGGCCGCCATAGCGATGCTGACGCCATCCTCACTCAGCGCTTTATGGGCGCGTTGCAGGCGGGCTTCGCGCAGGAAATCGGCGATGGTGACGCCAAAACGGCGTTTGAAATGGCGCTGCAACGAACGGCGGTTGAGGTTCATATGAGCCTCCAGCGCCTCCAGCGGGTTTTGGTTTTCCAGCTGTGACAGCAGGAACAACCGGATTTGTTCGGCGATTGCGTCACCGGGGCGGCTGTTGTCCTGTCCCACCTCCTCCAGCACGCGGCGCAGGATCTCCAGCCCGGCGGACATCCGATACAGGCTGGTCTGCCAGGGATCGCCATTTGGTGGCGGCAGGATGATCTGGGTCGACAGGCGGATCAGGTCCTTGCTGGGCTGCCACTTCTGCAGGCTCAGACCATCGTCATCATGGCTGAAGGGCAAGGGGCTGTCCTGCGGCAGGGTGCTTTCGGAGAAACTGTTGAACCAGTCCAGATCGGTGGTCAGCGCCAGTTTGCGATAGGGATGGCCGGAGCTGGCCAGATGGCGCAATGTGCCCCGGGCCCGCAGGTGAAAGAACATCGCCGCCGGATGGTGGGTTGCATCCAGCTCTACCTCACACTCATTGACGGTAAACTTGTGATACCCGTTCAGCAGAACCAGCACTTTGAACTTGGGGTTCAACGGCTGGGGCGCGCGGTCCACGACGGTGGATTTATTGGCATCCAGCACGCCAATGCGCAGGTTTCCGGGGTAGGTATGTATCGTCATCGCGCCGCCCGGGCGCGGTTCACGGCGCCCGTCCTATTCTTGTGTCGGTTTCCCAAAGACATGAGTCGCGCTGGCAAAGAGGCGGGCTATGGACCCCATGTGTGCCCTCTTCATAAGTTCCCCGACAGAAAGACTCAACTAAAGGCACCGGGCGGGTCCCGGTCTGGGGAACAGGACATCATGAAAACATCCGAGACATTCTTGGCGGCCCGCCGGGCCTCTCTCCTTCTGGCTGGGCTTTTGGGAACCACGGCGCTGTACAGCCCGGCCCAGGCCCAGGAGGCGCTGGAACTTGACGAAGTGGTGCTGGAAAGCGCTGAGTCGCAAGAAGCCAGCGGCGACGGCGCGGTGACGGGCTATGTCCCCAGCCAGTCCCGCGCCGCCACCCGCAGCGCAACACCGCTGGCGAAAACGCCAGTGACCGTCAATGTGGTTGGCAGCGAACAGATGGCACAGCAGGGCGCCAACTCCGTGGCCGAGGCGTTGCGCTATGTGCCAAACGTTCAGGCGGAATACCGGGGCACGTCGAACTTCCACGATGAGGTCATGATCCGTGGCTTCACCGCCTATTCCGGCAAATCGCTGGACGGCATGATCTTTGGCGGCTCCTCCAACGGTCAGATCGATCCGCTGCTGCTGGACCGTGTCGAAGTGGTGAAAGGCCCGGCCTCTATCACCTACGGTCAGGTGGCCCCGGGTGGTCAGATCAACCAGTCGCTGAAGACCCCGACGGGTCAGGGCCGCAAATACATGCAACTGGGCTTTGGCACGCAGGAATACATGAGTGTGACCGGTGATTTCGAGGGCAGCCTGTCCGCCGATGGCTCGCTGCGCTACCGCGTGGCCGGTGCCGGCTGGCAGAAAACCTTCGAGGGTGGGCTGGACCAGAACCGGTTTGCCCTGGCCCCGACGCTGGAGTGGTCGCTGGGCGAAGATACCACGGTAACGGTTTCGGCGATCTACCAGCGTGATCCGGAAGCGGGCTATCGCAACCACCAGTCGCTGGGGGGGATCCTGGAACCGACCAGCTCGGGTCTTTATTACCCGGACAACTTTACCTCCTACGCGCCAGCCTTTGATGACGCGGATCGCACCACTAAATCGCTGGGCTATGAGATTGAGCACCGGTTTGAAAACGGCATCCAGCTGGTCCACAAGGCCCGCGTTAACGCAATTGACCTCAACCACAAAGGGGTGTCGGCCGATCGCGTCACCGCCGATGGCAACGGGGTGGATCTGTTTGCCTTTGAGGCCGCGGATTCGACCAAACAGCTCACCGCAGACACCTATCTGACCGGCGAAGCGCAGACCGGTTCTGTGTCGCACAACTGGGTTGCAGGTTTTGATCTGCAGAAAACCGAAGTGCAGGACACCTATGGCCGCCTCTTCGGGGTTGGGACCTATGATCTGCTCAACGGCACCTCGCCCGATCTCAGCAGCGTTGTAATCCCGCAGATGTGGGACGACACCACCACGCTGGAACAGGCCGGCGTCTATGTGCAGAACCAGATGGAAATGGGCCGCTGGTCGGCGCTGCTTGGTCTGCGCCATGACTGGACGGAAACCCGCAACGGCCCGACCGATGGCTCTGCGGCTGATACGGTCTACACCGATCAGGCCACCACGGGCCGCGCTGCGCTGTCTTATGAAATTGCCGAAGGCACTATGGCCTACGCCAGCTTCTCAACCTCCTTCACCCCGGTCATCCGCACCGACAGCGGCGGCAACCCGGTGTTTGAACCGGAAACCGCAGAACAGTGGGAAGTGGGCGCCAAATGGACCTCGGCCGATGGTCGCTTGCAGGCCACCGCAGCGGCGTTCGAGATCGAACAGGACGGCGTGATGGAGTTTGTATCCGGTGTGGGCTGGGCCCAGGTCGGCAAGCTGAAATCTGAAGGCTATGAGCTGGAACTGCGTGGGGATCTGAACGATCAGCTGTCGCTGATGGCCAGTTACGCCAAGGTCGATCCGCGCTATCAGGAAGGCCCCAATACCGGCAATCAGCAGCAGCGTGTGCCGTTTGAAACCGCCGCCCTGTGGATGAACTATGCGCCGATGGCCGGTCTGACCCTCTCGCTGGGGGCCCGGCATCAGGGCAAATCCTGGGCTGGTGCCTCAAACAGCTTGTCCGTGCCCTCTGTCACGCTGGTTGATTTCGGTCTGAGCGCAGACATCGGCGCGCTGACAGGCAGTTATGACGGTTTGACCGCACGTCTGTCGGTGACCAACCTGGCCGACAAACAATTTGTCGCCTCCTGTGCCAATGACCGTGTGTGCTGGCGCGGCGAAGGCCGGGTGATCTCGGCGAGCCTTGGCTATGAATGGTAAGGCCCTTTTGGGAGTTGCGGCGATGATCGCCTCATTGAACAGCGGTGCGGGGGCAGAGACAGCTCCCCGCCATCAAGCGCAGCATCCTGCCCCTCAGGTGCTGGCCGCAGGGGAAAGCATCCGCTTTCCCCTGTCGCTGCGTTTGGGGGATTACGTTGCCGGGCAGGTCCGCGCTGTTGGACCTGCGGGCCCGTTTCTGTTGCAACTGCAGGATGGCGATGGTCAGGTGCTGCGCCAGTTTGAGGTCGGGCCAAGCGGTGCGGCGCGGGTGTTTTTTGTTGCGGGCAGCGATGATGAACATCTGGTGGCGGTCAGCCAAGGCGCGGCACCTGTCACGCTGGTCTGGCAGCAGATGCATCACATTCCCGCTGCGGATCAGACAGGGCGGCCTGTGACACTGGACAGCCCTAACCTAAGCGCCTTGCAGGCCGCGATTGCCAAAGGGCAAGTGGCGCAGCAGGCGATCGATCAGTTCTGGCAGGACCGCAGTGCCGAAGGCACCCCGATGCTGGAGCCGTCAGAACGGCCCGGCCATCAGCTGGTCACCTTCCTGTGGCGGGGAGCTAAGAAAAATGTCCGCCTCTGGGGTGGGCCATCGCATGATCACACCTGGATGCAGCAGCTCAGCGGCAGCGATATCTGGTACGCCAGCTTTGAGGTGCCGGATACGGCGCGGTTGAGCTATGGGTTTGCCCCGGATGTGCCGCAGTTTGACAGCGGGGCGCGGGACAATCGCGTGGCGCTTCTGGCGACCCTTCAGGCTGATCCGCTGAACCGCCATCCGCTCTATCCTGAGGCCACGGATCCTTTTGCGCAGCGCTCGCAGCTGGTTCTGGCGGCTGCGCCGGATCAGCCGGGCATGGAGGGGCCGCTCCCCGCCGTGAGTGGTACGGTGCAGCGGCAGATGGTGGCCTCAGCCCTTTTGGGCAACAGCCGCGCGGTGGATGTTTACACGCCGCCGGGGTTTGATCCGGCGGATCTAGAGACCAAACTGCTGGTGCTGTTTGATGGCCCCAGCTACCAGGGCGCCCGTGCACCAGTGCCGGATATTCTGGATCGGTTGATCACTAGCGGTCAGCTGCCGCCTATTGTGGCCCTGCTGGTCGATCCGATTGATGGGGCGCATCGCGCGCGTGAACTGCCGTGCAATGCAACCTTCAACCGGTTCATCACCGAAGAGCTGATCCCTGGCCAGGAGGCGCAGCTGGGCCTGCGCCTGAGTGCCGCTGATCGGGTGGTCTCTGGCTCCTCCTTCGGCGGGTTGGCGTCGATCTGCCTGCTGCAGGAACAGGCGTCGGTGGTTGGCAACGCTGTTGCGATGTCGCCGTCGCTCTGGTGGGCGCCGCCCGGTCACGTGCCAGCGGCGGCCGGTCGTCCCTATGTGACCGAACGTTGGATGCAGGACAGCCCGTCTGGTGTGCACCTTTGGATGTCGGCCGGCACCTATGAGGTGGGTCGCCGCCCCGGTGAAGTGTCGATTCTGGAACCCAGCCGCACGCTGCGTGATGTCATGGCGCTGCGGCCTGAGGTCCAGTTGACCTACCGCGAATATGTTGGCGGTCATGACTATCTGATCTGGCGCGGGGCCTTGGCCGAAGGGCTGCTGGCGTTGTTTGGACGCTAAAAGACCAACAGAAATAGGGCTGGCGCGGTGAAATCTGCACCAGCCAGTGCTGCGGGGTAGTAAGCTGCCTGCTGTCGCGCAGGCAAAGCCTCTCGTCGCCGGTGAAAACTTGACAAAAAGGCTCGGATTGCATAGGCAGTTGCCCAGCCGCGCATTAAAACCAAAGATGGTTTTGTGGGTAAGCCAAAATGTCAGCCGCCGCATCCGGTAGGTGGGCGGAGGTAAGCTGCTGTCATCTCCTTCTACGTATGATGCTGCGTAACTTCGGACGCATTTATGTCTGCAAAGAATTTTGGCGCGACCTCTGTTGGACTGGTTGTAGGGTTTCTGGCGTTTTCCGGCGCTGCATTGGCGCAGGACAGCGCGACCCCAACGGCCCCTGCGATGCCCGCAGCTCCCGCAATCACCCCGCCTGCTGCGGATCTGAACACCGCAGCGCCGCAGGTGCAGGCCACTGTTGAGGCGGTTGAGGCCGTTGCAATGGGTGAAGCCGCCGCAAATGACGCCGCAGCCACCGAAACAGCTGCCGCCGAAACCGCAGGCGACGTGACCGCCGCGGCAGGCACCACTGAGGGCACCGCTGCAGAAGGCGCCGCACCAGAGGCGGCAGCCGACGGGACCGAGGGCGAGGTGGCCGCTGATGCCAGAGCGACAACCGAGGAAACGGAGGCCGCAGAGGCCCCTCAGGCAGAGCCCGTCCCCCCGACACAGGTGCAGGTGGTCTTTGATGGGCTGCGCAGCACCTTGCCTCAATCGCTGCACGAAAGCAGCTATCAGGCGCAGGACGCCACCGAAGCCGCCAGCAAGTTCCTGCGCGACGGCGGCCCGTCGATCTGGGCCATTGCCGCGCTTTCTGTGGTCACCCTTGCCTTGATCCTGTGGAAAATCTGGCGCCTGTTGCTGCTGGGCGCATGGTCGCGCGGCAGCGCTCATAAAGCGGTTGCTGCTTGGGAAGCAGGCGATGCGCAGCGCGCGCTGTCGATTGTGGCCAAACGTCGTGGCCTGCGCTCGCGCGTTGTGGCCGCAGCGATCCGCGCCCGCATGGATCTGCCTGAGGCAGCCGCCCGTGAAGAAACCACCCGTGTAGCAAAACTGCAGCTGGCCGGGGCCGGCACCGGTCTGCGGGCGCTGGAGCTGATTGCCTCCATCGCGCCTCTCTTGGGTCTGCTGGGCACGGTTCTGGGGATGATCGCGGCCTTCCAGGCGCTGCAGGAAAGCGGCAGCCGGGCCGATCCATCGCTGCTGGCGGGCGGTATCTGGGAAGCGCTGCTGACCACCGCTGCGGGTATGGCTGTGGCCATCCCGGCCTCGGCCGCATTGACATGGTTCGAAGCTGTGGTCGACGGGCTGCGCCGCGATGTGGAAGACGCGGCATCGAGGATCTTCTTGGTTCAGCCGCGCTATGAGGCGGACGAAGAGGTTGTTCAGCCGCTGGCGGCGGAGTGATCGATGGATCTGGGACTGACATCCCGGCCCCGTCGCAGGCCCTCGCTGACGCCGATGATCGACGTGGTGTTTCTGCTGTTGGTGTTTTTCATGCTGGCCTCGCGCTTTGGCATGGATCAGGTGGTGGAAATGCCAATCGCCTCGGGCGGGGATGACGCCTCGGGCGCGCCCAAGCTGGTGGATATTCTGCCAGAGGAGCTGCGGTTGAACGGGATCAACCTGCCGCTGGACCGTCTGGTGGCGGAGTTGAAAACGCTGGTTGAGACGCCGCAGGACACCATTGTGCTGCGCAGCCTTCAAGAGGCCAACGTCCAACGGATCATCGCAGTGTCCGAGGCGTTGCAGGCGGCGGGCTTCAAAGCCCTGGTTTTGGTGGAGTGACACGATGATGGACTTCCAGCCCCCCGCACGGCCGCCGAAAGCGGAATCGATTGTGCCGATGATCAACGTGGTTTTCCTGCTGTTGATCTTCTTCTTGATGACCGCGCAGATCGCCCCACCGGAGCCTTTCGAAGTTGCCGCGCCACAGGCGGGCAAAGCCGGCGATCCTAAAGGGGAGGTGACTCTGTACCTTAGCGCCGAAGGTTTGGCGCAGTATCAGGATCAGAAAGGTGAGGCTGCCTTTGCCGCGCTGAAGGCTGAACTGGGGGGGAGCAACGAGGTTGTGCTGCGCGCTGATGCCAAGGCCCAGGGTGCGCGTCTGGCTGAGGTGATGGCAGAGCTGCGGCGTGCCGGCTTCAGCGCCATTGAACTGGTGGTGGAAATGAAATGAGACGGAGTGTTGAATTTGTAGGCTTTGCCGGGGTGGCCGCGTTGGTCCACTTGGCATTTTTTGCCTATGCGCCGTCGGACGATGGCGCCGATGCGGGCGGGATCGGGGGTGAGGCTATCGTGACCCTGCAGGGCGCCCCTGACAGTATCGCTGAGGTGATCGAGGAATGGACCCGCCCGCCTGAGACCCATACGCCAGACGTGGTTGCGCAGCCCGATTTGATCACCGAAACGGTTGAGATGGCGCAGCTTCATATCGATGAAGCCCCTGCTGCCAAGATCAAGATTGCCGCGCTCACGTCTGAGGCACCAGAGGTTAAGCGCCCGATCATCCCGCAGGCCCTGGATCTGGTGAAGCCAGAGGTGGCCCGCCCGCAGGAACTGAGAGCCCCTGAGGTGCAGCAAAAGGCGGTGTTAAAACGGCCCGAAATGTTGGATCAGCCGTTGCGCCCCAAAACCCAGCCACAGCAGATGGTGCTGGATCAGCAGATCAAAACGCCGACGGTTGAGACAACACCGCCGCCCCCGCCGCCGCCAGAACCTGAGCCAGAACCCGAACCCCAGCCCAAACCGGAACCCAAGCCTGAGCCAAAGCCGGAACCTGCGCCCAAACCCAAGGTGAAGCCAGAACCGAAGCCCAAGCCCAAAGCGAAGCCTTCGGATCGCAACAAGGCTGCCAGTCAGGGTTCAGTCACGCAGAAAGCGGCCGGCACGGGCGGGACGCAGCAGGCAGGCAGCAGCGGCACCTCCAAGGTCAAGGCGCTGTCCAAAGGCAAAGAAGCCAAATTGCTGACCGTCTGGGGATCGAAAATCCGCACCCGGATTGAGCGACGCAAGAAATCGCCACGCGGCGTCAAAGGGGGCGGTACTACGCATCTGAACCTGCGTGTTTCACCGGCGGGGCAACTGCTGTCAGTGTCGGTCGCGAAATCCTCGGGCAACGCCAAGCTGGATCAGGCGGCGCTGTCGGCGGTGAAACGGGCTGGCAAATTCCCGAAAGCGCCTAAACAGCTGGGGAAGCAAAGCTATCGCTTCTCCATCCCGATCCGGATGAAGTGAGGCAGCGATCACCAAATAGAAGCGGGCCAGTGGATAACACCACTGGCCCGTTTCTTTTGAAGATGTGTCAGGCGTTCCCGCGCCCTGGTGTGGCCACCGCGCGCTTCGGTGGCCGGGGCGATCAGAAGCTGCGGCTGTAGGCCACCCAGATCCGGCGGCCTTCGTCGGCGACGGGGATGTTCTGACCGGCCAGCGGCGTGCCCGCCGGGTAGGTGCGCACGACGCTGCCGGTTGGGTTCAGCTGATAGGTGTCAAACAGGTTGTCGACGCCCAGGCCCAGTTCCCCCGCACCCAGCGGCATCGAGGCCCGCAGGTTCACCCGGGTGGTGTCTTCGACGGTGCTGAGGCCCGCATGTTCCCGCGCGCCGGTGTAGACAATCTCACCCGCCAGATTGATGCCATTGGCCAGCATATAGTCACCATAAAGCGTTGCGGTGAACGGGCTGGAGATCCGGTTGTTCGGCAGCCAGGCATCGATCGATCCATTGTCATCGCTGTCGAATTTGCCTTCGGTGTAGGCGGCGATCAGGCCGATGTTCAGATCAGTGCTGGCAGCATATTCAACGGTGACTTCCGCGCCCCAGATCTCTTCTTTCTGCTGGGTCAGCGTGTTGGTGGCCGAGTCAAAGATCGTACCGTCATCCGAGGTCGACAGGAAGGCCGAGACCGACAGATCCACCGCGGCGCCGCTGTAGCGGGTGCCCAGCTCCAGCGTGTTCACGATCTGCGCTTTCGGCGCAATCGATGCGAAGGAAACCGTGCCGCCCGGGGCAAAGGGATTTGCGCCCATGGCGCGGCGGGTGAAACTGCCGACGTCCGGCAGTGAGAAGCCCTGCGAATAGCCCGCAAAGATCTGCAGATCCTCGGTGGCGTTCCACACGCCGCCCAGATTGAACACGGTGGCGTCATAGGTGAAATCTCCGCCGGTCACAGCCACCGCAGGCAGCGGCACCGCGGCAACGGGTGAGATTGAGATAAGCTGCGCCGCATCGGGGCGGGTGAAATCCTCAACCGTCAGATCAAATCGCTCATAGCGCACACCCGCGGACAGCTCAAACCGGTCACCAACAGGCAGATCCAGCTGGGCGTAAGCGGCATAGCTGTTCTGGGTCATCGGCGCGATCAGGTCGCGGCCGTCCAGCATGGTCTGTTCCACATCATCGTGGCCCAGATCAAAGCCCCAGGTCAGCTGCGCGCCGTCGGCCCAGGCTGACAGATCGCTGCGAACGGTCGAGTTGAGGCCGAAGGTTTTGGTCTTCAGCACCGACTGGCTGTCGAGGTCCTGCACCGTCGGCGTGGCAACAGAGGTTGGATAATAGAGGGAGTTGGCAACACCCGCCTCAACCAGAGCCGCGCGGCGTAGGTTGTTGGTGGCATAGGCCTGAACCTCAACATCCCCGATCGACAGGCCGTCATTGGTCCAGGTCAGGGTCAGCGCCTGGGTCTCATCCAGCACAGGTTTTCCGGTGTAAGGGGCGGCGGTGTTCACGCGGACCGGATCGGTCAGGTAGTTGGTGTAGAAATCGATGTTCTGCTGAAACTTGCTGGCATCCAGACGCAGATCCAGGGTGTTGTTGTCCCAGGCATAATCAGCGGCAAAACCCAGTCGGTAGCTTTCGTTATTATCGCCGCCGCCCTGACCAACCAGTGGATCGCTGGACAGCTGGTTGCCATTGCCGTCATAGCGGTTGCCGATGCCTTTGGTGGACAGTTCAAACCGCAGACCCAGATCGTTCACCCGGGTGCCATGTGACAGGGCCAGCTCATAATCCAGGCTGTCTTTCACGTCCTCGGTCTGGGCCGACAGGCGGGTGGTCAGCGTGGTTTCGCTGCTTTCGCCCGCATCGCGGGTGATGATGTTGATCAGGCCGCCGGTGGCACCGTTGCCAAGCTGCGCGTTGGAGCCGCGGATGACCTCAATCCGTTCAATCGCGTTGAGGTCCAACAGCCCCAGCTCACGCGAGAAGCCGCGCAATTCGCTGGTATGGGCCACACCTTCGATCAGGATCTGAACCTTGCGGCCGCGCATGTTCTGGCTGGCCCCGGCAACGGTCCCGTTATAAGGCGACAGGCCGGGAATGAAATCAGACAGCACTCGTTCCAGCGATTGGCCGGTGGTGGCGGCACGTTCCAGCATGGCGCGGTCAATCACCTGCACCGCGCCGGGGATGGCGCTGGCCTCGGAGTTGCTGCGATAGGAGGAGATGTAGATCGTCTCCAGTTGAACGATTTCAGCGTCTGAGCGGTCTGCAGTCTGGGCTGTGGCTGCCGCAGCGGCCAACAGGGCCGGCACGCTGGTGCCAAGCCATAGAAGTGGTTTGCGTGTCATTTGTGTCCCCGATTACTTGGGCGTTACTGTTCTTCGTTGGCGAGGCTTCTGCGGAAGAGCCGTAGCGATACGAAACCGGTGAATGCCGACAGGATGGCGGCAAGAGTGAAGACCGGGGCAAAGCCCCAGCTCTGCGCCAGAACCCCGGCCAGCATGGATCCGACCATGTAGACGAAGAGGTTGGCGCTGGAGAGGATGGTGAAATCGGTGCCGGCCTGCGCCAGCGAGGCCACCCGCATGAAGGCGGTGTAAAGGCCGACCATTTCCATGTAGCGGCTGAAGGTTTTCAGGAAGGACAGCGCCACCAGAATTTCCAGTGGCAGACCATAGGCGGCCGCATAGCCATAAAGGCCAAAGATCACTGTGCGCAGCACCACGATGGTGACGAAGAAAGCCGCCAATCCGGAACGGTTGATGACCATCATGCCAAAGACCGCCCCAAAGAGGCCCACACAGGCGGCCGATCCGCCGGAGATCAATCCGATCTGAGACAGGCTGAAGCCCATGTCGACAAGGAATGACTGCTCCAACGCCTGAATCAGCCCTTCCGGCAGGCGGAAGATCAGCGCAAAGGCGAAGATCATCAGGGCGCCTTCGCGGGCAAAGAACCGGCGCAGGCGGGGGCGGTCTTGGGTCTGGCGCTGGTGGCGGCGGCCCAGCGTTTCCGGCACCATAAGGAAGGCGACAACAGACAGCATCGACAAACCGCCAGCGCTGAGAAGCGCAAATTGCCAACCGGTCAGGTCAAACAGGATTAGGGTGCCAGAACCTCCAAGCAGGACCCCGAGCGCCACTGCGCCGCTTTGAATGGCATTGCCTCCGGATTGTTTTTGTGATGGCAGATGCTCAACCGCGTAGCCATCGGTGGCAATATCCTGCGTCGCGGCGGCAAGGGACATGACCATCAGCAGCGGGAAAAACAGGCTGAGATCGGCAAGCGGATCCAGGAAAGACAGTGCAACGATGCTGCCAAACACCGCCAGCTGCGTGCCAAGGACCACGCCTTTGCGACCAACGCGCGGCAGGGCAGACAGCCGATCAATCCAAGGCGCCCAGAGTGCTTTGAACACCCAGGGCAGCATCAGGATCGCGAAACTGCCGATGGCGGCCAGATTAACCCCCTGCGATCGCAGAAACGGCGGCAGGGCGGCAGCAACCAGGTAGAGCGGGATGGCCTGCGCCACATAAAGCCCCATCAGCGCCAGCCAAATGCGGCGGTCCAATGTGCCTTGTCCTGTCTGGTTCTGTTCTGTGGTGTCGGCCAATGCCATTGCAGTCCCCTCGACGCCAAGAGTTGGGTCAAGAGGTTACTAAACTAATTTAGTCTGGATTCTAGTAAAAAATGAGCTTATGCTCACAAAGCTTTACTATATGTTTTAATTCAATTGCTTACGTATATTTCGTTGACCCTTGGGAAGCCTCAGGGCCCCTCTGCCACCAGCGGCCGGTCCAGCATCTGGTGGTCAAACACCAGCAGCAAAGTGTGGCGGCACCAGTTCAACACGCTTACCCGGTTTGGTGAGGTCTTGGTCAGCGCCAGAACCTGCAGGCAGGCGATACAGATCTGATTTTGCAGCAGCGCCAGATCCCGTTGTTTTTCAGGCGGGGGCAGGGTGCCAAACTTGCTTTGAAAGGCCATGATCCGTTGGAAAATCTGACCCAGATGATGTTCTTCCAACTCCGCCAGTTTGCGAGAGCTGCCCATGGCCCGGCGCAGCTGCCAGTGGCCGGTGGAGTTGATCGAAGTTGGACCGCCAAGCGCCTCCAGAATGGCTTCGACGCAGTCATTTTTGTCACTGCCCGGACCCAGTGAATTATAGGCGTGATCCAGGGAGGCCAGCGTCTGCTCCAGCCAGCGCTGAAACAGCTCATAGAAGATCGCTTCCTTATTGGGGAAGAACTGGTAAAGGCTGCCGATGCTGACATTTGCACGCTGCGCAATGCCATTGGTGGTCAGCTTGTCCGCCGGGCCCTCCGACAGCATCGTCAGAACCGTATCAAGGATGTGTTCGACCCGCTCGCGCGAGCGCCGTTGCTTGGCTTTTTTGCGCGGGGCGATGGCGCTGTCTGTGGTCTCGGTCATGCGAAAATGGCTGCCTGCACTCTAAGTTTGAATGCCTCAGACCTAACAAACCCCCGCCAGAAAGACCAGCGGGGGCGCAAAGCTGCCCTTTGGGGTGCCCGATATTTCTATTTGAATATAAAGCGTTATCCAGGTGCTTTAGCGGGCTTCGACCCAGAGAATGCGCGCTGGGGCGCCTTCGGCATTCTCCAGCTGGGCAGGCGCGACAGAGGTCAGGTAGGCTGAATCGCCGGCCTCAAGCACATGAGCATCTGCGTTTTCAACCCGCAGGGTTAAGCGGCCTTCCAGCACATGGCACATCATCTCCGCACTGGGCAGGCTGGCGTTTGGCGCGGGCGCGCTGCTGGCACTTTGAAGTGTTAAGATCTGGCTTTGCAATCGGTCCGATGTTCCTTCGGGGAACAGCGGCGCGTGATGCAGATCCGCCTTGGGCGTGGGGCTGGGGGCGTCGGCCTTGGCAATGCAGATGACGGGATCAGCCGCAGTGGGGGGCGTCAGCAGGGCGGCGGCCGGAACACCAAGGCCCCGGGCGATCCGCCCGATGGTTTCATAAGTTGGCGAAATGAGCGCATTTTCGACCTTGGACAGGTTGGATTTCGACACGCCCGAAGACTGCGCCAATTGGCTGAGAGAGATTTGCTGATGGTGCCGGATCTGTCGGATAATTGTCCCGATTTTCGTCAAATTTTCATCGGGTTGGATTTGCTGCACTTGGGGGGTCATGCAATTTCCTGAATTTGGGGATTATGTGAGTGTGAAACTGCGTGACGCAATGACCGTCCGCTTTCAAGTGGGCAAAAAATGCAGGTTGTGCCGTAGGTGAAACTTCGGCGGGTTTTGGGGTATTTTTGTCACAAACTGCGGCAATTTCTCGCCGTATAAGCGCGGAATTAAAGGCTTCAACACAACTTACGCGCCGTGAAGGGGGCAGGGGGTCAATAGAACTCTCTGGTTGCATTGCGGGGGGGAAGTCTGGTTTCTGGATCCAACGTTTGAACCCGATGCAAGGAGGAGCATCATGTCCTTGACCACGCCGCCGCGGTTGCCGGAAAAATCCGTCACAGAACTGACCGCGTTGCGGCATCAGCTGCACCGTCGGCCTGAGGTCTCCGGCGCAGAGGCAGAGACCGCCAAACGCATTGCGGCAGAACTGACCCAGCTGGGGGCCGATCGGCTGTGGCAAGGTCTGGGCGGCCATGGTGTTGCGGCGGAGTTTGCGGGTCAGGTGCCTGGCCCTACCGTTCTGATCCGCTGTGAGCTGGACGGTCTGCCCATCGCTGAGGTGTCGGATCTGCCTTACCGCTCAGAGCTGGCAGGCAAAAGCCATGTCTGTGGCCATGACGGACATATGACGATGGTCATGGGCGTCGGGCATGGGCTGGCGTATGGTTTGGCGAATAGGCCCGCCAAGGGGCGGGTGATCCTGTTGTTCCAACCGGCGGAGGAAACTGGGATGGGTGCCCCGGCGGTGATTGCCAGCGCTGATTGGGCGGCGATCAAGCCTGATTATGCCTTTGCCATTCACAATCTGCCGGGCATGGCCTTGGGCCACATTGGTCTCTGCCGATCCACCGCCGCCTGCGCCTCGCGCGGGATGAAGGTGACCCTGGCGGGCAAAAGCTCTCATGCGGCGATGCCGGATGATGGGGTGTCACCCGCGCCGGCGCTGGCGCAGTTGATGACTGATTTGCCCGAACTGGGGCCGGGGGGCGTTTTGGATGAGGCTTTTCGCCTGTGCACGCTGACCCATGTCAATCTGGGTGAGCCGGCATTTGGTATTGCCCCCGGCGATGGTGAGCTGCGCTGCACCCTGCGGTCGGTCACCGATACGGGCATGGCGGGGTTGATTGAGCAGGCAACCGCGCTGGTCACGTCAACAGCCCGTGAACATGGCCTAAAGGCCGAGATCACATGGCACGATGTCTTCGCCGCGACGGTCAACGGGGCAACGGCGAATGACATCGCAACCCGTGCGGCGGAGAGCTGCGCCATCCCGGTTGAGATGCTGGAGCACCCGATGCGGTTTTCTGAGGATTTTGGCTGTTTCGGGCTGGATGGGGCCGAGGCTGCGATGGTCTATTTGGGGTCTGGTGAGGAGCAGCCGCAGTTGCACAATCCCGATTTCGACTTTCCCGATGCCCTGATCCCGGTCGGCGCCGGTTTCTTTCTGACCATCGTCGACCAGTTGCTGGGCCTGCGGGACGGGGGATCCTAAAGCGATTGCATTCGCTGCGGGTGGCGCGGAGTTAGCGGGCTGGGGCGCCGTTGCGGCGCGCGCTCAGCCTCATGCAGCAGCCATTCGCGCAGCAGCCCCGCCTTGGGGTGCACGGCCCGGCCACTGGGGGCAGTGAGGTAGAAGGCCTCGTTCAACGGGACGGGCAGATGGAACGGTCGGATCAGGCGGCCACTGTCCAGCATCGGCCCGCTCATCGAGGACCGGCCGAGAGCCACCCCGCCACCGGCAGCGGCAAATTCAAACACCGCCAGCGAGTTGTCGAACTGCATGCCCTGACCGGGGTTCACACCGTCAACGCCTGCGCTGCGCAGCCAGGTGGACCAGCCTTCTTCATAGCCCAGAACATGCAGCAGTTGATGATGGCGCAGGTCGTTGGGGTGCACCAAGGGCGGGCCATTTGACAGCAGCGATGGCGCGCAAAGCGGTTCAAACACCTCCCATGTCAGGCGATCTGAGACCAGACCGGACCAATCTCCGGTGCCATAGCGGATTTCCATATCAACGCGGGGGGCATTGCTGGCCTCATCCCAGACCGAGGAGATCAGCCGGATCGGGCAATCCGGATAGGCCTCAGTAAAGCGGCGCAGACGCGGGGCGATCCAAGTGACGGCGAATCCCACCGGCGCGCGCAGGGTCAGGGCATCTGACAGGCGACCGCCAAAAACTTCTTCGGTGCCGGAGAGGATTCGGTCAAAACCATCGCGCACCTTCGGCAGGTAAGCAGCGCCGATTTTGGTCAACGCCAAGGAGCGCGGACGCCTTTCAAATAAGGGCTCTCCCAGAAATTGTTCCAGCAATTTGACCTGTTTGCTGACCGCCGCCTGCGTCAGGTTCAGCTCAGCCGCGGCGCTGGTGAAACTCAGGTGGCGCGCCGAAGCCTCAAAGGCGCGCAGCCAGGTCAGATGCGGTAATTTCTGGGCCATGCAAAACCTTCCCATAACGAGACTGGTGTCATGATGACCTTTCCGTTAGAAGGCCGATGTGCCGGAAACGGCGCTCGAGGAGCGAAAAGCGAACGTTGAGGGGGCGTGGCAGCAAGAGATCCATAACCACAACAGGGGCTGACCCCCCATATATGTCGGTTGTGGCAGGACCCTTTGCTGACCCAACATCAAGACCACTCAATGACAGGAATACCGCCGATGTTTTCAATCGCCCCCAACGCACGTCTGCGCCCGACACCGTTCCTCAATGCGGCACGCGCCGAAGGTCTGAAGACCGCGATGGTCTATAACCGTATGGTTTTGCCGGCTTCTTATGGAAATCCAGAAGAAGAATACTGGCGACTGATCAATGGGGTTTCCATGTGGGATGTCGCGGTGGAGCGTCAGGTGCAGATCACCGGCAAGGACGCCGCCAAGCTGGCGCAGATCCTCAGCCCGCGTGACCTGAGCAAATGTAAGCCGGGGCAGGGCAAATATGTGCCGCTGTGCAATCATCGCGGCACGCTGATCAATGACCCGATTCTGTTGAAACATGATGATGACCGGTTCTGGTTCTCCATCGCCGACAGCGACATTTGGTTCTGGGCTGGAGCTATTGCCGCTGAGCGTGGCCTTGATGTGCAGATCGAAGAGCCTGACGTCTCCCCCCTGGCGGTGCAGGGCCCGAAAGCGGTGGAGGTGGTTGCCTCGATCTTTGGCGATTGGGTGCGAGATCTGAAATACTTCTGGTTCAAAGAAACCGAGCTTGAAGGCATGCCCGTGGCTGTGCAGCGCTCGGGCTGGTCGAAACAGGGCGGGTATGAGATTTACCTCAAGGATGGCAGCCTGGGCGATAAGCTGTGGAACATCGTCAAAGAGGCTGGTGCGCCTTTTGACATTGGTCCCGGTTCCCCCACCACGCCGGAACGCACCGAAAGCGGTCTGGTCTCGGTCGGTGGGGATACCGATGCCAACACCAATCCGTTTGAAGTGCGCCTTGGCCAATATGTTGATCTGGATGTGGACGATGATGTGGTGGGCATTCGCGCTCTGCGCAAAATCGCAGAGGACGGGCCGAAGCGGCACCAGCTGGGTCTGAAACTGCAGGGCGATGCCCCCGCGCCGCTGGGCTTTGCCTGGGAGGCGCTGACAAAGGACGGGCGCAAAGTGGGCGATATGACCAACTGCACGTGGTCTTTCCGTCTGAAACAGAACATCGGCTATGCGCTGATTTCGGTCGACATGCAGGCCGGGGATCAGGTCATGGTCCAGCGACCGGGTGGTGAAGTGGCCGCAGAATTGGTGGAGTTGCCTTTTCTGTGAACCCCTATCCGATTGTCATAACTCAGTTTTCTTGGCAGGCTACCCCTAGGGCAGCCGTGAAAGGCCTTGAAATGCTGTGCAAAGGTCGGGCTACTATAGTCCCCAGCACAGATCCCTTTGCCGCGCGCAGTGCCGCGCGAGATGCGGAGGGCCAGAGATACCGGCGGTGAGGAACACGCTGGCGGCCATCGCGGGATCCCCTGCGGTGGCTACATCAACAACAGAGGAGAAAATCAATGACACAGATGAACAAGTCCGGCATCACCCGCCGTGGGCTGCTGCGCGGTGCTACCGCGATGGGCGCCGCCGCGCTGATCCTGCCCGCGGGCATGCGCGCTGCCAGCGCCGCCCCGAAAAAAGGTGGCGTACTGCGCATCGGCATGGGCCACGGCAGCACCTCGGACAGTCTGGATCCGGGCACATGGGACAACGCCTATTCGCAGGTTTTTGCCAGCGCGCGCCATAACTACCTGACTGAGATCGACGCCGACGGCCAGCTGGTGCCCGAACTGGCGACCGAGTGGTCTTCGCCTGATGCGACCACCTGGACCTTCAAGATCCGCGAAGGTGTGACCTTCCACAGCGGCAAAACCCTGGACGCCGGCGACGTCATCGCCTCGCTGAACCACCACCGCGGTGAAGACAGTGAATCGGCCGCCAAGCCGATCGTTTCGTCCATCGTCGACATGAAGGCCGACGGCAGCCACACTGTTGTCATCACCCTGGAAGCAGGCAACGCCGACTTCCCCTTCATCATCTCCGATTATCACCTGGCCATCCTGCCCGCCAAAGACGGCAAAATCGATCCGATGACCCTGGACGGTTGCGGCGGCTATGTTGTTGACAGCTTTGAGCCCGGCGTGCAGGCGACCCTGTCGCGCAACCCGAACTACTGGAAGTCCGATCGCGCCCACTTCGACGGTCTGGAAATCCTGCCGATCGTTGATGCAGCGGCCCGTCAGAACGCGCTGCTGTCCGGTCAAGTTGATGTGATCGACCGTGTTGACCTCAGCACCGTGCACCTGCTGGAGCGCGCGCCGAACGTCAACATCCTGTCGGTTTCGGGCACCCAGCACTATGTGCTGCCGATGGACAGCCGCGCAGCCCCCTACAGCGACAACAACGTCCGTCTGGCGCTGAAGCATGCGATCAACCGGGAAGAGCTGGTCGACAAGATCCTGAACGGCTACGGCTCGGTCGGCAACGACCACCCGATTGGTGTGTCCAACCGTTTCCACGCGTCTGAGCTGGAACAGCGCACCTATGACCCGGACAAGGCCAAGTTCTACCTGAAAGAAGCCGGCCTCAGCAGCCTGGACGTGGAACTGTCGACCTCGGAAGCGGCCTTTGGCGGTGCAACCGATACTGCGGTTCTGTTCTCGGAAAGCGCCAAAGCGGCAGGCATCAACCTGACCGTGAAGCGTGAGCCGGCAGATGGCTACTGGTCCAACGTCTGGATGCAGAAACCCTTTGTGGCCAGCTACTGGGGTGGTCGTCCGACCGAAGACTGGATGTTCACCACGGCCTATGCCTCGGGTGCATCGTGGAACGACAGCTACTGGGAGCATGAGCGCTTCAACAAGCTGCTGACCGAAGCCCGTTCGGAACTGGACGACGCCAAACGCCGCGAGATGTATGTCGAAATGCAAAGCATCGTCCGTGACGAAGGCAGCGTGATCGTACCGATGTACGCCAACTACGTGATGGCCCTGTCCAACGCCGTTGCAACCCCTGAAAAGGTTGCCTCGAACTGGACCATGGACGGCTTCAAAGCTGTTGAGCGCTGGTGGTTCGCGTAAGCCGCGCCGCTCTTTAGCGATCGATATGGGCCCGGTGCGGAAACGCGCCGGGTCATGCCCCACTCAACCGGGCCATGCCCCACCCACAGGGGGCACAAAACACAAAAATGAAATGTGGGAACAGACGGAGGGACACAACAGATGGCGCATGTCTGGCGCATGATTGCGCAACGACTTGCCCTAGGATTTCTGACGCTTTTCGTGATTTCGCTGCTGATCTTTGGCGCGACCGAATTGCTGCCCGGCGACTTCGCCGAGGCCGTCCTGGGACAATCGGCAACCGAAGAGACCGTGGCGGCGATCCGCCGGGATCTTGGGCTCGACCAACCCTTTCACACCCGCTACATTGACTGGCTGTTTGGCGTCCTGCAGGGGGATTTCGGAAAATCGCTGTCCAATGACCGCCCGGTGCTGGATCTGATTGGCAACCGGCTGGGCAACACGCTGTTCCTGGCGATCTATGCTGCCTGTCTGGCGGTTCCGCTGTCGCTGGCCCTTGGCATTCTTGCCGCGCTTTTCCGCAATTCGATCTTTGACCGCGTGTCCAACGCGGCGGCGCTGACCTCAATCTCCTTCCCAGAGTTTTTTGTGGCCTACATTCTGATCCTGTGGCTGGCGCAGGGCGGTCATTTCCCGTCGATTGCACGGCTCAGCAGCTCGGCCAGCTTGGGCCAGACGCTCTATCAAACCTTCCTGCCGGCGCTGACGCTGACCCTAGTTGTCACCGCCCATATGATGCGGATGACCCGGGCGGCGATCATCAACCTGCTGGCCAGCCCCTACATTGAAATGGCGCGTCTCAAGGGGATGAGCCCGATGCGGGTGATCCTGAAACACGCGCTGCCCAATGCGCTTGCTCCGATCATCAACGTTGTGGCGTTGAACCTCGCCTATCTGATCACCGGTGTGGTCGTGGTTGAGGTGGTCTTTGTCTACCCGGGCCTTGGCCAGTTGATGGTGGACAGCGTGACCCGTCGTGACATCCCCGTGGTGCAGGCTGTGGCGCTGATCTTTGCCTCGGCCTATGTGCTGTTGAACCTCACCGCAGACGTGCTGTCGACCTTGTCGAACCCACGTCTGATGCACCGTCGTTAAGGGGGATCTGATATGTCGTTTCTGATGACCCTTTTCTGGGTGGTTGCAACCGCACTGGGCGCGCTGGCATTGGGCTGGCTGTTCCGGGCAGTTTTGGTTCTGGCCACACCGGCCAATATGGCGCGTGAGCTGCGCAAGGCACCGTTGACTGCGTCTTTCGGGATGCTGGTGATCCTGATCTACGTTGTGGTGGCCCTGTTCGCCCCGCTGATTGCCCCCTTCGCGGAAAGCGAAGTGGTTGGCCGCCAGTATCAGCAGTGGGACAGCACCTATCTGCTGGGCACCGATAACCTGGGCCGCGATATGCTGACCCGGATGATCTATGGCGCACGCAACACCGTCGGGATCGCCTTTGCCACCACGGCGCTGGCCTTCTTTGTCGGCTCCATCCTTGGCCTGCTGGCCGCGGTGGTCGGCGGTTGGCTGGACCAGTTCCTGAGCCGCGTGGTGGACATCCTGATGGCCATTCCGTCGCTCATCTTCTCGCTCCTGCTGCTGACCATCTTTGGCACCTCGGTGGTGTCGCTGATCCTGGTGATCGCAACGATTGATGCCACCCGCGTGTTCCGCCTGGCCCGGTCTGTGGCGCAGGGCATCGTGGTGATGGATTACATCGAAGCTGCCAAGCTGCGCGGTGAAGGGCTGTGGCACCTGGTGACCCGCGAAGTGCTGCCAAACGCGATGGCGCCTCTGGTGGCTGAGTTTGGCTTGCGCTTCTGCTTTGTGTTCCTGGCTATTTCGGCGCTGTCGTTCCTGGGCCTTGGCATTCAGCCGCCCACGGCGGACTGGGGATCGATGGTGCGTGACAACGCAACGCTGATCACCTTTGGCGACATCACCCCGCTGCTGCCAGCTGGTGCAATTGCGCTGCTGACGGTTGCGGTGAACTTTGTGGTGGACTGGCAGCTGCACCGCGCCAGCGGATTGAAGGAGTAAGCCCATGGCGAATGATAAGACGCAAGAGCCACTCCTCACCGTGCGCGGCCTCAGGATTGAGGGCAAATCTGAGGATCAATGGAACGAAATCGTCAAAGGCGTGGACCTGACCCTGCATCGGGGTGAGGTGCTGGGTCTGATCGGTGAATCCGGTGCGGGCAAGTCCACGGTTGGTCTGGCCTCCATGGGCTTCACCCGTGATGGCTGCCGCATTTCCGGGGGTGAGATCACCTTTGACGGCATTGATCTGCGCAATGCCTCAGCGGCGGACAAACGCGGGCTTCTGGGCAAGCGGATCGCCTATGTGGCGCAATCCGCAGCGGCCAGTTTCAACCCGGCGCATAAGCTGATCGATCAGTACAGCGAAGCGCCGGTGGTGCATTCCGTCATGTCCCGTGCCGATGCTGAGGCGGACGCCGTGGATCTTTACCGCCGTATGCAGTTACCGGATCCTGAACAGATCGGCTTCCGCTATCCGCATCAGGTGTCCGGCGGGCAGCTGCAGCGGGCGATGACCGCCATGGCGATGTCCTGTCGGCCTGACCTCATCATCTTTGATGAGCCGACAACCGCGCTGGATGTGACCACCCAGATTGAGGTCTTGGCGGCGATCCGTGACATCGTGGAGCAGTTCAACACCGCTGCGATCTATATCACCCACGATCTGGCGGTGGTGGCGCAGATGGCAGATCGCATCAAAGTGCTGCTGAAAGGTGAAGAAGTCGAAGAGGCGGACACCCGCACCATGCTTAGCACCCCGAAGGAGGACTATACCAAGTCGCTCTGGGCGGTGCGCAGCCACGCCCGGCACGAACAGCCGAAACCCGAGGGGGAAACCCCGGTGGTGTCGGTGCGCAACGTGACGGCGGGCTATGGCAAAGTGGATGTGTTGCAGGATGTCAGCTTTGACATTCACAAACGCCGCACCGTGGCCGTTGTGGGCGAAAGTGGATCGGGGAAATCGACCACCGCCCGGGTGATCACCGGCCTGTTGACGCCGCGCCGTGGTGAGGTGCTGTTTGACGGTGAAACGCTGCCTGCGGACTATCGGTCGCGCAGCCGCGATCAGCTGCGGCAGGCGCAGATGATCTACCAGATGGCCGACACCGCGTTGAACCCCAAGCTGACCATCCGTGAGCTGATCGGCCGCCCGGCGCAGATGTATCTGGGCCTGAAAGGCAAGGCGTTGGAGGATCGGGTCAAAGACCTGCTGAACCTGATTGAGCTGGAGCCGGAGAACTACATCGACCGGCTGCCCTCAGAGCTGTCCGGTGGTCAGAAACAGCGGATCGGCATTGCCCGTGCGCTGGCGGCAGAGCCGAAGTTCATTATCTGTGATGAAGTCACATCGGCGCTGGATCAGCTGGTGGCGGAGGGCATCCTGAAACTGCTGGACCGGCTGCAGGAACAGTTTGATCTGGCCTATATGTTCATCACCCACGATCTGGCCACAGTGCGCGCCATCGCAGATGAGGTGGTAGTGATGCAGCAGGGCCGGGTAGTTGAACAGGGCGTGAAGTCCGAGATGTTCCAGCCGCCGCACCATCCCTATACCGAGCTGCTGTTGTCTTCGGTGCCCGAGATGGATCCGGATTGGCTCAGCGATCTATTGGCCAGCCGCGCCGCGAAATAACGAAAGGGCGCCCCAAGCGGGCGCCCTTTTTCTATCCGCCCTTCGTGAACGTCCATGGTCACTCGGCCCTTTGCAACCAGCCTGTCGCCAAGGCCTGCGCCCAATCTAGCCTGCCGTGATTGCGGGCAAGGGAGACCATGCGCGCACTGTCATAGGGCACCAGCCGCAGATTGCAGAGCCACCCGGAATTTGTTTTCTCCACAAGGGCATAGCTGGCCTGCGGCGTACCGGTCTGCATCTGATGATAGACCGGGTGGATGTCATCATAGGCCGGGCAGCCCACACTGCCAGGGTTCAGGATCACCGGACCATCGGGCAATTGCACCTGCCTTGGGATATGGGTGTGACCGCAGAGGATCAGGCTATAGGCTTGTGCGGGCGCCTCTGCCGCGATCTCCTCCAGGGTTGCGGCGCGCGGGGTTCCGTCGCTGCCCACAGCCTCCAACCAATAGCGGCTGTCGCTCTGCGGCGTTCCATGACAGGCCAACACATCGGCTGAGATTTCGGCGGTCTCTGGCAGGTCGCGCAGCCAGTCCAGATGCGCCGGGCGCAATTGCGCATAGGCCACGCGGTCTGAGGGCCCCATCTTAGCGGGGTCCTGCATCACCAGATAACGATCGTGATTGCCTCGAATGCAGGTAAAACCGCGCGGGATCAGCATGTCGGCGCTGCGCGCGGCCTCCAACGGGCCGCTGAAGTGGTCGCCCAGAACCACGGCCTCTTCCACCCCGATAGTGGCCATATCGGCCAAAACGGCGGCCAGCGCGTCAGAGTTTCCGTGAATGTCAGCAAGAACGGCGAAGGTCATGGTGGCAGCGTCTCAGGTTGGATCGACAGCGTCAAACGGATTGCTGCGCCTCGGCGCGCAGCCAATTGATCAGCTTGTCGAGGTCTGGTGAGGGCTGACGCCCCGGCGTGCGCAGCAGATACATGCCCTGATCCTGCTGATACGCGGCCCGGACCGATGGCACCAAAGTGCCCGCGGCCAGATAGGGCTGGGCAAAGGCATCAAAGACCAGGCAATGCCCCACCCCCTGCGCCGCGACGTCGAGGGCGACACTGGATTGATCAACGACCATCGCCGGATCCGGCAGCGGATCGGTCAGGCCCTGACGGTGAAAAAACCGGGTCCAGCTTTCGGTCACGCCAGCGATCTCGATCAGCGGGGCGTGGCGCAGGGTTTCCAGATCCGGCACTGTTTTGGCCAGGTCGGGGTGGGCCAGGGGCAGAACCTGCCCGCGCACCAGTGGTTCGGCCAACACGCCGGTCCATTCGCCCTGACCATAGCTGATGTCCAGATCCAGCTGTTCACTTTCCACCGTGCCCGCCCAGCCAGCGGTGTGCAGCTGCAACCGCACCTCAGGGTGGGCCGCGCGAAACCGTGGCAGGCGCGGGATCAACCAGGATTGGGCAAAGCTTTGCAGGCAACGCAAGCGCAGCGTCGCCTGCTGACCCCGGCCAAACACATCCGTTGTGGCCAGTGACAGATCGCTGAAGGCCTGCCGCACCGCAGGCAGGTAGTTTTCCCCCAGCCGGGTCAGCAACAGATGGCGGTTGCGGCGCAGGAACAGCGGATAGCCCAGCTGCCCCTCAAGACTGCGGACCTGATGGCTGATGGCGGCAGGGGTGAGCGCCAGTTCTTCGGCGGCGAGGGTGAAACTGCCAAGCCGAGCAGCGGCCTCAAAGGCGCGCAGCCAGGGCAGGGGAGGGAGGTTATAGCTCATCCCTGCATTTCAAATGAAATACGGGCGAGGGCAAATGATTCTTTGTTTGTCACAAAAACTTCACCTGCGCCATCTTGGCCAAAACCAAGGAGGGCGCGCGCGTGGATAGGTTCGATTACGTCATTATCGGTGCAGGATCAGCAGGTTGCGTGCTGGCGGATCGGCTGAGCGCCTCGGGCAGGTATCGGGTATTGGTGCTGGAACGGGGACCGCGTGACCATTCGCTTTGGACGAAAACCCCCGCCGGATATGGCAAGCTGTTCTATCATCCCAAGCTGAACTACGGCCTGCAGGCCACCCCATCTGACGCCATTGAGGGCCGGGTGGATTACTGGCCACGGGGCCGGGTGGTTGGCGGCTCGGGCTCAATTAATGCGATGGTCTATTGCCGCGGTTTGCAGCAGGATTTTGACGATTGGGCCAGCCTCGCGGGGCCTGAATGGGGCTGGGAAGCAGCCTGTGAAACCTATGACCGGATTGAGACGCATCACCATGCCGATGGCCGCGTTGCCGGCAGCGGCCCGTTGCAGATCACCGACGTGCGTCAGCGCATCCACCCGGTCAATCGCCACTATTTCACCGCGCTTGAGCAACAGCAGTTGCCGCAGACTGATGACATGAACGGCCCGCAGCCCGAAGGCGGTGGGATCTACCGGCTGAACACCTACAAAGGCCGCCGCTGGTCTGCGGCGCAGGCGCATCTGAAACCGGCCCTGCGGCGCAGCAATGTCACCCTGCGCACCGGCGCCGAGGTTGAACGTATCCTGTTTGACGAAAGCCGTGCCACCGGTGTGGCCTACCGCCGGAACGGGCAACGGGTGGAGGTGAAGGCCGGTCAGGTGATCCTGTCGGCGGGGGCGGTGCACAGCCCGCAGATCCTGCAACTGTCAGGTCTTGGGCCGGGGCAGGTGCTGCGTGATCTGGGCATTTCGCTGCGCCTGGCCAATGACAATATCGGCGGCAATCTGCAGGACCATCTGGGCATTAACTATTACTTCCGCGCAACCGAGCCGACATTGAACAATCAACTGGCCCCTTGGTGGGGCAAGGCATTGGCGGGATTGCAATATGTGCTGGCGCGGCGCGGCCCGCTGGCGCTGTCGGTGAATCAATGTGGCGGCTTCTTCCGATCAGGCGCGATTGAGGGGCAAGTGGACCAGCAGCTTTATTTCAACCCGGTGACCTATACGACCACCAAGGCCGGCACCCGCAATGTGATCAACCCCGATCCTTTCCCGGGCTTTATCCTTGGCATGCAGCCCACCCGGCCCAGCAGCCGTGGGCGGATCGATATCCGCTCTGCCGATCCGGGCACCGCGCCGCGGATTGAGGCCAACCCCTTGGCGACGGAGGATGACCAAAAGGCGGTGATCGCAGGCGGTCGGCTGTGTCAGCGGATCCTTGCAGCGCCTGCTTTGCAGGCCTTGATTGATGAACCGATGTATGGCGACGTGCAGCAGATGGATGATGCCGCGATCCTGAGCGATTTTCGCGCCCGTTGCGGCACTGTGTTCCACCCGGTGTCGACCGTGCGGATGGGGTTGGATCCGGCCACCTCGGCGCTGGACCCGCAGATGCGGCTGCGCGGCGTTGACGGGCTGCGGGTTGTCGATGCCTCTGCCTTCCCAAACATCACTTCGGGCAATACCAATGCCCCCACCATGATGCTGGCCCACCGGGCGGCAGATATGATCCTGAAAGACGCGAGTTGAGCCATGAAGATCACCAAGATTGAAACTTTTGCCAATGAATTCGTAGGCTTTACCCGGCTGACGACTGAGGATGGCGCGCAGGGTTGGGGGCAGGTCTCGACCTATAATTCTGACATCACCGCGCAGGTGCTGCATCGCCAGATCGCCCCTTGGGCGCTGGGGCGGTCAACCCAGGGTCTGGAGGCGCTGGTCTGCGAAATCCCTGAACGCGAACATAAATTCCCCGGCTCCTACCTGCGCCGTGCGCTGGCGGGGCTGGATACGGCGATCTGGGACTGGCGCGGCAAACAGGCGGGCAAACCGGTGGTCGAACTGCTGGGCGGCACGCCGGGCCGGCTGCGTGCCTATGGGTCATCGATGACCCGTGACATCACGCCCGAGGAAGAGGCCGCGCGCCTGGTTCGGCTGCGCGATGAACAGGGGTTTGATGCCTTCAAATTTCGGGTGGGCCGGGAATGTGGGCACGATGTGGATCAGTGGCCCGGACGCACCGACGCGATTGTGCCTGCGGTGCGCGCTGCGGTGGGCGATGATGTGGCGCTTTTGGTCGATGGCAACTCGGGCTATTCGGCGCCCAAGGCGATTGAGGTCGGCAAGATGCTGGAACAACACGGCGTCGAACACTTTGAGGAGCCTTGTCCCTACTGGCTGATGGAAGAAACCAAACAGGTCACTGATGCCTTGGATCTGGATGTGACAGGCGGGGAACAGGACTGCGATCTGCAGCATTGGAAGCGGATGATCGCGATGCGCGCGGTGGATGTGATCCAGCCCGATATCCTCTATCTCGGCGGCATCTCCCGCACGCTGATGGTGGCCGATATGGGCGCCAAGGCCGGGCTGCCCTGCACGCCCCATTGCGCCAACCTGTCACTGGTGACGCTGTTCACTATGCACCTGCTCAAGGCCATTCCAAACGCCGGCAAATATCTGGAGTTCTCCATCGAGGGAGATGACATTTATCCCTGGCAGCGCGATCTGTTTGTGACCTGTCCCTACGGCATCGAAGACGGCCATGTGACGGTCTCTGAGGCGCCAGGTTGGGGGATTGAGGTCTCGCCCGAATGGCTGTCGCGGGCGCAATATCAGGTCAGTGAGCTGCCTGTATAACCCTGTGAGTTTTTTCGATATTCGTATATTTTGCAAAGGTATGCGGTGAAGGTATCCTGTGGATAAGTTTTATCCACAGGTTTATGCACATAGCTGATTAGGAGGTCTTTATGTCTCTCAACCGCCTTGACGCGGCTACTGCAGCTGCGCAGGCTCCCATCAGGGACAGGAGGGACCAATGATCCGCCATATCGTATTGATCAACTTCCGCGCTGAAGTGTCTGAGCAGGAGATTTCCGAGATGTTTTCTACCCTGCCAGTGCTGCAGGATCTTTTGCCCGGCATGGGGGCGGTCACTGCGGGGCGCAGCGAAAGCCCGGAGCAAATGGAACGCGGGTACATGCACGGCTTTGTGGTGGATTTTGACAGCTGGCAGAGCCTGCAGGCCTATCAGGATCATCCCAAGCATCAGGCGCTTGGGGCCAGGCTGGTTGCGGCGGCCGAAGGGGGCATAGACGGTATTCTGGTCTTTGATCTGGAGGTTTAACCGCTTGCGCCCTGACCGCTAAATCCGGCACACTCGGCCCAAATCCGGGGGCGCAGGTGCAGGAAAAGCGACGTAAATTCAAACGACAAAGCGCTGAGGAGCGGAAGCAGGCGCTGGTGCAGGCGACCCTGGATCTGGTGGCAGAACAGGGGGTTCAGGCTGCCACCGTGCGCGCCATTTCCGAACGCGCTGAGGTGACGCAAGGGCTGATAAGGCACTACTTCTCAACCAAAGAAGAGCTGATCCTGGCCGCTTATGAATTCCACATGAATGCGCTGACCGATCAGGCCAGCGCAGCGGCTGAGGCGGAACATGACAGCGCCCGTGGTAAGCTGGCGGGCTTCATCCGCGCTTCGCTGAAACCGCCTGTTGTCGATCCGCGGGCGCTGGCGCTTTGGGCGGGGTTCATGACGATGCTGCTGCGTGATCCGGCGATGCGGCAGATCCATGAACGCAGCTATGTCTATTTCCGCAACCGTCTGCAGGCGCTGATCGCTGAGGCCCTGACGGAAGCCGGAAAAACCGTGGAAGAACCACGGCTTAGGGCCTTGGCCATCGCTTGCAACGCAGTGGTGGATGGTCTGTGGCTGGAGGGCGGCGCTTTGCCTGAGGCCTTCGGCGACGACGAATTGCCAAGAATCGGGCTGGAGGCCGTGGGCGCGATTATTGATCTGCCGCTGGACTTGGGGTGAGGTGGCCCGGCTTATTCGCCGGGCCTGTTCACTACTGGCTATGAGGCAATCACAACCTCAATCATCACCGGACCGGGTGCTTGCGCCGTGTCGCGCAGGGCAGCGATCAGCGCGTCGGGCTGATCAGGCACCTGTCGGTATACCATCCCATAGGAGGTGGCGGTCTCGGCAAAACGGGGCGGGGTTGGATCGCAGCCAATCACCGGTGCATCGACGTCGCGCATGGCTGCGGCGATTTCACCAAATCCGTGGTTATTCCAGATCACAAAGCGTACCGGCAGGCCCTCCTGCGCGGCGACGGCCAATTCGGACAGCGAAAACTGCGCGCCCCCATCGCCGGTCAGACAGATGGTCGGCTGATCCGGCTTGGCGATGGCTGCGCCAATCGCCGCGGGGATCGCATAACCCAAGGCACCATAGCCAGTGGAGGAATTGAACCATCCCCCCGCAACATCATGATCGTAATAGAGATTTCCGGCATAGATCGGCTGTGTGGAATCGCCCACGATCTGCGCGCCGGGCAGGGCATCGCGCATCGCGTTGAGCATCGCAACATTGGCGCGGTAGGCCGGGCTGAGGGCATCCCAGGCGGCGGTACGGCAGGCCTCGGCCCGGGCGGCACCATCGGTTTCGGCGCGGCTTGGTAGCACGGCGGCCAGTTGACCCGCCACCGTTGCCGCATCGGCGCAGAGGGCGATCACATGCGGGTGACGGGCGATTTGATTCGGGCAGATGTCCACCCGGATCAGCCCGCGCATCTGCGCCATGTCACCGGTTGCGTACATGTCATAATCGGTCGGCCCCAACTCCGTCCCAAGGGCCAGCACGCAGTCGGCCTCCTCGATCAGATCGCGCACCGGTTTCAGGCTGGGGCTGGCGGGCACGGTTAAGGGATGCTGATGCATCAACCCGCGCGCATTGGTGGTCTGAACCACCGGCGCGTCGAGGCTCTCTGCCAATGATTGCAACGCGGCCCCACCGGTTTTGATACCGCCGCCGGCAAGGATCACCACCCGTTCTGCCTGTGTCAGCTGGGTGACCACCTGTTGCAGCGCGTCAACTGCGGCGGCTTTCGGGTCGGCTGGTGGGGCAGGGGGCGCCAGCGGGGCGGCCGTGACGCCGGCCACATCCAGCGGCACCTCAATATGTGCGGGCGTCGGGCGCGCGGCCTGCATCGCATCAAAGGCACGTGTTAGCGCGCGGTTCAAGGCGTTGGGATCGTTCACGTGTTCCGAGGTCGCGACCACGGTTTGCATCAACCCCTGCTGGTCGGGCAACTCATGCAGATGGCCCATGCCCTGACCCAATGAGGCACGGGCATTGACGCCTGAGACCACCAAGACCGGAACCGAATCCGCACGGGACTGGGCCACAGGGGTGATCGTGTTGGTCAGGCCGGGGCCGGTGATCACGAAGGCCACGCCGGGTTTGCCGCTGGCGCGGGCATAGCCATCGGCCATGAACCCCGCCCCCTGTTCATGCCGCGGGGTGACATGGCGAATCCCGTCAAGATCCAGACCACGGTAATGCTCAATCGTATGCACGCCGGGAATGCCAAAGACGCAGTCAACACCGCGCTGTTTCAAGCCGCTGACCAGTGCTTCGCCAACGGTGGGTTTGGTTTTGCTCATGAGGCGACCACCTGTGGCTGGGTGGCTTCGGCATGGGTCAGCATACGGTCAATTGCTTGATCGAATTGCTCGTCCGGGATGGTCAGGGCGACACGCACCCAGTCCCGTAGACCATCACCAAAGGCACTGCCCGGCATCACAGCAACGCCCTGATCCAACAACGCCCAAGCGTAGGCTTCGCCATCAAGCCCAAGGGCTTTGGCGGACACCAATGCAAACATGCCTGCCGCCGGCATATGCACGGCGAGGTCACTCTGTGGCTGTAATCGATCACGTAGCCGGGTGGCGCGCGCGCTGAACCGCGCAGCCATGCCTGCCGCCACGGGCGATCCTTCGCGCACGGCAACTTCGGTCATGTCGGAGATGAAGGGTTGGTTGCCAAACAGCATGGTTTCGGCGACGGGCAGTAAAGCCTCACAGAAGGCGGCAGGGCCAACACACCAGCCACTGCGGAACCCAGGCGCTGCGTGAGATTTGGAGATTGAGGCCACCGCGATGACCCGATCGGCGATTTCGGGCAGGGCAAGCGGTGAACAGAAGGTGGTGCCGTCAAAGATCAGATCTTCGTACACCTCATCCGAAATGATCCAGAGGTTGTGCTGACGGGCCAGTGCGCCGATCGCCTGCAGCTCGTCCCGGCTGAGGACCGCGCCGGTGGGGTTGTGCGGGGAGTTCAGCAGGATGGCGCGGCTTTTGGGGGTGATTGCGGCGGCCAGATCATGGGCCTGCATGCGGAACCCATGTTCAGCGCGCAGGGGCACCGGCACCATCGTGGCGCCCGTTGCACGCACCACCCCTTCGTAGGTCGCATACATCGGATCGCCCACCAGCACCTCATCACCCGTTTCGGCAACGCCCATCATCACGGCATAAAGCGCGGTCTGGGTGCCCGGCAGACACAGGAAGTTCTCAGGCCCAAAGGGCCGACCAATCCGGGCCGTGTAGCGATCAGCCAAGGCCTGCAGCAGCCCTTCTTCGCCTTGTCCGTTGGAATATTGCGTGCGCCCGGCATTAAGCGCCTCAATGCTGGCGGCAACCAATCTGTCAGGCACCGGCACATCAGGTTCGCCGATGGTCATTTCAATGATGTCTTCGCCCGCCTCAATGCGATCGCGCGCCGCAAAATGCACCGCCCATTTGGCGCCGCCCAACCCGGCCAACCGGGTGGTGATATCGGCCAGTTTCATGGCTGTTGTCCTTATTCAAACGGCTGTGGGACGGGGAGATCCCCGTGACAGCGCCGGTGGTCTAGAGGTGTGTTTTTCCTTGTTGTGCATCTGTATAATAACCCTGTCAACTAGAACCTAAGTGCAGGCGGGATCATGGGGGCCGGGGTATGAGCATCCAAATTCAGCCACAGAGTTCCGCCACAAAAGCGGGAATCGTTGGGTGTGTGCGGTGGCTTTGAGCCTTGGTTCTAAGGCTAATCTGCTGTGTTTGCTTTAAAATTCGCCTCTAGGCTGCTTTGCAGGGTGGATCACCTTATGGGTGAGCGATCACTCGCCTCTTCAATCACCGATAAGTCATTGAATTTCCACAATTTTTCCTAAAATTCTGAGTATCTGTCTCTGACCACAACTCAACTGGAGCAGAAAATGAACATTAAAACATCATCTTTCACCCCTTATGACGACGGCACCTTGCCGTTGATCAGTCTCAGCGATCTCAGCAGTGAGGATCCTGTCAAACAGCAGGCGGTTGCAGATCAGATCGGTCAGGCCGCACGGCAGTTCGGGTTTTTCCGGATCTGCGATCACGGTATCAATCCGGTGCTGATCGAGGCGGCCTATGCGGTGGCCGCGCTGTTCTTTGCGCAGCCTGAACGGCACAAGATGCGCCATTACATCGGCAACAGCAGCAATCACCGCGGCTATGTGCCGTTCAGTGAAAAAGGCGATTATGCCGATGAGAAAAACCGCAGCTATGAGGCCTTTGATCTAGGTCTGGATCTGCCTTCGGATGACCCGGATTATCTGGCAGGCAACCGTCTGCTGGGGCCAAATGTCTGGCCGGACAGCCCCGGGTTTGCTCAGATCATCGGCACCTATTACCAGCAGATCGCGCGGCTTGGTCAGCGGGTGACCGGCGCCTTGGAACAGCATCTTGGCCTGCCACAGGGCGCCATGCTGGCCCAGATGGACAAGCCCGTTTCACAGCTGCGCCTGCTGCATTACCTGCGCGGCGATGAGACCACCGACCATAAATCGGTCAATATGGGCGCCCATACGGACTATGAATGTCTGACACTGTTGCATACACGCAACCCCGGCCTGCAAGTCCTTGCAACTTCTGGTAAATGGATCGACGTACCGGTCGATCATTCGGTCTTTGTGGTCAATATTGGCGACATGTTGGAGGCCTGGAGCAACGGAATTTTGCGCTCAACACCTCATAGGGTCTTGAATTCAAGCGCGGAACGGTTTTCGATGCCGTATTTTGTAGCGGCAAATTACGACACGATGATTGAACCCTTCCCTCAGCTTATCAGCGAAAACCGCCCATCGGGCTATGCGCCTTTCAAAGCGGGGGAGCATCTGGAGACTATGCTTATGCGCGATTTCCCTTATCTGCGGGACGGTCAGGCAGAGACCAACTTCTCAAACCCCTTTGAAGGCCGCCTGCAGGGAGATCAGCACTGATGCCACCCTTTGAAACGATCTTGGCGGTGCTGCTTGCGGGATTTGCACTTAGCGCAACACCCGGTCCATCGATGCTTTATGTGCTGTCGCGCACGGTCGGGCAGGACCGGGTTGCCGGGCTGGCCTCGGCCTTTGGGCTGGCGCTGGGGGGCATGGCGCTGGCCGTGGCCACCGCGATGGGGCTTGCAGCCGTGTTTGCCAAGTTCACCTGGATCGTGCCGGGGCTGCGCTATCTGGGATCGGCCTATCTGATCTGGCTGGGCGTCGGCATGATCCGCGAAGCCCGTGCTGCGGCGCTGGCGGATCTGCATGTCAGCGAAGTGGTGCGCAAACCGGTGCGTGCGATCGTCTGGCAGGGGGTTCTGGTGGAACTGCTGAACCCCAAAACGGTGCTGTTTTTCGCGCTGTTCCTGCCGCCCTTCATCACGATGGGGGAGGGCAATGGCAGTGTTGAACTGCAGTTCCTGATCCTTGGCGCACTGGTCCCGCTGACGGCGATCCCGTCGGATATGCTGGTTGTCTTCATGGGCTCCAGCCTGGCCGGGGCGATCAACAAACGTCGGCACCTGCGTGAGGCGCTCGGCTGGATTGGCGGTGGTATGCTGATCCTGATCGCGGTCAACCTGCACCTTGGGCTGATCTGATCCAAGTGTTTGCAAATTGTGTTAAGGGGCGGTGCCACGGGCGCCGCCCTTTGTCATGTCGCGCAGGCTTTTGCGGAAGGCGGCCGGGGTCTGACCACTGATGCGGCCAAAGACACGGTGAAAGGCAGGCAGATCCTGATAACCCGATTGCGCCGCCACCTCTGCAACCGGCAGGGCGCTGTCCGCCAAAAGGGTTTTGGCATGCTCAATCCGCAACTGCTGCAGGTATTGGGTGACGGTCAGCCCGGTGGCCCGCTGGAACCGCCGCTGCAAGCTGCGCGGTGACAGGCCCAGCCGCTGTGCCAGCAGGGGCAGGGCAGGTGGATGGGCAAGATCGCGGGCCAGCCCGTGCTGGGCCTCGGCCACCTTGGCATCGCCATGGTCAAATCGCGGTTGGAACCGCTGAAACCGGCGCTGGTCGCGCCGACCGGGATCCACCACAAAATGGCGTGCGGTTTCCAGCATTTTCGCATGTCCGCACAGCCGTTCAATCACAATCAGGGCCAGATCCACCCAGGCCATCAGCCCGCCTGCAGTGACCAGATCGTCATATTCGATCACCAGCCGATCGGTGTTGATCTGCAGATCCGGCCAATGGCGCTGCAGATCATGGCCCGCGCCCCAATGGGTTGTCACCGGGCGCCCGGCGTCAAGACCGGCGGCGGCCACCCAGATCACCCCAACACAGGCAGAGCAGATCAGCGCGCCCTGCAGCGCTTGGGTCGCAATCCAGCGTGGCAGATCGGGGTGGGCGGCGGGATCAGGGGCCGTGGCCGCCGGCGGCAATAGGATCGCACTGGCGCCCGGCATGTTCGCCCAGCCCGCCGCTGTCATGTCCTGTGCGCGCACTATCTCGGGCCGGAGGCCCGCGTGTGACAGGATATCCACCAGCCCCAGCACCGCAGATGGCAGTGCACCGGGATAGTCGAGGAGGAGAACACGGGGGGCAGGTTCCATCGGTTTGGCGTAATCAGCAAATACATAGTCACTTGTGACACTATCGCTGATCCGCGCCACAGGCCATATCCCATTTCATCAAAGACATAGGAGAGCGTTATGAACGCACGTGTACATGACATGAAGATCGGTGAGATTGATCTGCGGATCTTCGATGATGGCCGGTTCACCCTGCCTGCCGCCTATTTCGGCAATGTGCCTGAGGGCATGGAGCTGGGCGAGCAGGTGGAGATTGGCGCGAACCTCTGGCTGATCCGCAGCGGCGATCGCGTGATCCTTGTGGATACCGGCTCGGCTGAGGCGCTGAAGGCCATGTTCCCAGAAACCGGTGCGGCCTGGGGGGATCTGCAGGGGGTGCAGCCAACCGACATCGTGTTGACCCACATGCATGCCGACCATCTGGGTGGTTTTGCCGATCCGGCGGCCTTTGCAGGGGTGACCATCCATGTGGCTGCGGCGGAATGGGGGTTCTGGACCAACCCGGACCTGCCCGGTCTGGTGCCGGAGGAAAACCGCCCGATGGTTGAGATGATCCAAGGCGTTGCGGCTGGGATCGCGGATCGGGTGGTGACCCATGACGGCGCGGCAGAGCTGGCCCCCGGCGTCACCCTGGCGCCTCTGCCGGGCCATACGCCGGGCCACACCGGTGTGCAGTTGCAAAGCAGCGGGCAGGAACTGCTGATCGTATCGGACGCGGTGATCACCGAGCAGATCCAGATGGCCCAACCCGAAGTGACTTATGCCCTGGATGGCGATGCCGCCGCAGCTGTGGCCACCCGCCAGGCGCTGCTGGCTGAGGCTGCCACCAAAGGCGCGCCAATTGCGGCCACGCATTTTGCCTTCCCCGGTGTTGGCACCGTTGTGGCGGAGGGGCAGGCCTACCGGTTCCAGCCGGTCTAATCTGTGAAGGTCAGGGCGTGCCCATTGGGGCGCGCGTTTGCTTCGGGTCCTGTCGGGGATCAGCCCCGCGCCATCACCAGCAGCCCAAGGATGATCAGCGCCAGCCCCAGAAGCCGGGGCAGGCTGACAGGCTCGCCCAGGAAAACGATGCCTGAGACGGAGACCATGACAAAGCTCATCGCCACAAAGGGATAGGCCAGCGACAGATCCATCTGGCGCAGGGCAAAGAGCCACAGCACCGTCCCAACGCCATAAAGCGCCAGACCCAGCAGCACCAGTGGCGAAAAGAGGAAGCTCGCGGCCTTCAGCCACAGCGCTGCGGCCTCAGGCAGGGTCACCCGGGACACGCCCATTTTAAACGCGGTTTGGGCAACGGCAGACAGGCTGACGCTGACCAGAACCAGCAGGAAACCAGAAAGGCTCATCCGCCAAATCCCCCCACGTCGACGTATCGGGCCAGCAGCACAATCGCCAGCATCGCTGCGACGGAAATGCGGCTGATCTGATCACGCAGGGCAAAAACAACCGGGTCATCGCCGATCTGATCGCGGTTGGCCCACATCCAGCTGCGATAGGTCCAGAACATCATCACAGGCAGCAGCAGCCACAGAAACTCGGGCGTGAGGTAGCGTTCTTTCACGGTGTCGCTGTTGACGTATTCCGCCAATGTAAGCAGCGACAGCGCACCATTTGCGATGCCAAAGGTCTGCACCACCGTGATATCGCCGCTGTAGTAGTTGCGGGCGGGCAGGCGTTCATCGGCCTGTGCCTCCGCCGCGATCAGGCGCGACAGCTCAATGTAGCGCTTCATGTAAGCAAGGCTGAGGAAAAAGAACAAAGAGAAGGTCAAAAGCCACGGGCTGGGCATCACCATGATCGCAGCCGCGCCAGCAATGATGCGCACCGTGTAAAGCAGCGCCAGAACCACCACATCGATGGTGGAATATTGCTTTAGCCAGAGGGAATAGGCCTTGGTCAGGGTCACATAGGTGATCAGGATGGCCAGGAACAGCGGCCCGATCAGCGCCCCGAGGAGGAGCGCCAGTGCAAACAGACCGGCCGAGGCGGCAAGCCCCGTGAACGGGCGCAACGTGCCAGCGGCGAAGGGGCGGTTGCATTTCGTGGCATGCGCCCTGTCCGAGTCTACATCCAACAGATCATTCAGCAGATAGACCGCTGAAGCACAAAGCGAAAACGCCAGAAACCCCAGGGCGGCAGCCATCAGGCTGGCACCATCGGTGTAAAGATGGGCAAAGATCAGCGGCAGGAACAACAGCGCGTTCTTGGCCCACTGATGGGGCCGCATCGCCTTCAGTAAGGCGCGGGCGGTTGAACCCGTTGCGCTGGGTTGCAACGTCGCCTCATCCAGCCAATGCTGCGCCTCTTTCGGGGCTTTGGCAAAACCGCGGGCTGTTGCCGCCTGCCAGATCGGCAGATCCGCACGGCTGTCGCCCAGATATTCAAACGGGCCGTGGTCACAATGGGCCTGAATGGCCGCAAGCTTCGCTGCCCCTTTAAGGTTGCTGCCGGGGGAGGAGGCTATGACTTCATCGAAGACGCCCAGATGCGCCGCCACCGCCTCTGCCACGTGTTGATCGGCGGCGGTGGCCAGGATGACAGGGCGACCCGAGGCGCGGGCTGCTGTGATGTAATCCAACACGGCCTTGTTATAGGGCAACAGATCCGCGCGCAGCGGCACCTCTTGGGCCAGCGTTGCTTTCAAACCGCTGAACCCCTGTTGCAGGGTGGCCTTTAAGGCGCGCCCTAGGGCGGCAGGGGATTTGGCTGACCGGATCAGCATTTCCTGCGCCACATCGGTGCGCACCAAGGTGTGGTCCAGATCAACGTAAAGCGGCAACGCAGACGTGGGCGCGCTGGCGGTAGGATCTGTCTTCGTGTCTACAATCTGGGTCATCAACCTGTGTTGTTTCCAAGAAATATATCTAAATAGCTATACGACTGCTCTTCCCTAGGTGTTACGCGCCTTTCCTTTGCTTCGACAAGGGTTTTGCGTTTACCAAGATAGTCAGGACTTTGCGATTTGGCCGTTATGGCGCGTGGTTTTGGGACAGTTTAATGAAAAGATTTGGCAAAACTGAGGCGTTGACCTGCCTGGCGCTTTTTCTTTTGGCGCTTGGCCTGCGGTTGACCGGTTTGGACTATGGCTATTTCCACGGGGATGAGCGTGTGAATGATGCCGCCAAGGTGCTGACGGGGCAGTTGATCCCCGGGCAGCACTTCTACCCGCCGTTTATCAACTACCTCAATGCGGTTGCTTTGGTGGTGTTGTTTGCCATCGGGATGGTGGCGGGCTGGTGGGACAGTGCCGGGGCCTTCCGCGACCAATATTTTGCGGACCCAACCGCCTTTTATATGGCCACCCGGGCGATGACCGCGTTTTGGGGGGCAGGGCTGGCGGTGCTGTTCTTTCTGGCGGCGCGGCAGCTGCGGCTGACACAGCGCAGCGCCATAGCGATCGGACTGTTGGGGGCGTTTTTCCCGCTGGCGGTATTCATGTCGCATATCTCAAAAGGGGACGCGGGCCTTGCCACAGCGATGATGGCCTGCATCTGGGCGATGCTGATGCGCATGGATGATCCACGCCACGGCCGCTGGGATATGATCCTTGGCCTCTCAGTTACCCTGGCGCTGAGCTTCAAGCATTCCGCGATTTTTGTCCTGCTGCCGATGGGGCTGGGCTGGCTGGCGCTCCTGGCGCAACAGGAAGGGACAGGTACGGCGCTGAAATCCTTTGCCCGGGTGTTCCTTCTGACGGTGGGGTTGTGGCCCATCTTTAACATCGGCGTGCTGTTGGATTTCCAGAACTTCCTTGAATATCAGCGCATTCAATCGGTGATGTCTGTGCAGGGCGGAACCTCAGGGCATTGGGCGGGGATCACAACGCTGATCGCCCGCAGCTTTGAAACGGCATTCGGCATGAACTCCGCAATGGCCTCCGCCGCGATCCTATCCCCTCTTCTGATCCTCACCGCGCCGCGCCTGTCGCAGAAGGGCAGCCTGCTGGTGATCTGGCTGGCCCTCACCATCGGCACGCTGGCGACCGCTTGGATCACTGGCAGCCGTCAGCCCGAACACCTGTGGATCGCCAATTTTGCAGGCTACCTGTTTGTCGGCGCCGTGGCCTTGGCGGCCTATGTCGAAACCGGCCCGCGGCTGTCGCAATATCTGGCCGCATCCTGGCTGGCCGTTGGGCTGGGGTTGAGCATCTGGGGCAGCGTGATCGTGCTGACGCAGGCGACCGCGATGCCGGTGCAGGTGGCGCTGGATCACTATCTGGCGGAAAACCACGCTGACCGCCGCATCCTGACGGCCGTGGCCCATCGGATCCCGCAGCAGAAAGAAGCCCAGGCGGTGGAGTTGCAGCGGATTGAGCGGTTGGCGAGCAAATATAAGATCGACGCGCCTGAGGTGGCCGAGGATCGGATCATCCACACCTCAGCCGAGGGCGCACTGTTCTACGTGCATATGCCGGTGGTGATGTTCGGGCTGGAATCGGTGGATGAAGGTCAGGAAGGCTATAGCGTTAAGGCCCACACCTGGCCGTTGCAGGCCGAGGAATGGCAACGCGCCTATTGGCTGGATCAGGGCTTCAGCCTGTTTGTGGTCGAGGATTTTGCAAATTACGCCCATCGTGTTGATCCGGAAATTCGCCGTCAGTTTTTGCAGGCACTTGATCGCGATTGTGCCGAGCTGCGCCGGTTTGATCCGTCAAAACCACTGTTTCTGGAACGCGAAGTACGTGTGTATGACTGCGGCGCAGGCAGCTAGCGTTCAACCTTTTCCACCGTGCCGGCCACCCAGAACTCATTGCGGCGGCTGCGGATCCTTTCGGCCAGAAAATCCACAAACAGCCTGACCCGCGCCGTGTTGCGCAGATCGCGGTGCAGCAGCAGCCAGAGATTGCGGTAGGCGAGGGGCTTTTGAAACGGGGCGCGCACCAGGCCGGGATGGCGATCGCCCAGATTGCAGGCCAGATAGGCCATGCCCAGACCCGAGGCGGCCAAGGTAATCAACGGCACCAGTTCTGACACCCGGTGTTTCAACAGTGCCTTGGGGTAATAGCTGTCCTGCACCCATTTCGCGGTCTGCACTCCCTCGGGCTCATGCCAGCCAATCAGCGTCAGCCCTTTGCCCGCGTTATCTTGCACCCGTTTCGCATAATCCGGCGTGCAATAGGCAGCCTGTGACATCTGCACCAGACGGCGGCCGACAACATCATCGCTGACCTCAAAGGCCACCCTGAGGGAGACATCGGCCTCACGACGGGTCAGATCCGCCACGTCATTGGTGAAGGTCAGGTTCAGCGTGATGTCAGGGTATTCTTCGGCAAAGGCGCTGAGGTCATCCATGATCGATGTCATCGCCAGACCATGCGGTAGGGTCACATAGACCGTGCCCGTAGGGGCGGCATCGCGGCCGACGATGACGCGCGCTGCGGCGGTCATCTCCTCCTCCACGCGTTCTGCGTGGGGCAGCAGATCCTCACCCAGTTGTGTCAGCACCAGCCCCTGTTTCGAACGGTCAAACAGCCGACTGCCGATCCCTTCCTCCATCAAGGTCAGGCGCCGGGTCAGCGTGGTGTGGTTGGCCTGTATGCTGTCTGCGCCACCCCGCAGGGTGCCGGTGCGTGCAACGGCAAGAAAGATCTTCAGATCATCCCAATTGAGCGCCTGGCTGGTCTGGTCTGGCATGGGGCCTCCGGTGCGTGGATTGTGGTTCATATTTGATGCACGGTGTTCAGTTTTGCCCGGATAGAGATCATTTTTCAACCGCATTACTTTGGGGTCAGACGACGAAAACCACAAACACACTGCTTACAGGTAACCAAAGGAGCCTGACCATGAACCCGATTAAATCTGTCCTCATCACCGGTGCCAACGCAGGGCTTGGCCGTGAAGCGGCCCGCCAATTGGCCCTGCAAAAAGGGATCGAGAAAGTCTATCTCGCCTGCCGCAATCCTGAAAAAGCCCGCGCCGCCAAAGCCGCGCTGGAAGCGGAAACCGGCCGCAAGGTTTTTGACATCGTGATCCTGGATGTGTCGGATCCCGCCAAGGTGCGCACGGCCGTTGCCGAACTGACCAGCCCCGTCGATGCGGTGATCCTGAACGCTGGTGGTACCGGAGGCCAGACCCCCTATGCGCTGACCCGCGAAGGCGTGACGCATATCTTTGCCGCCAATGTTCTGGGCCATGTCGCCCTGGTTGAGGCGATGCTGGAACGTCAACTGATTACCTCCACCGTGCTTTATGCCGGCTCAGAGGCGGCGCGCGGCATTCCCAAGATGGGCGTTGCCCGTCCTGACATCAAAACCGGCTCCCCGGAAGAGTTTGCATCGATCGCCAACGGCAGCAAATTCCCCGTCAAGGCGGATCCGCTGGATGTCTATGGCACGATCAAACTGGTGGGCACCCACTGGATGGCAGCGATGTCGCGCCAGCACCCGCATCTGCGCTTTGTCACCATGAGCCCGGGCGGAACCACCGGCACCAATGGTATGGACGACCTGCCGCTACTGAAAAAGATCTTCTTCAAATATATCGGCAGCACCGTGATGCCCCTCTTTGGCATGATGCACAGCGTTGAAACCGGGGCCCGCCGTTATGTCGACGGTCTGATGAACCCCGAGTTCAAGAGCGGCCACTTCTACGCCAGCCGCGCCGGTTCGCCCACCGGTCCGGTGGTGGATCAGGTCAGCATTGACGCCACGCTGGGAGACACCCGCGCGCAGGACAATGCCGCCGCTGCAATCCGCCAATTCGCCTAATAACCCCATTTTCAGGAGAAAACGTCATGGAACTTACTCTGCAAATCCTCACCGCTCTGGCCACTTTGATGCTGACCGGGCTTGGCCTGACCTCAATGTTTGCGCCGCAAAAGATGTTGAAGAACTTCGCGCTGGAACCCATTGGCGCGCCCGGGTTCAGCACCATCCGGTCGGTGATCGGTGGGCTGTTCCTAGCCTCGGTCGGCTTCTTGGCGCTGGCGATCTTTGCCGGTCAGCATCTTGGCTACCTCGCCGTGGCCCTGGTGATGGCGCTGGTCGCGCTGGGTCGGATCATCAGCATGGTGGCTGATGGGTTTGACAAAGCGGTGGTGCCGCCGCTGGTCGTCGAACTGGTGATCACCGCCATTCTGGTTGCGGCCTATCTGAACGCCGTGTGACCCTGAGGTCTTGATCGGTAGCAAACAGCTGGTCCCGAATTGGGGCCGGCTTTTGCACGGCTCCGGCGTTTTTTCGCGGCGGGATTCGTGCTATCATAGATCCACTTTCGCTACATTTGATTTCGCCCCGGGCCGCATTTTCGGCTGTTTTGGTTTGATCGGGGGCTGTGTTTGACCCATCGCCGTCCAGTTTGTGGCGGCCCAACTCAACGCTATTTTTATGAGGTCTTTGATGAAAACCCGTTTGAATCCCGCGGCTATTGAGGCCGCCGTGGCCCGCCATTTCCGCGATACCCAAAATCCCCAATCCGCGTTTGAGGCCGTTGTGCGATCCGGCAATACGGCAGAGATCAACAAGACGGACGAGCTGCCGCGCTATGTGAACCGTTTCCTGCAAATGGGGCGGGCGGATCTGGCGGCAGAGTTTGTCAAAGAGGCGACCGGCAAAGGCATGCCGCATGTCTCCGCGCTGGAACGGATCATCGAACAGAATGAGTTGATGGGCGTGGCCTTTTTCACCCGCGGCATGACGGCGGCGCGCACAGTGGGGCGGGTGGTGATCCGCAACGCAGCGGGCGGCGTGTTGGGGCATGGCACCGGATTCATGATTTCGCCGCAGCTGCTGATGACCAACAATCATGTTCTGCGCAGCCCGGCGGAGGCGGCGGCGAGCTATATTGAATTTGACTACGCCCTGGGCGCGGATGGTGCCCCGTTGACACCGGTGCATTTCGCCTTTGACCCGGCGCGTTTCTTTCAGACAAGCGGCCCCCTTGATTTCACCATTGTTGCGGTGGAGGCAGAAAACAGCAGCGGTCAGCAGGTTGAGGAGCGTGGCTGGATGCATCTGATCGCCGACAGCGGCAAAGCGGTCATTGGTGAGCCGATCAACATCATTCAGCACCCCGGCGGCCACCGTCAGCAGATCGCCATTCGTCAGAACAAGATTGTGAAAGTGGTCGATGACTTCCTGCATTACACCACGGATACGATGCAGGGCACCTCAGGCTCTTTCTGCGCCAATGACCAGTGGCAGGTGGCCGGGCTGCATCATGCAGGTGTGCCAAACACCGATGACATGGGGCGCTGGCTGAAACAGGACGGATCGGTCTGGCAGAATGGGGTGGATGATCCCAAAACCATTCATTGGATCGCCAACGAAGGGGTGCGGATTTCCAGCATCGTCACGGAAATGCGCGCGCGCGGCCTGTCCTCAGGGGATGAGGCGATGTTTGATCGCGCGTTTGAGCCGGCGCCGGTGATGGAGTTTTTTGATGCCGGTGATTTCGATGGGTTTGAGGAACGGGCAGGGGGCGGGTCTCCTGATCAGCAGACGCCGGGACTGACGGTGGGCTCGGATGGTGTGGCGCGATGGAATTTCCAACTGACCTTTGGCCCGCTTGGCGAGGCCGGGCAGATGCCTGCCGTCACGGCACCAACACCCAAGGCCAGCCCAACACCGCCGCCACCCGTTGAACTGCCAGACAGCACCCCGGCCCGTGCCGAAAGCGTGTTTGAGCCGCGTGGCACCTATTACGACGCCGGGGCCGATAAACTGGCGGCTGGCAGCTATTACAGCGGTCTGGCGGGGTCTATGACCAAGAAGGACCGCTTCTGGGCGTTGCACGGCCTGATGAAAGACAGCCATCACACGGTGTTCAGCTATTATGACGCACGCCACGATCACCTCTACCCGTGGATTGACCGTCACCCCGATGAAACCCTGCGCTCCATCTATTCAAACGATGTGATGGCTGAGGAGCTGTTCCTGGCAGAACGGATCGCGGTGGAGGCCGCCCTGTCGCAGGCGGCACGGGTGCAGGAAATCGCCCGGGCCGATCTGACGCCGGAGGCAATTGAGCTGGAGGATGCGCTGCTGGAGGCCACCAGCACCTTCAACTGCGAACATGTGGTGCCGCAGTCCTGGTTCAAAGGGGAGGCCGAGAAGCGGGCGCAGAAAAGCGATCTGCACCATCTGTTTACCTGCGAAGGCGGCTGTAACAGCTTCCGCTCCAACATCCCTTATTCCGAGTTTTCAAGCGATGAAGAGGCCAAACTGCTGGCGGCGGAGGTTCTGGCGGTTGAGGCGCTGAATAACCCCGAGTTGGAGGCCGCCCGTCCGATGTGTGGTCTGCGGGACAAACGCCGGTTTGAGCCCACGGCAGGCAAGGGGGCCGTTGCCCGCGCCACGCTTTATTTCCTGCTGCGCTACCCCGGCGTGGTCGGCGATGTGAAATCAGGCAGCAAGAAAGAGCTGACGAAATCGAACCTTGGGGTCATTTTGGATTGGGCCAAAGCGGAACCGCCCAGCCTTTATGAACGCCACCGTAACGCAGAGATCGCCAAGGTGCAGGGCAACCGCAATCCGCTGATCGACACGCCGGATTGGCTGGGTGAGATCGCTTTTGAAGAGGGATTTGGCTGAGTCGCTTGCGGTAAAGCCTGACCTCGGCGGCCAATAACTTACAAAATCGCCTCTGCTGACCGATCAACACAAACACTGGTCGTAGCCTTGCGCTGCGGCCTTTCGGCTGGTTGGGATTCTCATTTATTCACATAGAGTTAGTGCGGCAATGATGAGGTGGATCAGCGTTGCCCAGAAAACAGTCCATGCGCCTGAAAATGAGGCATCTCACAACCAAGGGGCGCGTTTCCCTAGGGGAAAAGCATTGACCGGTTGGTCAAAAAGCAAGACGGTTGACGCAATAAATCAAAACAGGGGGTCTGATCATGAAGACATTGAAAACCGTGTCACGTCGTGTGGCATTGGCGATGACCGTGGGCTTTGGCCTGGCTGCTTCGGCAGGCATGGCTGCGGCCGAGGCGGTGAAAGTCGCGGCAATTTACACGCTGCCCGTGGAACAACAGTGGATCAGTCGGATCCACAAGGCGCTGAATGCCGCGGCGGAGCGTGGCGATATTGAATATGTGTTTTCGGAAAACGTCGCCAACACCGACTATGAGCGGGTGATGCGCGAATATGCCGAACAGGGCAAACAGCTGATCGTGGGTGAGGTGTTCGGTCTGGAGCGCGCGGCGCGCAAAGTGGCCAAAGACTATCCGGAAACCGCCTTCCTGATGGGATCGTCCTTTGGGGCGGTGGCGCCGAACTTCTCGGTCTTTGACAACTGGATCCATGAACCCAGCTACCTGTCGGGCATGGTTGCCGGTGCCGCCACCGAAAGCAACGTGATCGGCATGGTTGGCGGCTACGCCATTCCTGAGGTGAACCGCCTGATGCATGCCTTCATGGATGGCGCCCGTGAGGTGAACCCTGAGGTCAAGTTCATCGTGAACTTCATCGACAGCTGGTATGACCCGCCCAAAGCCAAAGAAAGCGCCTTTGCCATGATGGATGCGGGTGCGGACATCATGTACGCAGAACGCTTCGGTGTTTCGGATGCTGCTGTTGAGCGTGGCGTCAAAGCCATCGGCAATGTGATCGACACCTCGGGTGACTACCCGGGCACCATTCTGGCCTCGGCCCTGTGGCACATGGAAGCCACCATCGACAAAGCTGTCGCCAGCGTTGCCAGCGGCAGCTTTGAGGCATCGGATTACGGTCAGTACAGCTTCATGGCTTATGGCGGCGGATCGCTGGTCATGGATGAGGCGCTGATCTCGGCCGATGTGGTTGAGAAGGTGCGCGCGAAAGAGGCCGACATTCTGGGTGGCATGTTCCGTGTGAATGTGAACGACGACCGCCCGGTCTCGGACAACTAAGGACAGGGCCGGTGCGCCTTTTGGTGCGCCGGCCATTTCACTCACGTGACAGATACCAAAGTTTTATCTCTGAACGGGCTTTCCAAGCGGTTCGGTTCGGTCATCGCAAATGATGGCGTGGATCTGGAGCTGCGCAAAGGGGAAGTCCTTGCGCTTCTGGGCGAAAACGGCGCGGGCAAAACCACGCTGATGAATATGCTGTTTGGGCATTACATGCCCGACGCAGGCACGGTTGAAGTGGCTGATGAGGCTGGCCAGATGCAGGCGCTGCCGCTGGGCCACCCCCAGGCGGCATTGGCCGCGGGCATCGGCATGGTGCATCAGCACTTTGCGCTGGCTGAAAACCTCTCGGCTCTGAATAACATCGTGCTTGGCTCCGAACGGTTGAGCCTGTTGCGCCGTGATCTGAAGGCCGCGCGGGCCAAGATCGAACGCATCATGCAGCACACCGGCCTGACCGTCACGCTGGACACGCCCGTGGGGCGGCTGTCGGTTGGCGAACGTCAGCGGGTTGAGATCCTGAAAGCGCTCTACCGCGATGTGCGCATTCTGGTTCTGGATGAACCCACCGCCGTGTTGACCCCGCAGGAGGCCGATACGCTGTTTGAGAACATCGGCGCCATGACGCGCGAAGGTCTCTCGGTCATCTTCATTTCTCATAAGCTGCGGGAAGTGCTGGCCTTTTCCCACCGAATTGCAGTGCTGCGGCATGGCAAGAAGGTGGGTGAGATTGCCACGACAGAGGCCGATGAACGCATCATTGCCCGCATGATGGTGGGGGCCGACACCCCTGAAACCGCGCGGCAGGATATGGCCCCCGGTGCCCCTGTGCTGGAGCTTGAGGGCATCTCGGTAACGGGCCGGTCCAAACGTGACAGCCTGGTGGGGGCCTCGCTGACGCTGAATGCACATGAAATCCTGGGCATCGCCGGGGTTTCCGGCAATGGACAAAGCGCCTTGGCGGGTTTGATTTCCGGTCTGACCAAACCAAGCGCGGGCAATATCCGCATTGTTGGCGCAGAGATCGCGACGGTGACGCCTACAAACTTGATCAAGGCGGGCGTTGGCCGCATTCCAGAGGATCGCCATCACGACGGCATCGTTGGGGTGATGTCGGTGGCTGAAAACATGGTCATCGAACGGTTGGATGATGCTGAGATCAGCCGCGCCGGTTTCCTGAAAAAGGACGCGATCACCGCCAATGCCGAAAAGCTGGCGGCAGACTATGACGTGCGCGGGCCGGGCGTCGGCGCGCGGGCGCGGCTGCTGTCTGGCGGGAACATCCAGAAAATGATCCTGGCGCGGGTCTTTGAGCAAAGCCCCAAGCTGATCCTGGCCAATCAGCCAACCCGTGGTCTGGACATGCTGGCCGCTTCCGAGGTGGCGCGCCGCCTATTGGAGGCGCGTGCCGCAGGGGCCGGGATTGTGCTGATTTCAGAAGATCTGGATGAAATCCTGGGCCTCGCCGACCGGGTGGTGGTGATCCATGACGGTGAAATGATTGAGGCAGAGACACGCGACCGCGAAGCGATTGGCCTGATGATGGCGGGCGAATTAACCCCGCATGAACCGCAGCAAAGCGGAGCAGGAGCACAATGATACGGATTGAACCACGCGCTGCGACCTCGCAGGCGTTTAAACTGGGGCTGCCGGTGCTGTCTGCGGTGATCGCATTGCTGGCAGCGGCGATCCCGCTGGCCTTTGCCGGGGCCAATATCCTGACCGCCTATGGTGAGATGGTCAAAGGCGTCTTCGGCTCGCTTTTTGCGGTGTCGGAAATGCTGACCCGGGCGACGCCGCTGATCTTTACCGGTCTGGCAGCCGCCTTGGCGTTTCGCGCCCGGCTCTGGAATATCGGGGCTGAGGGGCAGCTTTACCTTGGTGCGATGGCGGCGGTTGCCATCGGGGCCGGCGCGATTGAGGCGCCAAGCTACATTCTGGTGCCGGTCATCATCGTGATGGGCTGCGCTGCAGGGGCGGCGGGCATGGTGGTGCCCACGGTTCTCAAAACCCGCTTTGGCGCGGATGAGGTGGTGACCACCTTGCTGCTCAACTTCATCGTTTTGATTTTCCTGCAATATATGCTGGAGGGGCCACTGAAAGATCCGATGGGCATGGGCTGGCCGCAAAGCGCGCCGATCCTGGATGAGGGCACCCTGCCGGGCCTGATGGCGCGGATGCGGGTGCATTCCGGGCTGATCATCGCCTTGGTCGCGGCCGCCGTGGCGCAGGTGATGCTGTCGCGGTCGGTCTGGGGTTTCAAACTGCGTGCAGTTGGCGAAAACGCCCCGGCAGCGCGTCATGCCGGCATCGGCGTGGACCGGACCCTGCTGAGCGTTGCGATCGTTTCGGGCGGTCTGGCGGGTATGGCTGGCGTCAGTGAGGTTGCGGGGCTGAAGGGCTACCTGACCGCTGACCTGTCACCGGGCTTTGGCTACACCGGCATCGTTGTGGCCATGCTGGCGGGCCTGTCGCCGGTGGGTGTTGTGGTCGCCGCATTGTTTATCGCCAGCGTCTTTGTGGGTGCCGATAGCATGAGCCGGTCGATGGGCGTGTCGTCTTATCTGGCGGATCTGATCGTTTCCATGTCGCTACTTTGCGTGCTGATCGGGGGCTTCTTTGCCCGCTACAAGATCACCCGCAGCGCCCCCACGAAGGGAGAGGCATCATGATGGATATTCTCAACATCCTGATGTCCGAAAGCTTCTGGGCGGCCTCTTTGCGCATTGCCACACCGTTGATCTTCGGCGTTCTTGGCGCGCTACTGTGTGAGAAATCGGGCGTTTTGAACCTGGGGATTGAGGGCATTTTTGTCACCGGCGCCATGGTTGGCTGGATGGCCGTCTGGCTGGGTCTGGGCCTATGGGGCGGTGTGCTGGCGGCGGCTGTGGCAGGTGCGGCGTTTGGCCTGTTACATGCGATCCTGACGGTGCCTTTGGGCCTGTCGCAGCATGTGTCGGGTCTGGGGGTGACGCTGTTTGCCACCTCAATCAGCTATTTCACCTATCGCACGGCGCTGCCCACGGTATCGTCGCCGCCCAAGATCGAACCCTTCCGGGCGCTCGACATTCCGGTTCTGTCGGATCTGCCGTTTCTGGGGCCGGTGCTGTTTCAGCAAACCGCCTTTACCTGGCTGGCGCTGCTGATGGTGCTTCTGGTCTGGTATGTGCTGAACCGCACGCCCCTGGGGGTGGCCATTCAGGCGGTGGGGGACAATCCCGACAGCGTGGATGCGCAGGGCCTTTCGGTCTACTGGTTGCGCATTGGCGCCGTTGTGGCCGGATCGGCGCTGATGGCGTTAGGCGGTGCGTTTCTGACGATGTCTGCCTTTGACAGCTTCTTCTTTGGCATGGTGAACGGGCGGGGCTGGATCTGTATCGCGCTGGTGATTTTTGCCAGTTGGCGGCCGGGCAAGGCGCTCCTCGGGGCGCTGCTGTTTGGCGCCTTTGATGCGTTGCAGGTGCGTCTGCAAACCGAGGTGGGCGCGCTGGTGCCCAGTCAGGTCTTCATCGCGGCACCTTACGTTTTGTCGATTGTCGCCCTTGTGATTGCCGCGCGGCGCGCCGATTATCCACGCGCCCTGCTGACGCCGTGGTTCAAAGGGCAACGCTGATCAAGCGCTGGAGGATACATGTTTGATCTGATTATCAAAAACGCCACCCTGCCTGACGGCACCTGTGGCGTGGACATCGCCTGCAAAGACGGTTTGATCGCCGCGGTTGAGGCTGGGATCAGTGCTGAGGCTGCGGAGGTGATTGAGGCCGAGGGCCAGCTGGTCAGCCCGCCCTTTGTGGATCCGCATTTTCATATGGATGCGACCCTTTCGCTGGGCACGCCACGGATGAATGTGTCCGGCACATTGCTGGAGGGCATTGCGCTCTGGGGGGAGTTGAAGCCGCTGCAAAGCGTTGATCAGATTGTGGTGCGGGCGCTGCGCTATTGCGATCTGGCGGTCAGCATGGGGATCGGCGCGATCCGCAGCCATGTGGACACCTGCGATGATGAGCTGAAAGGCGTTGCGGCCCTGCTGGAGGTGCGCGAGCAGGTGAAGGAGTACCTTGATCTGCAGCTGGTGGCCTTCCCGCAGGATGGCGTGCTGCGCGACCCAACGGCGATGGAGAACACTATTCGCGCGCTGGATATGGGTGTGGATGTTGTGGGCGGCATCCCACATTTCGAGCGCACAATGGCGGATGGCGCGGAAAGCGTACGTCTGCTGTGCCAGATCGCGGCCGACCGGGGGTTGATGGTGGATATGCATTGCGACGAAAGCGATGATCCCATGTCCCGCCATATTGAGACACTGGCCTATGAGACCCAGCGCCTTGGCCTGCAGGGCAGGGTGGCAGGATCGCATCTGACCTCAATGCATTCGATGGACAACTACTATGTCTCCAAGCTGATCCCACTGATGGTAGAGGCGGGGGTGCATGCCATCCCCAACCCGCTGATCAACATCATGCTGCAGGGCCGTCATGATAGCTATCCCAAACGCCGGGGCCAGACCCGTGTGCGCGAATTACGCGATGCCGGGATCACGGTTGGCTTTGGCTCGGACTGTGTGATGGATCCGTGGTATTCGCTGGGCAAGGCCGACATGTTGGATGTGGCCTTCATGGGGTTGCATGTGGGGCAGCTTTCCAGCCGTGAGGATATGGCCTGGTGCTTTGACGCGGTGACCGAAAACTCGGCCCAGATCATGGGGCTGGACGGCTACGGCATCGCCAAAGGCTGTGCGGCAAACATGGTGCTGTTGCAGGCCAGTGACAAGATCGAAGCGGTGCGCCTGCGGGCCAACCGGCTGGCGGTGATCCGCAAAGGGCGGGTGATTGCACGCACGGCACCAGTGGTCACCACACTGGATCTGCCGGAACGGCCCAAGGCGGTTAATCCGGCGGAGTATGCGCCGAAGGCCTGAGCGCAACGGCCGGGTCGCATCGCGGTCCGGTGCGTGGTCAAGTTTTTGAGGATACACATGATCGAAGTGCCGCCCAACAGACACTGTTGGTCCGCGCCGTTCCGCCCTCGTCAAACCGGAGGTTTGTCTTCGGCAAAACGGGCGGCGCGATTGCGCCTCCCCTCGGAACGGCGCTACGCCTCAAATCTTAGATATGCTCTATTTCCGCAGCAGCAGGATAAAGGACACACCGCCCACCAACCCGGTGACAATGCCAATCGGCATATCCTCAGGCGCCATGACGGTGCGGGCAGCGATATCGGCCAGCAGCAGAAAGATACCCCCGATCACGGCTGAGGCCGGAATGACCCGCAGATAATCCCCCCCGACAAACAGCCGGGCGATATGGGGCACCATCAGCCCGACAAACCCAATCATCCCGGAAAAGGCCACCATCACACCGGTGATCAACGCGCTGACGGCAAAAACCACCAGTCTGAACCGGGCGACGGGTATGCCCATCGTGGCAGCGGTTTCATCGCCGATGGTCATGGCGTTCAGGCGCGGGGCCTGAAGCCAGAGCCACAGTGCAGACGGGATCAGGATCGCCAGCGGAAAGATCAGGTGTGACCATTGCGCCAGTCCCAAACCGCCCAGCATCCAGAACACCACCGTATGGGTGGCGCGGGGATCGCCCAGGAAAATCAGCACATTGGCCGCGGCCATGATGACAAAGGACACCGCAACCCCTGCCAGGACCAACCTGTCCGCACTTGTTGCCTCGGCCAGTCTGGCAACGCCCAAGACCAGCACCGTAGCCCCAAGCGCGCCAAAAAACGCCAGCAGGGGAACAGTCAGCAGACCCAGAAACAAACCGGTGTGCAACAGCGCCAGGATCGCCCCAAAGGCCCCACCGGAGGAAATGCCCAACAGATGCGGATCGGCCAATGGATTGCGGGTCACCGCCTGCAAGGCAGCCCCCACAACGGCCAGACCTGCCCCTACCATCACCGCCAGAAGGGCGCGCGGGAAACGGATATCCCAGACAATAGCGGCGCGGCCTTTGGACCAGTCCGGTTCCCATATTGGCAGGCCAATCCGGTCAAAGAACACGCCCCAGACGGTGCCAAAGGGGACGGAAACCGCCCCCAATGAAATCGCCATGGACAGGGACAGCCCCAGCATTACGAAAGTGCCCAGGCTGATCGCCCAAAATGGCAGACGGGACCGTCCCTGCTGCATCTCAGTTCCCCCAGAAGCCGTTGGCCAGCTTCTTCACGGCGTTGATATTGCGCGGGCCGGGGGTGGCTTCGACATATTCCAGCACGACGAACCGGTCGTTTTTCACCGCATCCAGATCGGCGAAGGCGGGGTTGTTCATCATGAAGGCGCGCTTTTCTGCGGCGGTGACATTGCCGTAGTTCACGATGACCACGACCTCAGGGTTGCGCTCAACCACGGCTTCCCAGTTCACGGTGCCCCAGCTTTTTTCAAAGTCGTCCATGATGTTGGTGCCGCCTGCCGCTTCGATCAGCGCGGTGGGCATGGCGTAACGCCCTGCGGTGAACGGGCTATCCTCGCCGCTGTCATAGACAAAGACGCGCAGCGGATCGCCGGTTTCCAGATCGGCGGTGAAGGCCGCCAGTTCCGCCTTGTAACCGGCAACCAGCGCATCGGCCTTGTCTTCCACCTGGAAGATTTTGCCGAGGTTGGTCAGGTCGTTATACATGTCATCGATGCTGACCTTGGGCTTGTCGCCGATGTGGATGCAGCTTTCGGTCAGCTCATAAACTTTGATGCCAAATGGGGCGAGGGTCTCGGGGGTGACTTCGCCACCGACCTTCATGCCGTAGTTCCAACCGGCAAAGAAGAAGTCAGCATCGGCGCCGACCAGCACCTCTTTGGTGGGGTATTTCGCTGATAGCTCAGGCAGCGCTTCGACGCCTGCGCGCATCTCTTCATCCAGTGTTTTCCAGCCGGAAATGCCGGTGTAGCCCACCATGCGATCTGCCAGACCCAGCACCAGCATCATCTCGGTCAGGTTCACATCGTTGGAGATGGCCGCCTGCGGCGGGGCATCGAATTGGACCTGACGGTTGCAGCTGTCAACGCTCACCTCAGCCAGCGCCGGGCCAGCCGCGATCATCATGCCAAGGGCAAGTGTAGTGTGTTTCATAGGATTTTCCTGTTGTTTGAGTTAGTTTGGAAGTTGGAAAGACAGGTGGGAGCGTCGGCTTAAGCTCAGCTCCTCCCGTTTGGCGTCCACCGCGAAGGTTTCAGACACCAGTATTTCGCCCAGGGCTGATTGAGGCGGTCCGTAGCTTTGGACCTGGCCCCGTTTCAGCACCAGAACCTGATCACAGACCGCGCCGGCCAGATTGAGGTCATGCAGCGATGTGACAATGGTCAGATCCAGATCCCGGATCAGCTGCAGCACCTCCAGCTGGTGGCGAATGTCCAGATGGTTGGTCGGTTCATCCAGCACCAGAATCTGCGGTTCCTGCGCCAGGGCGCGGGCCACCATCACCCGCTGACGTTCGCCGCCCGACAGGGTGGAGAGGGTGCGATCGGCAAAGCCATGCAGATCCATGCGGGACAGGGCCGCCGTAATCACCTCGGCGTCTTTGCGGCCGGGGGTCGACAGGCCCAGCCGATGCGGCACCCGGCCAAGCGCCACGATTTCACGCACCGACAAGGCAAAGTCGGTTGGTTGTTCCTGCAACACCGCCGCCACTTTGCGCGCCAGTGCCCGGGGCGGCATTTGTGAGGTGGATTGCCCGTCGATCAACACTTGCCCGCTGCTGGGGCGATTGTAGCCATAGATCAGCCGCAGCAATGTGGTTTTCCCCGCGCCATTGGGGCCAACAATGCCCAGCACCTGCCCCGCAGGCAGGTCAAAGGATGTGTCCTGCAACACCAGCGGGCTGCGTTTGCGGGGCCCCCATGTGACGTTTTCAACAGCCAGACGCGCGCTCATGACACCGGCTCCAGACTGTCCTCAATCGCCATGATGGTGGCGGGGATCCGCGCCAATGTGGTGCGCCGCAGCTTGCCGGGGCGATCGACCGCGCTGCACCAGCCATCATGCAAAACGGCATATTGGCGGGCAAATTCCACCAGATCAGCAACATCTTCGTCAGGATCGATGTCACCAAACAGGTACGAGGCCTTGCGCGTGCCGTGATAGGCCACGGTGCAGGCGCGTTTGCAGGCCGCCATACAGGCGGTGCCTGAAACTTCAAAATCCTCCGCAACACTGTCGCCGGCCAGGGCGATGGCGCTGCGCAGCCGTTCAATCAGCTGATAGCCGGGGCGACAGGCCTCGCCGGTATGACGGCAGGATGTGCATACTGTAATTCTGTGTGATGTGGTCCGGTTCATAGCGCCCTCCGCGCGGATGCGAGGGTCGTGCAAAGCCGAATATGTCAACGGCAAACGCCGGTATAGCCATCTTGGCCTCCTTCCAGGACACCCCGCCCGGTTTGAGTTACGGTTCAGATGGCAGGTCTCCTGACTTGCGGCTTAAGGCTCACCCCACCTTCCCAGGCCATTGGCCCAGTGGTCTACGGGGGTTGCGCACCGCTTACAGTTGCGGGGGCAGTCACGGAATTGGCGCCTGTTGGCTACACCGCACCGTGTTCCCTTTTCATCCCGGATATGCGCTTTGCGCCCGGGAACCATCGCGCACAGAGTTCGCGTTTTGGTTACAAGATGTCAAGCAGCAGAATGCAGCGTCCGAATTTGGCTGGCGCAGAACCGCTTGACAGGGCGCGTTTCGGTTTCTGAAATGGGGGCATTCTTTTTATATTTTTCAGGAGGCGCCGAATGGCACGTTTAGGGATTTTGACCCTGCATGGCATGGGCAATACAGATCACGACTACGCCGAAGACCTGTTTGATGAGATCCGCCACAGGCTGGGTGAGGATCTGGCAGATCGAGTGGAAACCAAGGCGGTGTTTTATCAGGATATCCTGCAATCCAATCAGAGCCGCTATTTCAACAAGGTCAAACGACGGCTGCGCTGGGATGATCTGCGCCAGTTCATGCTCTATGGGTTTTGTGACGCCGCCAGTCTGGAAGCGCAGAAAAGCGGCCCCAACAGCCCCTATTTCCAAGCCCAGAAAAAGATCCTCGAAGCCCTACGTGAGCTTTACGGCCACTTGCAGGGCGATGATCGGCGGGTGATCATCGTGGCGCAGTCCTTGGGCGGGCAGGTGGTGTCAAACTACCTCTGGGACGCCAATCCTGAACGGGATCCGCGCAACGGCGTCTGGTCCGTGCCACAAAGTTTTGACAGCCCCGAGGAAGAGGCGTTCTGCCGCGGTAACAAAACCCAGCGTCTGCTGACAACCGGCTGTAATATCCCGATCTTTGTCGCTGGCATCGACCGCGAAGACATCACACCGATCCGCAAACTGTCACCGCAGTTTGAATGGCACAACTATTATGACAAAGACGACGTTCTGGGCTGGCCCCTGCGCGATCTGAGTGACAGCTACAAGGAACGGGTCACCAAGGATCACGCGATCAACGCTGGCTTGGCGACGGGGCTCACCCCCCTTAGCCACATGAACTACTGGCGTGATCGCGATTTCCTGAACCCCCTGCTGCGTCACATCAAACGGTGCATTTGATCGATGTGTGAGCACCGTCGCGTTGCGTTATGCCGACGCCACGGAAAGGTGGCCCGGTTGCATTCTGGGCGGTAGCGTGAGCGCAACACGTGAAGGGGAGGCCGGGGCAACCCGGGGTGTGGATATGTCTAAACTGGGTAAGATCTTAAAAGGGGCCGTGGGCACCATGGCCCTGTTGGGCGTCGCTGGGGCGGGCTATCTGGCGATCTCACCCCCTGCATTGCTGAAGGTTGCCACCAATTACTCGGCTAAGATTGTCTGCTCCAATGTGTTTATTGCGGGCCGCGACGCTGAGGAGGTTCTGGCGCTTGATGTGCAGGCGCCGGGGCATCCGGTGCTGAAACAGATCAGCATGAGCGTGGATGAGGATCGCCAAAGGATTGAAACGCGGGTGTTTGGCTTCTTTGCGCCTGCCGTGTCGCAATACCGGCCGGGACTGGGCTGCACCAACCTGCATGAGGCCGAGCTGACCACTGTCGACATGGCAGACCCTGCCGCAACGGGCAGCGGTATCTGGCCTGAGGGCAATGAGGTTGCCGACGTTAGCCCAGCGGTGCAGGCCGTTTTGGAGGACACGGCCCTGACCGGGCAGGGCGCACGGGCCGTTCTGGTCCTCCATCAGGGCCGCATCATTGGTGAGGCTTATGGTACCGGCTTTGATGCGGAAACCCCGCTCCTGGGCTGGTCGATGACCAAGACCGTTACCGCCGGGTTGATCGGCACGTTGATCCAATCGGGCGACATGGCGCTGAGCGATCTGGGTGCTACCAGCTATCCGGATTGGGTGCAGGATGATCGGGCGGATGTGACTGTCGCTGACCTCTTGGGGATGGAAAGCGGGCTGCAGTGGAATGAAAGCTACGGCGATGTCTCTGATGTGACCAAGATGCTGTATCTGAACGATGATATGGCCGGGTTCACGGCCAAGCAGCCGGCAGAGGCCGCAATTGGCAGCACATTCAACTACTCCTCCGGGACCTCAACCATGTTGTCGCGGATCTGGCAGGATCAGGTGGGGGGGGACAGCCTGGCCTACCCCCGCAAGGCGCTGTTTGATCCCCTTGGCATGTTCTCGGCGATTTTGGAAACCGATGCCACGGATACCTTTGTGGGCTCCAGCTACATGTATGCCACCGCGCGGGATTGGGCGCGCTATGGGCAGTTCCTGCTGCAAAAGGGGACGTGGGACGGTGCCCAACTGGTGCCTGAGGGGTTTGTGGACTGGATGTTTGAACCAACCGCGGCCTCGGGCGGGACTTACGCCAAGGGCCACCTCTGGCTGGAGGCCCCGGGCGAACAGCCCCCGTTTGAGGATGCGGTCTGGCTTTATGGCCATGACGGCCAGACCATTGGCATTTTTCCATCCCGCGATCTGGTGATCCTGCGCATGGGGCTGACCCCATCCAAGACGGGCTATTCTGAGCTGCCCCTGATCAAAGCGGTGATTGCGGCGCTTGAAGGCTGAGCGTCAGTTCAGCACCACAATCGCCAGGTTCAGCAACGTCGCAAAGCTGGCCCAGGCCAGGTAGGGCACGAACCCCAGCGCCACGATCCGCTGCGCCGCCCAGGTGCGGCGGATAAAAAACACCAGAACAAGCGCCAGATTGGCGATCACCAACAGGCCAAGCGCCGGCAGGTGCAGGGCAAAAAACACCGGCGACCAGAGGAAGTTCAACGCCATCTGCACCCACCACAGGCGCATTTCTGTGCTGCGCGGGCGGGCGGTGAACAGGTGCCAGCCAGTGAGCGCAATGATCACGTAAAGCACCGCCCAGACCGGACCGAACAGCCAGTTTGGCGGGGTGAACCAGGGTTTCGTCAGGGCGGCGTACCACGCGCCGGGCGCGGTCAGCATGCCGATGACAAAACCAATGCCGACCACCGCAACCAGAAACACCGGCAACAGCAGCCATCGATTGGCAGAAGCGGGGGAGGTGGCCTGCGGCGTCATGAAGGATCCTTTGCAAATTCATTGGCTCAATCAGGCAAATACGGCTTGGCAGCGCCTTTGGATCATCTGACAGGGCAAACATTTCAGAGTGTTTCAGGCTGGGATTTTCCTGCTGGAAAACCTTGCTTTGTGGTGCGCTTGACCCCAATTAACGTGTCACGAATTCGCGAATAGGAAAGGACACGCGCATGTCGATTACCAAAGATGAGCTGACCGCCGCCCGCCAAGCCTGGGGCGAGGGGCTTATTGCCATTTCCAAAGCCTATGAAGATGGTGGGATCGATGCGGCGCGACCAGTGGCCGAAGGTGTGCTGAATGCCGCCTACGGCTATGTGCTGGGCCCGGTCCTGTTCAAACCGACCCTGGCCAGCGGTGACAAAACCTTCCGCCCCGATCACAAGGGGGCACTGGCCTATTTCGTCGGCCATGACGATGACTATCCGCTGGATGGCGGTTTTGGTCTCAAGGGCTGGCGTGAGATGGACAGCGTCACCTCGGCTGAGTTCATCGAAGGCGATGTTGGCATGTGGATGGGTTGGATCATCCTAACCGACAAGGATGGCAACGTGACCAAGGTCGACAAAAGCTTTGGCTACAAGAAAGACGCCGACGGCGTGCTGCGCATCGTGCAGCACCATTCCTCGCTGCCCTATCAGCCATAAATCTTGGCGCTTGGACGCCCCGCGTCCGTCGACTGTGATGTAACGCCGCTCCCGCAGCCCGGGGGCGGCGTTTTTGATTAACTCTCCTTAGGGCTGAGCCCCCATATCCGTTGTTTCTGCGCCCCGTCTGTTTCTGAAACCATCCGGGCCAGCGCCATCTATGGCACGCGGTGTAAACAAAGGGGATCTCATGAAAATCGGCTTCATCGGTCTGGGCAATGTCGGGGGGAAACTGGCGGGGTCTCTGCTGCGCAATGGGGTTGATCTGACGGTTCATGATCTGAACCCCAGCCTTGTCGCAGGGTTTGTGGCGCGTGGCGCAGGGCAGGGGGACGGGCCACGGCAGATGATGCGCGACCTTGATGTGGTGATCACCTGCCTGCCCTCACCGGAAGCCTGCGAAGCCGTGCTGCGTCAGATGCTGCCTGAGGTCACGCCGGGTAAGATCTGGCTGGAGATGTCCACCACCGATGCCGAAGCCGTCAAACGCTTGGGCGCGGAGGTGACGGCGAAAGGCGGCGCAGCGGTGGATTGTCCGGTGTCCGGGGGCTGTCACCGGGCAGATACCGGCAATATCGCGATTTTTGCCGGCTGTGATCGCCCGACCTTTGAACGCGTGCTGCCGATCCTGACGACCATGGGGCGGCGGATCCTGCATACCGGGCCGTTGGGATCGGCCTCGGTCCTGAAGGTGGTGACCAACTATCTTGCCACCGTGCATCTGGTCGCCAATGCTGAGGCGCTGACCACTGCCGCCGCCGCAGGCTTGGACCTCAACACCACCTATGAGGCGATCAAGATCAGCTCGGGCAATTCGTTTTCCCATGTCACCGAAAGTCAGGTGATCCTGAACGGCAGCCGAGACATCTCCTTCACCATGGATCTGGTCAAAAAAGACGTTGGCCTGTTTCAGGCCATCGCAGATCAGGCCGGGGTGCCGCTGGAGGTCAGCCCGCTGATGGTGCAGATCTTTGAAGATGGCATTGCCCGGTTTGGGGAACGGGAACTCTCCCCCAACATCATCAAACGTCTGGAACAGGCGACCGGTCTGGATATTCGTGCGCCGGGCTTTCCGGCGGAAATGGTTGATGATGAACCCGAAGCACCGGGGTTTGAGGTGGTGCCGCAGGGGCGTCAGCCGGGCGGCACCTTAGGCAGGCGTCAGACTGGGCTTGCGAGGGTGGCGCTGGGCTGAACCGGACTGTCAGCCATGCCCAGATGCAAGTCAGACCCGGTGTAGGGATTGGCCGCGATCATGTCATCGTTCAGCTCAACCCCCAGCCCCGGCGCACTGGGCGGGATGACATAGCCGCCCTGCCATTCGATTTCACTTTTCAGCACCGACATATAGGGCCCGTTAAAGGTGCCAATGCTTTCAAGGATCAGAAAGTTTGGGCTGCAGGTAGCGATCTGGATATTGGCGGCGGCCACAACCGGGCCGCAATAAAGATGCGGCGCGATCTGGGCCTGCCGGGTTTCCGCCATGCCAGCGATTTTCTTGGCTTCCAGCAAGCCGCCAACCCGGCCCAGGTTCATCTGCAGGATGGAGGCCGCGCCCACCTCCAGCATCCGGGCAAACTCATGTTTTGTGCACAGCCGCTCGCCTGCGGCGATCGGGATGGTGGTGGACTGTGCGACCATCGCCATATCGGTGGGGTTTTCCGGTGGGATCGGTTCCTCAAACCACAGGGGGTCATAGCGTTCCAACCGCCGCGCCATCCGTTTGGCGCCTGAGACAGTGAACTGTCCATGGGTGCCAAACAGCAGATCCGCCCGATCGCCCACAGCGGCGCGGATCTCGCGGCAGAAGGCCTCGCTGCGGTCCAGATCCTCCAGACGTGGCTGATGCCCGTCATAGATCGTGTAAGGTCCTGCCGGGTCAAATTTCACCGCGGTGAAGCCTTTGTCGACCATCGCCAGCGCCACCTCAGCCGCGAGGGTTGGATCGTTGTACACATTGGGCTTTTCGGGGTCAGGGTAGACATCCCCTGCGGGTGGGTAGAGGTAGGTGTAGCTGCGCAGCCTGTCGTGCACCTTGCCGCCCAACAGGTCATAGACCGGGCGATCTGCCGCTTTGCCGATGATATCCCAGCAGGCCATTTCGAGCCCGCTCAGAACCCCCATCACCGTCACATCCGGGCGCTGAGTAAACCCCGCCCCGTAGCTGCACCGCCACAGCCGTTCGATCTGATGTGGATCGCTACCTGCAAAGTGGCGGGTGAACATATCCACCGCCATTGCCGCACAAAGATCAGGCCCGAAGGTTGCGTTGTAGATCTCACCCACGCCGGTGATGCCGCAGGCGGTGGTGAGGCGCAGGAATATGAAATAGCGCCCGCCGTGGCGGGGGGGCGGGTTGGCAACCACAAAGGTTTCAATCTTATCCAGCTGCATGGGCGCTCCGATCTGGGATGCCTCACTAACACCCTGCGACTGCATTAAAACAAACAATGGTTTTGCCCGCTGAGCCCGCATAAAATTTAACGAAGGATAGGAACGCCCAAAGGAGGATTGCGATGGCCCAACTGCCGCATGTGACCTGGCTGCGCGCCTTTGAGGCGGCGGCACGCAGCTCCAGTTTTTCCGCCGCCGCGGAGGAGCTGCACCTGACCCCCGCCGCGATCAGCCAGCAGATCAAACTGCTGGAACAGCATCTGGGGGTGCAGCTGTTCACCCGCTTGCCGCGCGGTGTGGTGTTGACCGATATGGGCCATGCCTACGCCCAACCAATTGCGCGGGCCTTTGCCGAGATGCAGCAGGCCACGGGAAGCCTGTTTGCCAAAGGGGCACGACGGCGGCTAAGGGTCCATGCTTCAATCAGTTTTGCCGCATTGGTGCTGGCCCCGGCTTTGCCCACCTTCCGTCAGCAGCACCCCGATATTGATCTGGAGGTGACAACAGCAGTGTGGACCGACCCGACCGAGGGTGAGGATATCGATGTCGAAATCCGTTTTGGTCATGGCGATTGGCCTGACGCCGATATTCGCCACCTTGGCCACCGTCAGGCGGAATTGGTGTGCCACCCTTCCTTGGTCACGCAGGAAGCCCCCGATTTTGAGCGGTTGGCCGAACAGGCGGTTCAGATCATCGGTTCGGAAAGGGATTGGCCGCAGATGGCGGCGTTATTGCGGGCGCCCGGGGATCTGCCGGCCTGTCTGGCAAAGGTGGATTCCTCGCTGATCGCGCTGCAATGGGTCACTGGCGGGGCAGGGGCCGCGATCATCTCGCAGGAATTTCTGCAGCACTATAGGGACGCATCGGCGCTGGCGTCGCCTTTTGCCGCCCGCCTGCCATTGGCCCGCAGTTTCTTCATCGTGATGCGTGAGGCTGCCCGCCAGAACGAAGCCGCTGAACTATTTGCAGCATGGCTGATGACGCGGATCTGATCGAAACGTTAGCGCTTTGCAGCCCTGTCGCCAGACTGCCTACTGCCCCGGAAGAAACTGGAACCCGCTGGCGTAATCTGGCTCGGCAGTCCTGCGCGCGGCTATTTCTGGCCCGAATACATCAACGAAGCCTGTCACCGTTGAGCCAAAGAAGATCTCAGTGGTTTTGGTCGAACACAGCCGTGCCTCAACACAAAGGCCAAGCTTGTTGAAGTAGAAAACCACGGTATCCAGACGCTGTTGGTTTTCCGCTTTGCCAAGAACCCGGCGCAGAACTTTGCTCCGCAGGTTGGTGGCCGCGCGGGGGGTCGCCTTAGCGGCGGCCAGATCAGCCGCAGGCACGCTGGCCAGAAGCGTCGCCACCTCATCGCTCAGCGCAACAAAACTGGCCCGGTAGCCATCGTCGCGCCATTGTTCGATCATCTCCAACGTGCGATCGGCGCGCTGCGCCTCCAGCTGCATCGTGTATTGATAGATCCCGAACAGCACCCCGAAGATACCCAGCACAGACACGAAGCTGCTCAGCGCCCCCCAGCGCCAGGCATCCAGCCCCAGAAACCGATGGGGAGTGTCCGATGATGGTGCGGGCATGGGGGCCGGGCGTTCGTCAGCGGGCGGCTCTTGCACGGTCTCAATTGTTTGGGTGGGGGGCGATTGCTCAGTCACAGTCTTCCACCAGATCGATGACGGCTGTTGGGTTAAACTCCGGCGCGGCCTCGGACAGGATACGTGACAGGCAGGTGATGCTTTGCTGGTCGAGCATATAGACCAGGCGGGCCTGCGACGCGGCGGGCGCAGCACCGTCGGGGGACGGCAGCTTTGTAAAACTGTCCAGGCCCCGGGTGGCGTCAACACTACCCCCAGCACATTGGCTCAGGTCCACCTCAGCGATCTGGCGTTCGGATGACATTGCCGCGGTCAGGTAAGCCTCGGCCTCGGTGGTAAAACAGGCCGCAGAGGTGGCATCAAGTTCGACAACTTCATCGCAGATGAAACAGCTGGCCTTGACAGGCAGCGGCACCACTGCCGCCACAATGGCGGATATGGCCGAACATTTCGCAGATTTAGAAAACCACATAATCCCCCACCAATCTCACCTTCATCAACCAAGGTGTTTGTTTGCCCTCGCTCTGCGCAACCACTTTGGATTTGACGCCAAGGTACAATTCGCTTGCTTCAATGCGCCCGTTCAAGTTGCGGTCAAATTCTGTCCGCTGCGTCGACAATACCGCGACAAGGGCATCGGTAAAGAGCCCGCCGTCAGTTTCTGCGCTTTCGATTGAAACCTCGCGCCCTTTGGAGGCCGCCAACATCGTAACATTGCTGCCCAGATCCGCCAGATCGGTGGTGACCGCATCGGTGCTGGCAAAAAATCCTGTCCCGGCGCTGCCGGAATGACAGGCATCCAGGATAACCGTCATGCGGGCGGGGCTGTCTTTGAACATTTCGGTCAGGTCGGCAAAGGGCACCGCGGTTTCAGACAGGTTCGCCGGATCCGTTGAGGACAGCGCCAGATAAAACCGCCCGTTGGCGTCACGCAGCCCATGTCCGGCAAAGTAAAACAACACATGGTCGCCTTCCCGCGCCTGCGCCAAGGTATTTGTGATCGCCGTGCGCAGCTTCGCCGTGCTGGCCCGGCGGTCCTTCAACAAGGTCATGTTGAGCTGGTCGTCTGACCCCTGATTTTGTTCTGACAGGGCCTGCGCAAACTTGCCGGCATCACGCAGCGCGAAGTTGAGTGAGGGTAGGGCGTCATCTTGATAGGTGTTGACCCCAAGGATCACCGCATGGGTCCGCGACCCCTGTGCGGTTTTGGGATCCCCGAGGTCAACCGAAACCGGCAAGCTGGCAAACCCGTTTTTGTCTTCCGCAATGGCCGTGACCCAGCGCGCATCGGGGCTGCGCGGCATCACCATTTGCGCTGCGGCTTCAGCGGCAGGGACCTGAGCGGTCAGGCTGCCATCCTGAAAGATCGACACCTGCGTCACCTGATCGGCGTCAAATCTCAGATCCAGTGCGATTTCACGGTCATTCTCCAGCGCGATGTTCCCTTTGAGGGTGGGCGGCACCGTTAGCGACTGTGGGTGCGGCAGGTGCTGCATCGTCATCGTTTTCCGCGCCAGCCTGTCAACGCGCAGCTTGCTGCCAAACCGGTCCAGACTGAATTGCCCTGACTGACCGGGGAAGGTCAGGTCGATCAGCGTTTCTGCCTCTGCTGAGGCATCAAATTCGAAGCTGCTGTTCCAGACCACCACCTCGTCTTCAATAACCCGTCCGCTGAGGATTTGGGCGCCATTGGAAATGCGGTAGACGTAAAAGGATCCGTCTACATTGCCCTGAATGACGTGACGGTGGTCTGCAGTGACATAAGCCTCGTAGAGGATATCGCCGTTCTCCAACGCTGTTGCGATATGGCTGAAGCGACGGGTTTTGCGGTCGTAAACCGCCAAAGCCCCCGCACCGGGCGCGTAGCTGAGCACCACGTTGTCATCGGCCTTGTAGCGGCTTGGAAACTCAAAATGCTTCTGGACCCTGTTGTTGACCATGAAACCGTTGGCATCCGCGACCACATCTTCAAACCTCTGCGGCGCCGGTTTTGACAGGTCATATAACAGCAGCATGGATGTTCCACGCAGACTGCCAAAGGTCGCCCCTGCTTCGCAGACATGCCAGGCCAGCCAAATTGGCGCGTCGGGCATGGGAATACGTGTCAGGTTGAAAAGGTCCTGTCGTGGCAGATGTAGGGGGCCGGGATCATCGGATGAGCCGGTGTCCCATTTCGTGTCAAACTGCAGATGATAGCATTCGCGCAGGCCATCTGATGGATCAGGATCGCGCCAGGTGAGTGGCCAGCCTTTGGCCCATGCCTCCAGCCTTAGCAGGTCGGTGTAACGGCTGACGCTGTCATCCTCTTTGCGGGTTTCCAGGATCTTGCGCATCTGGCCTTGCAATTGGTCCAAACTGGCCGGTTTGATCCGTTCATAGGCCGGGACGCCGTCGACCATCTGCGCCAGATGTAAGCCAATCCGTGGCAGGTGCTTTTCAAAATCAGGTACTGAAGGGGCCGTCGGGGGGGTGACCGGGTCAAGCCGTAAACCCACCCGGGCCAACCGATCCGACATGGCTTTGAGCGGGTCATAGGGTCCGCGATCACGTTCGGTGCCCCGATAGCCATCCATGCTTTGGGTTGAGGCGGTTAAGCCACCTGCCACCTGAAAGGAACTGTCGAAGGACACAGGCGCAACAGGACCGATGGCGTTGTAGGCCATCTGGTGCGTAGCCATATGGCCGGACTGGGAGGAGGCATAGGCGCTGCCGTCATTTTCAGACACGGCAAAGCTGCTGTTCTGCAACGCGCCGATATGAAAGCCAAACTTACCCCAGATCGTGGTGGCTGCGTTTTCCAGATCAATCCCAATCCGGGTGACGCGCGGCTGTGCAGGGCAACAGCTGGGGCCGGTCACCTGACGTTCAACTTTGAAACCATCCCATAGGGTTGAGGCTATGTTCACCTCACCCCAGGGCGCCATTGTTGTGACGGCAAAACTGTCACCATGCGCCCATAGCAGCTCAGAACGGCCAACTTCGCCATTGCGCAGGCGGGCGACCTGCGCGCCGTCAATCACATCGTAGATTTCCCACGCCTGATTGTTCAGAACCGCAATGAAGCGCTGGGTTGGGGACAGGTGAAACTGATTGCCCGATTGCTGCAGAATTTCGGTGCCATCGGTCTCATCAACCAGCAGGAAGCGGCGGGGTGTTACGAAAGCTGCGCGTTTGAACTTGGGGATATGAACCAGATGGCGAAAGGTGCTGCGACCGGCGGGCGTGTTCAGAACGATTCGGGGCTGGGCTGCGGCAGTTTCCACCTCAATCTTGCCCAGGTCAAACACCACCTCATTCTGACAGGCCCGCAGGTAGACGCCGATCTGGGCGGTCACTTTGGTTTGGCCTGCGCGCAGGGGCACCACGTCAATCTGGCCATCTGTGCCGGCGCCACGGGCGGCCAATGCCACCAACGCGCGGTCACGGCCCAGGCCCGGCGACAGACCAAAGGGGTTCTTGGCCTCAGGCGTCAGGGCAAAAAAACCAGAGCCGCTGAACCGGGCCGGGGTTTCTGACGACAGGATAAGCCAGGACGGAATGCGTTGGCTGAGCGCCATGTTCTTGTACTGGACGCGAATGGGCTGGCCGACGACCGAACTGTCGGCGGCAATGTCAAACGTCATGCCAGAAATGGCCTGTTTGACGATATTTGTTTCCTGCTGGCAGTTGCCACCTTGCGAAACCGCAGCGCCGCGTAGCCTTTGCAGCCAGGTGTCATGCGTGTCGCTTGGCCGCCAAAAAGTGTTGCGATCAATGATGGTGCCGCGCCCTTGGGTCGGCGGGGGCGGCAGGCGGTAAAGGGTGCCTGTGATTGTGGCTGAGTTTGCCCCACGGTGGGAAATCACCCGCTGCGCCTGTGATTTCAGAATGCAGGTATTTTTGTTGTGGGTATAGGCCCAGCAATCCTTGGTTAATTTGCAGAGCTGTTCACATTGGTCGTCGGACATGTTGCGCAAGAACGGATCTGTCAGCCCGGACCGCAGATCTGTAGCCACCAGATCACTGTCTTTGTAAGTGCGAATGTCCAACTCACCCGAGCCGGGGGTGATGTTCATGGTGGCCTCGTCCGACAGGCGTTCATAGCGGCCATTGAAGGTATCAATGCCCCGCAGCTGGCTTGCCATCATTGCGGTACAGTCTTGGCTGACCCGGCTCAGCTCAGCAGCGGCGCCATTGAGAGTCATGACATGCAGGGCTTCGCGCGTTTGAACCGTTGCGCCCTGACCATATTGCAATGTTTGCAGGATGTGCAGGTGGCGCGCGGGATCAATCAGCAGGCTGGGATCAGACTCCAATTCCCAGGTGGATCCTTCGCGGTCTTGCCAGGAAAACTGATGCAGCGGGCGTTGATCGACGGAGAGGACGGCCGCGCCGCCAACGCCATGCAGCTTGCCACTATTGCTGGTCAGCAAAAGCTCCAGGCCGCTGCCGGCGCATTGCAGTTCAACGCACAGGCTGCCTTCGGGGTTGCAGGCTTTGGTGCCCAAGGCGGGGGCATTCCGCGTCGAGATATCGGTCCATCTTTCCGAAGCGGGATTGGCATAAGCCGCGCCGCTGATCAGCGCCGCACAGGAAAATAGGCAAAGTACTTTAAAAATGAGCGCAAACGGCATGTCCAAGCTCCTGAAATCAATCGGAGCTTAAGTTGAGGGCGCTTACAAGACAAACGATTTTGCCTGCCACGCCGGGATCCGCCGCCATCTGCGTGGAAGCCAACATAATCTTTATTGGATTTCAGCAGAGTTTTGTGATTTTTCTAAAGACAGCAGGGTCTTGCGGAACTGTCAGACCTGGGCGTCCAAAGTGGGGAACGGACGGAATGGCGCAGGCTGAGCAGCCGAAGCGACTGGCGATTGTGGATGATCATGCCCTGTTTTTACAAGGGTTGGGCTACCTGTTTGCGCAAGGTCCCTTGGACGTTGAGGTGGCGCTGTTCACCACCGGGACCGCATTTCTGGCAGCGGTGGATCAGGGCCAGGCCTTTGATATTGTGATCACCGATCTGGCGATGAAACAGATCAACGGCATTGCCCTGATTGCAGCCTTGCGGGCGCGTGACATTGGGGTGCCGGTGATTGTGCTCTCTGCCTCTGAGGATGCGATCACCCGCAGCAATGCCGATCTGGTTGGCGCCTTTAGCTTTGTGCATAAATCCTGTGAGCAGGAGGTGCTGTTTGATGCGGTTAAAGCGGCATCCGAAGCCTCCCCCTTGCCAGCGCGCAGCATGCGGCAGGGCATCCGGCGCAGCGTGTTTCATGACGATGGCACCGATACCGTTCTGCGGCCCAAACTGGGCGAGCAGCAGCAGCGCATCCTTGCCCTGATGGCGCAGGGGCTGACCAATAAGGTGATTGCCGGCGAATTGGCGATCAGCGAAAACACCGTAAAAACCCATGTGAAAACCATCTACCGCGAGCTGTCGGTCAACAATCGCGCCGCCGCCATTCAGCGCGCACGTGAGCTGGCGCTGTTCTGAACCATATCCTCCAGCGTTTTGCGCAATTGTGCTTCGCTGCCCGGCATGGGTTCGGATTTGGTGACATGGGCCACCTCAATGTCACCGCTGTCGCGTTTCAGATGAATGACCGGCGCGATTTTGGCCAGCGCCGCAACCTCTGCCGGGGTGCACGGGGCATCGGGCAGGGGATCCAGTACGATCAGATCTGGGGTCAGGCGCAGGGTGGTGATCAGATTTTGGGCCTCAGCGCAGGTGGCGGCATGGGCAAATTCCCAGATCCACATGGAAATCAGGTCTGCCCAGACGCCAAGGTGGGGCAGATCCTCATGCCCGACACATAAGACGAACGCACTTTGCGCGTTGTCATCCGGCGCCGTGCCGGGCAGGCGCAGCGTGATCGCGGCGCCGCCTGCGGCAGGTGCGGCAAATGTCAGTTCCCCGCCCAAAGCATCGGCCAGTTGCCGGCTGATCCCCAAGCCAAGGCCTTTGCTCCGGTCCGAGGCAACCTGAGTTACCCCATCCTGCAAGGCCTGCAGCAGATCCGTAGGCAGGCCCGGGCCCTGATCCGCGACGGTAAAGAGGGTGCTGCCATCCTGCGACCGCACCTGCAGGGTCACGCGTTCGCCGCTGGCGGCATAGCGCACGGTATTGCTCAGCAGATTGCGCAGGATCCGTTCCAACCCGGCCTGATCGCTCCAGATCGTGGCGACGTCTGATTGAACGATCAGCTGGCAATCTTGCGCGGCCAATTGCGGGGCATATTCTGCCCGCAGCTGGGCCAGCAGTTCATCCAGATCAATCGCCTGCGCCACTGCGTCTTCGGAGGTTTTCTGAACGCTGGCCAGTTCCTCAACCAGGGCTTCCTGACTGATCAACGCCATGCGGATCTGGCGGACAAGTACTGCCTGATCCGGGGTGTTGGCCTGACGGTCCATTTCCGTCAGGAAATTACGCAGCGCCAGCAGTGGCTGGGCCATGTCATGCTGAATGGCGGCAACAGACCGTTTGGTCTGGCGATGCTCTTTGGCGGCTTCCGCAAACGCCGTCAGGGCTTGTTCCGCATTGCGGCTGACCAGTTTGGCCGCCACCGCATCACGGCTTTTGCGGCTGGCGGTTTTGTTGGTGGTCACACAGAAGCCGAAATAGAGGAGCAGGAAAAATCCGTAGATCCGCAGCACCCCGTCTGTAGTGATCACCAGCGTCAGGCTGAAGGGCACCACCGAAGCAAAGGCCAGCGCCAGATAGCCGGGGCGGTAAATCGTGCCGGCCATGACCCCGCCCGCGGTGATGGAGGTCAGAAACAGCCCGGCCATGAAGGTGCGCAGCTCCGACGTTGGGCTGGCCAATTGCAAGGCGCCAAGCGTCCAGAGGAGGCCGGTTGTGCTGGTGATCAGCACATGGCCCAAGAGGTAACGGTTGACCCGGGCCGGTGTTTCGCCTGCCGTATCATAGCTGCGGGCATAGTAGACGGTGACCCCCACCATGGCCGAGGCAAGCGCCGCCCAGATCAGCGCCTTTTGCCACAGTCCAACCGAGATCAGGCTGACGGTGATCAAAGCGATCAGTATCAGGACCGAACGCGCCGACCCGCTGGCCCGTTCGCGCAGCAGCCGCGCCTCTTCGGCGCGCAGCTGATCCTCGGTCGGGGGGGCAAGGAGGTCGGCCATCAAGCGGTCGTGGGGCTGCTGTGCGGCTTCAATCCCCGCCACAGGTAGGTGGCGGTGATCAGGCGCAGCAGCGCCGGCAGGCCGGCGAAGAAGAACAACAGAAAGCTCAGCGTTTCCGGTGCATTGGTGCCTGCCTTGTCAAACCCGGCCCAGCCAAGGATTGGGAAGGCCACCCCCATCGGCGCCACAAAGGCCATCTTGGAGGCGGCGTTTTTCAGCGCCAGATAGCTGGCGGCGCGGGGATGCCCGGCCTCGGCCTCATCCCGTGCGACGATATCGGCCAGCATCGATGTGGGCATGACCGCATCACAGGTCATACAGGCGCCAAGGCCGACACAGATCATCTGCATCATCACCGTGCTTTCAGGGGCCACACCATAAGCCAGCAGCAGGACCACAGTGCAGAGGCAAATCGCGGTGATCCAGGTCTGTTGCTTGCCGACCTTTTTCGACAGGTAGATCCACAGCGGCACAAAGAATGCCGTGCCCAGCAGTAGCATCAGAAACATCTGCCCGACCATCGCAGGGGCCTGCAGCACATGGGTCACAAACAGTACCAGCAACCCAACCGTCATGGCATTGGATGCCTGTACAGTGAAAAAGGCGATCATCATCTGGCGGAAGGCCGGTCGCGCCAGACAGGCCCGCCACGCCGTCCAAAGCGACGGGCGTGCGGCCCGGGCGGGCTGGCTATAGCGTGGTGTGCCGATCAGAAAGGCCAGCAGCGCCAGCGGCATGCTGACGACAAAGATCATTGCCAAGGTGCTGAGCGAAAGCCCCATTTGCGCGGCAATCACCACCGGCACCAGTGAGGCCATCAACGCGCCAATGATCTGGAACACTGCCTTGGTGCCGGCAAGGACGGAACGCTCGTGACGGTCCGGCGAAATCTCCAGCCCGATGCTGGAATAGGGCACGTCAAACAGCGTCAGACACAGCAGATACCCAGAAGCCACGAGGAAGAGGTAGAGCGGGCCAACCGCGGCAGGCGGCGCTAGCAGCATCCAGCCAAACACCAGCAACGGCAGGAAGCTCAGCACCATCCAAGGCACACGCGGGCCCCAGCGGCTGTGGCTGCGATCGCTCAGCGCGCCAACCAGCGGGTCGGTGAAAACGTCAAAGAAACGGCCAAACATGAAAACGGCGCCGACCAGCGCCAATCCCAGCCCCAGATTGATGGCGTAATAAGTCGGCACAAAGCTGACCACGGCAAAGTTAACCATCGCCAGCGGGGCGCTGAGCAGGGTGAAACAGATCAATTGCCAGTGCCGCAAGGCGCGCTGCGGTGTGTCGCTTGGCGGACTGTTACTTGGCGGAGTGTCCCCCCCCGCCATATCCCCGCCCAAACGGGCCGCGCTGCCGATCTCACCCTGTGGCATGTCATCCCCCCAACTCACAGTGTCCCCGGTGGGGCCAGTTTGTAATCACTCTCGCTTGAGAACAAACACCTTTGTTGCGCGGTTTGCACAATCACCCGAATGGGTGATTGCTTTGCCACGGGTGGGTTTCGGCGCTTAAGCTGCCTGATTTTTCAACGGTGTTGAGGGCAGGGGCGGTTTTCTGAACAGTTTTCTTCCCTCCGCAAAATCAGAATGCTACATCGGTGGGGACACTTGGGCGATGGCGTCGCCGGGGCGAAAGCTTTGTGTCACAGAACACCTCCTGTACGCCGGGACTTTCAATCGGGAGATTGAGGGCCCTGCCTGATCTCCCTCCTTTGAGGATCGAGCCATGGCATGGTCACCGGATAAAACCGAAGTCAAAAGTTGGAATGAGTGGGACACGCTGCGCCACGTGATTGTGGGGCGTGCCGACGATTGCCATATCCCGCCCGAAGAGCCTGCCCTGGATGCCAAGGTGCCCGAAGACAGCGACATGCGCGGTCAGTGGGGCCGTCGCCCGCAGGAAACCATCGACCGCGCCAATGAGCTGTTGGACAATTTCGCCAACCAGCTGCGCGGCCGCGGGATCCGGGTGGATCGGCCAACCTCAATCGATCACTCAAAGCCAGCAACCACCCCGGATTTCCACACTGACAGCCAGTTCGGCTGCATGCCGCCCCGCGATGTTCTGCTGACCGTCGGCCATGAAATCCTGGAGGCAACGATGTCCTATCGCTGCCGCTGGTTTGAGTATCTGAACTATCGCCCGCTGATGCAGCAATATTGGGATGAGGATCCGAAGTTCCGCCATGAGGCGGCGCCGAAACCGCGCCTGACTGATGCGGATTACCACCCGGATTACCTGAGCGACAAAATCGGTGTGGAAAAACGTCTGCAATGGGCGGCGGAAAAGTTTTTTGTCACCACTGAGGAAGAGCCATTGTTCGACGCCGCCGATGTGCTGCGCTTTGGCAAGGATCTGGTGGTTCAGCACGGGTTCACCACCAACCTCAAAGGCATTGAATGGCTGCGCCGTCACTTCCCGGATCATCGCGTCCACACGGTGAACTTCCCCGGCGATCCTTATCCGATCCATATCGACGCCACCTTCACCCCGCTGCGTCCGGGGCTGATCCTGAACAACCCGCAGCGCCGCCTGCCGCAAGAGCAACGCAGCATGTTTGAGAAAAACGGCTGGGAGATTGTGGACGCCGCGCAGCCCGCGCATAACATCCCGCCGCCGCTGTGTTATTCTTCGACCTGGCTCAGCATGAACGTACTGGTTCTGGACCCGAAAACCGTCTGTGTTGAAAAGTCCGAGGTCTATCAGGCCGAACAGATGGACAAGCTGGGCATGGAAGTGGTCGAGGTGGAGCTGCGCGATGCCTATGCCTTTGGCGGTGGCCTGCATTGCTGCACCGCGGATGTTTACCGCGATGGGGACTGTGAGGACTATTTCCCCAACCTCTGATATGAAAACGGGCCGGTCCAATGCTGGCCGGCCCGTGATTATCCAAGCTGGGGATGCCGATTGCGGCCGCAACTTGCGGCCCCTTTCAGACGACCGTCACGGTCATACGTCCCAACCCCTCAATCGACAGCTCCATTTTATCGCCTTTGGCCACCGGGCCAACGCCCGCGGGGGTGCCTGACAGGATCACATCACCCGGTGCCAGCGTAAAATACTGCGACAAGTAGGAAATCATCTCCGGCACCTTCCAGATCATCTGGTTCAGATCCCCCTCCTGACGCAGCTGCCCGTTCACGGTCAGGGCAATACGCCCCTGATCCATCGCCCCTGTTGTTTCCGCCGGGTGGATGGGCCCAACAGGGGCGGAGTGTTCAAAGGCTTTGCCGATTTCCCACGGGCGCCCCATCTTCTTGGCCACCCCCTGCAGATCACGCCGGGTCATATCGAGGCTCAGCGCATAGCCAAAGACATGGTCTATCGCGTCGCTCAGAGCGATGTCAGTGCCACCGGATTTCAGCATCACCGCCAGTTCCATTTCGTGGTGCACGTCATCGGATTTTGGCGGGTAGGGGAACCTGCCGGACGGGTCGAGGTTGTCCGGGTTCTTCTGAAAGAAAAACGGCGGCTCACGGTTGGGGTCATGGCCCATTTCAATGGCATGGGCCGCGTAGTTGCGGCCGATACAATAGACCCGGCGCACCGGGAACAGATCCGTGCGGCCAGCGATTGGCAACCCGACAATTGGGGCGGGTTCAATGGCAAAGTTGGGCATCGGTCTCTCCTGCGTGCAGCGCTGTTCGTGGGGGCTGGAGCGCCCACGGAACGTCGGAATTTAGATGATCTGTCGTCGGTCAGGCGTCAAACGGTTTCTTAGCCCGTTGGCCGGTTTGGCGACGGTGGTTTCTGCCCTAACGACTCGACCATGGAGGGGCGTTCGCCCTGTCGGGTATCCAGTTCGGCTAATGTTTATCGGTAAAGTTTATTTTAAAAACAATGCTTTACGCAGTATTGTATTTTTATGTTTAAAAAACAATTGACCGATCTGTGATATGTTTTTTAAGTATTAAAAACCAAATAGGAAACGTGGCGCCGTGTCTGGATTGAGGGCATCGCTGCGATGGGGGGATGAGATATGGCACAGCCTGAGGGCGCCAAAACGATCTTGCGGGCGCGGGGGCTCAGCAAACACTACGGCGGCGTCGTGGCGCTGGACAACGTGGATCTGGACCTGCGCGAAGGTGAGGTTCTGGCGGTTGTTGGTGACAATGGCGCGGGCAAGTCAACGCTGATCAAAGCGCTGACCGGCGCGATTGCCAAAACCTCTGGCGTGACCGAAATGGACGGGCAGGAGGTGCAGATCAATTCCCCCACGGATGCCAAGGCGGCGGGGATCGAAACCGTCTATCAGGATCTGGCGCTGGTGAATGAGCTGTCGATCACCAAGAACATGTTTCTGGGCCGCGAAATCCCGCGGGATGACCTGATGGGGCGGCTGTTTGGTGCGCTGGACTTTGCCCGGATGGACCGCGAAATCCGCGACCTGTTTCAAAAGCTCGACATTCGTATCGCCGATATCTACCGCGAGGCCGAAGCCTTCTCTGGCGGGCAGAGGCAGGCGGTGGCCCTGGCCAAAACGGTGATGTTCGGCAAACGCATCGCCATTCTGGATGAACCAACCGCTGCGCTGGGCGTACGCGAAAGCAAGATGGCGATGGATCTGGTGCGCTCGCTCAAGGATCACGGCCTGTCGGTCATCATGATCACCCACAACATGCAGCATGTGCTGAACTACTGCGACCGCGTGATGGTGCTGCGTCTGGGCCGGCTGGCCGCGGTGCGGGACGTACAGGACGTGGATGGCGACACATTGGTCAGCCTGATCACCGGCGCCAGCGAAGACAATCAAGACCGGGCGGCCTGAGATGACTGATATGACCGAAAATTCCTCGACCCAGATCTCAACCCCTTCGGCAGCAGCTGGCGGTTTTGAGGTGCTGAAACATCAGTTCCAGCAGATCTGGCAGGTGCTGGCGGCGCTGGTGCTGATCTACATGGTGTTTTTTACCCTGTCGGAGCCCTTCCGCAGCCTTGATACGCTGCTGTCGATCTTTGGCCAGGCGTCCATTCTGGCCATTCTGGCCTGTGGCACCACGGTGGTTCTGATCTCAGGCGGGCTTGACCTGTCGGTTGGCTCCATCTTTGCGGTGGTCGGGGTGATCGTTGGGATTGTGTTGGCCGAGTACAAACTGCCGGTGCCGGTGGCGGTGCTGATCGGTCTGGCCACAGGGGCGGCGCTTGGCGCCTTGAACGGCACCATACAGGTGCTGACCAAAGTGCCGGCCTTCATCGTCACGCTGGGCGGGCTGACTGCCTATAAAGGCATCGCCGAGATCCTGGCCAGCGGCCGCGATCTGTCGCGCTTCCCCGACAGCTTCAAGATGCTGGGCTCAGGATATCTGGTGCCGATGATCATCATGTTCGCCGTAGCCCTAATCACCGGCCTGTTCCTGACGAAAACCCGGTTGGGCAACCACGCCTTTGCCATCGGCGGCAATGAAGAAGTGGCGCGGCTGTCCGGTGTGAACGTGCGCAAAAGCCGGATCTATTACTACATGATCGGCGGTGCGCTGGCCGCGGTGGCGGCGATGCTGGAGGTGGCGAAGCTGAACTTTGCCATGCCGGCGCGGGGACAGAGCTATGAGCTGTTCGCGATTGCGGCGGTTGTGATCGGCGGCACCAGCCTGTTTGGCGGTCGCGGCGGTGTGGGCAAGACGCTGATCGGAATGCTGATCATGCAGACCATCATCGTGGGCCTGTCTTACCTCGGGGTGGGGACCTCGGTGCAGCGGATTGCGATCGGCATAATCATCATCCTGGCAGTCTATTGGGACGTCTGGCGGCGACCCGGTCGATAAGCCTGAAATCATTCGGAATTTCTGTAGGGGAGGAGGAGCCCCACAGGACAAGTCTGCCCAGCAAACCGGGCAAAACAGAACCAAAGATCTGAAATCTAAGGGAGGAAAGACATGAAACTGCGTGCTTTGAAAGGAATGGTGGCTTCGGTTGCTGTAGGGGCCCTGATGGCGGGCGCTGCGATGGCGGATGAGTTGAAGATCGCCTACACCGGCTATTCCACCGACAACACCTTTTGGATCGGGGTGGCCAATGCCGCTGCCGCCAAGGCGGACGATATGGGCATTGAACTGCTGGACTTGACGGCCTCATCGCCTGACGCCGCAGCCCAGAAAGATGCGGTGGACCGCGCCATCAATATGGGCGTGGACGGCATCATCATCGGCTCAGTCGACAACCGCGCTTTTGACGCCTCCTTGGATATGGCCAAGCGCAAGGGCATTCCGGTGGTCGCCGTGGACACCGGAATTGAACATGAGCACGTCGGCAGCCTGGTTCAGACCGATAACCTGGCCGCTGCGGGCATTGCCGGTGAATACATCGTCAGTCAGCTCGACAAAGGCTCTGTCCTGATCCTTGGTGGTTCCGCCGGGCACCAGACGGGCAATGCGCGCCGTGATGGTGTGCTGACCGCGGCTGAGGCCGCAGGGCATGAGGTAATCTTCCAGATCTGTGACTGGCAGGACGCCTGCGCCTATGAAACCACCGTGAACTTCCTGCAGTCCAACCCGGACATCAAAGCCATCTTCTCGGCCTGGGATCCGGGCGCACTGGCGGCTGTTTCGGCGGCGACCGAGCTGGGCAAATTGGACGATCTTGTGATCGTTGGCTTTGACGGCAACCCGGCCAACCTGGTTTCGATTGAGGCTGGCGAACAGGCCGCCACCATCAAACAGGACAACACCCGCATGGGCGCCGAAGCCGTGGCCAATCTGGTTGGGTTGATCAAGGGCGAGGAGGTCGCGGCCTTCACCCCGATCGACGGCATCCTGATCACCTCCGACAATGTTGGTGACTTCAAATAACCCTCCGAGCCTTCGGGTCGCCTGCTGATTGGGCGGCCCGATCCCTTCTCAAGAATTCAAGGACTGCCCCAATGGACGCCCTCGTCATCTCTTCTGTTGGCAAAACCGAATTTCGCGCCATCGAACCGCCGTCACTGAACCGCGGTGAGGTGCTGCTGGATGTGCGGTTTGTCGGGCTGTGTGGCAGTGACCTGAATACCTATCGCGGCGCCAACCCGCTGGCCGCGCTGCCGCGGATCCCCGGCCATGAGATCGGCGGCGTGATCGCCGCCACCGGGGCTGAGGTGCCAGCAGAATTTGTACGCGGCAAGGCCGGGATTGTGATCCCTTACACCACCTGTGGCCGCTGTTCTGCCTGCCGGGCGGGGCGGCAGAACGCCTGCAAACATAACCAAACCCTTGGTGTGCAGCGTGAGGGCGGAATGGCCGCGCAACTGGCTGTGCGTTATGAAAATTTCATCCTGAATGAGACGCTGCCTGCCGCCCAATTGGCGCTGGTTGAACCGCTGTCCGTTGGGTTCCATGCGGTGGCCCGCGGGCGCGTTGATGCCACGGACACTGTTCTGGTGCTGGGGGCAGGCATGATCGGCATCGGCGCTGTGTTGGCCGCACAGGCGCGCGGGGCGCGAGTGCTGGTTGCCGAGGTGAGTGAGGCCAAACGGGCCACCCTTGCCGCCCTTGGGGTTGAGGCAATGATCAACCCGCTGAGCGAAGATCTGGCGGCCCGTGTGGCGGCGCTGACCGATGGTGACGGCGCCGATGTGGTGGTGGAGGCCGTTGGCCTGCCCGAAACCTTCCGCGGTGCCATTGATCTGGCCTGTTTTGGCGGCCGGGTGGTCTATGTGGGCTATGCCAAATCCAAAGTCAGCTATGAGACCGCGCTTTTTAACCTGAAAGAGCTGGATATCCTCGGCTCTCGCAATGCGCTGCGGGCGGATTTTGAGGCGGTGATCACCTGCCTGACCGCACAGCCGCATCTGGGGGATTTGTTGATCTCACGGGTGTTTCCCTGGTCAGAGGCCGATCAGGCGCTGCCCTATTGGGAGGCACATCGTCAGGAAACCTTCAAAGTGATGATTGAAATGCAGGAGAGTCAAAATGGCTGATGGCGCGCTGGCAACAGATCAATTGGCGCAGGCCTATGGCTTGCAGGGGCAAACCGCGCTGGTCACCGGGGGCGGCACCGGGCTGGGCAAGGCCATCGCGCAGGCATTGGCCGACAGCGGGGCCAAGGTTGTGATCGCCGGACGTCGTGAGGATGTGCTGCAAGCGGCTGCTGGCGACATTGGTGCCGGGGTGGAATACATCGCGCTGGACCTGACCGACATGGCCGCACTGCCTGCGTTTGAACAGCAGGTGCATGACCGTTTTGGCCCGATCGACATCCTGATTAACAATGCCGGCAATACGATTAAGAAACCGTTTCACGACTCGGACCTGTCGGAGTTTGACAGCGTGTTTGACGTCCATGTGCGCGGTGCATTGGAACTGAGCCGCGCGGTGACCAAACGCATGGTTGCTGAGGGGCGGCAGGGATCCGTTCAGTTCATCTCATCCATGACGGCATACATCGGGCAGCCCAATGTATCGGGCTATACCATCTCAAAAACCGCGATAAATGGCGTGATCCGCGCCCTCTCGGCCGAGTTTGCCGGGCAGGGGATCCGGGTCAACGGCGTGGCACCGGGCTGGATTGACACCGATGTGTTCCGCACCGCCACCAAAGGCGACCCTGAACGCATAGCCAAGATCATGGGACGCATTCCAATGGGCGCCTTGGGTGATCCGGCCGATATCGGCTGGGCCTGTGCCTTTCTGTCGTCCCCGGCGGCGCGCTACATCACCGGCCAGGTGCTGCTGGTGGATGGCGGCGGCGCAACCGGGTTTTGAGGGGGGAGCGATGCAGGATCATGACCTTTTCACCGTAATGAAAGAACAGCTGTTCACCGCCGTTGTGGGCGATGTTCTGGATACGATGGGGTATCGCAATCAGTTCCTGCCGCAACCGATCAAGCCGCTGACACCAGGGCAAAAAGTCGCCGGGCGCGCCATGCCAGTGTTGGAGGCGGACTATCCAGACGGGGCAGGTCAGGGGCCGCTCAACGATCAGCCTTTTGGGGTGATGTTTGCCGCATTGGACGATCTGAAACCCGGGGAGATTTACATCGCCTCGGGCGCATCGCTGGACTACGCGCTCTGGGGCGGATTGATGTCCACCCGCGCCCAGCATCTGGCCGCAGCGGGCGCGATCCTGAACGGCTACATTCGCGACTGTGATGAGATCCGCCGCCTTGGCTTTCCGGTGTTTTCGCGCGGCGCCTATGCACAGGATCAAGGGGTGCGTGGCAAGGTGCTGGATTACCGCGTGCCGATCCGCATTGGCGCGACCACCATTCAGCCCGGCGATCTGATTTTTGCCGATGACGAAGGGGTTCTGGTGATCCCGCGTGCGGCAGAAACACAGGCAATTGTCGCCGCATTGGAGAAGGTGGCGACTGAAAACGAGGTGGCAAAAGCGATCAAGGCAGGCATGTCGACCCAAGAGGCCTTTGCAACATTTGGCGTAATGTAAGAAGCTTGCTGCGTTTATAAGGAGTTATTGCCCGCAGATGTCCCGAGACAATTCCAAATACAAAGACTCGCTCAACCGCAGCCTGGACTATGTTGCCACGCTGGCGCTGCAGGAAACGCTGCCGTCTGAGGTGGAGTTGACCCAGCGGCTGAGCATCAGCCGGACCACGGTGCGGGCCGTCTTGTCGCATTTGGACGAAATCGGCGTCATCCAATGGTCAGGTCGCCACAAGATCGTGCTGCGCAAACCTGAAACAGGCGACTATTTCGCCAAAGAGGAAACGCTGTCGACCAGTGAACGGGTCGAGACGCGGTTTATGGAATATATCCTTGGCGGCGATTTGAAACCGGGCACCATCCTGCATGAAAGCGATATGGTGCGCGAATTTGGTGCCAGCACCTCAGTCCTGCGTGAGTTTCTGATCAAGTTCTCCCGCTTCGGGCTGATCGAAAAAGAGCCCAACCGTCATTGGGTCTTGCGTGGCTTTACTCGCGATTTCGCGATGGAGCTGTTTGACGTCCGCGAGATGTTTGAACTGCGTGCCTTTCGGGCGCTGCTGGCCGGTGGCCGGGATGGCGCCGCCTGGCAGGCATTGGTGGCGATGGAACAGGCCCATCAGGACATTATCGATACCATTGATCAGAACTACCTGAGCTTCCCGCGTCTGGATGAACAGTTTCACCGCATCCTCAGCGACAACCTGTCAAACCGCTTCATCGATGACTTCTTTGAACTGGTTTCGGTCATCTTCCACTATCACTACCGCTGGAACAAACAGGATGAGCATGAGCGCAACCTTGTGGCCGCGCAGCAGCACCTGGCGGTTATCGACGCCTTGAAAACCGGCGATAAAGATCTGGCGCTCAGCCATTTCCAAACCCACCTGAACGCGGCCCGTAGCACCTTGTTGAACTCGGTCTCCTGGGACGTGGAGACATAAGGACGGCCATGTCACAGACTGCCCCATCCCCCAACGATCCACGGCTGTTGTGTCTGAAACAGGGTGACAATATCGCCGTGCTGACGGCTGCCGTGCATCAGGGCGAAACCCTGCAGATCGGCGGTATGGCGCATCAGATGCCTCAAACGCTGGGCATGGGGCACAAACTGGCGCTGCGGGCGATCGCGGCGGGTGAGGATGTGGTGAAATACGGCTTCCCCATCGGCTACGCGGCTGAGGACATCGCGCCGGGGCAACACGTGCATGTGCACAATCTGGCCAGCCGCTACACCACTGTTGAGATCATGGAGTGACCGATGGCCAACCCTTCTGAAACGATGATGGCCTGGCCGCGTCAGGATGGCCGCAAGGGGATCCGCAACGTTGTGCTGGTCGCCTATCTGGTTGAATGCGCCCATCACGTCTGTAGCCAGATTGCCCGCCCCTTTGACCCTTCCGATGTGCAGGTTGTCGGCTTTTCCGGCTGTTTCCCGTCCGACTACGGCCAAGAGATGATGGAGGCGCTTTGCACCCATCCCAACGTCGGCGCGGTGCAACTGGTGTCGCTGGGCTGCGAAAACTTCAAAAAACAAAAACTGGCCGAGGTGATCCGCGCCTCGGGCCGGCCGGTGAACCTTGTCACCATTCAGGACACGGGCGGTACCCTTGCGGCGGTTGAGGCCGGGCGGGACTGGGTGCGGCGCACCCAGCAGGCGTTGATGGATCTGCCTAAGGTGACCATGGATGTGTCCGAACTGGTGATCGGCACGATCTGCGGCGGCTCGGACGCCACATCGGGCATCACCGGCAACCCGGCAGCGGGCCGGGCCTTTGATCTGCTGGTGGCCGAAGGCGCCCGCTGTATTTTTGAGGAAACCGGGGAGCTTATCGGCTGCGAACATGTCATGGCGGATCGTGTTGCGGATCCGGCCCTGCGGCCCCAGATCATTGAAACGGTGACCAAAGCCGCCCGTTACTACGCGGCCATGGGCTATGGATCGTTTTCCAACGGCAATGCCACCGGCGGCCTTTCCACCATTGAGGAGAAGTCACTGGGCGCCTATGCGAAATCCGGCCAAAGCCCGATCAGAGGCATTTTGCGTCCTGCCGAACAGGCGCCGGCAGGCGGGCTCTATCTGCTTGATGTGGTGCCCGACGGCGCCCCCAAATTCGGCTACCCCAATGTCAACGACAACGCGGAAATCATTGAACTGATTTCCTGCGGTGCCCATGCGGTGATCTTTGTGACGGGGCGCGGTTCGGTTGTCGGCTCGGCGATTTCGCCGGTGCTGAAGGTCTGCGCCAACCCGGAAACCTATCAGCGCATGGCCGCAGATATGGATGTAAATGCCGGCAAGATCCTGACCGGTGGCGCCAGCCTCGAAGAGGTGGGGCGCGAAATCTATCAGGCGCTCATCGGGTTGGGGCAGGGCGCGGTCACCCGGTCCGAGGCGCTGGGCCATACCGAGTTTGTGCTGACTTATAAAACCGCGCGCCCCGCCGAACCCGGCTGCCACGCGGCCTGACGGCGCGCAGAACTAGGAAATCCCAATGCTGAACGAAACCCACCAATTGTCCTTTGGCTGCTCGGGGCTGGCCGGGCTTTACCAGCCCGTGTCTGACAGAGATGTCGAAGAGGTTCTGAACGCTGCGTGGGACAGCGGGATCCGGTATTTTGACACCGCACCACATTACGGAAATGGCGCCTCAGAACAGCGATTGGGTCAGTTTCTGCGCAACAAAACGGGCTGGACCCTGTCCACCAAGGTGGGCCGGGTGCTGCGCCCGGATCCCAATCCGCCTGCCATCGTCAACGGGTTTCATAACGCGCTGCCGTTCAAACAGAGCTTTGACTTCACCTATGACGGCATCATGCGCTCGGTTGAGGACAGCTATCAGCGCCTTGGCCTCAATCGAATTGATATCCTCTATGTGCATGATATCGGCGATCCCGGGGCGGGCACCGACACGGCGCAGCACCGCGCTGATCTGCTGGAAGGCGGCGCCCGCGCCTTGGAAGACCTGCGATCCAGCGGCGCAATTGGTGCTGTGGGTCTGGGGGTCAACACCGTTGAAATCTGTGAGGCGCTGATCGGCCACATGTCGATAGATCTGATCCTGCTGGCGGGACGCTACACATTGCTGGATCGTAGCGCGGTGCGGATGTTCGACCTGCTGCAACAGCATGGGATCCGTCTGGTGATGGGGGGCGTGTTCAACTCAGGGATTTTGGCGACCGGACCGGTTGAGGGGGCGCATTATGACTATGCCCCAGCCAGTCCTGAGATCCTGAAAAGAACCGCCGCGTTGCAAGAGATCTGCGCCCGCTACGACACCCCGCTTGCCGCCGCCGCGCTGCAGTTCCCGGCGCGCAGTGATCTGGTCGCCTCAACCCTGATTGGCACCTCTAAAGCAAGGTCGCTGACACGCAACGTGGCGCAGTTTGCCCAACCGTTGCCCGCGGCACTTTGGGCGGAACTGGATGCCTTTGACGCAGGGAATGAACAGCCAGTGGGGGTGTCATGATCATCGACACCCATCACCATTTCTGGCAGCTGTCCCGCGGCGATTATCCCTGGCCAAACGACAGTGTTGCCCCGATTTTTCGGGACTTTGGCCCCGATGATCTGACACCGCTGCTAAATGAGGCTGGCGTGACCAAAACGGTTCTGGTGCAGGCCACGGACACTGTTGCGGAAACCGAGTTTCTGCTGGACTTAGCCTCACACCATTCGATGATCGCGGGGGTGGTGGGCTGGGTCGATCTCAGCGCGCCGGACGCCTGTGATGTGATCGACCGGCTGCGGGGAAATCCCTTGCTGAAGGGGCTGCGGCCGATGCTGCAGAACATCGATGACACCGATTGGATCCTGCGGCCGGAGGTGCAGCCAGCCCTCCGCCATATGGCCGCGCTGGATTTGGCCTTTGACGCGTTAATCCAACCCCGCCATCTGCCGGTGATCGCGGCGCTGGCCGATCGCCATCCAAATCTGCGGGTCGTGATCGACCATCTGGCCAAACCGCAGATGGGACAGGGGCGTCTGCCCAATCCTGACTGGCAACAGGGCATGGCGGATCTGGCCGCACGTCCCAATGTCAGGTGCAAACTGTCCGGCATGGTGACCGAAGCAGGACCTGATTGGCAGCCGGCAGATCTGCAGCCGTTTGCCGAGCATGTTCTAGGCGCATTTACCTCGGGCCGCATCATGTTTGGCAGCGACTGGCCGGTTGTGAATCTGGCCAGTGATTACGCCAGCTGGATCCAGTTTGTGCGCAGCGCGATCGCTGCCTTCAGCGATCAGGAACAGGCCCAGATCATGGGTGGCACCGCGGCTGCGTTTTATCGCCTCTAACGGCGAATGGCGTGTTCGGGACAAGGGAAAGGAAGAATGATGCAGAGAATGGGGATGGTGATCGGTCTGAAACCGGAGGCGATCACCGAATACAAAAAGCTCCACGCCGATGTCTGGCCGGAGGTTCTGGCCCGATTGAAGCAATCAAGCATCTCAAATTATTCGATTTTCCTGCGCGAACCTGAAAACCTGATGTTCAGCTACTGGGAATACACCGGCAGTGATTTTGACGCCGACATGGCCGCCATCGCAGCTGATGAGGTCACGCAAAAATGGTGGTCCGTCTGCGGCCCTATGCAGGCCCCCCTGAACACCCGCGCCGAAGGCGAATGGTGGGCCGCGATGGATCAGGTCTTTTACCTGGAATAGCCATCATGGCTTGGAGGGCGGTCGCGTCTCTTTTCAAGCCGCTGCCAGCTAATCGGCCGGAAAGGAATTGCGGATCCACCCTTCAAAGAGGGTAGATTGATTTGCGATTCTCGCATTAAGTTTATGAAATAGTAACTCAGGTTCATTCTTTGCAAGGCCCTGCAATATCCCGGCCGATGGCACGTCTTAAAGCGCTACATGGCCAAGCGGCAGCCCGATCACACGGCACAGATGATGATCGTGTCACTTTGTGGGGATGACCTGATTAAATTTGATGGAACCTTAGGAAAGGCACTGTTTTTGAAGCGAGCTGCTGTTCTGATTGCTGGGCTCTGTCTCGTTTTTGCGGGACGTGTGGAGGCTGCAGACATCACCTTTGTTGCCGACACGCCGTTCAATGGGGCTTCACTCAATGACCCAAGCCTGTTGGCCTGTAGCCACCAACTTACTGGGCCTATTGTTGCAAGTGATGTCAGCGATATACCGGCCCGGTTAAACCAACCCGCGTCGCAGGCTGAACGAACCTATAACGCTCCGATCGTTTTGTGTTTGAACAGTGAAGGGGGATCCTTTCAGGCCGGAATTGAACTGGCCAAGGTGTTCCGCGAACAACAGATCATCACGATGATTGAGCCCGGGGCGCGATGTGTGTCTGCATGCGCGATTGCCTTCATGGGGGGCGGGTTTTCTGAGATGTCGGAATACGGTCAGGCCTACCGCGTTCTGCATCCCGGCGGCCAATTGGGGTTTCACGCGCCCGCCATCACATTGCCCGAGGTGCCATTGCCGGGATCGGTGGTGTCGGATGTGTATCAAACGGCGCAAAAGGATTTGGGCGAGGCCATTCGGAAGCTGAGCATCAAGCCAAGCTGGGATTTTTCACGGCAGCCAATTTTGCCGAATTCCCTTTTGGTTCAGATGATGCTGACGCCGTCGGAGACGATGTTTTACGTGACCACGGTCAATGAGGCCGCCCTCTGGGAGATTGAGCTGCCGTTGCGTGTGACCGTTCAAGATCTGAGGCGCTACGTTCAGGGGGCGTGCCACAACAGCTTTGCCTGGGCGCAGGGCGTTTCCGCCCAGCCAATATCAGAGGCTGACATTGAAAGAACAACGTTAGAGTATAGTGACGGTGATATTCAGATTGTGCGGGGGGCAGACACCGACGAAACCGCAATATGCAAATACAACCGCTATGGTGAGCTGAGCACGACCTCTGTTCAGGCCTCTGGTCGGTTCTTCCGTAATTTCCTGGAAGGCATCCCCGGTCCAACGGACTTGTCGACATTGATTAAGTAGAAAGCTGATACCGATGAATTTGATACGACAGGCGAAAGTGGGGGGTCTGGTGGGGGCGATGTTTTCCACGCCCACCCCGTCTCTTGCGGATAAGGATCTTTGGTTCATTCACCCAGAATGGGCGGAGTGTCTGATCGCAAACTTGGCGGAGTATCAGGATGCACCTAACGACCCTGTGGTTGTTGTTCTGCAAAGCTGCCCCGAGGCCAGCACCAATTTGTCCGATTTGGTTAAAAACAGCGGTTCCCAAGCGCCGGCTATCGATGGAACCATTGCCGCAGATCCTGCTGTTGTCTTTTCCAAGCAGGATCTGAAGTGCCTGAGCCCGGATGTCTTCACCGTCGCAGACAGTTTGATAAGCGTACCCAAATCACCATGCCGATAATGAAACTTTCAACCGTCAAAGACATCGCAGAGATTTTTGGAATCGTCTCCGGCGTGGTCGTCATGACGCTCGGCGTCATGGAATACATCCGCTCCAACAATCAAAGCAGACACGCAGCCAGCCTGCAGTATGTGTTGCAACTGCAGTCTGCGTCCATCCGCAACGACTACGACCAGCTGGATGAAATCTGGAACGCTTACGACCTTGAAGAACTGTCGCAGCTTGGCAATCGCCAAGAAATCACCAAGGCGATTACCGATAAGGTTCTTTCGGGTGAAACCGGCCCGGAGTTTCTGCGCAGCTTCGATAATATGGTCAGCTTCATTGACGCCGCCGGCTCTTGCGTGCAGGCCAACGTATGTGATGAAGGGTTGCTGAAAAGAGAGCTTGAGAGCTTGTCCAGAAAACTCACCTGCTTGCATGGTTCGTTGTTCAAAGTGGTAGCAACCCAACAACAAAAGGCGCATTTTGGCGAGGGCGTCAGGTTCTTCGCCGGGCCCTCAGCCTGCGCTCTGTGAGCCCTTCGGGTTGAGTGGACTGCAGAACCGTGGGGCAACCGTGTCGGCTGCACGCGTTATTTATTGGCCTTGAGGTCTGAGGCCTATCAAGCGAAATGTATACTCATTGGCTTTCAATGAGAAAGAACGGCGACCTGGTGCCGTTTTAGAGTGGGGCGGGACTGCGGATAGAGGGCGTCAATCGACGCGCCGATTTCAAAAAGGTCCGGGAACAGCAGTTTGATTTCTTCACGCTGCGCTGCATCGAGGGCGCCCAAGGCTAATTCACCTGGATGAAAGCTCTCGGTCCACAGTCCCTCGCTCAAGACCAAAGCATGTCGATCAAACAATAAATGAATGTAGGAAACCTCTGACACTTCTAGCCGTTCAATGCCCGGTTGACCCAGAAAATGAACGGCTGGGGCCAATGCCTCAGAAAAACCGGTCATTAGCTCGGCGACGTTGCATTTACGAAAAGGCGGTGTTGCGGGGAAACAATCAAGTCTCTGATGTCGGTTCCGATCAATGTGCTGTCCAGCATCGTGTTGATCCACGGATATTGGGGGCTGCCAGTCTTTGGGATCAGCGGCGCCGCGATGGGAAGTGCTTTTGCAGCGCTGGTGCAGGTGCTTTATTTTTCGGTCCTACTGCAACGCGGGTACGCACCGCTCTTGCGTGTGATCGGGTGGTGTCAGGGGCGTTTTTCAAAAACACTGATGCGCCACATTGGGTTTGCACTCCCGATTGCGGCCACATTTGTAAGCGCAACACTCGCCGCGCATATCTGTACTATGATCTATGCCAACATGTCGCTGACCGATTTTGCGGCCATGACCCTGATTGCGCCCTGGAATTTGATGGTTGGGCAGCTGTCAATGCAATGGACGCAAGCCACCGGAATATGGGTCGCGCAGCTGTTGGGGCGAGGGGCCTCAGAAGGCACATTGGACCGTTTTCTTTCAACCGCATGGAAGGGGGCTTTTGCCAGCGCCGGCCTGGTGTCTGCCGTTTTCATCGCGCTCTGCTTTTCGGTTGATGCTCTTTACGGTGACTTAACACCGGAAACCCGCGCGACCCTGTTCAGCTTCTTGCCAATTCTGGTGCTGGCCTCCATTCCGCGTGCCACAAATGCGATCTGCGGCAACACGCTGCGCGCCAGCGGCGATACACTCTATGTCATGCATATCTTTGTCTGGTCCCAATGGCTGTTCCGCGTGCCAGCCACGGCGCTGGCCGTTCTGTGGTTTGACGTTCCCGCCTTCTGGGTCCTGTCTTTGATGCTGGCGGAAGAACTGGTGAAGTTCATGCCTTTTCACCGACGCCTCTGGACAGGTCAGTGGAAACATGCGCGGCCAGAACCCTGAGAGATGTGAGGCAACTTTGCCCTTGAATACGAGAAGCCTTCGCTGAGGCTCGTTTCGATCTTTTGCACCGATGCGAAAGAAACGAGGTGGTCTCTCTGCGAAGAAATCAGAGCCAAATTGGATCTCGCTCCATTTCAAGTGCGAAGCCTTTGAAGCTCCAAGTCTAACGAGCAAGGATGCCGACATGTGAGGAGGCCGAACCCGCATAATTGCTGTCTCGAAAACAAGCTGTCTAAAGTTCTGCGGGTTTTGGAAATGGTGCCGGGGGCGGAACTTAAAAATATAGGTAAATATCAGAAAATAAGAGGAAAAATGTTCGGTTAAAAAATCCGATACCCCTTTTGGTGCCCCCAACTCCAAATTTACCTCCGGTGCGAGTGCGAGTGCGAGTGCGAGTGCGAGTGCCCGCTTTGAAAACAGGCGCAAGCGCGCTTGTGTCCACGAATGTAAATTAGTTGTTGCAAGTTAGAAATCCAAATGAGGCGATCCACTAACGTCTGTATCATTCGATGTTGCCTCTATGATGTCCAGGCTGTCGTTGAAGGCGGCGACCAGAGTTTTTTCCACGGCTATATGGGCTTTCGCGCCGGTACAGTCGTTCATGGCCTTGTTGCTGCATGACAGCTTTCAGCCCGAAGCGGACGTTCACATTAGGCTCAGAACGTTCTCTGCTGCAGACGCAAAGCTCTAAGGTCGAATCCCCGAGAGCTGCCGTTCAATATTAAACCGCAGCAGTGCCGGATGCTGCGTGAGCCACCAATGGCAGCGATGCGCAGGAAACAGACTTTGCAAAATCACATCAACGGAAGCCAACCGTCCGCAGGTGCTTTCAGCCGTTGTGAGCGCTGATCGGTGGCGCTTCGGCGCTGGCACTCACAAAGTGAAATACCGATATTTTAAACCATCAGCCACCTCGCAGAAAGAAAGCGGGCCCAGTCTCAAACCAGAAAATAGCAGATGCAACGGGTAGTTACTGATCCATATGCGGCAGTACTGCGTAATTGATTAAATGTTCCCGATCCAATTTTCTCCAATCGCAACGGACAGTATCAATGAATAAAGTGGCCCCAATTACCAAGCCCGCGCTTAACGTCGACGATATTTTCTTTCCTGATGCGTATGAACAGCCGGCACCGCAAAACAGCGCTGTTTTGGTTACCGGGGCTGCGAAGCGTTTAGGGCGGGCGATCGCTGCGGATCTGGCAGGGGCCGGTTGGCGCGTTGTCATCCACTACAATGGCTCAAAGGTTGCGGCCGGTCGTCTCAAAAATGACATCGAAGCTGCTGGGGGTCGTGCCGAAATTGTACAGGCTGATCTTTCCATTCCCGACGAAGCATCGAAGTTGATTGAAAGGGCAGAAAACCTCTGTGGACCGATCGGCGTCCTCGTCAACAATGCGTCTGTATTTGAATGGGACGATTTGCCATCAGCCACGTCGGAGACCTTTGAACAACACATGGGGGTGCACGTCAAATCGCCCTTGTTATTGTGCCAGCACTTTGCGGATCGTTTGCCGGAACAGGCGGGCGGCACCATAGTGAACGTGATTGATTCCAGGGTGCTTAGTCCTTCGCCGCGTCACCTCACTTACACGCTATCAAAATCGGGGCTTTGGAACCTGACACAGATCTTGGCAGAAGAATTTGCACCAAGGATCCGGGTCAATGCAATCGGGCCCGGCCCAATTTTGCCAGAAGCGGGCCGGACAGAAGAGCATTTTCGTGACCGCTGTTCACAGCTGCCCCTGCAAAGGCCTGCATCTTTGTCTGAAGTATGCGAAACGATCCGCTTCCTGCTTTCTCAAAAAGCGATAACGGGGCAGATGATCGCTTTGGATGGTGGGGAACACCTCACCGGCTATCGTCCGCGCCCGTCGTCGTAATCAGCCGACCTCAACCCACGTGATACATAGACGCGAACAGTCTGTGATCATAGCTCACCTGTTCGAACGTGCGGCCCTTGGTCAGGATCGAGACTGCATCGTGGCTATGCAGTGACTCTTGGTGGCTTGCGATCACGCGGAAGTCACCGATTTTGCTTTCCCGATCAAGGCCAGCAAAAATAAGTCGCACAGCGTCTTCGACAAAGATCGGATTCGACCCGTTCAATTCAGCGAACGCCTGTTCGTCTTCACGCTTCACCATCACTTGCGTTTCTGTTGGAATAGCTTTCAGGCATAGATCTACGAGATCTTCGACCCAAATCGTTTTGCCACCTTCGACCGCAACTGAAATACGTGCTACGGACCGTTGAGAGTGTGGCGTCGCGATCTGACCGCGGCTGATGCGCGCATGCTCAGACAGTTCCAGCGAACACGGACAGGTCGAGGAATAGACGTAGTCGAAATGCACTATTTTCGTTGATGATGCGCCTTTGCGGATCACCTCATAGGCAACGTCGTAGTACTGGTATCCCTCGAGATTGCTGCGCAATGAACGTTTTAGCATTGGGTAGCGCATGCTCAGTTGCAGACGCGCATCGAAACTTTTGAGGTCATCCAGATAGCTTGTCAGAATTTCCTCGACGGTCTCAAGATTGAAAGGAGCCTCGACATACTTGTAGAATGAGCGCATAATCCGGCTCATATTGATGCCCTTCTTCGTCGCCTCAAGAGAGACCGACCCTGTCACGGATGTCTCCAGCGTCAAAGGTTCACCCGCGCGTGTCTGCCATTTTAGCGGCAGGCGGAAATTCGAAATGCCAACATGCTGAATTTCGGTCTTGGACCCCTTGATCAGGCTCGACGGCCCGTTTTGAAGATCGGGCATCGCGGCTTTGTACGCCGCATCGACCACAAAATCCGCTGGGTAACTGCGTTTCAAACCAATAGGGTTTTGATGAGCCGTATGAGAATAATCGTTTTCTACCTTTGACTTTGTGTCGCAATTGATGGAGTTCTGCGCTCTTTGTTCTTCGTCCGAAGAGGCGACAGTAGATGCCTTCGCATTGTTCAGTTGCTTGGGTAGCACGATCTCGTTCATGGTGTTTAACTCCTTAAAGAACAATGAGTATTACGCATCATGGTGACGATTGGATCATATTACGAAGCACGTTACTGGTGCAGCGTTTAAACACTGTTTTTGCAGTGGGATGCGGCCTGCGCTTTTCGCTGCAGCTTTGGCCTCGCAGAGGCAACCGCCATGGTAACAGGCGTCCTGGTTCGGCTCGCGCTTTGTGGGCGCGTAGGCTTGCCTCTGCGGTGCTGAAGGCGCATTTCACCGCAACCCTAGAGTATCCCGGAGCATGCTAACATGCCCGTTCAGGTCTAACCGGTGTTTTTGCCTGTCGTTTGCGACCCAGGAAATCCGCCAATCGCCCGGCCCACCCATTCACGCGCTTCTGGAACAACGTCTTCTAATTGGGGCAAATCGTTTACACATAAAAACTTGATCCCGGGATTGGTGGCCTTCTGCAGAAGGGATCGGGTTTCGGAAGGGCAACGCCCGATCCCCTGACCGCTCACGATATGGAGGTGATCATTGCTTGTCTCAAAAACAGCCTCCTTTGCGACAATGCAGGCGTGATTGTGTAAACCTTGAGGCAGGAACTGGCTCAGATCACGAAACCGATGTTTTACATTGTTCCTGAAGGCTTCCCTGTGCCGTTCGAACAAACGTGACATGACCGAACGCCGCAAAGGATGAACCACATGTGCGGATGCAAACAGACGAGTTGCATCAAATCCCATCATGCGCGCTGCATTCAGTTGCATGTAATGATTGAACTTGGCCGGGTCGTTGCGCACCTCTGTAGGGCGCAGGGCGTCGTCATAGTCCACCCACCTTCCTCGCAACACAGGAGCATCGCCTCGAAATACGTCAGACGGGAACAGTGGCGCGGTCAGGAATACGTCGTCGTTGAAATACATGAAGCGCTCGCTGAGACCATCCATTCTCCAGAGCATGCTTTCGATTGCCAACGAGTTGAATGTCGGCAAATCCGCGCTGAACTCCCCAAAGATCTCATGATGAAACACAAACCGTACCTTGGCCCGAAGACTGTTCGAAAGCTGCCGAAGATCTGGTGTTTCTTCGTCGACAACAATCCAAATCCTACGCACCCAAGACGCGTTGTTTTCCAGTGATTGAAGGCAATACAGGATCTCATCGTTGCATGCCCACCGATGCGGATTGGTCGCGTTTTCATGAAGGGGGCGATTTTCTTTCGCCAAGTAGCGACGGCGCTTGCGTCTATGTTTTTCGGTGCTTCCGTCGACCCAGGTTATGACCGCATCGATGGGGGTGTCTGCGCCGTTATCGACCGCACTTTGACTTACAGGTATTTCTGGCATCAACTCCAATCTCGCATTCGTGTGTTACTTCATTGCCCGGCTAGGAAGACTGAGGCGATCGTTCGGCGCCCCAACTCCACTAAATTCGTTTTTCGCTTTTTACATCTCGTTCGTTTAGGAACCCGATCACATAGATCGATCGCTCCGATGGCACAGGGGCGATTGGCTTTTCAAAGCTCTGCCCCAGGCTCTTGTTAGCAACGATATCGTCAAGAAGCTTTCATCATCTTGGCAAAGTGACTGCACTGATGACATGGAAAAGATCACCATCGCTCTCGCAGCTGACGACGGTGATGTCAGCCCCATACTCGATGACACGATCCACGGTTTTTGGTCTGCCGCCCGCTACTCTTCAGTGGATATGTTTTTCTGCACCTTTTGATTAGCATTAGTGCTAGGCATTCTAGGGGCAGCAATACCCCTCAATTTGCTGCTACTTCGTGACAATTTCCTCCGGCTTATGTCGTTCATTTCCCATGTTTGATCCTCCTTTCCTCAACGTCGGACCAGACCATTTCAGTGGAAGGAAGCTTATCGATCTCGACTAGAGTGTCCGCTTCGGGCTGGCAACAGCCGTTCCAGCCGGTTGCAGCGAGCAGCAGCACTGAGTCCAACTGGGCCCTAATTTGCAACGCGGCGAATGGCTGCTTCTGCAACTTGCTCGAAGATCGCTCGTTTTTTTGACGTCGAAGCCACGATCATGCCGCCTTCAAGGGCGGCAACGATCAGGTTAGCGGTTTCAGCAGCATGTTCGACGCCGTGTTCGGTCAGCAGCGTTTCCAGCCACGCCTTGTTCATTTCAAAGAACGCTTTTGTACGTGCGTTCACATTTTCCGGCAGTCCAATGGCCTCGGCGCCCATTACGGCGCAAAGGCAAATTGACTCACCCAACACAAGCGCCTTTGAATAGAGCCCCACGAAAGCGTCCAGCGCCGCGCCCAGCTCGATTTGGTCGATCCTGTCGAGTTCTTCTTTAAACTGCTCCGCGTAACGCGTGACGAGGGCCTCACCGAGGTCTGGCTTGGTCGGAAAGTGGTAGTGCACGCTTGCGCTTTTGATTCCCACGTCTCTAGCCAGATCGCGGAAACTCATCTCGGCAAAGCCCACGCCTCGCACACGCTTCTCGGCGGCCTCAAGAATTTTCTCTCTCATTGTCATGGGTCTACACTCATTTACCTATCGATTGATAGATATCCGTTGACAGAAGCAGTGGCAATCTCTAATTCACACCTACCAACTGATAGGTAGATGCAGAAAGGAACTCTGACAATGGCTACTGGAAACCAACAAAAGCGCGTGCTGCTTGTGATGTCGTCGGTCGACGAGATGGGCATTTCGGGTAAGCAGACCGGCACCTGGTTCACCGAACTGGCGGCGCCCTACTACATCCTGACCGAAGCTGGATATGAGGTCGTCTTTGCCTCGCCCGAGGGCGGCGCGGCGCCGATTGATCTGCTCTCGATGAAAGCCCCCTTCACGACGGAATACACCGAACGCTTCTTCAATGATCCTGTGGCGATGTTCGCGGCTCAGAACACTCGTAAGCTGCGCGAGATCGACTACTCGACCTTCGACGCGCTCTTTGTGCCGGGCGGCTATGGACTGATCTGGGATCTGGCGAGCGACAGCTACGCGATCAAGATGATCCGAGACTTCTACGAAAGCGACCGGCCCGTGGCGATGGTCTGTCACGCGCCCGCCATCCTGCGCGACATCAAGCTCTCGAACGGCGAGTACTTGGTCAATGGCGTCGATCTGACTGGCTTTAAGAACGCCGAGGACAGCGAGATCGAGCTTCTGCATCACCTGCTGTTCTCGCTTGAGGACGAGCTGAAGGGCCGCGGTGCCAACTATATCAGCAAGGCCAACTGGGAGGCCAACGTTGTCGAGGACGGCGCGTTGATGACCGGTCAGAGCCCTGCCTCTGCACCGCCGCTCGCCGAAGCGCTCAAAGCGCGCTTGGCGGCATGAACGACACCCCATCGGGGCGGTAACAAATGCCGCCCCGGTGCCTCAATGAGCGGATCATCGAAGAAACTGTCGCGGACTTTGAGCAGTTTGACATCGACCTTATTCTGCCGGGGCATTGCACCGGCTGGCGGGCAACGAACGCCCTTGAACTGTCCTATGGCGAGCGGGTGGTGCCCATCGCTGTAGGCATGAAAATCAACCTTTGAGAAAGGTGACAGATATGGAACACAACGCAAACTTTGACGAACGCGCCGTCGTGCATTCAGATCAAGAGCCCTGGGTCGCCTCGCCGATGAAAGGGGTGGACCGTCGGATGCTGGACCGGATCGGCGACGAGGTCGCACGGGCCACCACGATCGTGCGTTACGCGCCCGGCAGCGCCTTCTCTGCTCACACCCACACAGGCGGTGAGGAGTATCTGGTGCTCGATGGCGTCTTTCAGGACGAACATGGCGATTTCCCCGTTGGCACCTATGTGCGCAACCCACCGACATCGTCGCATACCCCCAGTTCGGCCCCAGGCGCCACGATTTTTGTCAAACTCTGGCAATTCAACATGGACGACCGCAATCAAGTGACCATCGGCTCGATGGCCGAGATGCCGCAGCCCGTCCGCGACGGCGTAGCCGAAATCCCGCTGTTTCAAGATGCTTGCGAGCGCGTGCGCATTGAGGTGTGGGACGCCAATGCCTCCATTGCGGACAACGACCACAAGGGGTTCGAGGCGCTGGTGATAGAGGGCACATTTGTCGAAAGTGGCGAAGAGTTTGCGAAGAACTCTTGGCTGAGGCTTCCCGCGGGTATGCCCTTGAACGCAATCGCAGGTCCGGAAGGTGCACGCCTCTGGATCAAATCTGACCATCTGGCCGAGGCACCAACCGCGCCCACTTAACCGGAGGAAAACGACATGGCTGCTCAAAGCGCATCCCTCGCGATTGTCGCGGGGGCCGGGGCAGGGCTTGGCCGAACCTTGGTCTCAAGCTTTAATGACAATGGCTACATCGCTTTTGGGCTGAACCGTACGGTGCCCAACGGCGCCAAGGAGACGATCCTAGCTGTGGATCTCGCGAACGCTCATCTCACCGCGCGCAAATTGCTCGATCTGAACGGCACCCATGGCGCGCCCAAGCTGGTGGTTCATAACACAGCCAAGTTGGTGATTTCTGACTTTGAGAACACCTCGGTTGACGACTTCGAAGCAACCTGGCGGTCGATGGTTCTTTCGGCGGTGAACCTTGCCAAGGGCGTGTTGCCCGGCATGGTCGAAACCGGCGGCGGAACATTCATCGTCTCGGGCGCGACGGCCAGCTTGCGCGGGGGCAAGAACTTTGCGGCGTTCGCTGCTGCAAAGGCCGCGCTTCGGGCGCTGACACAATCATTGGCGCGGGAATACGGGCCGAAGGGCATCCACGTGGCACATGTGATCCTGGACGGGATTGTCGACACCGAAGCCAGCCGAGACCTGCATGGCATGGACCCCGCCCGGATGATGAAACCTGAAGACATCGCGCAGGTCTATCTGGACCTCGCCAACCAACCGAAATCTACTTGGACCCATGAGCTGGATCTCAGACCTATGGGGGAGGCATTCTGATGCAAACAGACATTCTCATAGTGGGCGGCGGCCTGTCAGGCCTCGCTCTGGCGGATCACTTGGCCCAGCTAGGCACTGACTTCTTGCTTGTAGAGGCGCAGGAACGCTTGGGAGGCCGGATCATGACCAAAGACATCGCGGGTGGCCGGTTCGATCTTGGCCCAGCCTGGTTTTGGCCTGGCCAACCGCGCATGGCCGCACTTTCCCGGCGGTTCAACATCCCCGTCTTCGAGCAGTTCTCAACCGGCGATCTGATGTATCAGGACCAAACAGGTGCCGTTCAACGCGGGCGGGGCTATGCCTCGATGCAAGGGTCGTACCGCTTGGACGGCGGGATGGGCGCTTTGATTGATGGGCTGGCCAATTCGTTGGATGAAAACAAGATCCTCACGAACGCCAGGCTCGACACGGTTGCCCATGGCTCGGACGGTATAACAGCGACCGTCATCCAAGATGGGTCAGCAACAACCATTAAGGCACGTCAGATCATTCTGGCTGTTCCGCCACGCGTGGTTGCGGACAACGTGACGTTCGAGCCCGCACTGGATGCCGCGCAACTTCAATCGCTCAAGAATGTCCCCACATGGATGGCGGGTCAGGCGAAAATTGTTGCCGTCTATGACGAGCCGCACTGGCGCAGCGCTGGCCTCTCTGGCGACGCGATGAGCCACTGCGGGCCGATGTTCGAAATCCACGACGCCTCGCCAATGAACGGTGGGCCTTACGCACTGTTTGGTTTTGTGGGCGTGCCCGCGGATGCCAGAGAGGTTCATCGGGACGAGGTGATGAAGCTTGCCCAGGAGCAACTCGTTGCGCTGTTTGGCCCCGAGATGGGCAACCTGCGCGACTTGATCCTGCAAGACTGGGCGACCGTTCCCGAGATCGCCCGCGCGCAAGACCGACGCCCCGTCAGCCGCCACCCAAGCTATGGCTTGCCGCACGAATTACGTCCGTTGGCGCAGCAGGGCCTCTACTTCGGCTCCACGGAGACCGCCCACAGCTATGGGGGCTTCCTTGAAGGCGCGCTGGAGACAGCCGAAGGACTGTCCAAGACCCTCCCTTTGGTGGCGTCTATGAGTGCCTAAAGACAAAATGCTAGCCCCCGAAGCGGACATTGCTCAAATGTCGGCAGTGTCCGCACAGCAGCCGTCGGGGTTAGTGCAGCGAAGCCCCGCTTTCTGGCCCCTTTTGCTGATCGACTATGTCCGCTTCGGGCTGGGACCGGTTATTCGCCGCACTTCGCACGAATGTCCGCTTTGGGCTGGCAGCAGCCATTCGAGCCGGTTGCAGCGAACTGCAATATCGAGCCCTAAGTGACGGGTTCTGCGTCGAGTGGGTGCAGCGGATATGCGCAGGAAACAGACTTTGCAAAGTTCGCCTTTCGGCCCACTTCTGTCGTTAGCGGGAAGCCAAAACGCTGCACTGCAATTTTCCTAAAGCTGCCGTTGGCGCACGGGTGCAGCATTTTGGCGAGTTGTTGGTCGGCAGTGCGGACATAACCGACTTTTGCTGCAAGCACACCAACGGCAATTATGCGCGCTTTTTGACAAACAACCGGTTGGCGGCAAGCTTTACAGAAGAATACAGCGCGTACCATCGTTCAGTTTAGATTTCGTGGCATGCCACTTCCTCGCTATGCTTAGCCCGATCGAGATCCCCTTGGAAAAGCAGCTGCCATGAACCTAACCGACCAAGAAGCTAATCTGATCTTCTCAATCATGAGAGACCTGAGTGGTGAGTTCGATCACTCTGAGGTCCGGAGACGTGTTGGTCAGAAGATGCTGGAGCTGCTCAGGGCGGATTACTTTGCCTCCTACGTCTGGGATGATGCCACGCAGAAATTCGTGTCCTGTGTGCAGATCAACATGACCGATGACAATCTGCGCCAGTATGAAAGGTATTTCCAATTCCACGACCCCATTACCCCAACACTTCAGAACCGTCGTAAGGCAACACCTGTCAGTGAGGTGATGCGGCACGACAGTTTGGTAAAGACCGAGTTCTTCAACGATTTCCTGAAACAGGACGGTCTGTGTTATGGCATGAACTTCTTTGCCTATGACCGGGGTGACAACATTGGCGATCTGCGGATATGGCGCGGAGCGAACCGGGAGGATTTCACGCCGCGTGACGCCAAGATCATAGACGCCGTTGGCCCAAGCCTTGTCAACGCTTTGATCAGGGCACGAAGTGCGGCCGAACAACTACCATCACTCCGATTTGTACAGATCGCGGATGGGCTAGGCTTTACAGCTAGAGAAGCCGAAGTCGCTGATCTTCTAGTTCTCGGGCTGACCGATGATGAAATTTGCGAAAAGCTCGGGTTTTCCAAGCCGACATTGCGAAGCCATATTGCCGCGATATTCCGTAAGTCAGGTTTGAACCGCCGCACCCAACTGGCCCAATACCTGGCCGAGAAAAATCATCATTTGTGATGATAGGAATCTAATTCCGGTGCTTCCTATCCTGTTTCCCAGTCACATGGGAGGCAAGGATGACGCTGGGTTTGGAGCAATTGGATGCAACGGCGGCGGTAGAGGCGTTTAAGGACGGATCGGTCGCACCGGCTGCATATGCAGAAGCGTTGGCAGGTCGAGCGGGAGAGTATTCGAATCTGAATGCCTTGCAAAGTTTCGATCCAGAGTATCTGATCCGAACGGCAACAGAAGCGTTCCAGGCACACCCTGAGGCTCCTCTGTCGGGCCTTCCCCTCGTGGCCAAAGACAACATCAACACCACGAATTACCCAACCTCCGGCGGGACAAAGGCCCTGCTGGATCATACGCCCACAAACGACGCGGATGTCGTAAAGCGGATCATTCATGCCGGTGGCTTCATCGGGGCCAAGTCTAGAATGCACGAACTGGCCTTCGGGATTACCTCAAACAACGCAATCACGGGTGCGGTTCGAAACCCGCACGCTTCAAACATGATTCCTGGTGGATCGTCCGGGGGAACCGCCGCAGCGGTCGCGGCAGGTATATTCCCGGCTGGCCTGGGCACCGATACAGGCGGGTCATGTCGTATCCCTGCGGCGTTGTGCGGCGTGATCGGGTTCCGCCCGACAACCGGGCGGTATGCGGGTGATGGTGTCGTGCCGATTTCGCATACCCGTGACACCGTTGGCCCTTTGGCCCGAAGCGTTCGTGACATTGCACTTTTCGATGGTGTTCTTTCCGGTGACACATCCGCCGTTGCGGATGCGGAACTCGCAGAGTTTACAATCGGCGTCCCAAGGCAGATGTTTTATGAAGACCTCGATCCGGTTGTGGCTCAAGCTGTTGAGACGCAATTGTCGTCCTTGTCGTCCCAAGGGGCAAAGCTTGTCGAGGTTAGTTTCGAACCGATCTGGCCCCACAACGAAGCCTTCAGTTTTCCAGTCGTCTTCTACGAGGTCATGCGTGACCTCCCTGCCTATCTGGCCAAACATGCCGCCGACGTGACGTTCGAGGCACTGGTGGCAGGCATCGGGTCACCCGATGTTGCCGGTGCCATCGGCAGCCAGTTGGGCGATGATGCGATGCCCGAAGCGGCCTACCGGGCCGCCATGGACATTCACCGCCCCGAGATGCGCAGGATTTACGGGAAGGTTTTCGAGGATCACGGGCTTGATGCGATTGTCTTCCCGACAACACCTCTGCCTGCAAGGCCCATCGGCGGTGACGAAACGGTCGATCTGAACGGTGAGCAAGCTCCAACCTTCCCCACATACATCCGCAATACCGATCTGGGGTCGAATGTTGGAGCGCCGGGAATTTCACTGCCGTGCCCTGTCACGTCTGATCTGCCCGTCGGCATCGAATTTGACGCTCTGCCAGGACAAGACCGATCACTGCTGGCCCTTGCCGGGGCAGCGGAAAAAGGAATGGCGCAATAGACGCCAAAACCACCAAAGGGAGAGCTATCATGATGAAGAAAACTGCAACCCTATTGTCCAGTGTCGTATTGACGATGGCCTTGGGAACGATGTCCGCCTCGGCCGACACCAAGATCGGCGTCTTGGTCCCGGACTCCGGGCCTGCGGGTCTGTTCGGGCCATCTACACGAAACTCTGCGGTGCTGGCTGCGAAACAGATCAATGCCAATGGAGGCATTAACGGTGAACAGATCGAATTGGTCTTTGCTGATGTCGGCGTTCCCCCGGCGGAAGCCGCTCAGGCAGCATTACGCCTTTGGAAGGGACAGGGTGCCGAAGCCTTTGTCGGCATGCACGATTCAGCCGTGCGTGAAGCCCTGATAGGTCGCTTCAATGGCGAGGTTCCCTATGTCTATACTCCAGTATACGAGGGGAACTCCTGTGCCGACGGGCTCTATATCACCGGCGAAACACCCAGCCAACAGCTTGAGCCGGTCATCCCCTTCCTGGCCGAAAAAGAAGGCGCGTCCAAATGGTATCTGATCGGCCATGACTATAACTGGCCGCGTGATACTAATGCTCTGGCAAAGGGCTTTATTGCCGATGCGGGTGGCGAAGTTGTCGGTGAAGAATACGTGCCGTTCACTGTCGGTGAGTTTGATTCATCGCTTCAGCGTATCAAGGAGAGTGGGGCCGACGCCGTGTTGGTGACCCTTGTCGGCGGCGGCTCGGTTGGGTTCAATGTCAGCTTCGCTGGCTTTGGCCTTGATGATCAGGCGATCCGCCTTGGAACCTTGATCGAAGAAAACACACTTGCAGGCATCGGGGCCGACAACGCAAATCGGCTCTACTCGTCCTCGGGCTACTTCTCATCTATCGAGACTGACGCAGCGGCGTCATTTGCCGCAGACTACTCGGCAGCCTTTGGCTCTGATGCAGCGGCTCTCAACGGCTTGGGTCAGTCTGCGTATGAAGGTTTGATGTTGCTGGCAGCATTGACAAACAAAGCTGGTAGCCTCGATGTAGCCGCCATGGATGCTGCCGCAGAGGGCACCAAATGGAGCACGCCGAGGGGTGACAATACGTTGATGGGTCGTCACATGGCTCAGACAATCTATCTTGCCGATGGCAGCGGTGGAGCATTCAACGTTGTCGCATCATTTGACAACGTGCCTTCCTCCGAAGCTTGCTCGAACTGATCTCCCGCCCATGTCGTCTGTTCTTCTTCTGAACCTGGCCTGGCAGATCAGCACCCTTGCACTGGTCGCCCTGGGGCTTGCCATTGTGTTCGGCAAACTGCGGATCATGAACATGGCGCATGGGGAATTTGTGATGATCGGGGCTTATGCTCCGGTCATCACATCAATGCTTGGTTTGCCCGGTTGGTTGCAACTGCCCGTGTGCTTGGTGACGGTGGGGCCGGTGGCCTTTGTTTTAGAGCGCACCATCATTCGTCACCTCTATGGCCGGATGTTTGACAGCCTCCTGGCCACCTGGGGTATTGCAATTCTTTTGCGTGAAATCGTTGAGTTGATCTTTGGTCGAGGCTATCAATCCGTTAGCCCCCCAATAGCTGGGACAGTCTGTGTTTTTGGGGCGGATTACCCGGCCTACCGTATCACCGTGATCATCGGCATCTTGCTTGGGTTCATTGGGCTATACTGGTGGAACACCAGATCGAAAACCGGCACTCGTATCAAAGCCATGGTCGGCAATCCGAACCTGGCCGAGGCTATCGGGATCAACACGGCTCGTCTCTCTGCTGGGGCCTTTGTCTTTGGCTGCTGCACCGCTGGGCTTGCCGGGTTGATACTGGCCCCCACAGTTCGGATCGAGCCGATGATGGGACTCGACTATCTGATCCGGTCTTTTTTTGCCCTTGTCGTCGGTGGGCTTGGCAGTCTCGAAGGGCTCGGAATCGGCTCCGGCATTATCGCTGGAACCCAAACGTTCCTCGGTGCTGTGGCCAGCCAGACCTACGGGTATCTGGCGGTCCTCACCCTCTCAACCCTCTTTTTGTGGCTAAAACCAAATGGCGTCCGCTCTTCTTCCCGCTAGTCTGCTGCTGGTAGTCCTGCTCCTGATCCCGGAACTGTTCGGAGATTTCATGGCGTATCAGATTGGGCTCTACTTGATATATGGCATCGCCGCTCAGGGCATTGGGTTTCTCTGGGGCAAGACGGGAGTGCTGCCACTCGGGCAGGCCCTGTTCTTCGGAATAGCGGCCTATGTCACGGCGATCACGCTTCGAGCCGAAGGCAATCTGTTCCTCAACCTTGCATTGGCCGCCATCGTATTAGCAGTAATTGCGGGGTCCGCCTTTGTCCTTGCGGCTCTTGTCTTTCGGGGACGGAACGAAAGTGGCCCATATTTTTCGCTGATTACGTTGGCGCTGGTTATGATTGCGGAACAAGTTGCGGGCACGGCAACGTCGCTGACCGGTGGCTTCAATGGGATGAGCGGTTTCAACAGCCTTGGAAATCTCGATCCATTCGGCGGCTTCTACTACGTCATTGTTGCAGCGACGGTGGCGGTCAGCCTGTTCCTCTTCATCTTGAACCGGTTGCCTGTCAACCTGATCGCCAAGGCTGTTCTGGACAATGAACCGCGTATGCAACTGCTTGGGTTTCCAACCCATATGATCAAGGGGGCGGCATTCGCGTTTTCGGCCATGATCGCGGCACTTGCCGGGGGGGTGTTCGCATCGCACCAAGGCATCGTAACGCCAGCGTCAACCGGGTTTGCCCTGTCAGCAGAACTGGTCATCCTGACCGCAGTTGGGGGCCGCTTCCACGTGCTCGGTCCGCTGATCGGAGCAGTGATCGTTGGTTGGGCATCCACCGAATTACGCGACAGTTTCCCCTACTGGGAATTGCTGATGGCGGTGGTGTTCATTCTAGTCGTGCTAAAGGCTCCGGGCGGGATTGCTGAGTTGTTTGAGGCTGCATTCCGGCGTGTCAGGCCCAAAACGCCCACATCCGCCGCATCGGCTGTGACAGCGCCCGAGACGCGGTTCGACAAAACCCCACGGCCCCTGAGATTTGAAGACGTGCGGCTCAAGATCGGTGTCGTTCGAATTCTGAATGCGGTGTCCTTTGAAACACCTGCCACCGGGATTATCAGCGTCATTGGCCCGAATGGTGCTGGCAAGACCAGTGCGCTCAACACGATCACCGGCAACCTGTCCGTAACCGGAGGTCGGATCATGTTGGGCGAGGTCCGGATCGATTCACGCCCGCCTCATACCGCCCTGAGCAACGGCATTGGTCGCAAACTTCAGGTTCCATCGGTCTTCTTCTCGCTCAGCGTTTCCGAAAACCTGGCCATCGCGATGATGGCGGGCAGGCTAAGGATGAGTGACCTTTTCAAGCCATCCACCTTTCAGTGGCGATCCAAATCCCTGTCCGATATTCTGGGCCATCCGTCAGTGCCGCTGAAGGAAGAAATGACCGATCCGGTTGAGTATTTGCCGCAGGGTCACCGGCAATTCCTGGAATACGCCATGACAGTCGCGGCAGAGCCATCCATCCTTCTGTTGGATGAGCCCTGTGCCGGGCTTTCCCCGGACGAAACGGCTCTGATGACCAAGCTCGTTCAGTCCTATCAATCTGAAACGTCAAGATTGGTGATAGTCATCGAGCACGACATGAGCATTGTCGAAGCAATTTCTGACAAGGTTCTGGTCCTGCATCTCGGCAAGGTGCTGGCCTTCGATGACTACGACAAAGTGCGTCAAAACCCGCAAGTTCAGGCAGTCTATTCGGGAGGAACAAAATGACCGCTCTCTTGGAAATCGAAGGGCTGACCGGCGGGTATCAGGACACCAATGTGTTGTTCGAAATATCCGTCAAGATCGAAGCTGGCAGTCTTCTTGGCGTCCTTGGACGCAACGGCGTTGGCAAAACAACACTTGCCCGTCTTGTTCAAGGTGAGATCAAAGCCAGCCAGGGAGATATCCGATTTGATGGTCAGCCCATGGGCAACCAACCCGCCCATGCCCGAAGGCACATGGGGGTTGGTTACATGCCTCAAACGGCAATGGTTTTCGATGATCTCACCGTGCAAGAGAACCTGAGCCTCGGGAGTAGCGGAAAACCACCAGATCTCTATTTTGACCTTTTCCCCAGATTGGCGGAACGGTTTAAGCAACCTGCCGGAACCATGTCGGGCGGAGAAAGAAAGATACTCTCGTTCGTCCGAACTATGATCGAAGACACGAAGCTGATCATTCTGGATGAACCCACGGAAGGTGTTCAGCCAGAAAACATCAACCACATGGCTGATTGCCTCAGGGAACGGGTGGCCGAAGGTGCCGGTGTCCTGTTGTGTGAGCAAAACCTGAATTTGTTGTCCGACGTTGCCGACTGGTTCCTGGGATTGGACTCAGGACGGGTCACAATGACCGGGAGCGGAAACATGACAACGAGGAAAGACTTGAACTCGGTTTTGTCCTTGTGAGCGAATGCTTGCTTGGGGGTTGCCGGCTCGCAATTCGACTGGGTTTCAACGACTGCATGCGTCTCTTCAATAACGGCCCAAATACACCGCAGTTTAATAGTGACTTTTAGTCTGCTTTTGGTGCTTTTCACCAGTTCCAGCACTGCGCAGCATCGGTTAAAATGGGCTCTAAGCCGCCATGCGGCAGTGCGGCAGCGTGTCCGCAGCAAAACTGTGCGCAAACCAAGGTTATCAATTGCTGGTGCTAGCCCAAAGCGGACAGGCCGTTCGAGCACTTCGGGCGGAGAGCGGTCGTTCGCTGCGGTTTGAACCAGTGGCCGCTGTGCGCATCATAGCGGACTTTGCCCCGCTCGGTTCACGCTCCGAAAGCTGCCGTTCAGACGAAGCGCAGTGATCGGCGTATTCGAGCCCATATTGAGCGACTGCGCGCTCTGCGGTACCAGTTGGCGAGAACAGCTGTAGATCGGGGCGTCTAGGAAGAACTTAAGAATTTGGGTCGTTGGTCAGACTGGAGGTCATGCGCGCGTTTCGCAACGATGGGACTTGTCGCCAACGTTGCCGAGACGCGTGCTTTGAGGTGCCCCTAGATTTGTAGACGCTTTGCTTGGTAATTTTGGAAGCAAAGGACGATGCAAATGTCAGGGCAAATTCGCTACTCGGATGAGTTCAAGGTCGACGCGGTGGCGCAGGTCACGGAGCGCGGCTATTCGGTCAAAGAGGTGGCTGAACGGCTCGGGATCAGCACCAAGTCGCTGTACACATGGATTTCTAAATTCTCGAAGCCGCAACGCGTGACCGATCAGGAGGCTGAGGTTAGACGGCTCAAGAAGGAGTTGGTCCGAGTTACGGAGGAGCGGGATATTTTAAAAAAAGCGGCGGCGTACTTCGCGAAGGATGCATCCCTCTCGCACATGTAAACATGTGCTGCCGGTCAATGGGTGAAGTACGCCTTCATCGCGGCCAATCAGGATCGATTCAAAACGCGGCCCATGTGCCGAATGCTGGGCGTCCATCCCAGCGGTTTTTATGCATGGGTTAAGGAACCGCTAAGCCATCGTGC